>JABLTH010080003.1_pt1 | contig 11953 bp, 9 predicted proteins | sample 7875711 | NCBI WGS metagenome assembly JABLTH01 (sample SAMN14941262, study PRJNA633318) | bioreactor metagenome | isolation source: bioreactor | place: China | collected 2019-03-05 | reverse complement strand
GGTTCAGCCAGGCGACGTTCCCCACGGTGGAAGGGTTCGAGAACACCGATGAGTCTCTCCTGCCGCAGATGGCACTGAAGGTGGGCGGGCAGTTCTTCCAGATCCTCTTCACCGCCGCATCGTTCGCGGCCGCCGTCGCCTCCAGCCTGTCCTCACACGCCTCCGTCTCCCGCATGATCTACGTGATGGGCCGCAACGGCAAGGGCATGGTCTCCCGCTTCTTCTCCTTCATCCACCCGAAGACGCACACGCCGTTCAACGCCATCCTGTTCGTCGGCGCCGTGTCGCTGCTGGCCATCCCGCTGTCCCTGGACTTCGTGGCGTCCATGATCAACTTCGGCGCACTGATCGCGTTCACCTTCGTGAACGTCACGGTGGTGGTGTACTTCGTGTTCATCAAGAAGGACCGGAAGGGGCCGGCGGCGATTCTCCGCAACATGGTCCTCCCGGTGATCGGCATGATCCTGACGGGTGTGCTCTGGTACTTCCTGTCTGACGAGGCGCGGCTGTACGGCGCCATCTGGCTCGGCGCGGGCTTCGTGGTCCTGCTGGTCATCACGCGGGTGTTCCGCCGTCCGCTCAGTGTCCGCATGGAGGACGAGGAGATCGCCGAAGTCACGGGCGAGGAGCTCGGTCAGGCGGCTCGCTGACGTCGTCTTGCGACACCGGCCGGTTCCCTCTGAGGGCGCCGGACAGACTGCCGGGGCATGCTGCGGAGCGTGCCCCGGCAGTCGTGTGTCCGGCGTCGTACGTCCGCGGAGTGGCGCGGCTCACTGCCCTCCCGTCGCCTAGAATGGAAGGGATTGTGCCGGGCGGAGTCCCGGGGAAAACCAAAGAGGCGAAGAGATCGACTGCGTGCGGCGCTGGTCGGCTCGCACAAGGAGGAATCCACCATGGCAGAGCACGACGGCGGCCGGCGAAGCGGCCGGAACTTCGGCCCTCAGGGCAACCGCAAGCCTTTCGGCGACCGCAACTCCCGGGACGGCGAGCGCCGCGGCGGCTTTGGCGACCGCAAGCCCTACGGTGACCGTCCGCAGCGCGACGGCGAGCGGCGCCCGTATGGTGACCGTCCTCAGCGTGATGGTGAGCGTCGCTGGGAGGACCGCGGCGAGCGCCGCTCCTTCGGTGACCGCCCCCAGCGTGATGGTGAGCGTCGTCCGTATGGTGACCGTAAGCCGTTCGGTGATCGCCCCCAGCGCGACGGCGAGCGCCGTCCGTATGGTGACCGTCCGCAGCGCGATGGCTATGGCCCGCGTCGCGATGACCGTGGTTCGTTCGGCGAGCGCCGCTCCTTCGGTGACCGCCCCCAGCGTGATGGCGACCGTCGCCCGTACGGTGACCGCAAGCCCTTCGGCGATCGCCCCCAGCGTGATGGTGAGCGCCGCTGGGAGGACCGCGGCGACCGCCGTCCGTATGGTGACCGTCCGCAGCGCGATGGTGAGCGTCGCCAGTACGGTGACCGTCCCCAGCGCGAGGGCTACGGCCGAGGCCGTGACGACCGCCGCGATGACCGCGGTTCGTTCGGTGAGCGCCGCTCCTATGGTGACCGCCCCCAGCGTGATGGTGAGCGTCGCCCGTATGGCGACCGCCCGCAGCGCGATGGCGAGCGCCGCTCCTACGGCGACCGTAAGCCCTTCGGCGACCGTCCCCAGCGCGAGGGCTACAGCCGGGACCGTGAGGACCGCCGTCGCGACGACCGTGGGGGAGAGCGCCGCTGGGAGGACCGCGGCGGGAGCCGCCGCGACGATGACCGGCGCTCGTTCTCGCGCCGCGACGACGCCGGCAACGGTCCGCGCGACTCGTACGGCCGCTCGATCAACCCGGCCGATCTGCGCTCGTCCAACCGCCCGGACCGCGAGCGGTCCCCGGAGATCGACGAGGACGTCACCGGGCGTGAGCTGGACCGCGGCACCCTCGGTGAGCTCCGCTCCCTCGAGAGCCGCAACGGCACGTTCGTCGCCCAGCACCTGGTGATGGCCGGACGCTACCTGGAGGAGGACGCCGAGCTGGCCTACCAGCACGCGCTCGCCGCGAGCCGCCGCGCCGGCCGCCTGGCATCCGTCCGCGAGGCCGTCGCCATCACCGCGTACACCGCCGGTCATTATGCCGAAGCCCTCAGCGAATTCCGCACCTTCCGCCGCATCTCCGGTTCCAATGTGCACCTCCCGCTCATGGCGGACTCCGAGCGTGGCCTCGGCCGTCCCGACAAGGCCCTGGAACTGGCTCGCAGCGAAGACGCCCAGGACCTGGATGCTCCGGGCAAGGTGGAGCTCGCCATCGTCGCTTCGGGCGCCCAGGCCGACAAGGGTGACTTCGCCGCCGCTCTGGCCGAACTCGAGATCCCGCAGCTCGACATCAACCGGGCCTTCTCCTACAGCCCGCGCCTGTTCCGTGCCTACGCCGACGCTCTCGTCGCCGCGGGCCGCGAGGACGAGGCCGCCCGCTGGGCCCGCCAGGCGCTCGTCGCCGAGGAGGCGCTCGGCGTCGGTCAGTTCGCGGAGCCCGAGATCTTCGATCTGGTGGGCGACGACGAGGAAGAGGAGCGCCGCCACGCCTCCTCCGAGGAGAACGACGCGGACTCCGAGGACGACGACGCAGCCTCCGACGATGCCCCGGAGACCGGCTCAGAGGACGACGCTGCCTCCGCCGACGAGACCGAGGTCTTCGTCGACGAAGCCGACGGTCTGGTCGAGCAGCCCGCATCCGCGGACACCGAGGACGACTCCGCCGAGGAGCCGGACAACGGTTCCGAGGGCGAGTCCCAGGACCGCTGAGCATGACCCTGCCGAGCACTTCCGCACTGATCAACCGCTTCGACGCGATCCTCTCGGATCTGGACGGTGTGGTCTACGCCGGACCGTCCGCGATCCCGGGCGCCGTCGAAGCGCTGTCCGGTCTTGCGGACCGGGGGGTGGGGCTGGCGTATGTGACCAACAACGCCTCCCGCTCCCCAGAGCAGGTCGCTGAGCACCTGCGGGAGCTCGGCGCTCCGGCCACCGCGGAACAGATCGTCACCTCCCCGCAGGCGGCCGCCCGGCTGCTCGCGGAACGTCTGGCGCCGGGCTCCCGGGTTCTCATCACGGGCAGCACAGCGCTCGCCGCGGAAGTCTCGGAGGCAGGCCTCGAACCGGTCTGGAAGGCCACGGACGAGCCACAGGCCGTAGTCCAGGGCTTCGACCCCGCGCTCGGCTGGAAAGACCTCGCGGAAGCGTCCTACGCCGTCGCCACGGGCATCCTCTGGGTCGCGACCAACACGGATCTGTCCATCCCGCAGGCTCGCGGCATCGCTCCGGGCAATGGAACCTTGGTCGCCGCCGTGCAGGCCGCGACAGGCGTGACGCCGGTCGTGGCGGGCAAGCCGGAGGTCCCCCTGTTCCACGCGGCCGCCGCCCGGCTGTCGTCCTCGCGGCCCGCCGTCGTCGGGGATCGTCTCGACACCGACATCCTGGGCGGCAACCGCGCCGGCTTCGCCACGATCCAGGTGCTCACCGGTGTCAACACGGCTCGGGATGCGCTGAACGCGCTCACCTTGGAGCGCCCCACCCACCTGATCGGGGAGCTGGGGGCGCTGTACCGCCCGTACCCGGAGACGGTGCACGACGACGGCGTTTGGCGCGTCGGCGAGGCGTCCGCCGTCGTGGACGGGGACCACGTGGTGGTCACCGCCGAGGAGGACTCACTGGACGGCTGGCGTGCCGCCTGTGCCGCCTGGTGGTCCGCCGTGCCCGAGACGGAGACCGCCACCGAGCCCGGGCTGGTCTGGCGCACTCGCTGAGGCGCCGGGCCGCCGGTGGCCGCATGACGTGACGCCGTGACCCCCTGACCTCGTTACGATGGGGACTGATGGATGCCGAGGAGACCACCGTGGATGAGCACGCCGACGACGGGATGAGCGCCGACGGGATGGGCCCTGTGCAGGACCCTGCCGTGGCCCAGGTGCTGTCGGCCCTGGAGGAACTGGAGGACGCCCCCTTGGAGGAGCACCCCGCCGGGCTGGACCGCATCCACGACGCGCTGGGTTCCCTCCTGGACGGCCCTCTGGTGCCCGGGATCCAGCCGCGATGACCCGGCTCGATCAGGAACTCACCCGCCGCGGTCTGGCCCGTTCCCGCACGGAGGCGGCGCGCCTCATCGCCGCGGGACTCGTCAGCAGTGCCGGTCAGGTGCTGGCGAAGGCCTCGGTGAGCGTGACGGAGGCGACCGAGCTGAGGGTCGCGGAGAGCGGCATCACGGAGTTCGTCTCGCGTGCCGGCCACAAGCTGCGCGGCGCCCTCGACGCTTTCCCGGAGGTCTCGGTCACCGGCAAGAGGTGCCTGGACGCCGGCGCCTCGACCGGAGGGTTCACGGACGTCCTCCTGAGGGCGGGCGCCCGGGAGGTCGCCGCCGTCGACGTCGGCCATGACCAACTGGTCGAGGAACTGCGGCAGGATCCTCGCGTGCAGGTCTTCGAGGGCATGAACGTGCGGTACCTCCAGGCCGCGGACATCGGGGGAGAAGCCGCCCTCACGGTCGCCGATCTGTCCTTCATCTCGCTGACCCTCGTCATGCGGCCTCTCGCCGCGTGCACCTCGCCGGGCGGCGAGCTGGTCCTCATGGTCAAGCCGCAGTTCGAGGTCGGACGGGAACGCCTGTCCCGTACGGGCGTGGTGACCAGCACGGAGCAGCGCCGCGAAGCTGTGGGCCGGGTGGCGGAGAGCGCCGTCGACGCCGGCCTGGTGCTCCGTGGCCTGGCCGAGAGCCCGCTGCCCGGTCAGGACGGGAACCACGAGTACTTCCTGTGGCTGGCACGCCCGGACGGCTCGGATGCTGTGCCTGCCGGAAACGACATGCCTAAGATCGACCCAGGTGATGTCACCGCTCCGGCCTGGACCGGAGTGACGGTGGCGGAACTCCTCACGACCATCTGGCCGGCGCACCAGGCCGGGCCGAACCACTAGGAGCGGGTATGAGCCGGCGGATCCTCGTCTTCGCCCACACGGGGCGCGAAGAGTCCCTCAAGGCTGCCCGCGAAGCCTGCCTGGAACTGACGTCCAGTGGCCTGATCCCCGTCATGAATCCTGCCGAGCGCCAGGACATGGAGGACTACTTCGGAGACCGGGACACGCCCACCGAGATCCTGGGACAGGACTGCGAGCTGGACGGGATCGAACTCGGCATGGTGCTGGGCGGTGACGGAACCATCCTGCGTGCCGCCGAGATGGTGCGGGAGATCAACATCCCGTTGCTCGGCGTCAACCTGGGCCACGTCGGCTTCCTGGCCGAAAGCGAGCGGGCGGACTTGAAGGACACCGTCCGGTGGATCGCGCGCAAGGACTACGTGGTCGAGGAGCGGATGACCATCGACGTGCAGGTCTGGGTCAAGGGCCGGCGCATCTGGCACACCTGGGCGCTCAACGAGGTGTCGCTGGAGAAGGGCAATCGCGAGCGGATGCTCGAAGTCGTCATGGAAGTGGACGAGCGCCCCCTGACGTCCTTCGGCTGCGACGGCGTGGTCATGGCGACTCCCACGGGCTCCACGGCGTACGCGTTCTCCGCGGGCGGCCCGGTGGTGTGGCCCGAGGTGGAAGCGCTCCTCATGGTCCCCATCAGCGCCCATGCGCTGTTCGCGAAGCCGCTCGTGGTGTCGCCGCGGTCGCGTCTGGCGGTCGAGGTGCTCACCCGCACCGATGCCCATGGCGTCATCTGGTGTGACGGCAGGCGTTCTCTGGACCTCCCCCCGGGCGCCCGTATCGAGGTCACCCGTTCGGACACCCCGGTCCGTTTGGCCCGGACTCATCAGACGCCGTTCTCCGCACGGCTGGTGAGCAAGTTCGAACTGCCCACCAGCGGTTGGCGCGGCCCCATGCACCAGGTCCACTCGGTGCCCACGGGTCAGGTCCCGATCGTCGATCAGTCCGTCCTCGACCGTCCCGTCCCCGGTGGACAGGACGAACCACAGAACAGCACCCCGGTGCCCAGCCCGAAACACCTGTGAACCGCGCTGAGAGGCCGGCCGCGCAGGGGAGACGAGACGAAAGCACAGCATGATTGAAGAAATCCGCATCAGGGACCTCGGTGTCATCACGGAGGCGAGGCTCCCGCTGGGCCCCGGGCTCAGCGTGGTGACCGGCGAGACCGGCGCCGGCAAGACCATGGTGGTCACCGCCGTCGGGCTGCTGCTGGGCGCCCGGGCCGACGCCGGAGCGGTGCGGGTGGGCGCCAAGGCGGCCAGTGTCGAGGCCACGGCGCTGCTGCCGGAAGGACACGCTGCTCTGGAACGGGCGGAGGAGGCCGGTGCCGAGGTCGAGACCAGCGACCAGGGCGCCGAGCTGTTGCTGGCGCGCAGCGTCAGCATGGAGGGCCGGTCGCGTGCCTACCTGGGCGGGCGCTCCGCCCCCGTCGGGGCTCTGGCCGAAGTGGGGGAGCGTCTGCTCGTGATCCACGGTCAGACGGACCAGATCCGGCTGAAGAGCTCCGCTGCGCAGCGGGAAGCCCTCGACAAGTTCGGCGGCCCGGCGCTCGGGAAGGCGCTCACCGCGTACCAGGACTGCTATCAGGCGTACCGCGCGGCCGAGAAGGAACTCGCCGACCTGCAGGCCGCGGAGCGGGAACGGCTGCGCGAGGCGGAATCGCTCGACGCCGCTCTCACGGAGATCGACGCCGTCGCCCCGGAACCGGGGGAGGACGAACGGCTCAAGGCGGAGTCGGTCAAACTCGCCCATGTGGAGCAGCTGCGGATCGCGGCGGGGACCGCGCAGGGCGTCCTCAGCGGCGACGACTACTCCGAAACCGGCGACGCGCTGCAGTTGCTCACCGCTGCGCAGCGGACCCTGGAACAGGTGTCCCAGCACGACGCGACGCTGGAAGCCCTCGCCTCGCGCGTCGCGGAGACCGCCGTGGTTCTGGAGGACATCGCCTCGGAACTCGCGCACTACTCCGCCGGGCTGGAGACCGAAGGCCCGGAGCACCTCGCGGCATTGGAGGCCCGGCGCGCCGAGCTCTCCAAGCTGGTGCGGAAATACGCGCCCAGCATCGACGAGGTCCTGGAGTGGGCCGAGACGTCCCGCGCCCGGCTGGAGGAACTCCAGGGGGACACCGAGCGCATCGAGGCTCTGCAGGCCCAGGTGGAAGGCCGGAGGGCCGAGCTGGCTCAGCTGGCGGCCGAACTCCACGAGCTCCGCGCGCGGGCCGCCGGTGAGCTCGCCGAGCGTGTCAGCGCGGAACTCGCCGCGCTGGCCATGAAGGATGCCCGGCTGCACGTCCAGGTCGAGGAGGCGCCGGAACCGGGCCCTCACGGCCAGGACCAGATCGCGATCCTTCTGCAGCCCCACGCCGGGGCTCCGGCGCGGCCTGTCGGCAAGGGCGCGTCCGGCGGTGAACTCTCCCGGGTCATGCTCGCCATCGAGGTGGTGCTCGCGGAAGTCGACCCGGTGCCCACGTTCGTCTTCGACGAGGTGGACGCCGGGGTGGGCGGGCGCGCCGCCGTCGAGATCGGACGGAGGCTGGCGATGCTCGCCCGTCACGTCCAGGTGCTGGTGGTCACCCACCTGCCCCAGGTGGCGGCTTTCGCCCACCAGCATGTGCGCGTGATCAAGAACAGTGTCCGGGGCGCCGACGGCGGCCTGGACAGCGGCTTCACCTCGAGCGATGTGGAAGTGCTCGATGATGATGCCCGTGTGGTGGAACTGGCCCGCATGCTCGCGGGTCAGGAGGAATCCGAATCCGCGCGTGCTCACGCGCAGGAACTTCTGGACGATGCGCGGCAGTTCACAGCATCGACCATGGCCTGAGAAAGACAAAGGGTGATAGGCTTGAACTCCGTGGTGCAGCGATCCAATTCCCGTGTAAATTCCCGCTTCCAGGACTCCGGCAAGATCACCAAACAGATCTTCGTGACCGGTGGTGTGGCTTCCTCCCTCGGCAAGGGCCTGACTGCTTCAAGTCTGGGTCATCTTCTCCGGGCTCGTGGCCTTTCGGTCACCATGCAGAAGCTCGATCCCTATCTGAATGTCGATCCTGGAACGATGAATCCGTTCCAGCACGGCGAAGTCTTCGTCACCGACGACGGCGCCGAGACCGATCTGGACATCGGACACTATGAGCGGTTCCTGGATGAGAATCTGGACGGCTCCGCCAACGTGACCACCGGCCAGGTGTACTCCACCGTCATCGCCAAGGAGCGCCGCGGCGAATACCTCGGCGACACGGTGCAGGTCATCCCTCACATCACGGACGAGATCAAGCGCCGCATGCGCCTGCCCGCCGAGCCGACGGCCGGGCATGAGGTCCCCGATGTCATCATCACCGAGATCGGCGGCACCGTCGGCGACATCGAGTCGCAGCCGTTCCTCGAGGCCGCGCGTCAGGTCCGCCAGGACGTCGGACGGGGCAACGTCTTCTTCCTGCACGTCTCCCTGGTCCCGTACATCGGCCCGTCTCAGGAACTGAAGACCAAGCCGACGCAGCACTCCGTGGCCGCGCTGCGCTCCATCGGCATCCAGCCCGAGGCCATCGTGATCCGCTCCGACCGTGAGGTGCCGGAGGCCATGCGCGAGAAGATCGGCCGCATGTGTGACGTGGACAGCGACGCCGTCGTCAACGCCGCGGACGCCCCCAGCATCTACGACATCCCCAAGACCCTGCACGCCCAGGGCCTGGACTCCTACATCGTGCGTGCCCTGGACCTCCCGTTCAAGGACGTGGACTGGAGCAAGTGGGACAAGCTGCTCGAAGCCGTTCACAACCCGCGCCACGAGGTCGAGATCGCCCTGGTCGGCAAGTACATCGACCTGCCGGACGCCTACCTGTCCGTGACCGAGGCCTTGCGTGCCGGCGGTTTCGCCAACAACGCCAAGGTCAAGATCCGCTGGGTCCCCTCGGACACCTGCGAGACCGAGGCCGGCGCGAAGGCCGCGCTGGCCGGCGTCGACGCCATCTGTGTTCCGGGCGGCTTCGGCATCCGTGGCCTGGAAGGCAAGCTCGGCGCGCTCAAGTTCGCCCGTGAGTCCGGTCTGCCGGCTCTGGGTCTGTGCCTGGGCCTGCAGTGCATGGTCATCGAGTACGCCCGCAACGTGGTCGGCCTGGAAGGCGCGTCCTCCTCGGAGTTCGAGCCGGATTCCAAGTACCCGGTCATCGCCACGATGGAAGAGCAGATCGACATCGTGGACGGCAAGGGCGATCTGGGCGGCACCATGCGCCTGGGCCTCTACCCGGCCGTGCTGACCGAGGGTTCCGTGGTCGCGGAGACCTACGGCGCCACCGAGGTGGGCGAGCGTCACCGTCACCGCTACGAGGTGAACAACAAGTTCCGTCCGCAGATCGCCGACGCCGGCCTGGTGTTCTCCGGCACGTCCCCGGACGGCAAGCTCGTGGAGTTCGTCGAGCTTCCGCGCGATGTCCACCCGTACTACGTGGCCACCCAGGCCCACCCGGAGCTGAGCTCCCGCCCGACCCGCCCGCACCCGCTCTTCGCGGGTCTGGTGCAGGCCGCCCTGGTCCACTCCGGTGCGCTGGAGACCGCCGCCAAGTAAGGCGCCACCTCAGCAGGGTTTCCGCGAAGGGCGGGTGACCCGGTCAGACCGACCGGGCCACCCGCCCTTCGTCATGTCCGGCTGAAGCACTTGTTAATCCAACGACTGGACTATTAGGCTGGGGCCATGAGTCAGCCTCACGTTCCCGCAACCCGGCTCGCGATCCCCGCCGGGCGTGATCTCACCCTGGACCTCGCCCGAGTGGCCTGTGTCCTGGTGGTCGTCTTCGTGCATCTCGTCCTCGTGGGGGTGGGGCGCAACCCGGACGGCTCCCCGCTCATCGACAGTCCGGTGACCGGATCGCGCTGGGTGGCCCCGGTGTCCTGGGTCGCGGAGATCATGCCGCTCTTCTTCGTGGTGGGCGGGTTCGCGGCCAAGACGGGGTGGGAGTCCGCGCAGGCCCGAGGAGAAAGCCCCGGCCGTTTCGTCCGATCCCGTCTGGCGCGCCTGGCCCGTCCCGCGCTCCCGCTGTACTGCTTCCTCGCCGTGGCGCTCCTGGTGGTCAAGGTGATCGGTCTGGACCCGGCGCTCGTGAGTGCGGTGGAAATCCCCGTCGGCTCGGTCCTCTGGTTCCTCGGGGCCTATCTCCTGGTGCAGTCGCTGGCTCCGTGGATGATCCGCTGGCACGAACGTGCTCCCTGGCGCACCCTGAGTGTGCTCCTCGCGGCGGCGCTGCTGGTCGACATCATCCGCCTGGTGGTCGGCATCTGGGCGCTCGGACTCGGCAAGATCGATCTCAACGGCTATGGCACGGGGGACGAGCTGTTCGGTATCCCCAATGTCGCCTTTGTCTGGCTGTTCGCGCAGCAGATCGGATTCTGCCTCAAGGACGGCTGGTTCTCCCGTCTCAGCTGGTGGCAGCTGCTCGGCGTGGTGGCCCTCGGATTCCTCGCCATCGGAGCCCTGGTGGGCTTCGGCTCCTATTCCACGAGCATGCTGAGCAATCAGTGGCCGCCGACCACCCCGATCGCCGTCCTCGCGCCCATCCAAGCCGCACTCTTCACGCTGCTGCGCCGACCGCTCACCGCTCTCATGCGGCTGCGCTGGCTGCAGGCCGTGGTGTTCGCCGCCGGCTCCCGTCTCATGACCATCTATCTGTGGCACGTCACGGCGATTGTCGTCCTCACCGGGATCCAGCTCCTCCTGCCGCTGCCCATGCGGGCCCCCGGTTCGACCGCGTGGTGGCTGACCCGGCCGCTCCTCATGGTGGCCGTCTTCGCCGTGGTCTGGGTGATCTCGCTCGGGACGGCGCGGCTCGAGCGGCCGGTGCCGGAGCCGGCCGGCAGTCGTGTCAGCTCTGCGGCGACCATCGCCGCCGTCGTGCTCTTCGTCCTCCCGTCGATCGGCATCTCCGCCTACGGTCTGGACTTGCCGCTCGCCATCGGCGCGGTGCTGTGCACGGCGGCGTCGCTCCTGCTGATCGTCCCGCGGGGGAGCGCGGAAACGTCGCACCCGACGACGGCCGGCAGCGTCGCGGCCTGAGGCTCCGCCCGGACACGTCCGGCCTGCCCGGGCGGAGACTTCCCGCCGAGAAATCACGGCGGGCGGAGGGGGTCACGACTATTGTCGATAGTGGTGGTGCACCGCTCGTGCATCATCGGTGAGTGAAGGAGAAGCATGACTCAGACACCCGGCGCTGAACAGCACGGACAGCAGGACGGAAACCCTGGCACCCCGCTGGCCGACGCCGTCCACACCCGCCCTCTCGCGGAGCGGAAGACGGTGTTCTCGGGCCGGATCTGGGACGTCGTCTCGGACACCTTCTCCCTCGCCGACGGCGGGCCGACCATGGTGCGCGATTACGTCGACCACACCGGTGCCGTGGCGATCATCCCGGTCGACGAGAAGGGCCGGATCCTGCTGCTGAAGCAGTACCGCCACCCGGTCGGCATGGATCTGTGGGAGGTGCCTGCGGGCCTGCTGGACGTCGAGGACGAACCGCCGCTGGACGCCGCCGCCCGCGAACTGGCCGAGGAGGCGGACCTCCGCGCCGCCGAATGGCACGTGCTCGTGGACTTCTTCAACTCTCCGGGAGGCTCGTCGGAGGCTCTCCGGGTGTTCGTGGCCACCGGTCTAAGCCCGGTGCCCGAGCAGGAGCGCCATGTGCGCACGGACGAGGAGTCCGAGTTCGAATACGCCTGGGTGTCCCTGGACGAGGCGGTTTCCGCGATTCTGGCGGGCGACATCCACAACGTGTCCACGGTCGTCGGCGTGCTGGCATTGCACGCGGCGGTGTCCCGGAGTGGAGGGGAGCTGACGGGGGATGCGCTGCGCCGAGCCGGGCTCCGTCCCGCCGAAGCGTCCTGGACCGCGCATCCCCACTTCCGGTGAGCGCCCCGAGCGCCGGCCCTGAGACGTCGGCGAGCCCGGGGGCGGCCGGCGTCGAGGCGGCCGCGAATCCGGCGACTCCGCCGACCGCCGTCGAGCGTGCCATCCGGCAGTAT
>JABLTH010037118.1_pt1 | contig 11954 bp, 9 predicted proteins | sample 7875711 | NCBI WGS metagenome assembly JABLTH01 (sample SAMN14941262, study PRJNA633318) | bioreactor metagenome | isolation source: bioreactor | place: China | collected 2019-03-05 | reverse complement strand
ATCGGACAGCTTTTGCAGCACGTCACGCGAATGGCCGCAGGCGGCGCAGCGATAGGCGTAGATCGGCATGACCAAACCCTTGATTCAAAACGGGAAATTATAAGGGCGACCACCCTGGACGCCCCCGGCACGCCCAGTGATGGGGGCGCCGCTCACGCTTTCAAGGAACCCGTCGCGTCTTCCTTCACGCCGACCAGGTGATGGTGCGAGCCGTGGCGGTTCTTGACCGCCTGCGGGCCGAGCGAACCGACCACCACGCCGACGATGGCCGCCAGGAAGCCGGCCAGCTGCGCCGGGAAGGCTTCGCCCGCCGGCGTGGCCATGAACAGCACCCAGGTCAGGATGCCCAGCACGATCGAGAACACCGCGCCCTGGGTCGTCGCCCGCTTCCAGTACAGGCCGGCGGTCAGCGGCACGAAGGCCCCGACCAGCGTCACCTGGTAGGCACTGGAGACCATGTCGTAGATCGGCGTGCCCTGCAGGGCGATCGCGTAGGCGCAGACGCAGACGCTGAAGATCAGCACGGCGATGCGCATCGTCCACAGCTCCTGCCGGTCGCTCTGGCGCGGGAAGAACTGGCGCCAGATGTTCTCGACGAAGGTCACCGAGGGCGCCAGCAGCGTCGCCGAGGCGGTGGACTTCAGCGCCGACAGCAGCGCGCCGAAGAACAGCACCTGCATCACGAAGGGCATCTTCTCCATCACCAGCGTCGGGATCACCTTCTGCGGGTCGTCCTGGATCAGTGTGGTCGCCGTCTCCGGCATGATGATCAGGGCCGAGGTGACGAGGAACATCGGCACGAAGGCGAAGGCGATGTAGCACAGGCCGCCGATCACGGGCCCCCGCGTCGCCGCCTGGACGTCCTTGGCCGACATGACGCGCTGGAACACGTCCTGCTGCGGAATCGAGCCGAACATCATCGTGATGGCGGCGGCCAGGAAGAGCGTGATCTGCTCGAAGCTGGGCTCGGGCAGGAAGTTGAACAGGTCCTTGCTCGACGCCAGCGCGATCACCTTGTCGGCGCCGCCGGCCTGGTCGGCGGCGAAGATCGCGATGATGGACAGGCCGACGACCAGGATGATCATCTGGATGAAGTCGGTGACGGCCACCGACCACATGCCGCCGAACAGGGTGTAGGCCAGGATCGACGCCGTGCCCAGCACCATGCCCAGCGGGATGCTGATGGCGCCGCCCGACAGCAGGTTGAACACCAGGCCCAGTGCGGTGACCTGGGCCGACACCCAGCCCAGGTAGGACAGGATGATGATCAGCGAGCACACGACCTCGATCACCCGGCCATAGCGCTCGCGGTAGTAGTCGCTGATGGTCAGCAGCGTCATCCGGTACAGGCGCGCCGCGAAGAACAGGCCGACGAGGATCAGGCAGGTGCCGGCCCCGAACGGATCCTCGACGATCCCGTTCAGCCCGCCCTGCACGAACTTGGCCGGGATGCCGAGCACCGTCTCGGAGCCGAACCAGGTGGCGAAGGTGGTCGTGACGATCATCACCAGCGGCAGGTGGCGCCCGGCGATGGCGAAGTCCGCGGTGTTCTTGACGCGCTTGGCAGCCCACAGGCCGATGGCGATGGTGACGAGCAGGTAGGCGATGACCAGGGACAGCAGCATGGCGCGCTCCGGCGGCGGAGGGTTCGAAAAAAACGGACGCAAGTGTAGGGCCTGGCCGACGGGCTCAGGGCCCGGCCCACCACAGCGCGTAGCGGGCGGCCACCGCACCGAGCAGGAAGCCGAGCAGGCCCCAGGCGATGCCGCCGATCAGCCGGTTGGTGCGCCGCTGCTCGCGCAGCAGCTCGGCCAGCAGCACCGTCTCGTCGCCGGCGTGCCGGCCCGCGCCACGGGCCAGCGTGTCGTGCAGCAGCCGGGGCAGCTCGGGCAGCAGGCGCGCGTACAGCGGGGCCTCGTCCTGCAGCCGGCGCCACAGCGCGCGGCCGCCGACCTGGTCCTCCATCCAGCGCTCGAGGAAGGGCTTGGCCGTCGTCCACAGGTCGAGCTCGGGATCGAGCTGGCGCCCCAGCCCCTCGACGTTGAGCAGCGTCTTCTGCAGCAGCACCAGCTGCGGCTGGATCTCGACGTTGAAGCGGCGCGAGGCCTGGAACAGCCGCATCAGCACCTGGCCGAGGGAGATGTCCTTCAGCGGGCGGTCGACCTGGGGCTCGCAGACCGCGCGGATCGCGCCCTCGAGCTCGTTGACGCGCGTGCTGGGCGGCACCCAGCCCGACTCGACGTGCAGCTCGGCGACCCGCTTGTAGTCGCGGCGGAAGAAGGCGATGAAGTTCTGCGCGAGGTAGTCCTTGTCGGACTCGGTCAGCGTGCCGATGATGCCGAAGTCGAGCGCGATGTAGCGGCCGAAGGTGGCCGGCGCGATGCTGACCTGGATGTTGCCCGGGTGCATGTCGGCGTGGAAGAAGCCGTCGCGGAACACCTGGGTGAAGAAGATCGTGACGCCGTCGCGCGCCAGCTTCGGGATGTCAACCCCGGCCTCGCGCAGCCGCTCGACCTGGCTGATCGGCACACCGGTCATGCGCTCCATCACGCAGACCTGGGTCGTGCACAGGTCCCAGTGCATCTCCGGCACGATGATCAGCGGCAGGTCGGCCATGTTGCGCCGCAGCTGGGCCGCGTTGGCCGCCTCGCGCACCAGGTCGAGCTCGTCGTGCAGGTAGGTGTCGAACTCCGACACCACCTCGCGCGGACGCAGCCGGCGGCCGTCGGCCGAGAAGCGCTCGACCCAGCGGGCCAGCATGTGCAGGATCGCCAGGTCGTCCTCGATCACGGCCAGCATGCCGGGCCGCAGCACCTTGACCGCTACCTCGCGGCCGTCGCGCAGCATCGCGAAGTGCACCTGCGCCACCGACGCGCTGGCCACGGGCACGTCGTCGAACTGTGCGAACACCGCGTCCAGCGGCTGACGCAGTTCGGCCTCGATGATGGCCCGGGCCTGCGCCGCCGGGAATGGCGGCACGCGGTCCTGCAGCTTGGCCAGCTCGTCGGCCACGTCCAGCGGCAGCAGGTCGCGCCGGGTCGAGAGCACCTGGCCGAACTTGATGAAGATCGGCCCGAGCCGCTCGAGCGCCAGGCGCAGCCGCACGCCGCGTGGCAGCTCGAAGCGCCGGCCCAGCGTGATGGCGCCGGCCAGGGCACGGATGCGATGCTGGCGCAGGCCGGACAGGGCCAGCTCGTCGACGCCGTAGCGCCACAGCGTGAAGACGATGCGGATCAGCCGCAGGACGAAGCGCATGGGCCGCGGCCGGCCTAGGGTTTGCGCAGCACGCTGGCCGCTCCCTGGGCCAGCGAGCGGGCGGTGGACACCAGCTTGTCGCCGACCTGGGCCAGCCCCCCGGCCACCAGCGGGCCGAAGACGCGTTCGAGATCGCCGGCGATGTCCCAGCGCACGTTGCCGGCCACCCAGCTGACGTCGGCGGCGAAGGCCACGTCGCCTTCGATCTGCAGCGGCGGCAGCTCGCCGGTGACGACGCGACGCGCGGCCTCGAACGGCCGGGCCGCGTCGACCCGCAGGTGCAGCTCGGCCGGCACGTCGCCGGCCAGGCCGGGCGCCTCGCCGGCGGCCTCCAACAGGCCGGCCGGCGTGACCCGCAGCACCAGCGGCGGCGGCGGCGGCACGGGCAGGCGCCAGTTCTCGACCTCGATGCGCAGGCGCCGGCCGACGTGGGCCCGCAGCCGCTCGGTGGCCGCCGGCGCGCTGGACAGCACGTGGTTGGCCAGCAGGATGAATCGCTCGGTCGCCGCCGGCAGCAGCAAGTCGGTCACGGGGTTCGCCATGCCCGGGATTGTAGGAGGGGGTCAGCCATAGCCCCGGGGGTTGGCGCTCTGCCAGCGCCAGCTGTCGGCACACATCGCCTCGAGGTCGCGCGTGGCCTGCCAGCCGAGCAGTTCCCGCGCCAGGGTCACGTCGGCCCAGAAGGCGGCGAGGTCGCCGGGCCGGCGCGCCACGACGCGGTAGGGCACGGGCCGGCCGCTGGCCTTCTCGAAGGCGTGCACCAGCTCCAGCACGCTGTGGCCGCGGCCGGTGCCGAGGTTGACGGTGATCGACGTCCGGCGGTCCAGCAGGTGGCGCAACGCCGCCACGTGACCCTCGGCCAGGTCCATCACGTGCAGGTAGTCGCGCACGCCGGTGCCGTCCGGCGTGTCGTAGTCGCCGCCGAAGACCTGCAGGTACTCGCGCCGCCCCACCGCCACCTGGGTCACGTAGGGCATCAGGTTGTTCGGCACCCCCCGCGGATCCTCGCCGAGACGGCCGCTGGGGTGGGCGCCCACCGGGTTGAAGTAGCGCAGCCAGGCGATCTTCCACTCGGGGTCGGACGCCTCGAGGTCGCGCAGGATCTGCTCGCCGACCAGCTTGGTGCGGCCATAGACGTTGACCGCCGACAGCGGATGGTTCTCGTCGAACGGCAGGTACTGCGGCGCGCCGTAGACCGTGGCGCTGGAGCTGAAGACCATCGTCTTCACGCCATGGCGGGCCATGGCCTGGCAGGTCGTGACCAGCCCGCCCAGGTTGTTGGCGTAGTAGGCCAGCGGCTGCGTCGCCGATTCGCCGACCGCCTTGAAGGCCGCGAAATGGACCACGCCGTCGATGCGGTGGCGGGCAAACACCGCGTCGAGCGCGGCGGCGTCGGTCACGCTGGCGCGCTCGAACACCGGCGGCTGGCCGCCGAGCTCGTGCAGGCGGTCGAGCACGCCGGGCGAGCTGTTCGAGAAGTCGTCGAGCCCGACGACCGCGAAGCCTGCCGCCTGCAGGGCCAGCCAGGTGTGCGAGCCGATGTAGCCGGTGGCGCCGGTGAGCAAGATGGTGGCCATGGACGAGGGTCTGCCTCAGCGGGCCGGTTGGAGGATCAGGTCCTGTGGCGGCCGGTCCGCCAGCGCCAGGGCCTGGATGTCGTGGCGCAGCGCACCCAGCATCTCGTAGCGGCGCCGGTACATGGCCCGCTTCTTCGAGGCCACCGTGGCCAGGTCGCGGGGCCGGAAGGCGGTCTCGATCTCATGGAAGCCGTCCGCGCCCGGCACCCCGCCGCGGTCGCCCCAGACCTGGTCGTAGTCGGCGGTGGGCACCGACGAATCGCGCTGCCAGCGCGCCGCCCGGTGGTGGCGAAACGCGTCGCTGACCGCGTAGACCCGCCGCTGCCCCAGCGCCTCGCCGATGAACAGCGCCGCGTGGACCAGCAGGTCGCGCGGGCGGCAGCCGTGCAACTGCCGGGTCAGCTCCGCGTAGACCGCGTTGATCGACTCGTCGTGGCGCCCCTGGATCGCCCCCAGGATCATCCCGACGCGGCCGCGCACCGGGGCGAACAGGAAGCTCAGCATGTACAGGCGCACGTCGTCGCGGAACAGGCTGATGGCCAGCTCGCCCTCGTTCCCGATCCACTCCGGCCGCTCGAACTGCAGGCTCAGGCCGGGGCAGGCGGCATCGATCCGGGCGAACCGCTGGCGTCCTTCGAGCGGCAGGTTGAGCCACGCATGCCGCTCGACGAAGTCGTAGTGGGTGCGCACCGCCTCGACCCGCTGGCGCACGGTCCAGTCCCGGTGCACGTAGGCCCAGGCGACCAGGTGCATGCGGCCGTGGCGCGCCCGGACCACCTGCCCGAGCAGGCTGTTCGGCGCGGCGGTGCGCAGCGGTGCCCAGTCGTCGCGGCACCACCAGGCCCGCAGTGCGAAGCGGATCCGCTTGACCAGGGCCCGTGGCGTCGCATCGGGGTGCATCTGGCGCGCCGACTGCCACAGCGCCAGCCCCAGCGCCGACAGCGGCTCGATGAACGGCGACAGGTCGCTCGGCTCGTTGAGCAGCAGGCCTGGCACCAGCCCGAGCACCAGCGGCCAGCTCCCCGCCGCCTGGCGCCCTGCCCTGGCCGCGGCCTGGGCGGCCACGCTCAGCACTTGATGCCGACGTGCAGGGCCACCACGCCGCCGGTCAGGTTGTGCACGTCGACATGGCCGAACCCGGCGGCCTTCATCATCGACTTCAGCGTGGCCTGGTCGGGGTGCATGCGGATCGACTCGGCCAGGTAGCGGTAGCTGTCGGCGTCGCCTGCCACCCACTGCCCGAGCTGGGGCAGCACCTTGAACGAATACCAGTCGTAGGGCTTGCGCAGCGGCTCGACCACCTTGGAGAACTCCAGCACCAGCAGGCGGCCGCCGTCGCGCAGCACGCGGGCCATCTCGGCCAGCGCCTGCTCCTTGTGGGTCATGTTGCGCAGCCCGAAGGCCACGCTGACCAGGTCGAAGCTGCCGCTGCGGAACGGCAGCCGTTCGGCGTCGCAGATGGTCGTCGGCAGCGACAGGCCGTCGTCGAGCATCCGGTCGCGCCCGGTGCGCAGCATGGCCTCGTTGATGTCGGTGTGCACCACCTGGCCGGTCGCCCCGACGCGGCGGGCGAAGGCCCGGGCCAGGTCACCCGTGCCGCCGGCGATGTCGAGCACCCGATCGCCCTCGCGCAGGTTGGCCACCGCCACCGTGTAGGCCTTCCAGGCCCGGTGCAGGCCCATCGACATCAGGTCGTTCATCACGTCGTACTTCGACGCGACCGAGTCGAACACGCCCTTGACGCGCTGGGCCTTCTCGGCCTCGTCGACGGTCTGGTAACCGAAATGGGTCTGGCTCATGGTCTGTTGTCTCCCTGTGGCATGGCCCCGAAGGGCCGGCGTCAATGGTGGCCGCAGGCACCGCCCGCCTTGGCGGCCATCGGCGCGTCGCGGTCCAGCCCGGCCTCTTGCAGGCGCTGCTCGTAGCGCGCCCACAACTCGGCCTGTTCGGCCCCCAGCCGGTACAGATACTCCCACGTGAAGATGCCGCTGTCGTGGCCGTCGGAGAAGCGCGGCTGGATCGCGTAGTGGCCGACGACCTCGACGCTCTCGACCAGCACATCGCGCTTGCCGGTCTGAAGCACCTCCTGGCCCGGGCCGTGGCCCTGCACCTCGGCCGAGGGTGAATACACGCGCATCAGCTCGAACGGAATGCGGAACGCGCGCCCGTCGTCGAAGGCGATCTCGAGCACGCGCGAGGCCTGGTGGACGGTCAGCGCGGTGGGTTGGGGGTTCGCAGTGGCCATGTCGGTCGGTTGCCGGATTGCGGTCGCGGCCGGCTCAGCGCAGGCCGATGTCCATCGTGCCCTGGGCCAGCGTGCCGGCCTCGCCCAGCATCAGCACCAGGGGGTCGTTCTGGGCGACGAAGATCGCCGCACCGTCGGTGGAGCGGTTGCCTCGCCGCAGGCCGGTCGGCGCCACCGCCGTCAGCGGCGTCAGGCTGGCCGTCTCGTCGATCGTGCTGCCGTCGGTGGCGGTGCCGGCGAAGGCGTAGGCGGTGTCGCTGACGGTCGTCGCGCCCCACGCGGTGCGGGTGCTGCTGGTGCCGAAGACGCCGCCGGCCAGCCCGGCCGTCTCGGCCACGCCGACGCGGAAGTGGCGGCCGGTGGCGTCGGCGGCATCCTCGGCGCGCAGCAGGATCAGCGCGGAGCCGGCCTGGGCCAGGCGGAAGCGGATCAGGTCGTCGTGGGCGCTGTCGATGCCCTTGATGTCGCTGCCGACCACGCTGAGCGCATAGGTCCAGAGGTACTGGTCGGGGCACTGGTCGACCCGCACCGGCACCGGCGCGCGGCAGCTCTGCAGCACCCCGTTGCCGAAGCGCGATGGCAGCACGACCGACTCCATCTTGTCATTGCGCCGCAGGTTCAGGCCCAGCAGGTTGTAGCTGGTGCCCGCCAGCGCGGCCAGGTCGGTGCTGAAGCGGCGCGCCGCGACGAAAGGCCGCACGCCGTGGTCGTAGACGTGCGTGCTGTCGCTGAGGTTGAAGTCGAACCCGCCGACGACCAGGTCCTGCCCCATGCGGAAGCGGGCCGTGCCGCCGGTGCCGAACACGTAGCCGATGCCGTCCGCGTCGCGGGTGATCGTGCCGGTCGCGCTCATCTGGGCGCCGGCCATCGCATAGCTCATGGCGTTGAAATCCAGCGTCAGCGTGTAGGGCCGGCCATTGCTGGCGTAGACCTCGTAGTCGCCGTTGCGCAGGTCCATCGCGATCGTCGTCGCCTCGCCGGTGTTGTTCGCATGGTTGTCGTCGGCGGCGGCGCTGACGATCATCGAGCTGGTGATCGGGCCGATCAGGTCGGCTGCGCCGGGCACCTCGACGACGAAGACCAGGCCGCCGCCGGCCGGCAGGGTGTCCACCGTCATCGCGTCGCCCAGCACCGCCGGGCAGACCGCCCCGCCGGTGGCGGCGCAGGTCATGCGGCCGACGGCCGGCGCGCCGTCCAGGTGGTGGCTGAGCGTCACGCCGGTCGCGGCGGCCGGGCCCTCGTTGTTGACCGTGATGCGGAAGGTCACCGTCTCGCCGGCGTAGACCTCGGCCGGGCTGGTGCTGACGACGCTGATGTCGGCGTTGCTGCCCGCCGGCGCGCTGCCGTCGGAGCCGCCGCAGGCTGCCAGGGCAAGGGCGAGGAGCAGGGAGGCGGTGGCGGCACGGATCATGGCGGTGGGGCGAGGCTGGCGGGGATGCTGCGATGCTACCGAAGCCCGCCCAGGGCCGCGAAGGCGGCTCGGACCGACCCGTCAAGCTTGATCATCGCGCCGCCGAGCCGCTCGGCCGCCGTCGGCTGCGGCTCGCGCTGGCGGGCACCCCAGATCGGCTGCGGGAAGTGGCTGTCCCAGGCAAAGCGCGCGATCACGTGCCAGTGCAGGTGCGGCACCACGTTGCCCAGCGTCGCGAGATTCACCTTGGTCGGCGCCAGCACCGCGCGCAGCGCGCGCTCGACCGCGACGACCGCGTCCAGGCAATGCCGCCGATCGTCGTCGGCGAGGTCGCTCAGCTCGGCCACGTGCGAGCGCCAGATGACGCGGTAGAAGGCCGGGAAGTCGGGCGCGTCCAGCACCCGCACGATGCGCAGCCGGTCATCGGCCACGACCTCGCACCAGGCGGCCGAGCCGCCGCTCGCGCACAGTTCGCAGCCCTCGACGGCAGCCATCAGACCAGCACCCGCTCGATGCCGCCGGCGTTGGCGCGCGCGACGTAGTCCTCCATCCAGCTCGCGCCGAGGATCTGGCGCGCCATCTCGACGACGATGTAGTCGGCCTCCAGCAGGCCGTTGGCGAGGTCGTCGCCGTAGCGCGTCAGGCCCTGCAGGCAGCTCGGGCAGCTGGTCAGGATCTTCAGGTCGTCGCGGGCCCCGACCGCACCGCTGGCGCGCAGCAGGCCCTCGGCCTTGCGGATCTCCTCCTCCTTGCGGAAGCGCACCTGGGTCGCGATGTCGGGCCGCGTCACGCCGAGCGTGCCCGATTCGCCGCAGCAACGCTCGGACTTGACCACCGCGTCGCCGACCAGCGCCTTGACCGTCTTCATCGAGTCCTGCAGCTTCATCGGGTTGTGGCAGGGCTCGTGGTAGAGGAAGCCGCCCTTCGAACCATCCAGCCGGATGCCCTTTTCCAGCAGGAACTCGTGGATGTCGATGATGCGGCAGCCGGGGAAGATCTCCTCGAACTTGTAGCCCTGCAGCTGGTCGTAGCAGGTGCCGCAGGACACCACCACCGTCTTGATGTCCAGGTAGTTCAGCGTGTTGGCCACGCGGTGGAACAGCACCCGGTTGTCGGTGATCATCTTCTCGGCCACGTCGAACTGCCCCGAGCCGCGCTGCGGGTAGCCGCAGCACAGGTAGCCCGGCGGCAACACGGTCTGCACGCCGGCGTGCCACAGCATCGCCTGGGTGGCCAGGCCCACCTGGCTGAACAGCCGCTCCGAGCCGCAGCCGGGGAAGTAGAAGACCGCCTCGCTGTCGCTGCTGGTGGCCTGGGGGTCGCGGATGATCGGGACGTAGGCCTTGTCCTCGATGTCCAGCAGCGCCCGCGCGGTCTTCTTCGGCAGGCCGCCGGGCATCTTCTTGTTGACGAAGTGGATCACCTGCTCGCGGATCGGCGCGGTGCCGACGCTGGCCGGCGGCGCGCTGGTCTGCCGGCGGGCGGCGAGCTTGAGCACGTCGTGCGCGATGCGCTGGGCCTTCATGCCGACGCCGACCATCGCGCTGCGGGCGAACTTGATCGTCTGCGGGTTGGTCGCGTTGAGCATGAACATCGCCGCCGCATTGCCAGGGCGCCAGCTCTTCTTCCCCATATTGCGCAGCAGGTTGCGCATGTTCATCGACACGTCGCCGAAGTCGATCTTCACCGGGCAGGGCGTGACGCACTTGTGGCAGACCGTGCAGTGGTCGGCCACGTCCTCGAACTCCTCCCAGTGCTTGATCGACACGCCACGGCGCGTCTGCTCCTCGTACAGGAAGGCCTCGACCAGCAGCGAGGTGGCGAGGATCTTGTTGCGCGGGCTGTACAGCAGGTTGGCGCGCGGCACGTGGGTCGCGCACACCGGCTTGCACTTGCCGCAGCGCAGGCAGTCCTTGACCGAGTTCGCGATGTCGCCGATGTCGCTCTGCTGCATGATGAGCGACTCGTGCCCCATCAGGCCGAAGCTGGGCGTGTAGGCGTGGCTGAGGTCGGCCGCGTGCACGGCCTCGTCGCCCAGCGCGGCAAGCGCCTCGCCGCGCAGCAGCTTGCCCTTGTTGAAGCGGCCTTCGGGGTCGACCCGGGCCTTGTAGGCGGCGAAGTGGGCGAGCTCGTCGTCGGTCCGGAATTCCAGCTTCGTGATGCCGATGCCGTGCTCGCCGGAGATCACACCGCCCAGCGAGCGGGCCAGCACCATGATGCGGGCGACGGCCTCGTGCGCCGTCTGCAGCATCTCGTAGTTGTCGGAGTTGACCGGGATGTTGGTGTGCACGTTGCCGTCGCCGGCATGCATGTGCAGCGCCACCCAGACCCGGCCGCGCAGCACCTCCTGGTGGATGCGCCGGCATTCCTCGATCACCGGCACGAAGGCGGCGCCGCCGAAGATGGCCTGCAGCGGCTTGAGCACCTGGCGCTTCCACGAGGCGCGCAGCGAGCCGTCCTGCAGCTGGTCGAAGAAGCTGCGCGCCACGCCAGCCTCGGTCGCGGGCTGCACCACGTCGAGCCCGGCGAGCCAGCCCTGCCACAGGCCGCGCACCTCGCGCAGCAGCGCCAGCGCCTGCTGCACCCGGTCCTCGAGCAGCTCGGCGCTGGGGATCTCGCCCGCATCGTCGGTCTTGCCCAGCGGCAGCTCGCCCTGGGCGAAGAAGGCCTCCAGCCGATCCAGCAGGGCCAGCTTGTTGCGCAGCGACAGCTCGATGTTGATGCGCTCGATGCCGAGCGTGTACTCGCCCATGCGCTCGAGCGGGATCACCACGTCCTCGTTGATCTTGAAGGCGTTGGTGTGCTTGCTGATCGCCGCGGTTCGCTTGCGGTCGAGCCAGAACTTCTTGCGCGCGTCGGCGGAGACGGCGACGAAACCCTCGCCGGAGCGGCCGTTGGCCAGCCGGATCACCTCGCTCGTGGCGCGGGCGACGGCGTCCGCGTCGTCGCCGACGATGTCGCCCACCAGCACCATCTTGGGCAGCGTGCCGCGCTTGCTCTTGGTCGCGTAGCCGACCGCCTTGAGGTAGCGGTCGTCCAGGTGCTCCAGGCCGGCGAGGATCGCGCCGCCGGGGCGCTTGGCCTCGGCGAACATGAAGGCCTTGATCTCGACGATCGACGGCACGCAGTCCTTCGGGTTGCCGAAGAACTCGAGGCAGACGGTGCGGATGTGCGCCGGCATGCGGTGCACCACCCAGCGCGCCGAGGTGATCAGGCCGTCGCAGCCTTCCTTCTGGATGCCGGGCAGCCCGGCGAGGAACTTGTCGGTGACGTCCTTGCCCAGGCCCTCCTTGCGGAACACCCGCCCGGGGATGTCCAGCCGCTCGGTGCGCTCGAGCTTCTTGCCGGTCGCGTCGAAGTGGCGCAGCTCGAAGCTCGCCACCTCGACGTCGTGGATCTTGCCGAGGTTGTGGTTCAGGCGAACGACCTCGAGCCACTTGGCCTCGGGCGTGACCATGCGCCAGCT
>JABLTH010007853.1_pt1 | contig 11955 bp, 12 predicted proteins | sample 7875711 | NCBI WGS metagenome assembly JABLTH01 (sample SAMN14941262, study PRJNA633318) | bioreactor metagenome | isolation source: bioreactor | place: China | collected 2019-03-05 | reverse complement strand
CGCCGAGATCGCGGGCATCACGGGGCGCCTGTACGAGGGGCTCTCGCCGGGGACGGGCTACACCGCGATCGCCGTCGCGCTGCTCGCGCGGCTCGATCCGCTCGCGGTCGGTCCCTCCGCGCTCTTCTTCGGCGCGCTCGCGAGCGGTGCGGGAGCGATGCAGCGCGAGGCCGGCGTTCCGTCGGTCGCGACGCTGGTGGTGCAGGGGCTCGTGGTCCTGCTCTCGATCGGCTTCGCCCTCGGTCCGGCGGGCCTGCGAGCGGCGCTTCGCCGCTCGGCCGCGTCGCAGCCGGAGGGCGGCTGATGGAGGCGCTGCTCGACGCGGCGCTGCGGCTCGCGTCGCCGCTCCTGCTCGCGGCGCTCGGCGAGCTGCTGGTCGAGCGCGCCGGCGTCGTCAACATCGGCATCGAGGGAATGATGCTGTGCGGGGCCTTCGCCGCCTTCGCGGCGAGCGTCGTCACGGGGCAGCCTGCGGTCGGCGTGGCCGCGGGCGTGGCGGCGGCGTGCGCGATGGGCGCGCTGTTCGCCGGCTTCGCCGTGCTGCGCCGTGCGGACCAGATCGTCGTCGGCACGGCGATCAACCTGCTCGCCCTCGGCGCGACCGGGCTCGGGCTGCGCGCGATGTTCCCCGTGACGGTGCCATCGGCGCCGCCCGTTCCCGAGTGGCCCATTCCCGGGCTCGCCGAGATTCCGGTGCTCGGCCCGTCGCTGTTCCGGCAGACTCCGTTCACGGTGGCGGCCTTTGCGCTCGCTGCGTGCTGCGCGGCCTTCCTCGCGCGCACGCGCGCCGGCCTTCGCCTGCGGGCAGCCGGCGAGGCGGCGCGGGCGGCCGACGCCGAGGGCGTTCCGGTCGAGCGCGTGCGCGTGATGGCGGTGCTCGCCGGGGCGTGCTTCGCCGGCCTTGCCGGCGCGTCGCTCCCGCTCGCGCAGTCGAACAGCTTCACCGAGGGAATGACGGCCGGCCGCGGCTTCATCGCGCTCGCGATCGTCATCTTCGGGCGCTGGAGCGCCGGGGGCGTCGTGCTGGCCGCTCTCTTCTTCGGCGCCGCGACGGCGCTCCAGTTCCGCCTGCAGGCGCGCGGCCTCGCCGTCCCGTATCCGCTCGCCCTCATGCTGCCCTACGTTCTCACGCTCGGGGTGCTCGCCGTGGCGGGCGGCCGGGCCCGCGCGCCCGGCGACCTCGGCTCGCCGTACTCGCGCGAATCGAAGTAGACTGGAGGACCCATGAGCCAGCGCACCCCGTTCGCCTTCCGCCTCGAGCCGGCCGACGAGTACATGCACGAGAACGCCGGCGAGTCGAACTTCAACGAGAGCATGTACTTCAACTTCTTCGACACGAGCCAGCGCCGCGGCGGGTTCGTTCGGCTCGGCAATCGTCCGAACGAACGGCACGCCGAGATGACGGTGTGTCTGTACGAGCCCGACGGCTCGGTGCTCTTCAACTTCAAGCGGCCCGAGATCGCGAGCAACGAGCGCTTCGACGCCGGCGGCGCGCGCTTCGAGGTCCTGGCGCCGTTCGAGCGGCTCCGCATCGGCTACGAAGGCAAGGCGTGCCGCCTCGATCGGCCGCTCGAGATGTCGGACCCGAAGGCCGCGTTCACCACGAATCCCTTCGTCGAGGTGCGGGTCGACCTCGCGATCGACGGCGTCGGGCCGATGTTCGGCGGCGAGCGGATCGGAGGCGCGGCCGGCAAGCACGAGATGGAGTTCGCGAAGGGCCACTACGAGCAGCACCACCGCGCGACGGGGACGCTCGAGATCGCGGGCCGCCGCTTCGCGTTCGATGGCCTCGGCCTGCGCGACCACTCGTGGGGGCCGCGCTACTGGCAGGCGCCGGCGTGGTATCGCTGGCTGACGGCGAACTTCGGCGAGGACCTCGGCTTCATGGCGTCGATCGTCGCCTCGCGCGACGGCACCGAGAGCCGCGGCGGCTTCGTGCATCGCGGCAAGTCGCTGATGCTGGTGCGAGACGTGACGCTCGAGACCGAGTTCGCCGGCCCGCAGCAGGTTCACGACCGCCTGCGCGCGGTGCTCACGTGTGCGGACAACAGCCGCCTCGAGGTCGAGGGGCGCGTCCTGTCGCTGATTCCGCTCCGCAACCGCAGAGCGGGACAGACGACGCGGATCAGCGAAGGAATGACCGAGTGGACGCTCGATGGCCGGACGGGCTACGGGCTCTCGGAGTACCTGGACCTGAGGGACTGACCGCCGGCACGGCAGGCGGCGCGGGAAGTCGGAGGGGGGACGAGATGACACGGCGAGGGGAGGGCCGCGGCGTCCGGCGCGCGTCGCTCGGACGTACGATCGCGAGCCGGCGCGGCCGCGCGAATGGCGCTGCGAAGACGAACGGGAGCGGCGCCGGGCCGCTGGCCGTGATCGGCCTCGCGTCGGACCATCCGTGCGCCGGCTGCGCGCAGTGCTGCCACTACATCGCGATCGAGATCGACGCGCCGACGACGATGACCGAGTACGACTACCTCGTCTGGTACCTCGTCCATCCGGGCGTCTCGGTCTTCGTCGACTGGGAGGGGAGCTGGTTCGTCAAGTTCGAGACCCGCTGCGAGAACCTCCTGCCGAGCGGAATGTGCGGCATCTACGAGACGCGCCCGGCGATCTGCCGCGAGTTCGACTGGAAGGAGTGCGAGCGGCACATCACCGACGAGCCTCCGGACAAGTGGCTCTTCCGGAGCTCCGGCGAGCTGCTCGCGTGGTTCGAGAGGCAGCGGCCGAAGACCTACCGCAAGTTCGTCGCGTTCCAGCGCGCGCAGCGGCGAAGGAAGACGCCGAAGGAGCTGCGGCGGGTCGAGGTCTGCGAGCTTCCGCCTCCGCCGCCGTAGCGCGAGGGCGGGGCTACAGCAGCGTTCCGCGCAGAACCGCGCTCGCGACGGTGAAGTAGATCATGAGCCCCGTCACGTCGACGAGCGTCGCGACGAAGGGGGCGGACGCGGTGGCCGGGTCGAGGCCGAGACGCCGCAGGACGAACGGCAGCATCGACCCGGCGACTGCCCCCCAGAGCACGATCCCGACGAGCGCGAGGCCGACGCTGAGCGCGACGAGCCCGTAGTGCGGGCCGTAGAGCGACTCGCGAGACGGCCAGAGCAGGATGCGGAGCAGACCGATCGCGCCGAGCAGGCCGCCGAGGGCGAGGCCGGTCGCGAGCTCTCGCCGCAGGACGCGCCACCAGTCGCGAAGCCGCACCTCGCCGAGGGCGATGGCGCGGATCACGAGCGTGCTCGCCTGCGACCCGGAGTTTCCGCCGCTCGAGATCACGAGCGGGATGAAGAGCGCGAGCACCACGGCGCGCGCGATCTCGTGCTCGTAGTACCCCATCGCCGACGCCGTGAACAGCTCGCCGACGAAGAGCACCGAGAGCCAGACGCCGCGCTTGCGAACCATCTCGAGCAGGCTCACTTCGAGGTAGGGAGCGTCGAGCGCCTCGCTGCCGCCGAGCTTCTGGATGTCCTCGGTTGCCTCCTCCTCGACGACGTCGACGATGTCGTCGACGGTGATGATGCCCTTCATGCGGCCTTCGGCGTCGACCACCGGGACGGCCATGAGGTCGTGCTGGGCGATGAGCTTCGAGACGCTCTCCTGATCGAGATCCTCGGCGACGGTGATCGGCTCGGTCTGCATCACGTCGCGAACGGTCTTCTCGGCGGGCGCCGCGAACAGCTCGCGGAACGAAACGACGCCGAGCAGGCGCTGCTGCGCGTCGAGGACGTAGATGTAGTAGATCGTCTCGACGCGCTCGCGCGCCTGCCGTCGCAGATACGCGATCGCCTCGTCGACGCGCATGTCGGGCCGCACGCGCACGTAGCGCGGGCTCATGAGGCCGCCGGCATCGTCCTCGGCGTACGCGAGGAGCGCCACGACCTCCTTGCGCGTCGGATCGTCGAGCAGCGCGAGCAGGTCGTCCCGCACCTCGTCCGGCGCCGCCTGGACCAGGTCGGCTGCGTCGTCCGGAGGAAGCTGGCGCAGCCAGAGCTGCCGCTCGGTGCGGCCGAGCTCGAGCAGGAGCTGGCTCTCCTCGCGCGCGTCGAGTGCGACGAACAGCTCCTCCGCCTCGCCCGGCGCGAGCAGGCGGAAGCCCTCGGCGCGCTCCTCGGGTGAGAGGACCGGCCAGGCGTCGAGCAGATCCGATGCGAGGAGCCCGGCGTCGTCGCCGCCAGGCAAGGGCGTGGGCTCCATCGGTCGGTCCTCCGGAAGGGGCTGCAGCGCCGCCGCCGCCCGGTTACTCGCTCGCGCTCGCGCCCTTCTCGACCTCGAGCTGGAGCTCCTTGCGCTGCCGCTCGGCCTGCTCGTTGGCCTGCGCGCGCTCGCGCTCGATCTCGAGCGCGAGCTCCTTGCGCGTGCGCTCGGCGGCCTCGAGCTCGACCTCCGTCCTCTCGCGGCGCAGCTCGAGGAGCTTCTGCTCGAGAAGCCGGTTGCGAAGCGCGAGCAGCTCGTGCGGAAGCGCCGGCGCCGCGGTGCCCGGCACGTAGCTCACCTGCACGATCTGACTCGCCTTCGACCCGTCGTCGGCGACGGCCGACACCTCGATCCGGTTGAGCCCCGCCTGCAGCGGCACCAGCGCGCCGAACGTGCCGTCGGCGTTGATCGCGACGTTCTTCGCCGTCGCGCCGGTCGAGAGGTTCTTGAAGCTGACGGAGTCGACCTTCGAGAATCGCACCTGCTCGACGACCTGGACGATGTCGCCCGGCTTTCGGACCGGCGTGAAGTAGCCGCCCGTTCGCGCCGCGAGCTCGACGGCGGCGACCGGGCCCGCGAGCGCTTCGGGTCCGATCGCGAAGGCATGGAAGCGGATGCCCGCGCGGTGCGCGCGATCCGCCGCGCGGAGCACCGCATTGACGTTCGCCGAGTCGAAGCCCGGCCCGGCCGGGAGCGTCGGCTGGCCGTCGGTGAGAAAGAGGACGATCTTCTCGCTCTTCGGGTCGACCTTCGAGAGCGCGCCCGTGAAGCCGCGCAGCTCGACCGTCGCGAGGTCGACGCCCGCCGCCATGTGCGTGGCGCCGAACGGTCCGCGCTGGAGCACGGCCGAGAGCGCGCGCCGGATGCGCTCGTAGTCGGTCGTGAGCGGCTCCTCGGTGATCGCCGGCGGCGGCGGCGTCCGCGCGAACAGACCGCCCTGCGGCTCGGGATCGCCGGCGAACGTGATCAGTCCGACGCGCGTGCTGCGCGGATCGAGCCCGGAGAGGAGCTGGTGCGCCGCGGCGACCTCGGCTGCGAGGATCGAGTCGCCCGGATCGGTGCTGCCGATCCCGAACAGGCCGCCGAAGGTCGCGGTGCCGACGACCCCGTTTCCGTTCACGTCGGCGCCGGTCGGCTCGAACGTCGAGCCCGACGTGTCGATCACGATCATGACGTCGAAGTGCTTGAAGTCTCCGGCCGTGGCGAGCGCGCGCCCCGCGACGAACGCTCCGTTGGGGTCGCCGACGACCTCGCCGTCGGAAGGCCGCTCGACGCTGAGCCGCAGGTCGGTGGCGCCGGCGGGCGGCGTCCCGAGCAGCTTCTCTCCGGGCGGACGGGCGGCCGCCTGCGCGGCCGGCTGGACACTCTGCGGTGTTGGCGGGCCGGGAGCCGCGGCCGGCGGCGCCGCGGAGCGCGCCGCGCCGGAAGGCGCGGCGCCGGCGGGTGCCGAGGGCGCTGCCGCAGGGGTCGCGCCGGCCGCAGAGAAGCTCGCGAAGGCGCGCCCGCGCCCGTCGTCGAGCGGAGCGGCGAGCGCGGCGGTGACCGCGGCGATCGGAGCGACGGCGACGTGGAGGGTTCCGCCCTTGGGCCACGCCGCTTCGAGGATCCCGATCACCTTCTTGCTGCCGTGGTCGAGGACCGGAGCGCCTCCCCATCCGCGCAGATCGGCCGCCGCATCGAGCTCGACCTCGATCCGCTCGTCGGTGGCCGAGGCGACGGTTCCGAACAGGGTGTCTTCGTCGGCCGGGATCTGCGCGGGAACGCCGGCGATCTGGACACGGCGGCCCGTGGCGGGAAGCGCCGCGTCGGGCTCGAGGAGGCGGACCCGCTGGGGCGTGAGGTCGAGTGCGAAGACGAGAAAGTCGTCGCGGACCGTCCCTCCCGGCGCGCTCAGCGCGCGGCCCGGCGGCGCGAGCAGGCGGCTCGAGACCGAGACGCGCTCGCGAGAGCGGCCGAGACGGAACTCGACCTCGCGAGCGCGCGCCAGATCCGCCGGGTCGAACGAGTGGGCCGCGGCGATGGCGGCGACGCGCACCGCGCCCGACGCTCCCGGAATCCCCACGAAGAACGCGGTCCCGGAGGGCTTCGTCTCGTCGCTTCCGACGAGGACGGGGCGGACCACGGCCGGCGCCTCGGCACGCGCCCGTGCCGCGATCAGGGAAAGACCCGAGACGAGGACGATCGCGAAGACGCCGGGCCGCTTGCGCACCATGCGGCAATCGTAAGGAAGACCCTTGCCGACGGCACGAGGGTTTTCCGAACCGCCGCAAGGGCATGAGGCTCAAGGGCGCAGGTCTTTCGCCGATCCACTGAGCGTGCGCTTCATTCTGCAACGCTCGCCGCGGAGCGGGGCCCCGGCCGGGCTTCGCGGGCCCGCGCGCCGCGCCGTGGCGCGGGGCTAGCGGCGCGATGGCGCGGATCCTCGTCGCGGACGGCGAGCGGAGCGGGCGCGCCGCGCTCGAGGCGGCGCTGCGCCGCGATGGCCACGAAGTGGTCTCGGCGGCCTGCGCCGCGGAGGCCCTCGGCGCCGCGCGCCGCGAGCGTTTCGATCTCGTCGCGGCCGATGCCGATCCCGCCGGCGCGGACGGGCTCGCGCTGCTGCGGCGGCTTCGCGCAGTCGATCCCGCTGCGAACGTCGTCGTCCTCTCCGCGCGCCCGACGATCGAAGGCGCGGTCGAGGCGATGCAGCTCGGCGCCCGCAGCTACCTGGGCAAGCCGGTCGACGCGGCCGCGCTGCGCGAGCTCGTCGAGGCACCGCGCGCCGCGATCGGCCGCGGGCCGGCCCCGGAGTCCGACGCCGCCGAGCGCGCGGCGTTCGCCGCGATCGTCGGCAGCTCGCGGCCGATGCGCGATCTGCTCGATCTCGTTCGCAAGGTCGCCGAAACCGACAGCACGGTCCTGGTCACGGGCGAAACCGGGACCGGCAAGGAGCTCGTCGCTCGCGCGCTGCACCGCGCGAGCCGAAGACGCGATCGCGTGTTCTGCGCGATCAATTCGGCGGCGTTCCCGGAGACGCTCCTCGAGAGCGAGCTCTTCGGCCACCGGCGCGGCGCCTTCACGGGCGCGTCGCAGAACAAGCGCGGGCTGCTCGAGAGCGCGCACGGCGGAACGGTGCTCCTCGACGAGGTCGGCGAAATGCCGCTCTCGATGCAGGCCAAGCTGCTGCGCTTCCTCCAGACGGGCGAGATCCGGCCGGTCGGCGGCGAGGCGGCGCGCATCGTCGACGTTCGCCTCGTGACGGCGACCCACCGCGACCTCGAGGCCGAGGTGAAAGCCGGGCGTTTCCGCGAGGACCTCTTCTACCGGCTGGCCGTGATCCCGATCCACGTTCCGCCGCTGCGTGACCGCGCGCAGGACGTTCCGGCGCTCGCGACGCACTTCCTGCGCCGGTTCGCCGCGAAGCTCGGCAAGCCGGTTTCCGAGATCGAGCCGGCTGCGCTCGACCTGCTCGTCGCGCACGCCTGGCCCGGGAACGTCCGCGAGCTCGAGAACACGCTCGAGCGCGGCGTCGCGCTGTGCCGCGGGGGGCGCCTCGCGCCGGCCGACCTTCCCGAGCGGCTGCGCGTTCGCGAGCGGGAAGGGGCCGAACGCGAGAGCCTGCAGAGCCTCGAGCTCCTCGAGCGGCGACACATCCTCGCGACACTGGAGCGCGTCGGATGGAGCCGGAAGCGGGCGGCCGAGGTGCTCCAGATCTCCACCACGACGCTGTGGCGGCGCCTCAAGGTGTTCGGAATCGAGACGCCGGCGATGAGGCTGCCGGCGGCGTGCGGCGACGCGAGTCCTTCCGCGCCCTAGCGCGAAGCGACGGAGAAGGCGATGGCGGCGAAAGACGTGCAACGCAGAACCGACTCCGGTGCGGCGGCCGTGCGGGCGATCCGCAGCGGCGCCACCTGGCTCGGGCTCGTGTCGACCTTTGCCGCCGGCGCGGGAGCGGGATGGCTGGGCGCCCGCATCGCGGGGCCTGCAGTCGCGACCGAGACGCAGGCCGGCGCCGCGATCGCGAGCGACGCGGAAGCCGCCGCGACGCTTCGCGACCGCATGCTCGCGCTCGACCCCTTCGTCGTGAACCTGCTGGGGGAGGACGCGACGCGGTACCTCAAGGTTCGCGTCGAGCTCGAGGCCGAGACCCCGGCCCTTCGCGGCGAGCTCGAGGGCCGCATGGCGCAGGTCCGCGACGGCGTGCTCGGGGTGCTCTCCGCGCACGACGTCGTCGACGTGACGAGCCCCGAGGGCAAGACGCTGCTCAAGGACGACATCCGCGCGCGGGTGAACGCGCTGCTTCGCGGCGGGCAGGTTCGCTCGGTGCTCTTCACGGAGTTCGTGGTGCAGTGAGCGAGCCCGGGACGGTGACGACTGCGTTCGGCGGCGGCGCCGCCCGAGGGCTTCGGCGCGGGCTCGAGGCGCTCGCGCAGCGTGCGTCTCGCGTGCTCTCGGCGCGAGCACAGGCGAGGCTCGAGATCTCGCTCCGCGCCGCCGAGGCTTCGGCCGTGTCGGGTCTCGCGGCGGAGCTCGGCGCGCGGGAGCGCTGCGCCGTCCTCGATCTGGCGGGCGGCGGCGCGCACGCGTTCGTCCTGCTCTCGCGGCCGCTCGCGTTCGCGCTGCTCGAGCTGCGGTTCGGTGCGGACCGGCGAACGCTGGGCGGGGAGGCGCCCGATCGCGCCTACACGCGAATCGAGGAGCGCGCGCTCGAGCAGACGGCGCGCGAGCTGTGGGCGGCGCTGTGCGCCGGTGCGGGCGGTGCGCTCGCCGGCGCCGCGGGGCCTTGCTGCCTCGACGATGCGCAGGGCCTGCGCGAGCGCGACGAAGCGCCGCTGTGGCTGGCGCGCTTTGCCGTCACCGGGCTCTCGCGTGAGGAGCAGCTCGTGGTCGGGATCCCGCGCACAGCGGCGGCCGGCGGCGAGCGGCCCGCCGCGAACGGGAGCCGGGATGCGCGCTGAACGCTTCTTCGGCGCCACGCTGCTCGAGGCCGTTCGGCGCGCGCGCGAGGCGCTCGGGCCCGGCGCGCTGGTGGTGGCGGTCCGGGGGCCCGAGCGCGGTCTCTGGCCGCGCCGGCGCGGGGCGGAGGCCTTCGAGGTGCGCGCGCGGCGGCCGCTGGCGCCGGCCGGCGAGCTGCGCCGGCTCGAGGCCCGGATCGAGGAGCTCGGCGCGGCGCTGGAGAGAAGCGGCCGTCTGGCCGAGGAGATGACGGCGCTTCGGAGGGCCGTCGAGGCCCTCGAGCGGCGTCTTGCCGGCGAGCCCGTTTCGGCGCTTCCGGTCCGGACGCGCGTGGCGCGCGTGCGCATCGGACCCGAAGGGGCGGACCGGGGCCCGGACCCGACAGCAAGGAGTGTCGACGCATGGACTCGAAGCTCAAGCAATTCGTGAACCGCATCGGAGACCTTCCGTCCGTGCCCACGGTCGCCGCCGCCGTGATCGCGCTGGTCGAGGATCCGAACGCTTCGGGAGACGACCTGCGGGCGGTGATCGAGCGCGATCCGGCGCTCGCCGCGCGCATTCTGAAGGTCGCCAACTCGTCGATGTTCGGGTTCTCGCGGCGGATCGAGACGCTTCGCCACGCGATTGCGCTGCTCGGCTTCCGCACCGTGAAGAACCTCGTCCTCGGCGCGTCGATGAAGGAGACCTTCAAGCGCTTCGGACTCACCGAGCGCCTGCTCTGGGAGCACGCGACACGAACGGGCGCGGTCGCCGCGCGCCTCACCGACCATCCCGGGATCGACATCGAGCGCGAGGAGGCGTTCACCGCCGGGCTGCTCCACGACCTCGGAAAGATCGCGCTCGACAACGCGGCGCCGGACGACTACTCGAAGGTCGTCGCGCGCGCCTACAACGACGGCGTGAGCTTCGTCGAGGCCGAGCGCGAGATCTTCGGCTTCGACCACACCGAGCTCGGAGCGCTCGTCGCCGAGAAGTGGAAGCTCCCGCCGCGCCTCGAGACCGTGATCCGCCTGCATCACAGTCCGGAGGCGCTGGACGGGCTCTCGCTCGAAGATCGCCGGCTCACCGCGCTCGCGACGGTCTCGACCGCGCTGTGCACGCGTCTTGGCGTCGGGCGAAGAGCGCCGGTCGAGAGCCTCGATCCGCGAGCGCTGCCCGCCTGGGCCGCGCTCGGCCTCGGCGACGACGATCTCGAGACGGTGCTCGAGATGGCGACCGGCGTCGTGAAGGAGAGCGAGGGCCTGTTCGGGTAGCCGCGGGCGCGCGGCGGCCCGCAGGCCTGCGCGCCGCTACTCCGGCGCCTCGCACGCGAGCCCCGGCAGGGCGCTCGCGCAGAGCACGCGCTGCCGCCAGCGAACGATGCGCCCCGTGAGCTCGTCCGGCGTTTCGAGCACGCGCAGGCGGTCGCCGTTCGCCATCGCGACGACCGTCTCGCCCGCCCGCTCGACGAACGTGATCTGCTCGTCGTTGACGAGGATCTGCGTTCCGTCGAGCCGCGTGAGCCAGATCAATGCGCTTCTCCCGTGCTCCTCGAAGCATCGGCCGCCGGGGCCGCGGGGTGGAGGCGCGCGGCGCGCGTTGCAGGTTGCAAGGCGCCCGTGCAGAGCGAAACGCCCCGCGCGCGCAGCTTCGAAACGCGCGCTGCGACGCTCCCGCTCGCGGGGCCGCGGGCCGTGCGCAACGCCCGGCGCAAGTCCCGGCCGCTCGCAGCGGCGGCGAGCTCGCGGCGCGCGTGCGGTACGAGCGCGCGCGACGCCGGCATCGCGCTTGCGAAGGCAGGAGTGCGGCATGCCGATGATGCCGGGCAGGAGCGCGGGACGACCTCCCCCCCAACACGTCGTCCCGGCTCCGGCTCTCCCCGGGGCGGAGCGGAGGGCTTCGCCCCGGGGACCGCATCGCGGCCTGCGCTCGATCGGAGAGGCCGGATCGATGCGGGTCGTGGTCGCGGCGCTCGTCCTCGTATTCGCGCCCGCGCTCGCTGCGAGGGCGGAGCCGCCCGCTCGCAGCGCGGTGCATGCGCCCGATGCCGAAGCGGGGCAGGCGCTCGCGCTCGTCGAGAGCGCGCTCGCCGGCGCGGGGTGGACGGGCCGTGAGCAGCCGTCCCCGCCGCTGCTCGCCGCACTCGGCCGCCTCGCGGCCGCAACGGCCAGCGATGCGGGCTGCGCGCGCATCGCCGGCCGCCTCGGCGGCCGCATCGTCGCGGTGGCCCGCCGTGCGCGAAGCGCGGAGGCGCTCGACGCCGTCGCGTCGTGCAGCGAGCGGATCGGCCTCGCGGCGCTCGCGGCGCGGCTTCGCGCGGCGCGCGCTCGCGACTTCGGCGCGCCGCCGGCGCCGCCCGCGGGCGAAGGCGATGCGCTCGCCGACGGCCCGCTCGGCGCGTCTTCGGCGTACGCGCGGGGCGACTTCGCCGCCGCGAAGGCGATGGCCGGGGCCGGGCCGTGGGCGGCGCTCGGCGACGCGGCGCAGACTGCCCGCCGTGCCCGCATCGCGCTCGACGCCGCCTCCGTGACGGTGCGCTGACGCTGCGCCGCCTGCGGGCCGACGGCGATCCGTTGCGCGGCATTTCAGCTTGCAACGCCGCCTGCCGCCCGCGGCTTCGTGCGGCGGCGGCACAGCCTCGCAAGCGCTCGCCGCTGCGTCGCATTTCTGCGTAGAAGCGCCGGTGGCACGGCGCTTGCTTCTGCGCAGGCGGGGAGGAACGTCGACTGCCGCTCAGCCTGCGGAGCCTCGTGTTGCGTGTGAGAGCGCTGTCTCCCGCCGGCAAGGCCGTCGCGGGCGGTCTGCTCGCGCTCGTGGCCGTCGGGATCGTCGCCGTCGCCGCTGCGCGCCGGG
>JABLTH010090850.1_pt1 | contig 11966 bp, 11 predicted proteins | sample 7875711 | NCBI WGS metagenome assembly JABLTH01 (sample SAMN14941262, study PRJNA633318) | bioreactor metagenome | isolation source: bioreactor | place: China | collected 2019-03-05 | reverse complement strand
TTTCTATTGCCAAAGCGATGTAAGCGCGTTTCGCAATTCGCAAAATCGGAACTGGTAGCCGTCCTGCAACAGGAGTGTCGGGATGACCTCCGTGCTGCCTAGCAACAAGGCCGACTGTTCGCCAAGCGCCAGGCGGAACAACGCGGCGGGCAAGCGTAGGAGGACCGGCCGTCGCAGCACGCATGCTGCCGTCCGCACGAACTCGGCCTGGCTGCAGGCGCTGGGTGCGGTCAGGTTATAGACCGACGCCTCGCCGCCCCGGCCACCATGGCGGCACGCGATCCACTCGAGCGCACCGAGCACATCGGCGATGTGCACCCAACTCTGCATCTGCGTCCCGTTCCCGATCACCGCCCCCAGTCCCACCTGCAAGGCCCGACGCATGGCCGGCAATGCGCCGCCGTGGCCCAGAACAATGCCAAGTCTCACGCAGACCGTGTCGACGCCCAGCGCGCAGGCCGCACGCGCTGCCACTTCCCACTGCTGGCACAGCCGGGCAGCGTAGTCGCTGCCCGGCGCGCTGGTCTCGTCGAGACGACCCGGCGCGGCGGCGCCATAGTAGCCGATTGCCGAAGCACTCACCATCAGCCGAGGGCGCTGCTGTCGTGTCGCCAGCCAGGCCACCAGTTGCTGTGTCAGGCCGATGCGGCTGTCTTCCAGCACGCGCTTGCGGCCCGCCGTCCAGCGCGGGCCCAGGATGGGGGCTCCGGCCAGGTTGATCACCACGTCGAAGGCAGCGTCCGCCGGCAGCGCCTGCAGGCTGGCCGTAAGACGCGCGCCCGCAGGCAATCGCCGCGCCGCGCCGGCGGGTTGACGCGACAACACGGTGACGGCGTGGCCTCCCATCAGCAGGCGGGATACCAGTGCGCGCCCGATAAAGCCGCTGCCGCCGGTGACGAGGAAGCGCTGCGCAGCGGTTCCCGCATCGCATGCGGCCCGCGCACCTGGGGCAATCGAATAAGCGGTCATAGTCTGATCAAGTCGTGGTTACCCAGGAGAGTCGGCTTGCACAACACGCGATAAGCGTCCGCGTCAGACGCCGCGGGGGCGACCCGGCGCGGCCCCTCCGTGCGGACGTGGTCGGTCTCATGGCCCGGCCGACCCAGCTGAAGCATCGGGCGCACGCCGGCGCTCATGCGCCACGACGAGCGTCGTTCTTGCGAGGTGCGGCGCATGAAGGCGTCCACGTCATCGAGCACTGGTGCCAAGGCGCGCAATGGTGCTGCAAGCGCTCCGACCATCAAAGCGTGGACCAGCGCATCGTGCTTCTCCTCGGGCGATCTGCTTTGGGTGGGTGAAAACTATCTGGTAAGTATTGCTACTGTGTAGTAACTTTACTTCCGAGATAGTATTCAGGCAACCGGTCATTGGGGCTCAAGTGCCACGACCACGCGCTTTGCAGGTCGATCACGATGGCAGAAGTGCACAGAAATCCATGCGAGTCGCAAGCGAGTAACCGAAATCGTCACCTTCCTGTAGCTATGACACTGGCCACCCCGCTTCCCTTGGATCTCCGTCAAGTGCCCTCGGCTGGACGGTTGCTGCTGAACCTACTGCGACGCATCGTCGCTGGCAGCCTTGTGCTGGTGACCCCTCATGGCGAGAGTATTCGTCTCGGTGAGCCTGGGGCCTTGCCGAGTGCCGAACTGCATATCCACGACTGGCGTGCCTGCGCGCGTATTCTCGCCAGTGGCGATGTGGGGTTCGCCGAGGCGCTGCGGGAGCGTTGGGTCGACTGCCACGACCTGACCAGCCTGCTGCGGCTGGCCCTGGTCAACCGTGCCGCCCTGGATCCGGCCATCTTCGGCAGCGGGCTGGCGCGACTGTGGCTGCGCCTGCGTCACCTGCTGCGGCGCAACAGCCGGGCCGGCAGCCGGCGCAATATCCAGGCCCACTACGATCTCGGCAACGCTTTTTACCGGCTCTGGCTGGACGCGGGGATGACCTATTCCAGCGCGCTGTTCGACGGTGACTTCAGCCTGTCCCTCGATCTCGCCCAGCAAGCCAAGTACCGCCGCATCTGGGAGCGGGTGGGCGGGCGCGCCGGCATGCATGTGCTGGAGATCGGTTGCGGCTGGGGGGGCTTCATGGAATTGGCCGCCAATGAAGGTGCCTCGGTGCTCGGCATCACGCTCTCCGGGCAGCAGCACGCCTTCGCGCGCGAGCGCCTGGCGTCATGGGCCGGGGCCGAGGTGGCGCTGCGCGACTATCGCGAGGTGTCGGGCGAGTACGATGCCATCGTCTCGATCGAAATGTTCGAAGCAGTCGGCGAGGCCTATTGGCCGGCCTATTTCGGCACGCTGCAGCGCTGCCTGCGCCTCGGCGGGCGCGCAATGGTACAGTCGATCACCATCGATGAGGCGCAGTTCGAGCGCTACCGCGCCGGTTCTGACTTCATCCAGCAGTTCATCTTCCCGGGCGGAATGCTGCCGAGCCGCGAACGATTCGCCGCCGCCGCGCAGCGGCATGGGCTGCGCGTCGTCGAGCGCCACGATTTCGGGCGCGACTACGCCGAGACGCTGCGCCGCTGGCGCGCCAGGTTCGAGGCTGCGCAGGAACAGGTGCTGGCGCAGGGCTTCGACGAGGCCTTCCTGCGTATCTGGCGTCTCTACCTGTGCTACTGCGAAGCCGGCTTCGACGAGGGTCGCATCGGGGTGTCGCAATTCCTGCTGGAGCGCAGCTGACCATGGCGCCGGCAGACTTGCTAATGCTGGCAGCCGAAGGGCTTGCCTTGGTGTTCCTCGGGGCTTGGCTGTGGCAATTGCGCACCGGCAATGCCGGCATGGTCGATCCGCTCTGGGCCCTGTCGCTGGGGGCGCTCGCGCCGCTGTATGCGGCGTTGGCCGGCGGCGCGCCGCTATCCCGGTTGCTGGTTGCCATTGGTGGTGGTTTGTGGGGCTTAAGGCTCGGCTTGCACTTGTGGCGGCGCAATGCCGGCAAACCGGAGGACGCGCGCTACCGCAAGCTGCGCGAGGACTGGGGAGACAGCGTTCAGCCGAAGTTGCTGGGGCTGTTTCTTCTTCAAGGCATCATCTCCCTGGCCTTATCTGTTGCGTTCCTTTTTCCGTGCTTGCGCGACCATTCGCCCGGGGCAGCGACCGTGCTGGCGTGTATCGTTTTATGGCTGATTGCCGTCATCGGGGAGAGCGTGGCCGATAGCCAGTTGCGGCGCTTCGCGTCGCAGCCGGAGAACCGTGGAGAAGTCTGCCGCGTCGGCCTCTGGCAATGGTCGCGCCACCCTAATTACTTCTTCGAGTGCCTGCACTGGGTGGCCTATGTGCCGCTCGCGCTGGGCACGCCGTGGGGGTGGCTGACAGCGCTGGCCCCTGTGCTGATGGGCGCGCTGCTCTGGTACGTGTCCGGCATTCCGCTGCTGGAAGCACACCTGCTGGCAACCCGCTCGGGCTATGCCGACTACATGCGCACCACCAGCGCCCTGGTTCCCTGGCCACCGCGCCACCCAACGCAAGAGAGGAAAGCATGAGCATCCTGACCCCGACCTTGTCCCCCCGTGTCGCACCGGAACCTGGAGAGCACTGGCTGGTCAAGGCCTCCGAGCGGGGCTGGTTACCGGATTGGCTGATCCGTTTTGGAATGCGCCAACTGATGCGGCAGCGCTTGATCGAAGAGGGGCAGGACGACGGCGAATTCCGCTCGGATCGTACGCGTCGACTGCTCGACGAGCTGCGCCAGGGTCCGATCGCGATTGCCACCGAGATGGCCAACCAGCAGCACTACGAGTTGCCGCCGGCCTTCTTTGCCGCGCATCTGGGGCCAAACCTGAAGTATTCCTGCTGTCTCTACCCGTCTGGAGCCGAGTCCTTGCAGGTCGCAGAGGAGGCGATGTTCCAATGCTATGCGGAGCGCGCCAAGCTGGCAGATCGACAGACCATCCTTGACCTGGGCTGCGGCTGGGGTTCGCTGTCGCTGTGGATGGCCAAGCGCTATCCGCGTGCGACCATTGTCGCGCTGTCGAACTCGCACGGCCAGCGGCAATGGATCGAAGCGCGCGCGGCCGAACTGGGCTTGGGCAACCTGACCGTGCATACCGGCGACATCGTGGAATTTGATTTCCCTGACATGCCGTCGGGCGGGCGTTTCGACCGGGTGGTCTCGATCGAAATGTTCGAGCACATGAAGAGCTACGGCAGCCTGCTGGCCAAGGTGGCGCGCTGGATGAAGGCGGATGCGATGTTGTTCGTGCACATGTTCGCCCACCGCACGCTGGCTTATCACTTCGAGGTACGCGACGCGACGGACTGGATGAGCCGCCATTTCTTCACCGGCGGTACCATGCCGTCGGAAGCGCTCCTGCTGCATTTTCAGGACGACCTGCGTGTGGAGCGCCAATGGTGGCTGAGCGGCGAGCATTACGCACGCACCGCCGGGCACTGGCTGGCCGGCCTTGACGCGGCGCGCGGCCAACTGATGCCAATCCTGGCGCAGGCCTACGGCGAGGCCGGGGCACCGCTCTGGTTTCAGCGCTGGCGCATGTTCTACATGGCCGTGGCCGAGTTGTTCGGCTATGGCGGCGGCAACGAGTGGGGGGTGGTCCACTATCGCTTCGTCAAGCGCTGAGGCGGGTGCGCTGATCTTCCGGTGTGCCGGTGCCGTCGCAGCGGGCAGCCGCATGGACCAGCAGCGGCAGGGCCAGGGCCCAGCCAGCGGCCAGCACCGCCAGCGCGTGCACGGGATCGGGAAACGTGGCGGCGCCCAGCGCGACGCCGGCACGGAACGACAGCGGCCCGGCCACGGCGCCGAGCAGGGCCGCCAGCCATGGCCGGCCACGCAGCCAGTAAAAGAGGACATTCAATTGCAACGCGAGCAATATCCACAAGCCGACCAGCCAGAGCGGCGCGCCGCCCGGCAGCGTGATGACGTGTGCGTATTGGACGAGCCCCAGACGGACGAGAGTCGTTTCCCAGAATGCGCCGCCCAGCGCTACGCCGGCGAGCAGGCACGCCTCGCGGCCCGGCCGAGGCACCTGCCACAGGTGGAGTGCCAGAACCGTGAGCGTGAAGGCCGGGCCCAGCCACGCCGCACCGTGCGCGGCGCCGAGCACCGCGGCGAACCAGCCGGCCTGGCCGAGCAGGGCGTAGGCAAGCCGGCGAGAGGTGGTGTGACGCATGCTGATTCCCGGTCAGCCCGCTGGAGACGGGCAATCCGACTTGGCGCCGTGGCGATGACGTTGGCGCTCGTCGCCGCCTGCGGTGCATCCCCACCCAACCCGAACCCGCGTGCGGAACTGCCGCTGAAGACGGTGCCGGTCGACCTGCCACGCTATATGGGCAAGTGGTATGTCATCGCCAACATCCCTTATTTCGGCGAGCGCGGCAATGTGGCCAGCTATGCCGAGTGGGTGCTGCGCGATGACGGCCGTATCGATGACCACTATGTCTACCGGCCCGGCAGCTTCGATGCGCCGACCAAACGCATGACCTTTCTCGATACGCCAGTGCCCGGCTCGGGCGGTGGCGAATGGCGCGTGCGGCTGTTCTGGCCGGTGACCGTGCAGCAGCTCACCCTCTACGTGGATCCAGACTACCAGGTCACGCTGCTCGGCTATCCAGGCAAGAGCCTGGGCTGGGTGTTTGCGCGCCGGCCGGACATGGACGACGGTACGTATCAGGCGCTGCTGCGGCGGCTTGACGAGATGGGCTACGATATCTCGCGCTTCCGTCGCGTTCCGCAATTCCCGTCGCAGCTGGGCCAGCCGGGCTTCCAGTCGCCGGGCGACAAGGAGTGAGTGCGCAATGGCGTCGCGTCGGGTCGCGCAACGCCACTGACAAAGGGGAAGCGGGATGCGATGGCTTGTCATCGGACTGGCGGCGCTGTGGTTAGGGTCGGCCTGGGGCCGTTGCGAGGACGGCCCGCCACCGCTGCGCCTGCACGGTGAGGGGCAACTCTGCCTTCTGGGATTCTGCCTGTACGACGCTCGCCTGTGGACCGCTCGACCCGGATTCAGCTATGAAGCGCCGTTCGCGCTCGACATCGTCTACCGACGCAGTATTCCTCGCGCGCGCATGATCGATACCGCGCTCGACGAGATCCGGCGCCTCAGCGATCCACCGCCGCCGGAGGTCACCCTCGAACGCTGGCGTGCGGCCATGATGCCGGCTTTCATCGACACGCGGCCGGGCGACGCCATCTGCGGCGTCTATCTGCCTGGCCGGGGCGTACGCTTCTACGTCAACGGTAGCGCCAGCGCGGAAATTGATGACCCCGTCTTCGCGCGGGCTTTCTTCGATATCTGGCTGTCTCCCGCGACTCGGGCCGGCAGCTTGCGGGAGCGCTTGCTCGGCGGCCGATGAAGGAGTTCCGCATGTGGCGTCTGCCTGGTAAGGGCTGTTGCGGGGGCAGGTGGAGGCGTTCGCGATCGCTATTCTCATTCCACTGCTCAATCCACTGCGCAAGCCACGATGCTCAGGTCGAAGGCGGTTCACGAGAGGCGGCATGAGATGCTGCGTTCGCCTGCGTCGTGCCGCCGGCGGTCGCTACAGCCGCCTCCGGCGGGCGGCTGCCGTAGAACGGCACCTTGCGCCGCCACAGCCGCAAGGCCTGCCAGTGGATGCGCACGATCACCGCGAGCGCCATCCATGGTTGGCGACACAGCGCGCCCAACACCGGGCCAGCGGTGAAGGGGAGCAGGCGGCCGCCGATGGCGGTGCGGATCAGCGGGCCGTCGGCGTCGTGGTAAGTGATGCCTACGAAAGCGGTATCGGGCGTGGTGCGCACGCGGAACTGGTAGCCACCCTCGACGCGGCAGAAGGGCGATACGTGCAGCACTTTGCGGCAATGGAGGACGGTGGCGGGCTCGATGGGGCCGCCGTCGGGCGCCGCCAGCAGGTAGGCGTGGTGCTCGCCGAAGGTGTTGTTGACCTCGGCCAGCAGGGCACGCAGGTCGCCGGAGCGGTCGTGGCATAGCCAGAAACTGACGGGATTGAAGGCATACCCGAGTACGCGCGGGAAGGTCTGCAGCCAGATCTCGCCGTCGGCGGCCAGGCCGGCCTCGCGCAGGCGGGCGCGCATCCAGGGCGCCAGTTCGCTGCCGTCGCGCGGGCCGTAGTCGCGCCTCCGCAGGCTCAGCAGGCGAAGACGGTCGACGCCGAACCACCAGCGCCGCAGGTGCGGCAGGGCATCGAGGTTCAGGCGCAGGCAGAACACCGGGTAGACAAAGCGATGGCGCACTGGGCGCAGGCGCTCGTGCATCACGTCGGCGCGCAAGAGTTGCGCATCGCTGCCGCCCGCGCCCGGCATGTGGCTCATGGCTTGCCCCAGGCCGGCAGGACGTCGAAGTCGGTCGCCACGCGCAGCGCCGAGCGCAGGCCATCCTCGTGGAAGCCGTAGCCGGTCCAGGCGCCCGCGAACCAGGTACGCCGCCGTCCCTGCAGCGCTGGCAGGCGGGCCTGCGCTGCCACCGCGGTCAGGTCTAAGAGTGGATGCTGATAGACGAAGCGGCGCAACTCGCTGCCGGGCGCCGGCGCCACGATCGGGTTCAAGGTCACCACCACCGGCTGGCGGAAGGGCAGGCGCTGGAGCTGGTTGAGCAGGTAGCTGACGCAGACCGGCCGCTGCCCGGCGTCGTCCCGGCCGCCGACGTAGTTCCACGCGGACCAGGCGCGGCGCCGGCGCGGCAGCAGCGCGGCATCGGTATGCAACACGGCGATGTTGCGCTGGTAGCGCACGGCGTCAAGCACTTCGCGCTCGGCGCCGTCGGCGTCCTGCAGCAGCGCGGCGCTGATCGGGGCATGCGTGGCCAGCACCACGGCATCGAAGCGCTCCATGCCGGCATCCGTGCAGAGGTCGACACCGTCGGCGTCACGTCGCACGGTCCGCACCGGCGTGCGCAGGCGCACATCGTCCAGTGTGGCGGCAATGCGGCGCACGTACTCGCGGGAGCCGCCGGCCACGGTCTGCCATTGCGGCCGGCCGTTGACCTGCAGCAGGGCATGGTTGAGGCAGAAACGCAGGAAGGTGGCGGCGGGAAAGCGCAGGATGTCCGCCGGCGCGCTCGACCAGATAGCTGCCGCCATCGGCAGCAGGTAGTGCTGCCGGAAGGGCTGTCCGTAGTTGCCGGCCACCAGCAGTTGCTCGACCGAGCAGCCGTCGCGCAGGCTCACCTTCAAGTGCTGCTCGGCAGCACGGTTGAAGCGCAGGATATCGCGCAGCATGCCGAGGAATCTGGGCGAGAAGGCGTTGCTGCGCTGGGCGAATACGGTATTCAGGTTGCTGCCTGCCCACTCCAGGCGGCCCTGGTCGAGCGATACCGAGAAGGACATGTCGCTCGGGTGCGTCTGCACGCCCAGTTCGGCGAACAGTGCGAGCAGGTTGGGATAGGTGCGCTCGTTGAAGACCAGGAAGCCGGTATCGACGGGATGCGTGCGGCCGTCCAGTGTGATATCGGCGGTGTTGGCATGGCCGCCCAGGTAGTCGCCTGCCTCGAACAGTGTGACGGCATGGCGGCGCGCCAGCAGGTAGGCGCTGGCGAGGCCGGCGATGCCGGCACCCACCACCGCGATACGCCGCCCGCGCGGATACGTGCCAGGTGCGCCACTCATCGGCAGCCCCAGGCGCTCGTTCCTGGTATGCCACGAAGCTTGGGCGTAACTTTTACAGTTCTTCTCATGGTCTCGCCGGATTGAGTGCTAAGATAAAACTACCGCTTTGGAAGAAAGATTACTACATAGTAGCGAGATTTACTAATGAGTATTTTTGGCAGGCTCAGCTTCAAGGATCAAGCTTTCAAGCTCCGCGAGGACGCCATTCTCGATGCCGCCACGCGCACCTTGGCGGCCAAGGGCTTCGACCTGATGACGATGGACGACGTGGCGGCCGAGGTCGGCATCTCCAAGCCCAGCCTCTACAAGCACTTCAAGTCCAAAGAGTATCTGGTGGGCGAGGTGATGGTGAGGCTGGTGGACGGCGCCTTGGAGCAACTCGAGGCGCAGCCGGCCGGCCTGACACCGGCTGGCCGTCTGCGTGCGCTTCTGGAGTGGGCGCTGCGCGTGCGCCTGGGTGGCGGGCTGCCCTTCCTGCCATCGACCAGCCCGCATGTGCGCGCCATGCTGACGCGCAACCTGCGCTATGTGACGCGCGTGCTCAAGCTCAACAAGCAGTTGGAGGGACTGGTGGACGAGGCACGCCGCAACGGCGAGTTCAATGCCGACCTGCCCACCGATGTCATCCTGTTCAGCTACTACGCGCGCAGCTGCGATCCGGCTGTGGAGTACCTGCAGCTCTACAGCAAGATGGATACGGACGCCATTGTCGAATCGATGCTCAAGGTATGCTTTGATGGCCTTTGCACTGCTTCCGGGCACCGGTAGCACAAGTGAATCGGCGCTTTACGATTCAACCTTCGTCTTCGCTGCGCATTCGCGCACCATCGTCTGTCTTCTCTTCCAGCTTTTCTTCCAGCCGCGGGTCCATCCGCTGCGTCTACCGCTCGGTGCCGTTGCCGCCGCCGAGGGAACCCGTCGCCAGGGCCAGTGTGGCCGCGGCCGCCAGCGCGCCGCTGTACGCGTCGGCGGCCGCGTTCCTGGCCAGCAGCAACTGGTTCTGGGCCAGCAGCGCGTCCGTGATGGTACCGACGCCGCGCCGGTAGGCAGCGAAGGCGGCCTCGTAGGTGGTCTGGGCCGCCGCCGCTAGTGCCGTGGCGGCTTCCTGCGCAGCCAGGCGGCTTTCCAGCGCGTTCTGGCTGACCACGATCTGGCGTACCGCTTCCTGCCTGGCTTGCGTGAGCCGGTCCGACGCGCTCTCGGCATCGTTGCGCGCCCGCGCCAGCACGGCCGCGCGCAGGCCGCCGTCGTAGAGGGGAATGGTGACGCCGAGGAAGACGCTGCCGCCGTAGCGGCTGCCGTTCAGGTTGACGGTCGGCGCCTGCTGCCCGACCGACGGGATCGCCGTGATGGCCGCGCCGCCCGAAGCGTAGGAAGTGTTGGCGGAGAGAAACACCTTGGGCAGGAACTCGGCCTCGGCCGCTTTCACCTTGGCCTGGCTCGCCCTTTCCAGCGCGTAGGCCCCCAGCACGTCCGGCCGGCTGGCCATGGCGTTCTCCACCACCTGCTCCACCGAGCGGCGCAGGGACGGTGGCAGCGGCCGCGCGGGAAGCTGCGCGATCTTCGGCCGGGACAAGGGCGAGATGCCGATCGCCGATACCAGTCCCAGGTAGGTATCGCTCTGCGCGCCTTCCGCCTGGACCTGCGCGAGCCTGGCCTGGGCGCGGTTCTGGGTCGCCTGCGCGACCTCGAGCACGGTGCCGATGCCCTGGCGGTAGCGCGCCTGCGCGGCGTCCAGCACGGCGTCGGCATTCTGCCAGGCCTGCTGCGCGGTACTGGCACGCACACGGGCGGCCTGGTAGGCATAGAAGGCCAGGCTGACCTCGTGAATGATGCGCTGGTGGGCCGCGGTGAACGCGATATTGCTTGCCACCGATGCCTGCTCGGCGGCTTCGACCAGGCCGCCGCGCTCGCCGAAATCGAACAGCAGCCATTGCAGCGACAGCACCGAGACGGCGCCATGCGTCGAGGTACCGGACGACAGCGGCCCGAGCGCGGTGGAGACGGTGCCATGCCCCGACTGGTAGCCCCCCAGGGCACTGGCCGAGATCTGCGGCAGGTAGGCGCTCTTGGCGATGCCGGCGGCCAGGGCCGCGTTGCGCGCATCGTTCCAGGCGATCCGCGTCGACGGATGGCTCGATTCCGCCAGGTCGATCAGCTCGGGCAGGGTGTAGGCGTGCGCCGGGTCCAGCGCTGCCGCCGGCGGCACATTGGCCAGCGCGGTATTGGCAGGCAATGTATAGGGTGCCGCGGCAGGCAGCCTGGTCGCCTCGCCCATGCCTGCTTCAGGCGGCTCCGGAGCCCGCCCCGGCGCGCCAGCGACGATCTCGCCCGCGGCGGTCGTTTCGGGCTCCCATGGACGGTCGGGCCGCGGCGGCGCCAGTTCCAGCGCGGTGGTCGCGCACCCGCCCAGGCACGCGCCGGCGCTGGCGACGGCGAAGGCCAGCGAGGCCACGGAAAAGCTAAGTCGGCGCATGAATCGGCGATTCCCTCGGGTCATCCGGTGCGGGCGCAGGCGCGACCGCCGTCAGTCGTTGATCGATCAAGGCCAGCAGGCTCGCACGGAGGCCATCGTCGGACCGCGCGCCGGAGGCCATCGTCGTGGCGCCGGCTTCCAACGGCGGCGCACCGCGGCTGTGTCCGGCCGCGCGCCGCAGCCGCTCGACGGCGCCGGCATCGCCTGGCCAGCGTACTGCCAGCAAGGCCAGCGGCCCGGCCATGGCCTCGGCCCGTGCCAGGGCGAGGCGGCGCTCGGCAAGCCAGGCGGATGCCGGGCGGATCCCCGCCGGCTCGTAGCGCGCCAGCGCGATGTGCTCGCCGAGCTGGCCTTGCCGGGCCAGCAGGCCCGCCACGACGGCGCCGCGCGGCTCCGGTCCGGCGCCGCCAAGCAGGCGTTCCCACTGCCGCCACAGTTCATCCAGCGCAGCGTCGATGGAGGCCGCGATGCTGACCGGCCAGAGACGGGTGAACACCAGGTAGACGGCGAGGTTGCCCACCAGTATCCCGATGACGCGGTCGCGCGCGATGGTGAGGTCGAAGCCGGGCGCGGCGCCCTGCAGCACGCACAGGAAGAAGGCGAAGGCGATCTGGAAGCCTGCGTAGGCGATGCGCGGCGAGCCCTCCGCCACCCAGGCCGGCAGCCAGGCGCCGGCGAAGACCAGGGCGATGAGCCCGCCGATAGAAGTCAGCGCCGGGGTGACGAAGACCAGGGCGGCGGTGCCGAACACCGCGCCGACGGCGCAGCCGGCAATGCGCAGCGTCAGCTTCTCCACGGTCTCGGCGGTGGTGCCGAGCGACACCACGTAGCAGGTGATGAAGCAGGTGTGGATGCCCGGCCAGTCGAGCTGCGCGTACAGCAGGTAGCAGAACATGGCGGCGGCGGTCGTCTTCAGCGCGTAACGCACGTGC
>JABLTH010064241.1_pt1 | contig 11966 bp, 9 predicted proteins | sample 7875711 | NCBI WGS metagenome assembly JABLTH01 (sample SAMN14941262, study PRJNA633318) | bioreactor metagenome | isolation source: bioreactor | place: China | collected 2019-03-05 | reverse complement strand
TATACGATCAACACGCTCGACGAACACCTCGACATGCTGATGGTGTGCCATCACCTCGATCCGTCGATCGCCGAGGATCTCGCGTTCGCCGAATCGCGGATCCGCCGCGAGACGATCGCGGCCGAGGACATCCTGCACGATCTCGGCGCGCTGTCGATGCTGTCGTCCGACTCGCAGGCGATGGGCCGCGTCGGCGAAGTGATCATCCGCACCTGGCAGACCGCGCACAAGATGAAGGTTCAGCGCGGCGCGCTGCCGGAAGACAACGCGCGCAACGACAACTTCCGCGCGAAGCGCTACGTCGCGAAATACACGATCAACCCGGCGCTCACGCACGGCATCGCGCACGAAGTCGGTTCGATCGAACCCGGCAAATGGGCCGACCTCGTGCTGTGGGAACCTGCGTTCTTCGGGATCAAGCCGTCGATGATCCTGAAGGGCGGGATGATCGCCATGGCGCAGATGGGCGACCCGAACGCGTCGATCCCGACGCCGCAGCCGGTCCACTATCGCGAGATGTTCGCGACGCGCGGCGGTGCGCTCGCACGCACGTCGCTGACCTTCGTGTCGCAGATGGCGGCCGATGCCGGTATCGCGGAACGCTACGGCCTCGCGAAGCGGATCGTGCCCGTGCGCAACTGCCGCAACGTGACGAAGGCCGACATGATCCACAACGCATGGCGCCCGTCGATCAGCGTCGATCCCGAAACCTACGACGTGATCGCCGACGGCCAGTTGCTCACCTGCGAGCCGGCCACGGTGCTGCCGATGGCGCAGCGCTATTTCCTGTTCTGATGGCCGGTTTCCGGTTCCTGTTTCATGCGCACCCTCGACAAACGTATCGCCCCGAACGTGAAACTCGCCGCGTCACTCGTCGCACGCGCGCCGACGCTCACGCTCGCCTATGACGCCCGCTGCAAGAGCCGCCTCGCGGCGACGCTCGACACCGGCGAAGACGTCGCAGTGCTGCTGCCGCGCGGCACGATCCTGCGCGACGGCGACGTGCTCGTCGCCGACGACGGCGCGCTCGTGCGCATCGCCGCGGCCGCCGAAACCGTGCTGCGCGTGCGCGCGGCCGATCCGCTCACGCTGATGCGTGCCGCGTACCACCTCGGCAACCGTCATACGCCGGTCGAGATCGGCGACGGCTACCTGAAGCTCGAGGCCGACCCGGTGCTCGCGGACATGCTGCGCCGGCTCGGCACGCAGGTCGAGGAAACGCAGGCGCCGTTCCAGCCGGAAGCCGGCGCGTACGGCGGCGGACACAAGCACGGGCACGATGCGACGTTCGCCGAGGATTACGCGCTTGCGCAGCAGGTGTTCGGCGAGCATCACGGCCATTCGCACTCGCACTCGCACTCGCACTCGCACTCGCACGATCACGATCACGATCACGATCACGATCATCAGCATGGTCCCGGATGCACGCACGGCCACGGCCATGACCACCACTGAACTCGTCGCGCTGCTGCATCTCGCGTCGCCGGCGCTGCCGATCGGCGCGTACAGCTATTCGCAGGGCCTCGAAGCCGCGCTCGACGCGAACCTGATCCACGACGCCGATTCCGCGCGCGACTGGATCGCCAGCGGCCTGACCGACGTGCTCGCGCACGGCGAGCTGCCGTTCCTCGCGCACCAGCTCGCGCGCTGGCACGCGCACGACACGCGCGCGCTCGTCGCCGAAAATGCATGGTTCGTCGCGAGCCGCGAATCGGCGGAACTGCGCCGCGAGACCGAACAGATGGGCTGGTCGCTCGCGCAACTGTGCGCGTCGCTCGAATGGGGCGATGCCGCGCGCCGCGCGACGCTCGCGGCGATGTCGCCGATCGCGCTGCCGACCGCATTCGCCTACGCGGCCGCCGCGCACGACGCGAGCGCCGACGCCGTGCTCGCCGCGTACGCATTCGGCTGGGTCGAGAACCAGACGTCCGCCGCGCTGAAGGCCGTGCCGCTCGGCCAGCTCGCCGGGCAACGCATCATCGTCGCGCTGCGCGGCGCGATCGACGCGGCCGTACGCCGCGCGCTCGCGACGCCGCCCGACGCCGTCAACACGTTCGCGCCGCAGCTCGGCATTCTGTCCGCACGGCACGAAACCCAGTATTCGCGGTTGTTCCGCTCCTGAACACGACACACGCCATGAACGCACCCGCACCCTCCCCCGCCCGCCGCACGAAGAAACTGCCGCCGCTGCGCGTCGGCATCGGCGGCCCCGTCGGCTCCGGCAAGACCACGCTGCTCGAAATGCTGTGCAAGGCGATGCGCGAGCGCTACGACCTCGTCGCGATCACCAACGACATCTATACGAAGGAAGACCAGCGGCTGCTGACGGTTGCCGGCGCGCTGCCCGAGGACCGCATCATGGGCGTCGAGACGGGCGGCTGCCCGCACACGGCGATCCGCGAGGATGCGTCGATCAACCTCGAGGCCGTCGACCGGATGCTGTCGCGCTTTCCCGACGCCGACATCGTGTTCATCGAATCGGGCGGCGACAATCTCGCGGCGACCTTCAGCCCCGAGCTGTCGGACCTGACGATCTACGTGATCGACGTCGCGGGCGGCGAGAAGATTCCGCGCAAGGGCGGCCCCGGCATCACGAAGTCCGACCTGCTCGTGATCAACAAGACGGACCTCGCGCCGCTGGTCGGCGCGAACCTCGACGTGATGGCGTCCGACACGAAGAAGATGCGCGGCGAGCGGCCCTACGTGATGACGAACCTGAAGGCGCTCGAAGGCGTCGCGGACGTGATCGCGTTCATCGAGAAGAAGGGTTTGCTGACGGTGTAAGCAGCGTAGCGGCGCGCTGCGACGCCGCCACGCGTGCCGGGGCGGCATCGCGCCGCCCGCCGTCTATGCGTCGTCGGCGGCGTCCTGCACGCCCGGCAGCGCATGCGCGCCGACTTCGGCGGGCGGCAGCAGCGCGGCAAGCACGTCGACCGTGCGCGCGGTCGCGCCGCGGTGTCGCGAAGCGAACGCCGCGCCGGCTGCGCCCATCGCGATGCGCCGCGCGTTGTCGGCAAACAGCGCGTCGAGCACGTGCGCGAGATCGAGCGGATCCTCGACCTGCAGTGCCGCGCCGGCCGCGACCGCGTCGGCGGTCGCCTGCGTGAAGTTGAACACGTGCTTCCCGATCAGTACCGGCACGCCGACCGCGCACGCTTCGATCAGGTTCTGTCCGCCGAGCGGCAGCAGGCTGCCGCCGATGAACGCGATGTCGGCGGCCGCGTAATACGCGCCGAGCTCGCCCATCGAATCGCCGAGCAGCACCGTCACGTCGTCCGGCAGCGGCTCGGCGGCCGGACGGCCGGCCGCGAGTGCCGCCGCGTCGGCCGCCCATGCGGAGCGTCGCACGCACTTGAGCCCGTTGCGCCCGACGAGCGCCTCGACCTCGGCGAAACGCTGCGGATGGCGCGGCACGAGCACCAGCAGCGCGCCGGGCGTACGCATCGCGGCGAACGCCTGCAGCACCAGCGCCTCCTCGTTCTCGCGCGTGCTCGCGGCGACCCACACGGGCCGCCCGCCGATCGCGTCGCGCCACGCATGGCCGCGCGCCGCCAGTTCCGGCGGCGTCGTCATGTCGAACTTCAGGTTGCCGAGCACGGTGACGTTGCGCGCGCCGAGCGACGTCAGCCGCTCCGCATCGGCCGGGCTCTGCGCGAGCACGCGCGAGAAGCCGCCGAACACGTCGCGCGTCGCTGCGCCGAACTTCGCCGCGCGCCGGAACGAACGCGCGGACATCCGCGCATTGGTCAGCACCAGCGGCACGTCCGCGCGGCGGCACTCGTCGATCAGCGTGGGCCACACCTCGGTTTCCATCACGAGGCCGAGCGTCGGCCGCCACGCATGCAGGAAGCGCCGCACCGCGCCGGGCATGTCGTACGGCAGGTAACAGCGCAGCACACGATCGCCGAAGATCTGTTCGCCGGTCGCGCGACCGCTCGGCGTCATGTGCGTGAGCAGGATGCGCGCATCGGGACGCGCGCGCATCAGCGCGTCGATCAGCGGCTGCGCGGCGCGCGTCTCGCCGACCGACACCGCATGCACCCAGATCAGCGGCGCGCGGTCGTCGCGCGAGCGGCCCGCCACGTGGCCGAAACGTTCGGCGATGTGCTCGCGATAGCCGCGCTCCTTGCGCGAGCGCACGTAGAGCCGGATGACCGCGGCCGGCGCGACGAGCCACCACAGCGCGCGATAGATCACCCGCAGCATGCGGCGGCCCTCGTGTTGCGTCGAAGCAGGTGCGCGCTCAAACCAGCGCCCTGCCCTTCAGGCGTTCGAGAATGCCGAGCGGCGCGCATTCGCGGCGAACCATCGCGTCGACCGGCAGGAAGAACGTCTGTTCGAGCATGAACTGGCCGGACATCACAGCGTGCGAAGTCTGATCCGAGAAACATATCCACACGCAGCCCGGCGGAAACGGCATCGTCTCCTGCGGGCTGGTCTTCTGGTAGTCGAGATCGGCCTTCATGCTGTCGTGCAGGTTCAGCATCAGGTGGTCGTACGCGCTGCGCGGCGACTTCGTCACGTGCAGCAGGTTCAGCAGCCACGCGGCACCCGGCAGCTGCGGCTTGATGCGCGGCAGGAAGCGCTTCGCGACGTCCTCGAACGGCTCGCCGACGCGCCACACGCGCGGCACGCCGGCCGGGTTCACGTTCGTGAACACGCGCAGGATGCGCTCGCCGTAGTTGGGCCGCGACGGGAACGCGTCGACGTGCAGCCGGCTGTCGTCCTTGCGCCAGGATGTCTGGCGCGTCTCGACCTGCATCAGCCGCAGGCTCGTCGGCGCGACGCGCAGCTTGCCGCGGTATTCGGGAAACAGGCCGTCGACGAGCGTGCCGGCCTGCTGCTGGAAACGCGCGACGAGCGCGCGCACCGCCGACTGCGTGACGCTGTCGCCGAGCACGCCGGCGAGCGCGCCGCCGTTCGGCGCGAGGCTGATGTTCTTGCGTTTCGGGTCGGCGAGCGCCGGATCGAGCAGCGCTTCCTCGCCGCCTTCGATCGCGAAGCGCAGGTGCGGGAAATACAGCACCTTGCCTTCCTCGACGGCGGCCAGCAGCTGCTCGCGCGGCGCCGACAGGTTGTGTCCGCTCCAGTCGGCGGACGGGACTTCGATGATCTGGGATTCGCTCATGATCGGTTCGCTTGGGTTCGCGCGGATTCGTGCCGGTGCGTGCGGGTGCGTGCCGGTTCGTGCCGGTTCGTGCCTATGGCGGCCGTTACAGGAGACCGAAGCCCGCGAGCGCCGACTTCACCTGCGCGATCGACGGGGGTTGCCCCGCCGTGCCGAGATTGACGACGTTCGGCGACCAGTAGCCGCCGGTCCGCCAGGCCGTCGCGAAATTGTACAGTTCGACCGTCGGACGCTTCAGCGCCGCCGCGATGTGAACCAGACCTGTGTCAACCCCGACGGTCGCGGCCGCGCCGTCGATCAGGCCGACCACGGCCGGCAGCGACAGCTTCGGCGGCACGATCGCCGCCGCGCCGAATTCCTTCGCGAGCCGCTCGCTGGTCGCGCGCTCCGCGTCGTTGCCCCACGGCAGCACGAGCGACGCGCCGCGCCGCACGAGCGCCTGGCCGAGCTCGATCCATGCGGCGTCCGGCCACTGCTTGTCGGCACGCGACGTCGCGTGGACGAACACCACGTACGGCACCGGCAGGTTCAGGCCGAGCGCGGCCACCGCGAGCGCCGCCGCGCGCGTATCGAGGCCGAAGTCGACCGGGTCGGCCTGCGTCGGCGCCGGGTCGCCCAGCGCGGCCGCGACGAGTTGCCGCGAGCGCTCGACGACGTGCGTGCGCGGCGCGATCGGCACCCGCTTGCGATAGAAGAAACGCACGGGCCACTCGTAGCCGGCGCCGTCGGTGCGGTTGCCGAGCCCGACGAGCGGGCCGCGCGCCCAGCTCGCGACCCAGGCCGTCTTGATGAGACCCTGGCAATCGATCACGAGGTCGTACTGCTCGGCCGCGAGGCGCTGGCGGAACGCGCGGATCTCGCGCCACGTGGCGCCCGAGAACGGCTTCTTGCGCCAGCGCCGCAACGAAAACGGCAGCACGTTGCGCACGCCGTCGACGAGCTTCACGAGGTCGACGAAGCTTTCCTCGACGAGCCAGTCGATCTGCGCATCGGGGTGGCGGCGCCGGATATCGGCGATCACCGGCATGTTGTGCACGACGTCGCCCAGCGACGACACGCGCACGATCAGGATCTTTTGCACGCTGAAAAAACGCCGGCTGGCAGCCGGCGGCAGGCATAAAGACGCGATTTTATCGCGCCCGGGGGGGCGGACAGGCGAAAAACTGAGGTCGGACTGAATTAGCAGCGGTCACCCCGTTCACGAGCAGTTGATAGGCCAACGCACAGTGTTACGACCCGCGATCGGTGTGGCGAATCAGCCCTGCAGGCGGCCGGCGAGTCGCAACAGCGCGAAACACGGCCTGCGTGACCAGATGTTTCGTCATCCGTTCGCTCATCGCGTAACCGGCGATTTCACCGCGGTACGGGTCTCTCGGGCCGGCAGGACACAACCAACCCTCATCGATCGCGATCGCCACAGACGCTCGGGCCTGAAACTTTCGCGGATTCGCCGGTGGACCGTGAGCACTTCCGCTTCCTGGGCGAGGTTCCTGCCACGTTCTTTCGGGCGACTTGCGCTTGCGCCACACATGGTTGCCACTCACCGGTACGCCCAGCACTCGGCACATTGGCGGCACGGGGTAGTCTCGTCGTATTTGTTCAATCCGCACCTCACCTCGACTGCTTCGCGAAGTACGTCGCGAACCTTTCGAGGAGATCGCGCTCCGTTCCGACCCCGACCAGCTAACGCTTGACCTGTGCCAGCTCGACCTCCCTTTCTGTCAGTGGCTTTCGGTGTCGGTCAACGACATCTTTCAGCTTGCCGGCCTTCGTCGCCCCCCGCCCCCTGTTTGCCAGCACCTTGACCCGCCCCTCACCCTCTCCTGCCCCCGTTTCGCCACGCCTCGCGCGGCAAGGATCCGCAGGGTTTCAGTCGATAGTTTTGTGTCATCCGCAAGTGATAAACTCCGCGCACCTTTCGTAATACGCCGTAACGTTTTTAATACGTCGTAATAATGAAGGCGCTCGCCGAGCCCGGCTCCTCGTCGCTCGATTCATCTAACCCTGTTTCTCTAACACTCGCGCTGTCACATGTTCGTAGTATTCGATAGTGTTGCAAGCAAATTGCTGCTGGTCGGTTCGGTGCTCATTCTCGCGGCATGCGGCCACGGTACGGACGACGAACCACAGGGGACACCCGCTCCGCCCGTCGCCATGCCCGTTCCGGCGCCGGGATCCGACCCTGCCGATGTCCTCGTCTACGGTGCGACGCCGGGCGGTATATCCGCGGCACTGGAAGCCGCGAAATTGAAAAAGCGGGTCGTCATTCTGGAACCGACGAAACACGTCGGTGGCATGACGACGAGCGGGATCGGCGTGACAGACGCCTATCCCCAGGATCGTCTATGGGCAATGGGCGGTTTCGCGCATCGTTTCGTCGACGCGGTAAACACGCGCTACGGGAAGACCTGGACGATGGGCGGCATATTTCACGAGCCGCATGTCGCCGAGAGCATTCTGCTGAAGATGCTTGCCGACGCCCCGTCCGTTTCCGTCGAATACGGTGCCGAACTGGCGAGCGTTCAAACCGACAATCACGAGATCAAGGTCGTCCAGACGAGCAACGGACATAGTTACGCGGCGAAGATATTCATCGATGCGAGCTACGAAGGCGATTTGCTCGAGAAAGCCGGCGTCGACCATACGCTCGGGCGCGAAGCGAAATCACAATATGGCGAACCCCTCGCCGGCGTTGGCCCCATTTCCATCAAGGACGGCGCGCGCGTGGATCCCTACGTCGTGCCAGGTCGCCCGGACAGCGGATTGCTTCCGCATGTGGCGCCCAACAATCTCGGCGCGCCGGGCACGGCAGACTCGGCCGTGCAGGCATATGGCTACCGGCTTTGCCTCACTCCGGATAAGGGAAACCAGATTCCCGTCGTCAAACCGGCCAACTACGATCCCAAGGAATTCGAACTGCTGGGGCGCGTCGCCGTGGCTCACCCGGAAATCGTCAAGACGTTCAACTACATCGCGAACGTTCCGATTCCCAACAACAAGTTCGACGTCAATAGCCTCGGCCTGCTGTCTACGGACGAGATCGAGGGAAGCGCGGAGTATGCCAATGCGAATGCGAACGGTCGGCGCCAAATCGAGGCGGAGCACAAGCGTTATACGCTGGCGCTCCTGACGTTTCTCGCGACGGATCCCCGCATTCCGCCTAACGTACGCGAAGACGTTCGCTCGTGGGGGTTCTGCAAGGACGAGTTCCAGGATAACGGCGGGTTCCCATGGCGCCTTTATGTACGGGAGAGTCGCCGGATGGTCGGTAGCTATGTGATGACACAGCACGATCTGTACACGGAAACCAGGATCCCGGATCCCATTGGTCTCGGTGCGTTCCCAATCGATCAGCATACGGTCAATCGCATTGCGGTAGACGGACAGGTCGGTACCGAAGGCGCCATTTGGCAGCCACTGCCGCGTCCGTACCCGATCTCGTATCGATCGATCACCCCCAAGTACAGCGAGATCCGGAATTTGCTCGTGCCGGTTGCACTGTCCGCGTCGCACGTCGCGTATTCATCGATACGCGTCGAGCCGACCTTCATGATTACCGGTCAGGCGGCCGGTGCCGCCGCAGCGCTCGCCATAGATTCGCGAAGCAGTGTTCAAAACATCGACTATGCAAAGCTGTCCGCGATACTGGTGAACGAAGGTGCGGTGTTGGCGAACAGATGACGCCGACGGGCCAGCATGGCTGCTTGTACTTTCCGAGGGTCCCGATGGAATTCCTGGTCGCCTTCACCGACTCAACCGAGAAAGCAGTCGACCCTGAACAATCCTTGAAAGCATGTACAGCCAGGCTGCAAGGTCGAAACGATACGGGAGTTGCAGGGAACGGGCATATTGGCGCGTAAAACCTGCAACTCTTTACAAGGCGACTACAAGGACGTTGCGATCGACGGCAAACTCGATCGGAACTGACTCAAGGGCGCGCTGGGTGACGCAATCCACACAGTGCTCGACGCCACGCACAACCTGCGGATGATGCTGCGCAAGCTGATCCGCGATGGACGTCTTACGCTGCTCGGTTTCCGCTAGACACCTTGAATTCACCTGGTGCCTGATTGGCTCATGTCCGGTGTGCCGCCAGACAGGACGCCACCTTTTGCGCGAACCACATTCCTGCAAGGGTCAACTATCTGCCTGTTCAAGTATTCGAGCGCCGCCGATAAAGCCACCGCCAAGGGGAGCGTGAACCAGAACAACGTCCAGCCAGTTGCTTTCGTAGAAAGAAGGAGCTGGATGGCGAAGGCAGCCTGATAGTGGATGAGATAGATCGGGTAAGACAGGCCTCCGATATTTCGATCGATCCATCTGAAATAGCGCCCTTCCGTCGCGGACGCGATGAAGAAGAATGCCACTGCGAATCCCGCCAGATTCAGGTAGTAAGGGATTCCTGCAGCATCGAGCGGGAGGAAATGCAGCGCGCATATAAATCCTGCGTACAGGAGCGTAGCGGTAACCGAGGCATACGTGGTGACGGAAGCCCGACACGCCTTGACTGCGAAATAGAGGCATATTCCGATGCCGTACGGAAGTGCGGCCGCAGGTATCGCATATATACGCTCGTTCACGTCATGAGCCATCGCAACATGGAACAACACGCCGACAAGCAGGCACAGCACGCCGGTTTTGACGTTGCGCGCAGCACCCAATGCGAGCATCACGTACATCGCAAATTCAACGGCTAGCGCCCATGCCGGCGGCACGACGTGCGATACGCTCGGCTTGCCGGGCAGGGGAAAATCCGGGCGCCAGTACCAGTTCATGGCCAAGCGAGCCCACGATCGCAGTGAGTCGGGCAACAGAAAATTTCGGTGATATGCCTCCGCAAGCGTGGGCTCAAGGGCAATCAGCAAAACCGACATGCCGGCTGCAATCCAGTACATCGGATAGAGCCTCAGGAATCGGTTCAGGAAGAATCGAAAGAATCCCGATGATCCGAACCCATAATTGCGATGGAGCGTTGCGGTCATCAGATAGCCACTGATCACGAAGAACGTCGCCACGGCATATGTTGCCGTGAGATCAGTCCATAGCCCTAGATGGGCGGCCATGACGATCAGCGCAAGAAAGGTGCGGAGTGCTCCGAGCATGTTGACGGGTCGAATCGGGAAGGGGCGCAAGCGCATGTTGTGGGTTGCGCCAATTTTCTCACACCACGAATCGCCCCTGGTCCACCCATCGTGCGCTGATCACAATCGGCCGCAGAACCGTTTCGGCATACCGTCGCACTCGGTTGCGTGCAGGATCTCGAGACGTGGCCGCATCAAGGGGCTGGATCAGACACTGGCGAGCGGCGGGGATGCTTACATCGCTTTCTCCCCCGCGGGAGCATTTGGTTTCGTACATTAATTACGCCCGGCGAATCGCCTCGCCGCAAGCCTTAGCCTGAGGTCGAGGTTATATAGCTTTCGTCGAATTTGATTCTTGACCCGCCGCAGGCCACCTTCTTTCCAGATTTTCTTGGACGGCAGATTGAGATCGTGCGGCCTCCGGATTCGCTGGGCCGGCTTCTCGATGATCATGAACTGATCATCCCCCCGGTCGGACAATTCGTAGTTTGAGTTCCTCAAGAACTCTTCAACCGGACTGAAATCCCATAAATGCCATACAAACTCGGCGTTATGTTCAACGATCTCAAATCCGGCATATTCAACGATCTGACGCATTTCGTGTTTCGTGAACTCACGGAAGTGCCAGTCATACATCAATGGCACTTGTTGCATCATCGCCCGCTGAATTGCCCATAGGCTGGCCGCATTCGGAGTTGATATTAGCGCACGCCCCCCAACGCGAAGAACCCTGTAGACCTCATCGAGGAAAAAGAATATTCCGTCCAGCGTCGTCGCCTGCCGATAAGAAATGTCCGAAATATGTTCGATGACCTCGGTACAGATTATGTTGTCGACTGAATTGTCAGCAAAAGGAAGCGGATCATATCGCAGGTCGCTTTCGGTGCCGCGGACGGTTGAGCCTGGAAAGAACGACCATATCACTTTGGAACTCAAGTATTCGAGGCTACCGATTTCGACACAATACCCTCGGTGAAGCTCGAACGCTTTCATGTATTCGACCGTCAACGCGAAACGCCTTGTATCGAAATGAAGACCTCCGCCGCCGACGCCGAGACGTCGGCCCTCCTCGTCGACGCGCCTCGCCGCTTCGGTGATTGTCTCCTGATTTATATATGGTGAATCGAACCTCGCTCCTGCGGCAATCGTTTCCATATGTCAATGCTCTGTTGACAGCTGGTGGGGATGTCCGGACTGGACATTGTATAGCATCCTCCGCCATTTCTGACTTGCGCCAACCAACGCAGTGATAACAGGGCGCAAACCCGTCTCCGTGTTAGCCGCCTTGTCGGCATACTCCACATCGATCGAATGAGTCAGATATTCGGAATAGCCATGAACGCCAGCCCGGGAGCCTTCAGACTCGTCGAATACCCAGATATTCCCGTATTTGCGCGCTATCAGGGCCGCCTGGATTCCGGATCCGATATGAACCTATATAAATAATGTCGATGATTCGGGTGTGAATCAGACAGGCGAAGGCGAGCAAACGAAATTCGGTCAGCGTTCGGGGCAAGCGTTCATCGCCGCGCGCGAAGAGTCGAAATGGCAAGGTCCATGCGAAGCTGCACTCGACTTCGACATTGCCACCCCGCCCAACGCAACGCGCTCGATCTGATCAGGCAGGCCTGGCCGTAGACGGCACCCGAGGCCTCAAAATCACATCGAATGCTTGCGGCACAGGGACAAACCTGCCCCGTTGCGACTGGAATTGCGGTCTAGCCGCACACAGTGCGAAAAGCGGCTCACGCGATGCG
>JABLTH010073320.1_pt1 | contig 11974 bp, 13 predicted proteins | sample 7875711 | NCBI WGS metagenome assembly JABLTH01 (sample SAMN14941262, study PRJNA633318) | bioreactor metagenome | isolation source: bioreactor | place: China | collected 2019-03-05 | reverse complement strand
CTCCGGATCTCCCGATGAGCAAACCCGCCCGCACCCTGACCTTCAAGTGCAAGAAGTGCACGAAGCCCGTGACCCTGTTCCTGCAGAAGGTCTCCGCCTGCTCGCATATCACGCCCTACCAGGGCTGGTGCAAGTGCGGCGAACTGATGCGCCACGCCACCGGCGACAAGGAGGCCGTCGAGTCCTTCGTCAACTCGCTCGACGCCAACTGGGCGCACCACCACCATCACCACCACTGACCGCCGCGCCAAGCCTGCCGTGAACGACACCTGGCGCCCGGCCGCGCGCGACCCGCTGCGCTTTCTCGCCGGCTATCCGCCCGACCTGCTCGATCAGGTGCGCGCGCTGGTCGGCGCCGGCCGCCTCGGCGAGCACCTGGCGCAGCGCTACCCGGCGCGCCACGCGGTGCAGACCGACCGCGCGCTCTACGCGTACGCCAACGACATCAAGCAGGAATACCTGCGCAGCGCGCCGCCGCTGCACAAGGTCGGCTACGACCCCCGCCTGGAAGCCGCGCATCGCGCACTCGGCCTGCACACCGCCATCTCGCGCGTGCAGGGCGGCAAGCTCAAGGCCAAGAAGGAAATCCGCGTGGCGGCCGTCTTCAAGGACGGCCCGCCCGAGTTCCTGCGCATGATCGTGGTGCACGAACTGGCGCACCTGAAGGAGGCCGACCACGACAAGGCCTTCTACCGCCTGTGCGAGCACATGGAGCCGCGCTACCACCAGTTCGAGTTCGACGCGCGGCTGTTCCTGGCCTGGCGCGAACTGGAGCGGGCGCAGGGCTGAGCCCGGCGGCCCACGCCATGCGGCTGGCCATTGCACGGCTAGGCTGGCGACACCAGGGTCTTGCGATAGGCTCCCGGCGCCACCGCCCGGTGCAGAACGCACACTTGCACCACTCCCTGCGGTGCCGCCGCACGAACCGCTGCCTCGAAGTGGCGCAGCACCAGGGCGGCCAGTTCGGCCTGCACCGGCTCCGGCCTGGGCCGCGTCATCAGCAGATGGACCACCAGGAAGCCGTCGGCCGGCGTGTTGCCGGTCAGGGCGGCCTCGGCAACCAGCAAGCGGCTCTTCAGGTCATCCAGGCGCACATGCCCGGTCGCGGCCAGTGCGCCGTGCAGGGTGGCGCAGACCTCGCCGAAATCCAGGCTGCCGGCCAGCTCGCGCGTGGTTTCCACGATCAGGTGGGGCATGCTCAGTCGGGCCTCACGTTCGCCGCGGTGACCGCTGCGGTCCAGCGCGCCTGGGCCTGCGCCAGGAAGCGGCGGAAAGCCGGAACATCGAGCGGCTGCGCTTCGACCCCCAGGGCCAGCAGGCGCTGGCGCACCTGCGGCTCGGCCAGCACGGCATCGAGCTCGCGATTGAGCCGGACCACGATGTCGGCCGGCACGGCCGCCGGCACCATGATGCCGTACCAGGGCGCGGCGTCGAATCCGCGCATGCCCTGCTCGGCAAGCGTAGGCACGTCGGGCAAGGAGGCGGAGCGGCGCGCGCCGGTCTGCGCCAGCGGCACCACGCTGCCGGCGCGGATGTGGGGCAGCAGCGGCACCGGGCTGTCGAACATGAGCGCAATCTGCCCGCCCAGCAGGTCGTTGATGGCAGGCCCCGAGCCCTTGTAGGGCGAATGCAGCAGGCGCACGCCGCTCGCCTGCGCGAACATGGCGCCGATGATGTGCTGCGGCGTGCCGTTGCCGGCCGATCCATAGGCGATGGTGTCCGGCGCAGCGCGTGCGGCGCTCAGCAGCGCCGGCAGGGAAGCCAGGCGCTGGCCGCGCTTGCCCGCCACCAGGATGAAAGGCACCGAGCCGACCAGGCCGACGCCGGCCAGATCGCGCTGCGGGTCATATGGCAGCGATGGATACAGGGCGCGCCCCACCGACACCGGGCCGACCGCGCCCAGCAGCAGCGTATAGCCGTCGGCCGGCGCCTTGGCCGCATAGTCCGTGCCGATGGTGCCTCCGGCACCCGGCCGGTTCTCCACCACGACCGGCTGCCCGAGCCGCGCCTGCAACGACTGGCCCACCAGCCGGGCCAGCGCGTCGGTGGTGGCACCTGGCGCATACGGCACCACCAGGCGGATGGGCCGCTCGGGATAGGCCGCCGCTGCCGGCGCTGCGGCGGCAAGGGCGGCGGCGCAGACGGCAAGTGCCTGGACGGCCGCGCGAGCGGGTGGAACGGCTCGGCGCCGGATCGGGGTGGCAGTCAATTCTGGTCTCCTTGCCTGCGGGCTTGTGCGGGCTTGTGCGGGGTCGCAGTCTGCAAGCCCCTTCGTCGAGCAGCATTTCACCAGCACCGCCTCGGCACGTAAAATGATCGATTGATTTTCAATCCATCATCAATTCTTATGATTCAGCGCGCGGCCCATCCGGCACTCGACCTGCGTCTGCTGCGCAGCCTGATGGCGGTGGCGCGCCATGGCGGCGTGACCGCGGCCGCCGATGCGCTCGGCCTGACGCAGCCGGCCCTGTCCCAGCACCTGCGCGAGCTGGCGGCACAGCTCGGCGTTCCGCTGTTCGCACGCGTCGGCCGCACCCTGGAGTTGACCGAAGCGGGGCGGCAACTGGTGCAGGCGCTCGAGCCGGTGCTCGAGCAACTGGAGCGGGTGGTGGCCGGCGCGGCTGCGCCGCGCCGGCAGGTGACGGGCATACTGCGCGTCGGCGCCATCCACACCTATCTGTCCGCGCTGGTCATGCCCGCCGTGCAGGCCTTGCTGGCCGCGCACCCGGAACTGGAAGTGCAGGTGTCGGAGTTCTCGGCCGCCGAGGTCGACCGTGCGCTGCTGGATGGCCAGATCGATCTCGGCCTCGCCTTCCGCGAACACCCCGGCCCCCGCCTGGCCGATGCGGTACCGAAACGCATCGCCCGCACAGCCCTGTTCCGCGAAACATTGGCGCTGATCGCTCCCGCACCACGCCTGCCGGCGCCCGAGCCCGCCATGACGCCGCGCGAGCTGGCCGCACTGCCGCTCGCGCTGCTGCCGCGACGCTTCGCCATGCGGCGCCAGCTCGACGCCGCCGCGGCTGCCGCCGGTGTCCAGCTGCACCCGCGGCTCGAAGGCCCCAGCGTCGACGCGCTGCTGCGTGCCGTGCTCGGCGGCAATCTTTACACAGTGGCCAGTCCGCTGGCGCTGCATGTCGCGGGGTCGCGCGGCGGCGGCTTCGCCGGACTGGCGCATCTGCCGCTCGCACTGCCGGGATTTACGCGTACGGCGGCGCTGCACCGCCGGCACGGCCGCCCGGACGGCGCTGCCGCATCTGCCTTTGTCGAGATGCTGGGCACGGCGGTGGCGGGTGCCGCCGCCGGCGGATTCGTGACATCTTGCTGAGCGGGCCGCGTATCGCAGCGCCAGCGCACCTGCACGTCAATGCCGGTGGTTGCGCCGCGCTTTCAAACCTGATTTGAAAAATATCCTTTTTTAACGATCTTTATCCAACAGGGATTGAAATCTACAGTGCGCACTCGATCGGCTGCCATCCCGGCGGCCAGCCAACAGGACGTGCGCCATGCCTACCACTCCTTCTCATCCCGAAGCCCCCGCCCGCCGGCGCTTTCTCGGCCAGGCCGCGCTGCTGGGCGCCGCCTTGCCTGGGCTGGCCGCCGCCCAGGCACAGGACGCCGGCGGCGGATCGCCGCATCGCGCCACCGCGCCAGCCGACCGTGGGCCGTTCTGGCCCGGCGGCTCGCGCCTGGTGATCTCGATCTCCATGCAGTTCGAGGCCGGCGCCCAGCCGGAGCGCGGTGCCAGCGGACCGTTCCCGCCACTGGACCCCAGATATCCCGACTACCCCATGCAGACCTGGTACGCCTATGGCGTGCGCGAAGGCATTCCACGCCTGCTGGACCTGTGGGAACGCACGGGGGTCACGGTGACGTCCCACATGGTCGGCCAGGCGGTGGAACGCCACCCCGAGCTTGCACGCGAGATCGTGGCGCGCGGGCATGAGGCCGCCGGCCATGGCCAGACCTGGGAACCGCAGTACAGCATGTCCGCCGCGCAGGAGCGGGCCAGTTACGTGCAGAGCATCGCCAGCATCGAGCGCGCCACCGGCGTGCGGCCGGTCGGTTTCAATGCGTTCTGGATGCGCGGCTCGCCCCATACCCTGTCCATCCTGCAGTCGCTCGGCTTCCTCTATCACATCGACGACCTCAGCCGCGATGAACCGTCGCGACTGCAGGTCGGTGGCAAGCCCTTCGTAGTGGTGCCGTACACGGTGCGCAACAACGATATCGTCCGCTTCGATTCGCCGGCCACCAGCGTGGACGATTTTCTCGGCGAACTGAAGGCCGATTTCGACGTGCTCTACGCGGAAGGCGCGACGCGCCGCCGCATGATGTCCATCAGCGCGCACGACCGCATTTCCGGCACCCCGGCGCGGGTGCAGGCGCTGGAACGCTTCATCCGCTACGCGCAGGGGCACCCTGGCGTGGCGTTCCTGCGCAAGGATGAGATCGCACGCTTCATCCTCGGCGCGCGCGATGTACCTGCCGCTTGAACCCTCCCCTGCCCTCCCCGCCTACCGGAATCCATCATGTCCCTTAGCCATCTGCATCCCGCCCGCGTCGCCGCGCACTGCGCCCTGGCCGTCCTTACCCTGTGCGGAACCGCCCCCGCGCCGGCATTGGCCGGCGTGGACGACCACCTGGTCCTGCCGCTGCACGTCGCAGGCGCCGACCTCGAAGCGGCGAACCCGGCCCTGCTCGCCGCGCGCCGCTACGCCACCTTCTGGCACACCGGCGAGCCGCGCTATGCCGAGGCCGCACTGGCCCCGGACTTCCTCGACCGCACGCTGCCCCCCGGACGCACGCAGGGAAGGCAGGGCCCGCTGCAGGCGTCGCTCGCGTTCCGCGCTGCCGTGCCCGACCTGAGCGCCGAACTGGAAGATGTCGTGATTGCCGGCGACCGCGTGTCCGTGCGCCTGCGCTTCCACGGGCATTTCACCGGCCACTTCGGCACGGCCGCCGGCGCGGGCCAGGCCATCGACTTCCAGGCCTTCGACCTGTATCGGATCGCGGAAGGCCGCATCGCGGAAAACTGGCACCTGGAAGACAACCTCGGCCTGATGCAGCAGATGGGACTGGCTGCGCGGCAATAGGGTCGGCGGCAATACGTTGCACGGCAATCGGGCAGTGGCATCTGGGCGGCAGCCTGATGGTCCCGGACACCTGGTATGCCAAGGGCAGCGCCTACGACGGCAATTGCGTGGCCGGCGCACCGCGCGTGGTGGCCGCCGCGCGGCTGGGCTACCGCGTGCCTTTCGTGCCGGGGCTGCGCGTCGGCGTCGACGGCAAGTTCCCCGGCAGCACCCAGCTGCGCCAGGCCAGCAACCTGTCGGTGCCGGGCTATATGGTGTTCCATCTCGGCGCGAGCTACACCACGCGCTTGTCCGGCTACGACGTGACGCTGCGCGCCGCCGTCACCAACCTGGCCGACCGCCGTTACGGGGAGTTCCAGTATGCCGACTACATCAAGCCGGGCGATCCGCGCAGCGTCAGCCTGAACGCCAGGATCGACTTCTGAACCGAGGCCGGCGGGCGCTGCCGCCGGCCGGAGCCGCCAGCCCCGCCATCACCCCCTCACGCCAGCCGCATCACCACCGCCCCCAGCAGGATCGCCAGCGCCGCCGCGTGGCGGCTGCGGCCGAAGCGCTCCTTCAGCACCAGCGCCGACAGGCCCATGCCGAACACGATCGCGGTCTCGCGCAGCGCCGCCACCATCGCCACCGGCGCGTGCGCCATGGCGAGCAGCACCATGGCGTAGCCGCCGGCGGTGCAGGCGCCGCCCAGCAGGCCGACGCGCCAGCGCTGGCGCAGGTGGCGGCCCAGGTCGGCCGGGCGCCGCAGCAGGGCCCAGGCCAGCAGCGGCAGCGCGCACAGCACGAAGACCCAGCCGGTATAGGCGGCGGCGCTGCCCGCCAGGCGCACGCCGGTGCCGTCGACGAAGGTATAGCCGGCGATCACCACCGCATTGGCCAGCGCGAAAGCGGTCGCGGCGCGCGCCTTGGGCGACGCGGCGGCACTGCGCCGGGACACCAGCATCAGGCTGAGGATGCCCCCGCAGATCAGCAGCACGCCGCCCCAGGCGCCCGCCGGCAGGTGCTCGCCGATCAGCGCGCCGCTGGCCAGTGCCACCAGCAGCGGCGGCAGGCCCCGCATCAACGGGTACGCATAGCTCATGTCGCCGTGGCGGTAGGCCGCGCCCACCAGCGCGAAATAGACCACGTGGATGCCCGCCGAGGCGGCCAGGTGGGGCCAGCTCTGCGGCTGCGGCGCCGGCAGCCAGGGCAGCGCGAAGGCCGACAGCAGCGCCGCGCCGCCGGTCACCAGCACGATGTCCAGCGCCTTGTCGGCGCTGGCCTTGACGGCGGCGTTCCAGCCGGCGTGCAGCAGTGCGGCGCACAAGACCAGCAGGACGATGGGGGTGGACATCCAGGCTCTCCTCGGGTTTCGCTGCAGTATCCCTGCTTGAAGCCGGCCCGGCAAACCAGTAAATTTGGCCCTCCACAGTAGAAAAACTAATACGAGGCTGCGGCCTCTACCCCCTGCCCTCCCCGCCACCGACTGCACGACGACCCCGATGTCCCGCACCCTGCCTCCGCTCAATGCGCTGCGCGCCTTCGAGGCCGCGGCCCGCCTGGGCAGCTTCAAGGCTGCCGCCACCGAGCTGCACGTGTCCCAGGGCGCCATCAGCCAGCATGTGCGGCAGTTGGAGGACTGGTTCGGCCAGCCCCTGTTCGAACGCCACAACCGGCGCGTGGCGCTGACGCCGGCGGCCACCGCCTACCTCGCCGAGATCGGCCCGGCCTTCGACCGCATCGCCTCGGCCACCAGCCGCTACGGCCGCGGCGCAGCGCGCACGCGCACCGTGCTGCGCGTCAGCAGCGTGGCCACCTTCGCGCTGCGCTGGCTGGTGCCCCGGCTGGAGCGTTTCCGCCAGCGCCATCCGCAGGCGGACGTGCGCGTCGACACCTCGAACGAGCCGGTCGACGCGCTGCGCGAAGCCTATGACGTGATCATCCGCGGCGGGCCGGACACCTTCTACGGCTACACCATGCAGCCCTTCCTGGCCGAGCAGCGCTTGCCGGTATGCAGCCCCGCGCTGCCGGCGCACGCGCCGCTGGCGGTGCCCGCCGACCTGTGCCGGCACACGCTGCTGCACGCCTCCACGCTGCCGCGCGCCTGGGACGACTGGCTGGCCGCGGCCGGCGTGCCGGAGCTGGCGCCGGCCGCCGCGCTGACGCTGGACCATTTCTACCTGACGCTGCAGGCCGCGCTCGACGGCATCGGCGTGGCCATGGGCCCTACCGCGCTGGTGGCCGACGACCTGGCCGCGGGGCGGCTGGTGGCACCGTTCCCGGACCTGCGCCTGCCCTCGCGCAGCTATTGCTGCTACCTGCCGCAGCACAAGGCCGGCGACGCCATCGTGCAAGCCTTCGCGCAGTGGCTGGTGGAGGAAGGCGATGCCGCCGGGGAAAGCCGGGGCAGCTAGGCATTCCGCTCAGCGCGGCGGCGCCAGCTGCTCGCGCAGGAAGTCCAGGAAGGCGCGCACGCCCTCCGGCAAGGTGCGCCCGTTCAGGGTCTGCAGCTCGATGGCGCGGCCGCGCATGCCGCGCTCGCGGATCTCGGCCGCGTGCAACTCGCCGCGGCGCACGCGATCGCGCACGGTGACCTCGCCGGAGATCGACAGGCCGCCGCCATGCACCACGAAGTTGGTCAGGGTCTCGAAATGGTTGGTCACCAGCACCGGCTCGAAGACGATGCCGCGCTCGCCGCAGGCGAGGTCGAACAGCTGGCGCACGGTGTTGTCGCCCTCCGGCAGCGCCAGCGGGTAGGCCTGCATCTGCGCCAGCGACACCGAGCGAAAGCGCGCCAGCGCATGGTCGGGCCGCATGATGGCGATCACCGGGGCCGGCTGGCGGTGCTCGACGCGGATGCCCTGCTCGGTGGCGCGGCTGTAGGTGATGCCGATATCGGCCTCGCCGCGCAGCACGATGGCGGTGGCCTCGGCGGGACTCGCCACCCGCACGTGGAACTGCAGACCCGGAAAGCGCTCGCGGAAGACCGCGATGGCGCGCGGCAGGAACTCGATGGCGAAGCCCGCCGAACTCGCCACGCGCACCCGCCCGCGCCGCAGCCCCTGCAGGGCCTGGATCTCCGCCACCACGCGGTCGGCCTCCAGCGCTCCGCGCAGGGCGAAGGCGGCCAGCAGTTCGCCGGCCGCGCTGGCCACCATGCCGCGCGGCCGGCGCTCGAACAGCGGCACGCCCAGCAAGGCCTCCAGCGCCGCCACCTGGCGGCTGACGGCCGAGGCCGTCACGTTCAGGCGCAGCGCGGCCTCGCTCAGCGAGCCGCTGCGCACCACCTCGAGGAAGTAGCGCAGGGCGGTGTCCTGCAGTTGGTTCGAGAGCATGGCGCGGCCACGTCCAGGTTTGCGTGAAATGCAATGATATTTGGAAAAATCCTCGATTGTCGAAACCCTCGGCCGTCCCTATGCTGTTCTGCATCGCCACGCGCACCGCACCCTGACCGCATGACCGCCACCGCCCCCGCCGCCACCGCAGCACACGCCCGCCCGACCCCGAATGCCGCTCCGGAAGGTGGCACCGGAAGCACCATCGTCGCCCTCGACGCCGTCGCCCTGTCGCACGCCATCCACGCGCGCGAGTTGTCGTGCGCCGAGGTGCTCGACGCCTACCTGGCGCAGATCGACCGCCTGAACCCGCTGGTCAACGCCATCGTCGCGCCGGCCGCGCGCGAGGCGCTGGCGGCCCAGGCCGCCGAACGCGACGCCGAGCTGGCGCGCGGCCACAGCCGCGGCCCGCTGCACGGTTTCCCGCAGGCGCCCAAGGACATCATGCCGGTGGCCGGCATGGTCACCACCAAGGGCTCGCCGGTGTTCCGCGACCATGTGCCCACCGCCGATGCCGTGGTGTTCGAGCGCATGCGCGCCGGCGGCGCGCTCTTCGTCGGCCGCACCAACTCGCCCGAGTTCGGCCTCGGCGGCCATACCTACAACCCCATCTACGGCGCCACCCGCAATGCCTTCGACCCCGGCCGCTCGGCCGGCGGCAGCAGCGGCGGCGCCGGCGTGGCGGTGGCGCTGCGCATGCTGCCGGTGGCCGACGGCTCCGACATGATGGGCTCGCTGCGCACGCCGGCCGCCTTCAACAACGTCTACGGCCTGCGCACCTCGTTCGGCTGCGTGCCGCACGGCCCCACCGAAGAAGTGTTCTTCCAGCAGTTCAGCGTGGCCGGCCCGATGGCGCGCAACATCCCCGACCTGGCGCTGCTGCTGTCGGTGCAGGCCGGCTTCGACGCACGCCTGCCGCTGACGCGCCGCGCCGAGACCCCCGGCAGCTTCGCGCCCGCGCTGGAGCGCGACCTGCGCGGCACCCGCATCGGCTGGCTGGGCGACCTCGGCGGCCACCTGCCGACGGAACCCGGCCTGCTCGACACCTGCGCGGCGGCGCTGGCCCACTTCCGTACCATCGGCTGCCACGTCGAGCCGGTGCAGCCGGCCTTCGACCTGGACAGCCTGTGGCGCGCCTGGATCGACCTGCGCAGCTTCTCGGTGGCGGGCGCCAACGCGGCGCTGTACCACGACCCGGCCAAGCGCGCCCTGCTCAAGCCGGAAGCGGTCTGGGAGATCGAGCGCGGCCTCGCCCTGGGCGCCATGCAGGTCTACGACGCGGCGCGCGTGCGCAGCGCCTGGTACCAGGCGCTGCGCACGCTGTTCGAACGCGTCGACTTCCTGGTCATGCCGGCCACCCAGGTCTTCCCCTTCCCGGTGGACTGGGACTGGCCCAAGGCCATCGACGGGCGCGCCATGGATACCTACCACCGCTGGATGCAGGCCGTGGTGCCGGCCACCATGGCAGGACTGCCGGTGCTGTCCGCACCGGCGGGCTTCGGCCCCGGCGGCCTGCCCTGCGGGCTGCAGATCATCGGCCCGGCGCAGGCCGACGCCGCGGTGCTGCAGCTCGGCCACGCCTACGACCAGGCCAGCGGCTACGCGCGCGTCGCCAGCCCGCTGCTGGGCTGAGCACGGACAGGGACGGGTGGCGGCAAGCACGCCGGCGACCGTCCCGCCCCCGCCGATACCGACTGCTTTCGCTTCCCCCATCCCCCGCCGGCAGGAGTCCGACATGACGAAGATGACGACCGCAGTACCCCGCCCCCGCCTGCGCGCACTGGCCGTCCTGTGCACGCTGGGCGCCCTGTGCGCCGCAGTCCCGCTCGGCGCGCGCGCCGACGCCGCCTACCCGACGCGGCCGATCAAGCTGCTGATCCCCTTCGCCGCCGGCGGCGCCACCGATGTGCTGGGCCGCCTGCTGGCGGTCGGCCTGGGCGAGAAACTGGGGCAGACGGTGGTGGTGGAAAACAAACCCGGCGCCAGCACCGTGGTCGGCGCCACCGTGCTGGCCAAGTCGCCGCCCGATGGCTACACCCTGCTGCTGGCCGCCAGCACCACGCTGACGCTGAACCCCGCCATCCGCCAGAACCTGGCCTACGACCCCGTCAAGAGCTTCACCCCGCTGGGCCTGGTGGCCGACATGGCGCTGGTGCTGGTGGCCAATCCCGCGGTACCCGTCAACTCGCTCAAGGATCTCGTCGCCCAGGCCAGGGCCGAACCGGACAAGTTCTCCTACGGCTCCTTCGGCACCGGCTCCTCGGTCCACTTCGGCGGCGAAATGCTCAAATCCGCCGCCGGCATCCGCATGGTGCACGTGCCCTTCAACGGCAGCGCACCCAGCCTTACCGCGCTGGCCGGCGGCCAGGTGCCGGTGGCGGTCGATACCATCGTCGCCACCCAGCCCCTGATCCAGAGCGGCAAGATCAAGCCGCTGGCGGTGCTGTCATCCCAGCGCCTGCCATCGCTGCCGCAAGTACCCACGGTGGCCGAAAGCGGCTACCCCGGCTTCGAGATGGGCACCTGGTTCGCGCTGCTGGCGCCGGCGGGACTGCCCCAGCCGGTACAGCAGAAACTGGAGAAGGCGCTGGCCGACGTCGCCACCGCGCCGCAGACCAGGCAACGCATGGTCGAACTGGGCCTGAGCCCGGCCTACGGCGACGGCGCGGCCGTGCGCCAGCGCGTCGAGCGCGAACTGCCGCAGATGCGGGCGGTGGCGGCGCGGGCGGCGATACGGGTGGATTGAACGACGGCGGCGCCACTGCTCGCCGGTGCGCGCCGTTCAGCCCCCGCGCCGATACACCACGCCGCGCGGCGTGACGGAGGTCAGGGGCGGCTGCGTTGCCGGCGCGGCTTGCGGAGCCGGCACGGCCTGGGAGGCCTGCGCTGCCTGCGCGGCTTCCGCACGCTGCACCGCGCGCTTGGCATCGCGCCCCTTCTCGATGATGTAGAAGTCGGGGCCGGCCACGGCGGAGAACGAGACGGAAGCGGCGGCCAATGCGGCGCCGATCAGAAGAAAGGATTTCACGATGAGGTCTTGGCTAAGGTAAAGGGAAACGGACGCGCCGGACGCGCGTCACCCCGGAGGCCGGCCACGCCCGCGCGCGCCATGCTGCTGGCGCACGGTCCGGACACGTTGCCGCGGGCCGGCGGTGAAGCGGGATCAGGCGGAGCCGGTTCGGCCCGGCGCAGTGCGACGGGTGCCGGGCCCCAGCGCGACGGCTGAGCGGAACGAGACCGCGTGCGGGAAAGAAGACGGAACGACGGGGCGAACTGCGGGGGCGGTGCGGGCTGCGGGAAGAGCCTCGGCCACTGCCATCACGACGGAGCGTTGCGGATGCATGATGTAGGCTTGGCGCTCGGGGCGGGCCTGGGCTGATCGACTTCAGCGCGCCATGCCGCCTCCGATGCAGGCAGTGTAGGACGTCGCGTGCACGACAAGAAACGACGAATACGCATGCGCTCCAGTCGCTGCGCGCATGCACCGGTTGGGGACATGGCGCATGGGCCCACGTGGTGCATGACGGCAGCTACAGCGTGGCGCGCCTGCCGTCTCGGCTGCCG
>JABLTH010104611.1_pt1 | contig 11976 bp, 10 predicted proteins | sample 7875711 | NCBI WGS metagenome assembly JABLTH01 (sample SAMN14941262, study PRJNA633318) | bioreactor metagenome | isolation source: bioreactor | place: China | collected 2019-03-05 | reverse complement strand
CTCCCGAGATTCGTGCGGCGGGGACCCCGCTCCGGTGGAAAGGGCCCGCCGCGCGGAGCTACCATGCGGCGGTTCGCCGTTCCGTGCTTTTCCGACTCCCCCCTCGCCCCATGTGGAGGCACGACGCATGAATCGCATCCGCGCGGCCCGTCAGGCTCTCGGGTGGACGCAGGACGAGCTCGCCGAGAAGGCCGAGATCTCGCCGCGAACGATTCATGCGGTCGAACAGGGGCGCCCGTGCCGGCAGGCGACGAAGCGCAGGATCCTCGCCGCGCTCGGCGTTCCGTGGGAGGCGCGCGACGAGTACTTCCCGAAGGCTCTTCCGGCACGCCGTGCGCCTGCGGAGGCGGCGAAGACGGCGTAGCGCGCGCCGCGCGCGCGAACCGGCGCGGAGCAGAGCCGCCGGCTCGCCCGCAGCGCCGGCGGTCAGCGCGTCACGAGATGCGCGCGCGGAGCTGCTCGGCGCGCTTGAGCGCCTCTTCGGTCGCGCGCGCCATGAAGTCCGAGAGCTGCCGCGACATCGAATCCGCGTCGCCGTCGCGGCGCGCCGCTGCGGCCTGCGACTCGGCGGCGCTGCGCTCGGCCTCGACCCATTCCTCGAGCTCCGCCCAGCCCTCTCTCAACACCGGAGTGTGTCGCTCCGGGTCCTTCTCGGCCGCGGACTCGAGCCGCTGGAACGTCCACCACGCCGAATCGTCGGACGGCTCCGGGCCGCCCCGCGCGAGCACCGCCGGCAGGACGCCGTCGAGGTAGACGGGAAGGAAGACGCCCGTGCACGGCGTCGCGAAGGAGACCCATACCGGCCACGGCGCGGCGCGGTCGCGCGGGAGCGGCGCGATGAGGCTCGCCGTCGTCGGCCCCATCACGAAGTTGTGCGAGCAAACCGTGAAGAAACGCTCGTCGTCGGGCGTCGCGCCGGGGCGCAGCACCGGCCCGCCGTCCATGTGATCCCGCAGCGCGACCTGCATCGACGCCACGTCGACGCGGCCGCGCTCGCGCAGCAGCAGCTCACGCGTGCGCCGCAGCCGCCCATCCGAGATGCGGCCGGGGACGCCGGTGTTGCGGTACGCCGCGGCGACATCGAGACGGCCCGCCCCCGTCCACCAGCCCGACGCGCGCGCGAAGCTGTCGAGATCGCGCGATCCGATCTCCCAGTCGGTGCCGAGCGAGATGTGGTTCGAGACCGCGTCGAGGCGAACGCGCCGCGCCGCCCAGTGCCGCCCCGACGTCTGCAGCGCCCACGCTTCGTCCGGGTCCGCGAGCAGGAAGCCGTTGTGATAGCCCGATCCGTCCGGCGCGAGGGCCGGACCGCCCTGTCCGTGCGTCTCGATCAGCGTCGCGATCACTTCGAGCGCCTCGCGCGCGGTGCGGCCGCGCTCGAGGCCGAGGCGAACGAGGTCCATGCCGATCAGCCCGTGACGCTCCTCGACCGGCTCCTTCGAGAAGACCGTCTCGTTGCCGATCGCGACCGCGTGCTCGTTCACGCCGTGCTCGAAGCCGAAGACCCACCATGGCGAGTGGCCCATCACGCGGTACGTCTCGGCGACCTGCGGGATCTCGACGTGCGTGCAGCGCACCGTCGCTCCCGGCGGGTGCATCGCCGCCGGGAGCTGCACCAGCGGCTGGCATTCGAGGGCCGTGCGATCGCTGTTCTTGGCGAAGAGGGTGACGCCGCCGGCCGTTTCCGGCCCGACCGCGACGAGGCAGTCGCACATGAACGGGAGAGTACCACCGTGGCCGCTCGCGCGGATCCCCCGGGCGAAGTCCGCACCGGTGGCGTCGGCCCGCCCGCTCCGGTATCCAAGGGAGGCTCCGGTTTCGATGGCGATGCCGCGATCGGTTCGCCCGCCCGCTCGCCGGACCCGCTTCTCCTCGCGCGCCGATAGCTCAGCTGGATAGAGCACCAGGCTTCGAACCTGGGGGTCGGGGGTTCGAATCCCTCTCGGCGCGCCATGTCGTTCGCGGAGCCGCAGGTCGTTCTCGGAGGTCCGCTCGCGCAGCATCGGGCTCGTGACCGCCGTTCCGGATCGATCCGGCGGCTTCGATCGACGGCGCAGGGCAGCGGCCATCGCTGCTTCGCCGCGCACGAGAAGTCGGTGGCGGGCTGCCGCGCGTGATCAGCGCCCCCGCAGCGTCCAGCCGAGCGCGAGCAGCCCGATGGCGGCGATCCAGCTTCCGAGCACGCGCAGCGCGACGCGCGCCCATGCGGCGCGCAGCGAGACGGCGAGCGCCGACGCGATCGCGCACAGCGCGAAGACCCCGAAGCCGAGCCCGGCGAGCGCCGGCGCGGCTTCGAGCGCCGTGCCGAGCCCGGCTCCGTTCTCGTAGCCGTGGTGCAGGCCGACCCCCGCCGCGAGAATCGTCGCGGCGCCGGCGGAGAGCTTCGCGTCGGCGGCGAGCAGCGCACCGAGCGCGAGCAGCCCCAGCGAAGCGCCAGCGCCGCTCGCGCCGGTCGCGGGCGCGCCGGCTCCCACGAGTCCGCCCGCCATCCACGCGCCCGCGAGCACGAAGACGACGCGGCGTGCGTGCAGCGGCCCGCGCAGGCCTGCCCAGAGCGCGAGGGCGAGGACGGAGGCGAGGTCGGCAGGGCTCGTCGCGAAGTGCGCGAGGCCGTCGTAGATGGGACCGAGTCCCGTCGTGCTCGCGTGCGCCTGCGCGGCTCGCGGCGCGAGCACCACCGCCGCGAACCCGAGCGCGCGGGCCGATCGGCGCCACGCCGCGTGACGCGTCACGCGAAAGCCTTCCACAGGAAGAACGCGCCACCCGCGGCGATCGCCGCGCCCGCCGCACGCAGCGCCGCGCGGCCCCAGGACCAGCGATGGGCGAGGCCGATGCCGATTCCCGCAGCGTGGAGACAGCCCGTCGCGACCACGAAGCCGATGCTGTAGAGGAGCGCGCTCTGGCCCACGGGCAGCTCGGCGCCGTGCGCGAATCCGTGGAAGATCGCGAAGAAGCCCACGAGCGCGGCGGCGACGCCGAGCGGCGGGCGCACCTCGAAGGTGACGGCCGCGCCGAGCAGCAACGCCGAAGCCGCGATCCCGTACTCGACACCGTGCAGCGGCACGCCGAGCAGCGCGCACAGGCCGCCCATCGCCATCACCATCGGGAACGCAACGGGCAGGACCCAGATCGCCGGCGCGCCGAGCTGCGCGCCCCAGATCCCGACGGCGACCATCGCCAGAACGTGATCGAGCCCCGAGATCGGGTGCAGGAAGCCCGTGAGCAAGCCGGCGGCGGCGCCCTGCTGCACGTGTGCGACGGCCGGCCGCGGCCAGGCGGCGAGCGCGGCGAACGCGAGCGCCGCTCGCAGCGTCGCGCCACGGCGCCGCGCCGGGGTCAGCGTGCGCCTCCGGCGAGCATCGCGACGCGCTGGAAGGTCCAGAACGCGCCGAGGGCGCCGACCGTGTAGCCGGGCAGCATCGCGGCCCAGCGCGGCCACTGCACCTCGAGCACGCGGAACGAGCGCTCGAGCGCGAGCACGAGCGCGATGAACCCGAGCTGGCCGATCTCGACGCCGACGTTGAAGCTGACGAGCGCGAGCGGCAGCTCGCTCCGCGGCAGTCCCGCGCTCGTGAGCGCGCTCGCGAGGCCGAAGCCGTGCAGCAGGCCGAACGCGAACGCGACCACCCACGGATGGCGGAGCGTGAAGCTCGTCTCTCCGCGCCAGCAGCGAACGATCTCCGGGCCGAGGAACAGGATCGAGAGTGCGATCGCCGCGTTCAGCGGAACGGCCGGCACCTCCGCCCCGCCCAGCGTCGCAATCGCGAGCGTGATGCTGTGCGCGACGGTGAAGGCCGTGACGGTCTTCAGCAGCATCCAGCGGTCCGCGACGATCAGCAGCAGTCCGAGCACGAAGAGCATGTGGTCGGCGCCGAGCAGGATGTGCCGGATCCCCTCCAGGGCGTAGGTGCACGCAACGCCCCAGGTCGTCTGCGCGGCGGCGAGCTCGAGCCACGGCTGCGACGGGCGGACGATCCCGGTCCACTTGCGTCCGTCGAGCAGCTCCGCGCGCACCAGCACGTCGGTGATCGTGAGCTGAAGCCCCGGGAACTCGATCCGGCGGCCCGCGAGACCCTCCGGCCCCGCGTCGATCCAGCGGCGCTCGAGCATCGAGTCGGCGAGCTGCTGGACGACGGGATCCTTCGTGTTGCGGACGTCGCCGGAGATCTTCAATCCGGCCGGGAGTCGCATGCCGGCGAGCACCGGCGTGCGCCAGAGCACGTCGAACTGACCGGGTGCCGTCTCGCGCAGCTCGAGATACGCGGGACGCGACTCGTGTGCCGATGCGGCCTGCGACGTCGCGAGCAGGGCCAGAGCCGCGAGCGCAGCGGCCGGCACGATGCGGCGCGCGGCGCGGATCACGGCGCTCCCTCGCCCGAACGCGCGGGCACTTCCGTCGGAGCCGGCGCAGGCGGCACGACGTTCTCGTCCTCCGGCGGAGCGGGCAGCGTCACGGTGTACTTCGCGCGCATCTCGGCGTAGGCCTTGCGCCAGGCCTCCTGCTTCTGTGCGGCGAGCCACGCGGTCTTCACCTGCGGCTCGATCTCGGCGAAGTCGGGCACGCGGCCCGGCACCAACGAGTCGACGAAGACGAGATGCCAGCCGAAGCCGGACTCGATCGGGCCCTGCCACGACCCGGGCGCGAGCTTCGCGACGGCCACCGCGAACGCCGGCCCGAAGTCCTTCGCGAGCTCCTCGGGCGTGCGGTCACGGTAGTACTCCTGGAACATGAAGCGGTCGGCGAGCGAGGCGACGAGCGGCGCGTCCTCGGGCTGTCCGGCGAGCCGGGCGAGCGCGTCCGCGGCGTCGGCGTTGGCGCGCGCGCCGCGGCGGTCGGGGCTGAAGTAGGCGTGACGGAAGCTCACGCGCGGCGGCTGCGCGAACTCGCTGCGGCGCTCGGCGTACCAGGTCTCGAGCTCGTCCCGGGCGGGCTCGCGCGCCGTGGCGACGTCCTCGGCGAGGAACTGCATCTTCTGCGCGAGGCGCCGGCGCACGATGGTGTCGTCCTTGTCGAGCCCGAGCGCGAGGCCCTCGCGGTAGAGCACCTCCTCACGGATCTTCTCGTCGACGAGCCGCTGCAGCTCCTCCGGCGTCGGCGGCCGGCGCCACTGCGCCTCGAAGAGCTGCACGAGCTGCGCGACGTCGCCGATGCCCAGATCGATCCGCTTCGACGACCGGGCGCCCTCGCTCCCCGCACCGAGGTACGCCCACGCCCCGAACAACGCCGCACCGAGCAGGAGGAAGTGGAGCAGCGGCTCGCGCAGCCAACGCTTCATCGGCGGCTAGAGGTGCTGGTCGATCGCCTGCTCCGCCGCGTGCTCGGCCCGGCCCGCCATCTTCTCGATCATCTCCCGGCGCGCGGCGTCGCGAAGGGCCAGGAACTTCTGCTGCTGCTCGGGATTCAAGAGCGGCGTGATCTTCGCGTCGATCGCGCTGCCGATCGCCCTCAGCTTCTCGATCTTCTCGACGCCGCCGAGCTTCGTGTCCGTCTTCAGCGCCGCGAGCTGCTTCACCTCGTCCTGCAGGAAGGGCAGGATCTGCTGCCGCTGCTGCTCGGTCAGGCCGAGCTCCATCGAGAACTGGTTGCCCATCGCCGTGAGCGGATTCGACGCGATCTGCGGCGCCGCGACGATCTCGTAGTTGGCGAAGCCGAACTCGTTGCTGCGCGCCGCGTAGACCACATCGCCGAGCCTGTAGAACGTGAGGGCGAACGGCTCCTGCGAGACGTAGGTGACGAGCGCGCCGTCCTGGATCTCGTACTTGCTGGCGACGCCCGCGTAGCCGTTGCCCACGACGTTGCCCCAGCCGCTCGGCATGAGGGCGTTCGCGCCGACGCGGAACACCGTCATGTGTCCGTCGGCGGTGAAGTTCTGGCTCCACTGCTCGCCGGTGACGTCGTTCCGCAGCCAGAACGCCTTGCCGACGACCAGCGACTTCAGCGCTGCGTCGCCGAGCTGCGTCGCGCCCTTGCTCTTCAGATCGGCGACGGTCGTTCCGGCGGGCGCGCCCGCGCGCGCCTCCTTCGACGGCGTGTACCAGATCGGCGAGCTCCAGGCGCGCTCCTGCCCGGTGAGCGGAACCACGTCGGGCGGAGGGAGGTTCGCCTTCACGGCCTGGATCAGCGTCCAGCGCGGCGTCGGGATCTCGAGGACGCGCGCGTAGTAGAACGCGTGCAGGCTCGGGTCGAAGTCCGGATCGGTCCACACGGTCTTCAGCTCCACCGAGCCGACGTCGTTGGTGTACGTCGCCTTCTCGATGTCGACCGTGCTCCGGATCGCGGGCACCCGGCCCGACCACTTGTCGGGCTTGCGGTCGCCGGCCCACGCGACGTCGTAGACCTTCTCGAAGCTCTGCCCGTTCCTGCTCCAGCCCTTGATGATCTGGACGCGATCGAGATTGGCCGAGGTCGGATCCTTGACCGCCCATACGACGAAGCTCGGCGCCGTTCCCTTGCCCGACGACGGCATCGCGGGCAAATCGGCGCCCATCGGCACGCCGCCGGCGTACGACTGCTTCACCCAGTCGCTCGCGTCGAGCACGTTCTTCGCGTAGCTCCAGCCGCCGAAGAAGCGGACCTTCATGTGCGGGCCGCTGACCCCGAAAGTCTCCTTGCGGTACATCGCATCCCAGAGCGAGGCGCGGGTGTTCTCCTCGGCCCAGACGCCCGTGAGGCCGCCCGGGTTCTCGAGGCGAACGTCCATGGTGCCGCCGATCAGCACGCCGGCGAAACGCCGCTGGACCGTTCCATCGGCGTCGGCGTGCAGCCCGAAGAAGTTGTCCTGGCGGTACGGGCTGCCGGTGTTGTGCGAGTCCGACGCGGCCCCGAAGCCGAACTTGTACGGGTTGTAGCCGCGCACGTCCTGCAGCGTGAGGCCGTCCTTCAGCGCCTGTCTCCCGTAGCTGCCGGTGATGCGGTCGATGCGTCCGACGTCGGCGGGAAGGCCGAGGATCGCCTCGTACAGCTCGTAGCCGGCGAACTCGTCGGTGGGCGAGAGAAGGGGATGCGCCTCCGACTGGCCCTTGCCCTGCTTGATCTCGACGAGCCGCTCGTTGCGGTCGCGCGCCGCCGCCCACGCCGCGTCGATCGGCCGGCCCGTCGTCTCGTCCACCTCGGTCGGATACATCCAGCCGTCGCTGACGTTCGCGTTGTGCGAGATCGCGAGCAGCTCGTTGCCCGCCTTGCGCTGCGTGTCCATCCAGGCCCAGAGATCGGTGGGCTTGGTCGAGTCGAGCGCGCTGAAGGGGTAGTCGGGCACGTGGTCGCAGGCGCGGAAGAAGACGTTGCGGTGCAGGTTGCGCTGCCCCGGCATCGAGGTCCACTCGTAGGAGCAGAACGCGGTGAACTTGCCCGGGTGATTGTTCTCGTCCGCGATCTTGACGTTCTCGCTCCACACGGTGGCGGTGACCTTGGGGTCCGTGAACGCCTTCACCGGCGGCCCGTTGCTCAGTGACAGCAAGTACGAGAAGACCTTGTTCTGCTCCTCCGAGCTGTTCGGGTCCTTCATGATCATCGGCTTCGCCTCGGGAAGCGTGCTCACGTAGGAGCCGGGCGTGTTCGCCTGCCGGGTGACGCCGACGTATTCCGAGTGATCGGTGACGCCCATGAAGTCGAGCGGCGTATCGATCTTGATGTCGAAGCCCATCGGATGCTCGATGGTCGCACCCTGCGCGTAGGCGAGCGCGTCGGCGGGGCCCGTGAGGCGATTGCCCATGACCCACGCATCCACCGACCAGCTCGTGTGGATGTGGGTCTCGCCGAAGTACGCGTTGCGTTCGGGATTGGGCTGCGGTGCCTGCGCGGCCGGCGAAGCGACCGGCCTCGCGGCAGCGGCCGGCGCCTCGGCCTTCTTCGGCTCCGGGGCGGGTGCGCTCTGCTCGCATGCGCCGAGCGTGACCAGAGCGGATGCGACGAGTGCGGCGGTGCCGAAACGCGATCCGAGCATCGTGGCCCTCCAATGTGCGGGACCTCGAAACCATAGGAGTGTCGCCCTCGAGTCTCAAATGCGGGGGGCGGCACCGCACGCGCCCGGGTCGCCGCGATCGGCGCCGAGTCGTTTTCCGCCGCCGACTTCCGCAGACGCCCGAGCTGCGGCATGGTGCGGTGATGCGGCGCCCCGTCTTCCTCGCTGCCCTGGCTGCGGTCGTTGCGTTCGCAGGGCTCGCCCTCTGGCCCCTCGGCGACGAGCGCTTCGCGATTCCGGCCGACGAGGCCGCCGCCCGAGCGAAGCAGGCCTTCCTCGCCGCGCCCGCCGTGCGGCGTTCGGACCTGCCGAACGTGGTCCTCATCGTCGCCGACGATCTCGGCAAACACGACGTGTCGGTCTATTCGCCCGCGTCGGTCGAGACGCCGAACCTCGAACGGCTCGCCCGCCAGGGGGTGACGTTCAGCGCCGGCTACGTCACCGCTCCGGTGTGCTCGCCTTCGCGCGCCGGTCTGCTCACCGGCCGCCAGCAGCAGCGCTTCGGCTTCGAGCTGCTCACGCACGACCGCTACCCGCGAAGCCGCCTCGAAGCCTGGGTCGCGAAGAGCTTCTTCTCGAGTCACGGCTGGTTCGCGGTCGATCCGCCGCAGGTTCCGATGCGGCGCGACATCGAGCGCCAGGGCCTGCCGCCGGGCGAGATCACCGTGGCGGAGCTGCTGCGCAAGGCGGGCTACGCCACGGGGATCTTCGGGAAGTGGCACCTCGGATGGAGCGAGGCGGCGATTCCCCAGCAGCACGGGTTCGACCATCAATACGGCTTCTACGATGCGTTCAGCCTGTACGCCGACCCGGACGACCCGAGCTACGTCGGCGTCAAGGGCGACTACTTCGCCGATCGCTGGCAGTGGTGGACGGGCCGAAGCGGGCACTGCGCGATCCGCCGCAACGGCGAGGTGATCGACGAGACGGGCTACCTGACGGACCGCATCGCCGGCGAGGCGTCGAAGTGGATCTCCGCACACTGCGAGCGTCCGTTCTTTGCGTACGTCCCCTTCAACGCGCCGCACGCTCCGCTTCAGGCGCCGCGCGCGTACGTCGAGCGCTTCGCCAGCGAGCCGAATCCCGACCGCAGGGTCTATCTCGCGATGATCGCCGCGCTCGACGATGCGGTGGGCAAGGTCCTCGCCGCGCTCGACGACGCGGGCGTCTCCGAGAACACCCTCGTGATCTTCACCAGCGACAACGGCGCGGCCACGTACACGGGAATCGCGAGCAACGAGCCGCTGCGGGGCGGGAAGCTCACGAACTTCGAGGGCGGCCTCAACGTCCCGCTCGCTCTGCGCTGGCCGGCGCGCGTACCGCCCGGCGCGCGCTACCGGGAGCCGGTCTCGACCCTCGACGTGTTCGCGACGATCACCCGCGCTGCGGGGGTCGAGCTTCCGTCCGACCGCAGCTACGACGGCGCCGACCTGCTCCCGTATCTGCTCGGCGAGCGTTCCGGTCCTCCGCACGGCGCGCTCTTCTGGCGCACGGGAGGGCACCGCGGGATCCGGACCGGAGACTGGAAGCTGATCAGCGACGCGCGCACCGGGTCGCGGGTGCTCTTCGATCTCGCCCGCGATCCGTCCGAGGCGAACGACGTCTCGGCCTCGCAGCCCGAGGTCGCCGAGGCGATGGAGGCGCAGCTTCGTGCGTGGGAGGCGACGCTCGCGACGCCGCTGTGGCCGAACGTGATGGAGTACCGCTTCCAGCAGGACGGCCGCGACTTCGTCTTCCCGCTCTGAACGGCCCGCCGGCGCGCGTCAGGCCGCGGGAGCGGTCACGCGGATCAGGTGCTCGAACGCGCCGAGCGCCGCCTTCGCGCCGTCGCCGGCGGCGATGACGATCTGCTTGAACGGCACGGTCGTCGCGTCACCGGCGGCGAAGACGCCGGGAACCGAGGTCTGCCCCTTCGCGTCGACGACGATCTCGCCGAACTTCGACAGCTCGACCGTTCCCGCGAGCCAGTCGGTGTTGGGAAGCAGGCCGATCTGCACGAAGACGCCTTCGACGTCGAGGCGGTGCGGCTCGCCCGTCTTGCGGTCCTCGTAGGTGAGGCCGACGACCTTCTCGCCGTCGCCCAGCACCTCGGTCGTTCGCGCCATCGTGACGATGTCGACGTTCGGCATGCTGCCGAGCTTTCGCAGCAGGACGGCGTCGGCCTTGAGGTCCTCGAGGACCTCGAGAACGGTGACGTGGCCGACGACGCCGGCGAGATCGATCGCAGCCTCGATGCCCGAATTCCCGCCGCCGATCACCGCGACGCGCTTGCCCTTGAAGAGCGGGCCGTCGCAGTGCGGGCAGTACGTGACGCCCTTCGTTCGATACTCACGCTCTCCCGGGACGTTCATGTCGCGCCAGCGCGCGCCGGTCGCGAGGATCACGCTGCGCGCCTGCAGCGCGACGCCGCTCGCGAGCTCGACGCCGAGGAGGTCGCCCGGAACCAGCCGCGTCGCACGCTGGTTCTTGACCAGGTCGACGTCGTAGCCCGCAACGTGTTCTTCGAGCGCGGCCGCGAAGCGTGGCCCTTCGGTGTGGGGTACGGAGACGTAGTTCTCGATCGCGAGGGTGTCGAGGACCTGGCCGCCGAAGCGCTCCGCGACGAGGCCCGTGCGGATGCCCTTTCGCGCGGCGTAGATCGCCGCCGCGGCGCCCGCCGGGCCGCCGCCGACGATGAGCACGTCGTAGACCCCCTTCTCCGAGAGGGCGCGATCGCGAGCGGCCGTCCCTTCGGAGTCGATCCGGGCGAGGATTTCGGCGAGCTCCATCCGGCCCTGGCCGAAGCGCTCCCCGTTCGAGAAGACGGTCGGCACCCCCAGGATGCCGCGCCCCGAGACTTCGCCTTCGAACGAGCCGCCGTCGATCGCGGTGTGGCGGACGTTCGGGTTGCGCGCGGCGAGGAGATTGAGCGCCTGGACGACGTCGGGGCAGCTCTGGCACGACTGCGAGAAGTACGTCTCGAAGACGAACGGCCCTCGAAGGCTCTCGATCTGTCGCAGCTCCTCGTCGCTCACCCGGGGCGGGTGACCGCCGACGTGGAGAAGCGCCAGCACGAGGGACGTGAACTCGTGACCGAGCGGAAGGCCCGCGAAGACCACGCGCGCCCGCTCGCCCACCGGCCGGATTCCGAACGAAGGCGTTCGCTGCTCGCCGTCGCGTTCCTCGACGACCCGGACGAGGTCCGACGCGCCGGCGATCTCGCCGAGGAGCTCTCGCACCTGCCGCGAGGTCTCGTCATCGCCCAGATTCGCGCACAGCTCGATCGGACGGCGAAGGCGCCGCAGATGGGCCCTCAGCTGCTCCTGGAGCTCGGGTTCGAGCACGGTTCTCCTCGCTTCGACCGCTCGCCGCCCGCGCCCGCGCGGCGTCCTGCCACGCGGGCCCGGGCGGCCGACTCAGATCTTGCCGACGAGATCGAGCGAGGGCTCGAGGGTCTTCTCGCCCTCCTTCCACTTCGCCGGGCAGACCTCGCCGGGGTGGGATGCGACGTACTGCGCCGCCTTCACCTTGCGCAGCAGCTCGCTCGCGTCGCGGCCGATCCCGTTGTCGTGGATCTCGCAGAGCTTGATCACGCCGTCGGGATTCACCACGAACGTCCCGCGGAGCGCGAGGCCCTCGGACTCGATGAGGACGTCGAAGTTTCGCGCGAGGGTCGCGGTAGGGTCGCCGACCAGCGCGTACTTCACCTTCTTGATGGCCGGCGAGGTATCGTGCCACGCCTTGTGCGCGAAGTGCGTGTCGGTCGAAACGCCGTAGACGTCGACGCCCATCTTCTCGAACTCGGCCTGGTGATCGGCGAGGTCTTCGAGCTCGGTCGGGCAGATGAAGGTGAAGTCGGCCGGATAGAACACGAACACGGACCAGCGGCCCGCGATGCTCGTGTCCGAGACCTCGACGAACTTGCCGTTCTTGAAGGCCTGGGCCTTGAACGGCTTCACCCGGGTGTTGATCAGCGCCATCGATTTCTCCTCCGAAGGCCGGCCGGCCCGAGGCCGTCCGGCGCTGGTGTTCGATT
>JABLTH010036638.1_pt1 | contig 11979 bp, 13 predicted proteins | sample 7875711 | NCBI WGS metagenome assembly JABLTH01 (sample SAMN14941262, study PRJNA633318) | bioreactor metagenome | isolation source: bioreactor | place: China | collected 2019-03-05 | reverse complement strand
GATCTCGGAATAGTGGTGGCTCAAGTTGTCTCTCCTAAAGAAGCTGTCATGGGCGGGCTGTGCGGGTCGCACTACCGGCGGTTTTGGTGGGCGCGTACACTTGCCTCATCGTTGGAATGGCACGAGCCAGCGTGCAGAAGCTGACGGCTGAATGCCCTCCCTGACGGGCACGCAGTGCTCGCCCGGCTCGCGCGACCAACGCGCCGAAGACGGGCCGCAGATAGCGCAGCCGGTATCATTCGAGGCTTGGGCCGCATTGGCCGTTGGTGTAGCCGTGTGTATGACGCGCGGACAGAGACAAGCTCGGGCCAGATCAAATGCCAGTCGTCGGGCCGAAGATCCGGACGTCGGACCGCGCCCTGCGTCGCGACTTCAATTGCGACGCATCGCGCGGGGTTGATCCGCAGACCTTTGTTCACGACTTGCGACAAGTAGATCGGCGACATGTCGATGGCGCGCGCGAGTGCCGTCAGGCGGCCACGTCGAGCACGGACATACTCGGTAAGTGTCATGGCCATGACGATAGCTTTTTCTATCGCACCAAACAATAGAATCACATAATTTTGCAATCGCTAGGAAAGGGACACCACCATGGATTTGCGCGCGCGAAGAGTTGAGAAGCTTCGCCAAATGGTGAATGACGCGGGCGGCCCCGCCGCCTTCGCTCGATTGCACGAAGGCGTCAACCCGACCTATGTCTCGCAACTGCTCAATGGCACCGCACCGTTCGGTGATCGAGCAGTGGAAAAGATGGAGAAGCTCATCGAGCTACCGGCCGGCACATTCGACGCTGGAGAGGCCGCCACTGACACGCAACTCGCAGAGCGTGATCGCTTGATTGCAGATCTGCGGCAACAGTTGGCAGCGAGTCGCGCCCGTGAGGCACGAGCAGTGAAATTACTCACAGAAGCTGCCAGCCTGCTCGTTGACGCGGAAGCACTTGTGTTGGACCCTGCAGGGACCAAGTCACGACGCTTCGAGGAAGCACCGGCAGAGATTGCCAAGCCATCCGACTACGGCTATCCCCCGCTTCCCAAGGCGAAGGCGCAGCGCAAGCGCGCCAGTTGAAGAATCCCGCTTCGGCGGGATTTTTTGTTTCCTGTTGAGCAGGATGCGAATAGGAGGATTCTCATTCTATTGTTGGCGGCCCACCAACAACATGACTGCCCGCGCGGGCCGTCAGTCAAATCAACAATGGGCATCCTCATTCAGTTTCCTCAGCCAGGCACGCGCAAACAGTCGGAGACGCCTCCGGCGACGAAAAGCGAAGCACATGCGGTGCGGCTTGCGGATGCATACCAACGCGATCTCGATCGTGCCGTCGGCCTCTTACTGGAACACATTGACAGCGGTGCATACGACGGCGTTGCCTTGATCCTGAAACCCGCGACGGTCGCCAGCAAGCCCGCTTTTGTGGTTGGCGGCTTCTACAGGCACAGGCTCGCGGAAGCCGCAGATGCAGCAATGCAACTGCACTTGGCCATAAGGCTGCGTGCTCGCGAACAAGCTTTAGAGCGACAGGTCTGCGAAACGCGCACGGCCCCATTGCATCCCCCAGAAACCGCATTAGGAAGCTTAGACAAGGAAATGCAAGCCACACTGCAGGAAAAATGGAACGACGCCACTGCTCGCTATCACCGTTGCGAGAAGATGCTCCGTATCGCGTTCAGCAGGCAACTTCAAGCGTCGCCGGAAACCACTGCCATTCTGCTGAGCATCACGCAGTTGCACATCGAAACGGTAGCGAACTGTCTCTGGGAGTTGATACGCCAGCCAAGGCGGGCTTCCCCTCAAACGAAGCTCGAAACGTTGAACGCCATTCAACTCTTCCGGACCGCTCGCGCGCAGGTGTCGGCATGGATGCCCCCGCCCGGTCAAGAAGCGGCGTACTTTGCAGCAAACGCAATCGCTCTCACAGAGGACATGCTGCACGAAGGCGATGTGCTGCTGTCCCATGCGGAGGGGGCACTCATCAAAATTGGCGGCGACGTCTGCTCGACAAAATCTGCCGGCATGTAATTCGAGACTACTCTCTCAATGCCTCCTTAGCTGCTCTAAGATCTTCTGCCTCGGCGTGAACATCCCAATCGTCGGCGATGCGCCGTAGCATTGCAGCAGTGCGAGGCGACGTGGGCATGGAGTTCGCCCAAGCTCTGGCTTGACAGGCCAGCTCTCGCTCTTGGGCACCACCTTCGCCGTTGGCCTTGCTGTACACCCCCCTCATGTTGAATCGGGCAGTTGCCACCCCTCTCTCCAGCCGGTCAGACGACATGGCTTCTATTACGCTGCGAACAGCTTCGTGCGGCCACGCATTGTCTGTTGGACTGACGGGCGCATGCGCCAGCAAGTGACCGATTCGACCGTCAGTGGCCTCAGTCCTTTGCTCTTCGGCAGCAAGCCTACGAACGTCTAAGCACCATGCCATCAGGAGTGCACCGTCGATGTCCTGCCCGCTCTGTCCAGGCAAGACGCGGAGGCTTTCTAATAGCCTGTAGCCCGCAATCGCAAGCCTTTGTTCCGCATCATCGACCTCTTTTTGTTCTTCATTTTCCCGCTTATACACTGCACGAATCACCTCTATAAAGGTCTCAGCCTTTTCAACGAGCAACTTATGCAAAGTTAGTTGCCTGTCTCGATGATCGAGCAACGGCAAGTATGCAAACTCCAATCGTGCCAGCGTGTCGCGATCGACGTCGTCACGCTCCTCCAGTACATCGAACACTTGCTCGATGTAGTGAGACGTCATTGTCCCGACAGCGCCTGCCTGACTGTTGATTTGGCGAATTGCAGCGCGCAATAGCCGAAGCAAAGTGGACGCCGGCAATTCGCGAAGGCGCAGACTGGATGCTTGGATTGCTTCGAATGGTCGACCGTGAGCCTCATAACGGTTGATGGCGAAGTCCAATTCCTGCAATGTTCCCTTGATGAAGAACGGATGTCGGTCCGACCAGTATGCATCGCTGATTTCGGCTCCAAAGCTGTCCACTATCCTCCATGTCGCCTCGCCCTCATCCAGATGCATCAGCAGGATCGCCGCTCGTTTCGCTGGGATCTCTAGTCGAAACACAATTTCCTGGAACTCAAGGATTACCCCATCACTGAAGCGCGCAAGAGCTTCCGCCAGCATAGCGCCGGCAACCCCATCAAGTTCGGCGCCGGCCACGAGAAGAGACTCTATCAACTCGAAAAGAGTGTCCTTTGGAAGCTCCAACGATCGAAATGCGCCGACAACAGATTGTTTAATCTTCGCCCTCTTTGCTAGATGCTCCAGCCCACCAACGCCGGCCGCTTCGTAGAGTTCGCGTACAGCAACTGACCGGGCTGTTTCCACGGGAACCATCGGGTCCCCGGGGTCCATACCTTTCCCCGGCAAATCTGGCATCCAATCATCAAAGAGCCAGGCGATACTTCCTAAAGGATCGCTCGTCTTAAACTCTTCACAAATCTCATCGGCCGGCCGAAGAACCTCCTCCGGCAATGCCCATTCGGCTCCAGCATATGCACGATGTCGATTGATCTCTTTGCGTAGAGCGTCCACCACTTGCACGCTTGCGTCCTCCCCCATCTTGCCCAGATTTGCCCGTATGGCGGCGAAAAACTCAGGAAGAGTCTGCGCAGGAAATTCTCCCATCGCCCGGATCAGAATCTGCCAGCGCTCCGCGCTGTCACCCGCATGGCCCAGCGCGAGCCGAATCACGAAGGACTGATCTGCCCACACTTCGCCATAGGTCAGGCTCTCATTTTGCAGGGGACCGAACTCGCGGAATTTCGGCTTTGCTGCTGAATCCGATGTGTCGTAAGAACGTGGAAGTAACGCCTCTAGCAAAGGCCAAGCAATAGACGGCACCGCGGAAATCACCGATTGGAGAACTGCCTGGCGTTCTGGCTGGCTTGCATGTGTGCTGGGCGACCAAGCTAGAAGGATAGACCTGAGGCTTCTTAGTGGTCGATTCTGAAGTCGACCCTGTGGGTCCACATCAGCAAGGCGCGCCAGACACAGTGCGACCCGAAGTACTAGCTTCGAGTCCCACGCGAGAGTCTCCAATGCCCAAAGCAATCCAACATGAGGGCTAGTAGGTGCAAAAAACTCTTCACGCTCGTCGAAAATCGGGCGAATTAGTGTCGCGTCGCCCTCGAGCAGGCGCTCGAGGGCGTCAAGGAAAGGGACAGGCGCGGCCTCCGCAAGAAGAGCCAGGTTATCTGAAAGAGCTGCCATCAGCCTATGATCGGAAGCCAGTCCCCACAAATTCTTTACCGTCCGGTCCACGAACTCCTGCGGCGTGCAGCCTTGAACGCTGAACTCAGCCTGCTCGTGCAACACTGCCATATGCAGTAGCGTATTCATCAGCCCGTCCCGCAACCACCTGCTATGCGCGTCCTCTCGCTCAGAAGGGGAAACGTAGATGTCGCTTGCCACTGGTGCAGACAAAATCTTCGAGAAGACTGCCGTCAATGCACCAGTGAATCTGTCGAGATGCTCTTGCCCAATTAGGTGTCCCAAATGCACGAAAGCATCCACAGAAGCCCTCATAGACCAGACATCCCCTACATGATCAATTGGAGAGTCTCGCAGCTTCGTCAAGGCACGGAGAGGTGCTTCAACTTGGTCATACTGCGGCCGCTCGGCAAGCGTGCAAAGTGCCTCCTTGTCGAACTGTTTCGTTGATTGCCACGCCCCGGCAAGAAGAGCAGGAATGAGGTTTTGAGCCTCCTTTACCCACTCCGGAGTCTCAGCGGTACCGCTCGGCCGTTGTCGGGCAAGCACCGCAAGACTGCGCCCGCAGCGACGTGCAATGTCGTATCCCTCTTGCTCGGAGAAACCCATCGCAACAAACGCTCGGCCCAGCACCGAGCTGTGTGGCCGATTCAGCACCGTATGACTTCCTCGCTTCTCATCTGCACCGGCACTGACGACGGTCGCACCGCTTCGCGAGAGTAAACCCACAAAAGATCGAGCTTCGCCTCGGGGCAAAAAGACGTGTCCAACGCGCGCCGACATGGCCCTTGCGGCCTCGGCGGTATCAAGCACAAGCGTCCTTGCTTCGAGAAACTGTCGGACATCCTGATCCGCCTTCCGGATCGCCGCGATTGCAAACGCAATCACTTCGTCTGGACTATCCGCAGCAAATGCGACCCGATCATGCGGCTGTTTTAACCCGCGAAGTAGCTCGCTCGCTTGGCTCTCCCTGCCCGCGAGCAAAACTTCCTCAATAAGCGGCGGCTCGAAGCGGGTAACAAATTCCTCCCAGAATTCGTCAGTACTGCGCACACCAGTTGCAGGCAACAGCCTGAGATCGTACTTGGCGAACCTTGCCGCCACAGCGGGACATAAAGAGAACCAGTCCTCCAGCTTCTGGCCATCTATCAGCTCCACGGATTTCCACTCGTTCCTACTCTGCTTCTCCTGCAACCAAGTAGAAAACTCCTCCTTGGGTTTATCCCAAGTGTAGGGCGTAACAAGAACAAACGTGGTTTCTGCACGCACCGCAGGGTCCAATTCAGCCGTGCGCTTGTCGTAATCACTGTTGGCCTTCGTTTTTATATCCTTCGATGCGCCAAACTCCCAAATGGATTTTCCATTTGGCACATAAGGGGGCGCGCCCGCTGCGTCGAGAATGCCATCAAGTCCACGCACCTGCCCCTTATCATCCCGTGGAAATCGAATATCCGAAATATCTTTGGCTACCCCTCGGATTAAATCAGCCACGACACCCGGAAGCCGACTCTTGGCCTGGATTGTCTCAGCCCATTGCTGAAGATTAAGCGCGGTTACCCATTTCATTTCCACCCCCCGATTCCATATCTTAATTACTTGGCAAGCGCATACGTAGATCGAACCTCTCTTTCTATAACACCCGGCGGCTCGTCACCACCGCCTATATTGAATTTATCGAGATATCGAATCAACGTGTCTGGCATAGGATCAGAGGCCGCCAGAATGTACGCGAGGTAAAACACACCTATGCTTGCAGAAAAGCTTTGAGATGCATCGTGCTCTCCGTCAAGGCTGTCGCTCAACCAAAGTTGCGCGAACCTCTCCACTCTTCCGCCATGATCTCTGACCGCCTTCATCAGCTTTTCTGCCGTATTAATGCCAAAAAATCTTAATCTATCAACCTCGCGGCCGGCTTCCTCGACGTCCATCACTGCATCGAATGATCGCCGACCGGCTCTTGAAATCGCTAGATTTATATCTAATATTTCCTTACTATTTTCAACGATAGCCTTTAGGGACGCCGCGTTCAGCTCGACTTCAGCCGGAGAATTCTCTATCTTGTCCCGCACTGAACTGGAATACTTTTCCAGATACTCACGGATTTTATTAAATTCCTCGTCCGCCAGTTCCAGAAGGCCGGCCAATCGTGAAAATTGGCGTCGAATGCCCCTCGGGATTGCGCTAGTCGTCTTATAGCCGAGATCATGCTCTATCTCAGCCCATGCATGCTGCAAAATAGAGCGCACCTGGATCTCCGCTTTCAACCCCTGGAATTTCTTGTACTCCGAAAGAGTTGCGCGACTCTCAGCACTAGACACGACGTAGTGCACGGAAAGATAGCCAAACCTATCCGGGTCTAACGCCCTTGATTTATCACCCGAATTTTCGCTGTCAATGAGAAACTCTGATTCAAATATCTCGGAGACTTTCCTCACATCCTCCTCAAAGTAAGTTATAACTCGTAGACCGCAAATATCAGTAATCTGATTCAACGAAGCGTATCGGGCACCCGGCTTCGATAGCTTTCGCTCGAGACTCTTCCTGTCTTTGCAACGGAAAGATACCGAATGAAATGGGACGGCCGCCGCTGTAAGAAGATCTTCGACTAACCCTTTGAGTTTGATGCCGAAACCCTCATAGAGGTGCCGACTCGCATCGAAGTCGGACAATATCTCATGGCTTTCCCGCACAGACAAATTGCTCATAAAAAAATCGCCCCCTACAACTAGTCCTTAAGTCAGCCTCCGCGCTACGTGGCCAACACTATTTTTCTACTTTACTACACCGCCAGCGCGCCCCCTTCGGGAAACAGAGAGAAATTCCTGTCCGTCATGGCGACCTAGGGAAGGTCAGAAACAGGATTGCATACCTCGGCCTCGATTTTCCAAATTCCTCACCCCATCCAAAAGTCGTAATTTGTTTTGAGGAATGTCCTCCCTCCTCTGTTAATCAGGGCTTTTGGTATCTGTCTGATTGATCCGGAAAAAAGACAGACCAACTTGAACACGTCTGCCTATTCAGTCAGCCCGCTAGCATCAACGCCGTGCCGCTACAGAAGCAATGACAAGGGGCGGGGCCGCAACACATTTTCACGGTTAATCTATTGTTATAACCGATAGTTTTTACTATCGTTTGCTGCGTGAACTACTCTGGAGCAGCACGTGAAAATGAAATGTGTAGGTCTACTCGTCTACTTCGCCGCCCTCGGCGCGATCCTTGCCTTCCACGCATACGCCCTCCATCTCGACGAATCATCCGAGACAGAGCCCGCGCGCATCACCCAGCGCCAGGCATGAGGAGGACACGATGCGCCGTTCCACCCTCCACCGCCTCGCGTCCGGCTACTTCAGCCACCACCCTGCCCTCGGCCTTGCCGTAGTGCTTTTCGCGTTCGGCCTCGCCGGCGCCATCGCGCCCGAAGCCGCAATGGTGCTCGGGGGCTGACATGCCTCCGCGCCCCATCGCAGACGCGGCCGTGCTCGCCGAGCGCAACAAGCTGCGCCTCATCTGCACCGACGCGCAGGCCCTGGCCGCGGGCCCCGTCCGCACCGCCATCGAGGCATCCGCGCACGCCCGCACCCATCCGCGCATTCGCACGACCCGCCGCGTGTGGGTCGACCTCAAAAAACTGGCTGCAGGCGACTTCGACGACTGACCAGCCGCAACGGATACCAACCATGCATCGCATAGTGAACCGTACCCCCGCCACCCTCCGCATCGGCAAGCACGACGTGCAACGCCGCCCCGTACCCGGCTCGCTGCATTGCAGCTACACCCTGCGCGTCGACGGCGTTGTCGTGTGGGAGAGCATCAGCATCCCCTGCGCCCGAGATCTCGACGGCGCCGTCAAAACGCACCGCTCGTGTCAGGAAGTCATCCAGGCCGCGCGCCGAGGTGGGCGCCGGATGGGTATGCAGAAGATCAACGGCGCTGTTCGGCCGAAACGGGGGGCGTTGTGATGTCGACCACGGAAATCTCAAAGGAAGGCACGCTCAATCCTCCGACCGGGTCAACGGAGCTCTCAAAGCTGCGTGCACTGATCGCGGATGACGGCTTCGCCGCCACGTTCCAAACGATGGGGCGGTACCGGACGGCACTGCTGCGAGTTGCATCTGCGCTTGCACGGAGCTCCGCTCCAAACGCCGAGGCGGTTGTTACCGACCATTCTGTTGAGGTCAACAAAATGGTTGAGGAGCAGGCTGTGCCGAAGACGGGCGAGCCTGAAGCGCTGGCCGAGCTGACATGGTGCATCGAGCATGGATGCCACGGCCCTCGCACCTACCGGGCTTTAGTGAATGCACGTGAACAACTGCTCGCCGCCTCTATCCGGGTAGGTCAATGACTTCAACGGGCCAAGCGGCACTGACGAGGTTACTGAAGAAGAACCTACATAGCAGGCAGATCGCGAAGCAACCGCCCTTCGTGCTTTTCAGGCGCCTCGACCTCGATCCACTCATAGCCGCTGTCGCCAACAACGACACCCACTTTCGGGCCGGGCACTCTGAGCCCTTGGATGGTGTGGAGCGCGTAGACATGATCACCGCTCATAAGAAGCATGATGATCTGGTCGATGTCTACATCTGCAAATGGAGATCCCCACGAGTTCGTCTGTGGGTTGATCAGCGCATAGCGAACATGGGTTGCACGCCCCGTTGCGTCGTCAATACGCGCGTGGGTAATGCCGTAGTACGCCATCTACACCTCCCGCTATTTCGAACATCGTAACACCCGCAGCAAATGACCAACGCAGCAACACGAATCATCGAAACGACCCGGCCGCACACGGATCACATCATGAACCAACGACTGATGACCGAAGGGATAGCGACAAAGCACGGAGCACCGGCGTGAGCTTTACGGAGCCGCAAAAATCAATGAAACACCCGGCTGTATTGGGAGTGGAGTAAAGAATGAAAGTCAGTCTTGAGAAATGGGCAGCCCGAAACTACGACCCGCCGCCGCACATCGACACGCTCCGCGCGTGGGCGCGCCAGGGCAAGATCTATCCTCCGGCCGAGAAGGTCGGCAAGGCTTACTACGTTGACGAGCACGCCGTGTTTTCAAAGGACGCGCGCCGGCGCCTTGTCCATCGGATTGCCGCGTGATGGCTGCCCGCCCACGAATCCGCAAGCGCGCCAACTGGCCGGCGAACCTGCACGAGCCGCGCGAGGGCTATTACACGTTCCGCGACCCGCGCGACGGCAAGGTCCACGTGCTAGGCCGCATCCCACTGGCACAAGCAATCTTCGAGGTGCATGAAGCGAACGCCGCTATCGTCTCCGCACCACGCAAACTGGTCGACCGCATCCAGAACCCTGGCACGGAAACGGTACGCGACCTTCTCGCAAAGATGCCCAAAGACGGGCTCAAACCGACAACTCTGGCGAGCCTGAAAACGCAGGATTCACGCATCGCCGAGGCGCTTGGCGACATTCGGTGCAACGAGCTCACCATCAAAGCTGTCTCCGACTTCATCGAAGAGATGAAGGACGCCGGCAAGAAGCGCTTGGCTCAGATGATCCGAGGGCGCCTTTACATCGTGTGTCGAAAGGGCATGGCCTTAGGCTGGATGCAGTCGAATCCCGTCGAAGTCATCGAGAAGTTCAGCGTGAAAGTGCAACGGAAGCGCCTCACGCTGGAGACGTTTAATCGGATCTTAGAGAAAGCGCCGGAGGTAACACCATGGCTTGAGAGGGCCATGCTGCTTGCGCTTGTAAGCGGGCAGGATCGCTCAACAATTGCGAACTGGAAGCGCACATCGGTTCAGGAAGATTTCGCGGTCGTCCGACGATCCAAGACTGAGCTCGACATTGCGATCCCCTTAGACATTCGCCTCGACGTGATCGGCCTTTCCCTGCGGGACGTCATCGCCAGGTGCAAAAGCACCGGCGTCGTCAGCAAGTATTTGATTCACCACGTTAGAACGAACGGCGCCACCAAACGCGGTTCGCCGATCGCCCTTAATGCTATTTCAGCGGCATTTGCTCGGGCACGGCGCCTTGCATCGATCGACGAGAAAGGGGCCCCGACATTTCATGAGATTCGAAGCTTGGCCAAGCGGCTCTACATGGAACAAGGCAATGTCGACACAAAGGCCCTGCTCGGCCACCTGTCCGAATCAGCGTCCAACACCTATGCCAACCCCCGCGGCGTTGCGCCAGTCAAGGTCGCCATCTCGGGACAGTGATTTTGAACGAATTTTGAACACCTATTGAACAACCCGCATGGCTACGCCATTTGCGGCTCATGGTGCATGCTGGATGGACATGGGCGAGAGATAACGTCAGCTTTGTTTTGCGTCGGACTGGGCTTTGAGCATAGTTGGCCCGATCCGACAAATTCGATCTGCGAACTTTACAGAACCCCGATGGGCGAGTCATGCACTGCTTCGCCACCGTTGGTTTGGTGCCGAACGCGCGCGTTCTGCTTGCTCTGTGCACTTGCGAAAGCGCGGCGCCTTACCTTGCAGGCTGCGTGATCATGAATTCTTGCGCCGCTTTCACCAGCCATGTCCGCAGCGCTTGCAGCGGCGGGTAGTCAGCGCGGCTCGTGGGCCAGGCGAGGTAGTAACGCTCCGCGCTCTCCATCTCGGGTACATGCGGCAACGCCTGCACCAGGTCGCCTTGCTGCAGCTCGTGGGTGATCAGAAAACGCGGCAGTAACGCCACGCCCAGGCCCGCAACGGCAGCTTGCGCGGCGGTGGCAAATTGGTCGAACAGCATGCCCTGGGGTTCTGCCCCTGTTACCTGATGACTGGCCAGCCAGCGCGGCCAAGCATCGGGGCGGGAGGCCAGGTGCAACAGCGGCGCATGCAGCAGGTCGCGCGGCTGCGCAAAGTCGTAGCGGGCCAGCAGCGCCGGGCTGCAAGCGGGTACGACGGTTTCGCTCATCAGCAAGGCCAGTTCTGCCCCCGGCCAGTGCGGCGTACCGAAGTGAATGGCCGCATCCACCGCTTCCAGTTGAAAGTCGAACTGCGACAGCCGCGTCGTCAGATTGATGGTGATGCCGGGGTGCTCGTCGAAAAACGCCGGCAGGCGCGGTGCCAGCCAGCGGGTGCCGAACGTCGGCAGGATGGCCAGATTCAAGCTGCCGCCCTGCGGATTGGCTCGGAACCCCACCGTGGCGCTGGAGATGCGCATCAACGCGGCGCGTATTTCCTCCGCATACGCCTGACCCGCCGCGCTCAGGCGCACGGTCTGGCGTTCGCGCACGAACAGTTCTGCACCCAGGCGGTCTTCCAACGCGCGGATCTGGCGGCTGACGGCACTTTGCGTGAGATGCAATTCAGCGGCGGCAGCCGTGAAGCTCTGGTGGCGCGCGGCGGCCTCGAACGCGCATAGCAGGGACATCGGCGGCAGAAAGCGGCGGGACAGGAACATGGGAGCGCGGAAATTGTGCGATGCGAAAGTCGCCCAGTCATTCTCGATTGGAATGATCTACGCCCGGATTATCGTTTGACCGGGCTTCATTGGCCACCCTAGCATCGCTTTACCCCTGCCAAACCGAACCCAGTCATGAGCGCTCCGCATCAACCTTCGGCCTTCGACTTCGTCAACGCCAACGAAATACGCTCGCGCTTTTCGCGCGCCATGTCCGCCATGTATCGCGAGGAGGTGCCGCAGTACGGCACCCTGGTCGAGTTGGTGGCTGACATCAACGCTCGCACGCTGGACGCCCAGCCCGCACAGCGCGCGCAGATGGCGCAGTCCGGCGAGTTGGAGCGGCTGGACGTCGAGCGCCACGGCGCCATCCGCGTCGGCACG
>JABLTH010038019.1_pt1 | contig 11984 bp, 9 predicted proteins | sample 7875711 | NCBI WGS metagenome assembly JABLTH01 (sample SAMN14941262, study PRJNA633318) | bioreactor metagenome | isolation source: bioreactor | place: China | collected 2019-03-05 | reverse complement strand
TCGCCGGGGTCAGGCGGCCTCGCGTTCCTCGTGCGGCACCGGCTCGGGGCCGGCGACGGAGGGAGCGCGCCGACCGCGACGAGCGTGTGCGCCTCTTCGGCTTCGTGCTGATCGGCACCGGACTGCTCGCGCTGTGGCTGGCGCAGGACATGCGGCACGAGTTCTGACGCGTTTCCGTTGTGGGACGCCCCGCTCGAGATCCGGCGTACACTTCACGTCGCATCGCGTTAGGGTGTGCGCCGATGCGAGGGGGGCGTTCGCCATGTTCGAACCCGGAAGTCGACGCGGCCTGACCTACGCCGACTACGCCGCGCTCCCGGACGACGGGACACGCTATCAGCTCGTCGAGGGGGAGCTGATCGTGAACCGTCCCCGACACGCTGGCACCGGGCCGCCCTCGGCTGGCTGGTCGAGATGCTGCGGGCCCACGCGCGTGCCGCGGATCTCGGCACGGTCTATCCCGCGCCGCTGGACGTGATCCTCGAAGCCGGCACCGTGTTTCAGCCCGACGTGCTGTTCGTGTCCCACGCACGAAAGCACGTCCTGCGTGCGGCGAACATCGTGGGCACTCCCGACCTATGCGTCGAGATTCTCTCGCCGAGCACTGCAAGCCTCGATCGCGCAAGGAAGCGCGACCTCTACGCGCGGCACGGTGTCCTGCACTACTGGATCGTCGACCTCGACGCGCGTGCGATCGAGGAATACGTGCTCGATGGCGCAGCGTTCACGTTGCTCGGTCGGACATGCGACAACGAGACCTTCCGTCCGGCCGCGTTCCCCGGCCTCGAGTTGAATCTCCGGGACGCGGACCTGCCGTAAACAGGGGCGCCGCGCGGCACGACCCGCGCGGCGCCGTAAAACCGCTCAGCCGATCAGCACGGCCCTGAAGTCGCGCCGAGGGTCAGCCGCGGGCGCGGAGCGCCCGCCGGCTGAAGCCTCGCGTCGGGCCGCTCAGTAACGATAGTGGTCCGGTTTGTAGGGCCCCTCGGGCGCCACGCCGATGTACGACGCCTGCTTCGGCGAGAGCTTCGTCAGCTTGACGCCGATCTGGTCGAGGTGCAGGCGCGCCACCTTCTCGTCGAGGTGCTTCGGCAGCGTGTACACCTTGCGGTCGTAGCGCTCGATGTTCTGCGCCAGCTCGATCTGCGCCATGACCTGGTTCGTGAAGCTGTTCGACATCACGAAGCTCGGGTGGCCCGTCGCGCAGCCGAGGTTCAGGAGCCGGCCCTCGGCGAGGATCAGCACGCTGTGCCCGTCGGCGAAGGTCCACTTGTCGTACTGCGGCTTGATGTTCGTGCGCACGACGCCGGGGATGTTCTTCAGCCCGGCCATGTCGATCTCGTTGTCGAAGTGACCGATGTTGCCGATGATCGCGCAGTCCTTCATGCGGGTCATGTGCTCGGCCGTGATGATGTCGCAGTTGCCGGTCGCGGTGATGAAGATGTCCGCGGTCGCGACGACGTCCTCGAGCGTCTTGACCTCGTAGCCTTCCATCGCCGCCTGCAGCGCGCAGATCGGGTCGATCTCGGTGACGATGACGCGCGCGCCCTGGCCGCGCAGCGACTGGCAGCAGCCCTTGCCCACGTCGCCGTAGCCGCAGACCACTGCGACCTTGCCGGCGAGCATCACGTCCGACGCGCGCATGATGCCGTCGACCAGCGAGTGCCGGCAGCCGTAGAGGTTGTCGAACTTGCTCTTGGTCACGGCGTCGTTGATGTTGATGCCGGGGAAGAGCAGCTGGCCGCGCTTCGCCATCTCGTAGAGGCGGTGCACGCCGGTGGTCGTCTCCTCGCTCACGCCGCGCACGGCCGGCGCGACGCCGCTCCAGTAGCGCGGGTTCTGCTTGAAGATCTTCCCGAGCAGCGCGAGCACGCACTCGAATTCCTCGGAGTCCGCGGTCGACGGATCCGGCACCGCACCCTGCTGCTCGAACTCGAGGCCCTTGTGGATCAGGAGCGTCGCGTCGCCGCCGTCGTCGACGATCTGCGTCGGCCCGCGGCCGTTCCCGAAGTCGAGAGCGCGCGCGGTGCAGTCCCAGTACTCCTCGAGCGACTCGCCCTTCCACGCGAAGACCGGCACGCCCTTGAGGTCGTCGGGCGTCCCGTTCGGGCCGACGACCACGGCGGCGGCCGCGTGGTCCTGCGTCGAGAAGATGTTGCACGACGCCCAGCGGACCTCGGCGCCGAGCGCGCGGAGCGTCTCGATCAGCACTGCGGTCTGGATCGTCATGTGCAGCGAGCCGGTGATGCGCTGGCCCTTGAGCGGCTGCGACGCCGCATACTCGCGGCGCACGGCCATCAGGCCCGGCATCTCCTTCTCGGCGAGGTCGAGCTCCTTGCGGCCCCACTCGGCGAGACCGAGGTCCAGGACCTTGTATTCGAACCCGGTGGCGCTTTCGGCGAACGTCTTCGACATGGCGTGTCTCCCTTGGTCAGGCGAGTGGCCGCCGCGCGGCGGCCAGGAACAGCGCGGGCCCCTTCGCCTCGGGTGCGGGGGGCAGGGGGCGGACGCGGGCCTCGACGAAGCCGGCGCCGCCCAAGAGTGACGAGATGTCTTCGGGCTCGAAGCCGAGCCAGTGCTGGCCCAGCTCGCGCCGGAACTCCTCGCGATCGTGGGGCAGGAGGTCGACCACGACCAGCGTGCCGCCCGGCCGGATCACGCGTGCGGCCTCGACCACGGCGGCGCGCGGCTCGGCGACGTAGGTCAGCGCGAGCACCATGAGCGCCGCGTCGCAGACGGCGTCGTCGAGCGGCAGCTCTTCGAGCGTGCCCAGCAGGAGGTCGACGTTCTCGGCGCCGTTCACGCGGCGGCGCGCCGCGGCGAGCATCGCCTCGGATTGGTCGACGCCGATCACGCGCGCGACGTGCGGGGCGAGTGCGGCCGCGAGCTGGCCTGTGCCCGCGCCGAGGTCGGCGACGGTCCACTCGGCCGGCAAGAGGGCGAGCAGCGCCTCGGCGCCGAACCCGTCACCGTACAGCTGGGTGCGCAGCGCCTCCCAGCTGCCCGCCGCGCCGGCGAAGAAGGTGCGCGACTTCGCGCGCCGCTCCTCGAGCCGCCGCGCGAGGCGCAGCTGGTCCTGCCGCGCGGCCGCGCCGCGGCCGGCCTCGTCGCGCACGGCGCGCCACAGCTGCTTCGCGCCCGCGTCGAGGCCCGCGCCGTCCATCCGGTACAGGTTGGACGTGCCCGCGCGGCGGTTGATCAGCCACCCGTGGTCGGCCAGCTGCTTGAGGTGCCGGCTGACGGTCGACTGCGGCAGCTGCAGGACCTCGCACAGCTCGGCGACGCCCAGTTCGTGCCGCTCGAGGAGCCGCAGGAGCCGCAGGCGGATCGGGTCCGCAAGGGCTTCCATCCGCCCCACGAGGCGGCCGACGGGTTCGTTCTGGCGGGGGGCGGTATTCATCCGTGCATCCGGATGGAAAGATATAGCGACCCGCCGGGCCCGTCAAGCCCCCCCGGTCACTCGGCCGGGGCGAGGCCCTCCATCAGGGTCCGCGCGAAGGCCGTCTCGTCGAGGTCGTCGACCTCGTCGAAGTCCTGTCCCGCCGTGGCCGCGGCCCACCACGCGGCGTCGTGCCGGGGGACGGCGAAGGCGCGCCGCTCCGGCGTGTCGGCGAGGGAGTTCTCCGCGGTCTTCGCGGGCAGGGGCAGTTTCGTCGTGCGCAGCACCTCGGGCACGATCGCGGTGTAGGTCCACTCCTTCTGCGCCGGGTCGAACGCCTCGACCATCGGGTCGGCCGCCCCGTCGAACAGCCCGAGCGGGCGCACGCCGAGGATCGCGAGGATAGTGCGCACGAGGCTCACGGTCGTGAAGCGCTTGCTCACGACCGCGCCGTGGCGCACGTACGGTCCCGCGATCAGCGCGAGGCTGCGCTGCGCATCGACGTGGTCGGGGCCGCTCTGCGCGTCGTCCTCGGTCACGAAGACGAGCGTGTCGTCCCTGAACGGGCTGCGCGCGAGCCGCTCGAGCATGCGGCCGAGCGCGTAGTCGTTGTCGGCCATCTGCGTCTCGACCGTGTCGACGCCGTCGGCCGCGGTCGCGAAGTTGCCGAAGTGGTCGTGGTTGATCCACACCAGTTCGAGCTGCGGCAGCGCGCCCTGCTTCACGTAGCCGTCGAACTCGCGCTCCCACTCGGCGAGCCGCCAGAAGTCGGCGTACTCCTGGTCGAAGCTGCGGAAGTACGGGTCCGTGTACGGCACCAGCGCCGCCTTGGTCGCCTCGGCCTGGACCTTCTTCCGCGCGAACGCGTCCCGCACCGCCTTGCCCACGTTGTGCGTGAAGAAACCGTAGTTGCGCAGCGTGAGCTTGGCGCGCAGCGCCGCGTCCCAGATGTAGCCGGCGCCGGGTTCGCCGCCGGGGCCGTCGGGCGCGGCCACGTCCGCGGGGCCCGGGAGGAGGTCGCGGTCGTCGGGATAGTCGCGGTCGTGCTTCCGCCGGGCCTCGAAGTCGAGTGCGACCGGCACATCGCGCGTGTAGCCGTCGTGGTCGTACTGCATGCCGCGGCCCGCGTAGTTGACCACGCCCGTGCGCTCCGCGTAGTCGCTGGCGAAGGCGGCCGTGGCCCAGTTCCAGCCCATGTTGCTCGTCTCGCCCGAGACGAGGAAGTTGTCGAACAGCACGAAGCCCTTCGCGATCCGGTGGTGGTTGGGCGAGAGCGGCTCGGGCAGGATGCACAGCTTCGGCTCGCCGTTCGCGCCCGCGATGTCGCCGAACACCTGGTCGTAGGTGCGGTTCTCCTTCACGACGTAGATCACGTGGCGGATCTTCGCGCGCAGGAATTGCAGCGTGTTCTCGGCCGCCTCGGTGCGGCGCGCCGCGAGGTTCGCGTTCGCCGCGACCTGCGCGGTGAGCGTCGCGAGGACGTCGTCCGCGGGCACGGGCAGCGTCAGGAAGCCCGCCTTCTTGAGCTGCCACACGTACTGGTTGTTCGCGGAGCAGGGGATCGTGGGCACGGGCGTGCCCGAGGGCAGCGCGAAGCACGCGCCGGGCGCCGGGCCGGCGGGGCTCTTCGCGTTCACGACGTGCAGGCGCTTTCCGCCGCCCGACACCGCGACCGCCGTCGGGTAGTGGCCCGTCGGCACGAAGCCGCGCACTCGCAGGCGGCGCGGCTCGCTCACGTCGGCGACCGCGAGCGCGTTGAGCCCCGCGCACGTCACGTAGACCGTCGCGCCGCCCGGCGCGAGCGCGAGGCCGTTGGGGATCGAGCCGCGGCCGAAGCGCGGCGACGGTCCGCCCGGCACGTCGAGCACGACGCTCCCCAGCACCGCGCGGGTCGCGACGTCGATCACGGTGAGGCGGTCGCTGTTGTCCTCGGCGACGAACAGGCGCTGCCCGTCGGCCGCGAGCGCGAGCGCCGTGGGCTGGCCCGCGAGCGCGATGCGGCCCGCCACGCGCGGCACGTCGCCGGCGAGGGCGACCACGACGACCTCGCGGTCGCGCACGCTCGCCACGAAGGCGAGCTCGCTCTTCAGCACGGCGACGGCCAGCGGGAACTCGCCGCCCGGCACGCCGCGCTGCTTCGGATCGTTCCTGCCCGGCCGCAGGTCGAGCTCCGCGAGGATCCGGCGCGACTCCGTGTCGACGAGCGTGACCGAGTCGTTCTGGAAGTTCGCGACCACGAGGCGCCGCCCGTCCGCGGTGACGCCGATCCCGCCCGTCATCGGCGGCGCGTTGCGGCCCAGTCCGCGGCGGTGTCCGAGGCGGACGGGTTTGCCCGCCTGCGCGAAGCCCGTGTCGTCGCGGCGGAACACGACGACGGTGTCGTCCACCCCGCCCGAGGCGTAGAACTCGCGGCCGTCGGGACGCCACGCGAGCCCCGCGAACGCGTTGGGCAGCTTCAGCACCTGGCGCTTGACCGGCCGGACGCCGGTGACGTCGTACACGAACACGTACTCGCGCGACCACGCCTCGACCCGGCTCCCGTTGCGGTCGTTGTTCTGGTTGTAGCCCGCCGTGAGCACGAGGAGCGTCGTTCCGTCCGGGCTGGGGACGGCGGCCACCGCGTGGTCCGCGGTGAAGTCGGGCAGGTCGGGCAGGCCGGGGTTCAGGGGCTCGAAGACGGCGCCGGGCGCCGCGGCGGGGGTGATGAAAAACCCCGTAGGAACGGGGGTTCCCGGGAGGGCGTCGGCGGCGCGGGCGGGCCCGGGGCAGAGCCCGGCCAGGAGGGCGGCGACGAGGGCGACGAACGGGCGCAGGGTCATGACGGCCTCCGGGTTGGCCACGATACCAGCCGGACGGCGGCGGCACGGCGCGGTGGCTGGCGCCGGGGTTGACCGATGACCAGATTGTCCTCGGAGACGCCCGAGAGCCGCATGACGACGAGTGCCGAGACGAAGGGGACCATCGGACGCTACCAGCTCGTGGACGTCGCCGGGCGGGGCGCGATGGGTGTCGTGTACCGCGCGAAGGATCCGCTGCTCGGCCGCACGGTCGCGCTCAAGGTCATCACGCCGTCGGTCACCTCCGACACCGCCGCGTTCGAGGACTTCAGGAAGCGCTTCCTGCGCGAGGCGCGCGCGGTCGCGCAGCTCTCGCACCCGGGCATCGTGACCGTCTACGACCTCGGCGTCGACGACGACGGCACGCTCTACATGGCGCAGGAGTTCATCGAGGGCGAGAGCCTCGCCGCGAAGCTGCGTCGCGCCGCGCCGACGCTCGACGAGACGGTCTCGATCGTCGCGCAGGTCGCCGAAGGGCTCGCCTACGCGCACGAGCGCGGCGTCGTGCACCGCGACATCAAGCCCGACAACATCCTGATCGAGACCGGCGGCCGCGCGGTCGTCACCGACTTCGGCATCGCCCACATGCACGCGAGCGACCTCACGCGCACGGGCGAGATCCTCGGCACGCCGCACTACATGAGCCCCGAGCAGGTGATGGGCGGCACGATCGACGGCCGCAGCGACCTGTTCTCGGTGGGCGTCCTGCTCTATCGCATGGTCAGCGGACAGCTGCCGTTCGAGGGGCCGTCGATCACGTCGATCTGCTACCAGATCGTGCACGCGACGCCCAAGGCGCTGCCCGACGCCGCGCCGATCCCGAACAGCGTGCGCCGCGTCGTCACGCGCCTCCTGCAGAAGGACCCGGCGCAGCGCTTCGCCGACGGGCACGAACTCGCGCGCGCGCTCGACCCGCCCGAGGCGCGCACGCGCCAGGGAGCGTCGCCCGCGCTGCAGCGGAGCGCGGGGGCCTCGGCCGAAACGCGGGTCGTGCCCGCGAAGGCCGCGCGTCCGGTCCCGGCCGGGACGGTGGCGATGCCCGCGCCCGCGCCGCCGCCGGCCCGCTCGCCGATGCGCGAGGGCCTGAAGTGGACGGTGCTCGTTTCCGCGGCCCTGCTCGTGATCGCGATCGGCAAGCAGATCAACGACAGCCCGGCGCCCGGTCACGCGCCCGCCGCGTCGGCGCCCGCCGTGCCGGCGGAGCCGCTGCCCGCCGTCGAGACCGCGGCCAGCATCCGCGCGCGCCGCGCGGGCGCCGCCGCGCAACCGCCCGCACCCGCGGCCGCCGATCCGTCCGCGTCCGCGCCCGGAGCGCAGACCGTGCCGGGGACGCAGGCCGCGCCACCGCCCGCACCGCTGAGCGCGGTCGTGTACCCCGAGCGCGACGAGCCCGGGTCGAACTCCGCCGCGCCCGCGACCGGGGCCGCGGCGCTGCCGCCCGCTCCGGCCCCGGCGCCGCAGCACGTGCCGCGCCGGCAGCGCGGCGTCGACCCCGGCCACGCGGGCGGGTCCGGCGCGAGCGTGCCGTCGTTCGAATCGGGACACTACGAGGTCGCGGTCGTCGCGCCGTTCCCGAACGGCACGTTCGAGATGACCGTCGACGGCACCGTGATGATCGACCACTCGCTGGTGCCCGGCCCGCGCCGCGGCGGCCGCCAGTTCTCGGGCACGCGCGCGACCCTGGACCTTCCGGCGGGCTCGCACGAGGTGCGCGTCGTGATCCGCGGTCCGCAGTTCGACGGCTTCCTCGAGCGCACGCTCGAGGTGCCCGCGGGCGCGCGCGACACGCTGTGGATCACGCCGCGTCCGCGCACGAACTCGATCACGATGGCCGAGCGCGCCGAAGGGGCGCTCGAGGGCCTGCTGTCCGACCAGGGCGACGGGCTCGAATAGAACCCGCGCAGCGCCTCAGCCCGACGCTCCCGCAGACAACGTGAAGTGCACCGCGGTCCCGCGCCGCGGATCGGAGACCGCCCACAGGCGGCCGCCGTGACGCGCGACGACCGCGCGGCACAGCTCGAGTCCGAGCCCGGGGACCACGTCCTCGAGCCCGAGCGGTCCGGACCCGCCCTCGCGCAGGCGCGCCACCTCGTCGAGCGGAAGGCCGGGCCCGTTGTCCGTCACGGTGAAGGTCCAACCGCCCGCCTCGCGTTCGGCTTTCACGTGCACGCGCGGCGGTGTCTCGCCCTTGTGGCGCAGCGCGTTCGCGAGGAGGTGCCGGAACAGCACGAGCAGCTGGCCGCGGTCGCCGAGGATCGTCGGCAGCGGCTCGACGGTGATGCGCGCGTCGGCGGCCGAGATCTCCGCGGCGAGGAGCTCCTGCACCGTGCCCAGCAGTTCGTCGCACGCGATCGGTTCGAACGGCCCGGGCGCGAACTGCACGCGCGCGTACTCGATCAGCCGTTCGTGCACGCGCAACGCGGCGGCCGCGTCCGCACCGTCTCCCGCGCGTGCGGCGAGTAGCGAACGTGACTCCTCGAGTTGGCGCGCGGCCGCCGCCGCGAAGCGCTGCAACTCGTCGTTCAGGCGCGCCAGGTCCTGCGCGCGTCCGACGAGGTACTTCTGGCCCGCCCGTCTCCACGAGACGTCGCGCACCGTCGAGAGCACCGCGGGGCCGTCCACCGTGTCGATGCGCGTGAGCACGATCTCGGCCGCGAATTCGGAGCCGTCGCCCGGCCGGCGCGCGTCCCACTCGAGGCGCAGCGGTCCACGTCCGCTGCTGACCGACAGCCAGAGCCCCGGGCGGCACAACATGAAACATGGATCGACGGAGCAGTCGCGGGCGAGCGAGAGTTGGAGCGCCCGCTCGCGCGAGACGCGGAACATGTCGAGAGCGCGCGCGTTGACGTCTAGAATCAATCCGCATCGGGAGTGCACGAAGACGGCGTCGTCGAGGGCGTCGAGCACGGCGCGGAGCGGGATGTCCACCCGCGCACTCTACCAGAGTCGGATCACGAATCCTCGGCCGCGCGCGAGAGGGCGGACGCGTCGAGCACGCTGATGACGCCGCGGCCGAGCGCCACCCAGCCGCGCGATTCGAAGGCGCGCAGCGAGCGCGAGACCACCTCGCGCGCGGTCCACAGGTCCGCCGCGATGCGCTCCTGCGTCGTGGGCAGCCGCGCCGTGCCCGTGCCCGGCACGGTCCGCGCGCGGTCGAGCAGGTAGTCCGCGACGCGGCGCTCGATGCTGCGGAACTGGATCTCCTGCATCAACCCGAGCAGGGCGCTGAACCGCTGCGCGGTGTCGTCGAGGAAGCGGTCGAGGAACGCGCCGTCGCGCAGCGCCTCGCGGAACACCGGCGCGGGAACGAACAGCCCGCTGCACTCGTCCTCGGTCACGGCGGTCGCCGGCAGCGGCAGGCCGCGCAGGGCCGACAGCGCGCCGACCGCGCAGATCTCGCCGGGCCCGAGCAGGTACAGCGTGCCCTCGCGCCCGCCGCCCGAGGTGCGGAACACGCGGAGGGTGCCGCGCGTCAGCCACGGCACGTCGCGGCACGGTTCGCCCTCCGTGAACACCCGGACGGCGCGGCCCAGATCGAACCGCGTCCCGCGGCGGCGGAAGGCTTCGGGAACGTGCATCGCGGCGGTCTCCACGCCCACGGGAGCGCGGTCCCGGCCGCCTGATACCGTGCGCCCGGCGTTCGTGGCGGCTTCGGGTATCATCGGGCCGGGGCAGGCCACCACGAGTACGGACACGTCGGAGACGATGCCGATCACGAGACGAGAACGCGCACCGTCGGACGCGGAGCTGGTCAGGGATTGCGTCCTCGGGCACGACGAGGCGTGGGAAGCGCTGATCCGCCGCTTCCGCCGATTGATCTATTCGATCGCGGTGTCGTACCGCCTCGGCGACGCCGGGGCTGACGACGTGTTCCAGCGCGTGGCCATCAAGCTGCTCCAGAACCTCCCGAAGCTGCGCAAGGTCGAATCGCTGCCGTCGTGGATCGGCGCGGTCACGCGGCACGAGTGCCAGGCCCTGCGGCGCGAGAGCCGGCACGAGGACCCCGCGGGACTCGAGGGCGCGCCCGAGCCGGCCGAGGGCCCCGTCGACCTCGTCGAGGAGGCGCTCGAGGTCGAGCGCCAGCACGCGGTCGCGCTGGCGTTCGAGAAGCTGGGCGAGCCGTGCCACGGCCTCCTGCACGCGCTCTACCGCGAACAGCCGACCCCCAGCTACTCGGAGATCGCCGCCCGCACCGGGCGGCCGATCGGCAGCCTCGGCCCCACGCGCGCCCGCTGCCTCCAGAAGCTCCAGAAGCTGTACCTCGAGGCGGGGGGCCTGCCGCTCGGCTGACCGGCCGTGTATCAGGACCGGGGCCCGGCGCTCTCGTGTTCGGGCAATGGGTAAGGAGGCGCAGATGACCCGAGACAGGCTCCCGGATCCCGAGCGGCTGGCCGCGCTCCTCTCCGGCGACCGGCTGCACGAACCGCCCGCCGGCACGCTCCGCCGGGCCATCGCCCTCGGAGCGCGGCTCGAAGAGCGGCCCGCGGGCGTGGCCGCGTGGGTCGCCCGCCTGCTGTTCGACTCGGCGGCCTCGCCGCTGCCCGCCGGTGTCCGCGGCGGGGCGGGCACGGACCGCCGGCTCCTGTACCAGCTCGACCCGGCGCAGCCCGGGGACGAGGCCGCGCAGGTCGACCTGCGCGTGCGCCAGGACGCGGGCGGCACGCTCGAGATCACGGGGCAGCTCTTGCCCCCGCCCGCCGGGGCGAGCGTGACCGTGCGCGCGGGCAAGGTCTCGCGGACCACGCCGGTCGGCGCGATCGGCGAGTTCGCGGTGCACGGCGTGTCCGCGCGCGCCGCGAAGATCGTGCTCACCCTCGACGTGCCCGGCCGCGCGCCGGTGACGCTCGACGCGCAGCCGCGCGTTCCCCGGAAGTAGACCGATGGCCGCGCGCCGCTCGCCCGCCGCGCTGGTGCGCGCCCTCGAGCGTGCGGGCGGCGGGGCCGCGGCGCGTCCGCTCGTCCGCGCGGCGGCGGAGGACGCCGTGCGCGTGCTCGACGTCCTCGAGCGTACGTTCCACCGCCGCGTGCACGTCGACGCCGCCGCCGCGGCGCGCCTCGCGACGATCGCGCGGCGCATCGCCCGCGTCGCGAACTCGCCGGCCGTCGCGGGCCGCGCGCTGCGCCTCGAGGCCGTGTCGCTGCACCTCGCCGGACGCACCGCGCCGGCGCTCCTCGCCGTGGCGCGTGCCGCGGCCGCGTTCCGCGCGGCGGGCGCTTTGCGCGACGAGGGCGACGCGCACCGCCTCGCGCTCGAGATCGGTGTCCCGCGCGCGGACCTCGCGGCCGCGCGCCGCGCGCACGCGCGGGCCCACGCGTGCTACCGGCGCGCCGGGGCGGACACGCGGCGCGAGGCCGCGCTCGCGCAGAGCCTCGGCAACGCGCTGCACGAGGCCGGCCGGTTCGACGCTGCGCTCGAGGCGTACACGCGCGCCCGCGGGCTGTTCCGTCGCGCGCAGGAGCCGGTACGCGGGGCGCAGGCGCAGTACAACATCGCCAACATCCTCGCCTCGCGCGACCGGCTCGACGCTGCGCGTTCGATGTACGAGGCCGCGCGCCGCGCGTTCGCGGGCGCGCGCCTCACCGGGCGCGTCGCCCAGGTCGACTACGCGCTCGCCGGGGTCGACGTGCTCGAGGCGCGGCTCGACGAGGCGCTCGACCGGCTCGACGCCGCGCGCGCGTCGCACCGCGCGACCGGCGACCGCGCGGGCGCGGCCCACGCCGACCTCGACGCGGCCGAGGCGCTCCTGCGCGCGAACCGCGCCGCCGAG
>JABLTH010004786.1_pt1 | contig 11987 bp, 8 predicted proteins | sample 7875711 | NCBI WGS metagenome assembly JABLTH01 (sample SAMN14941262, study PRJNA633318) | bioreactor metagenome | isolation source: bioreactor | place: China | collected 2019-03-05 | reverse complement strand
TAGCGCAGCGCATTGGAGACGAAGTTCTGCAGGATCCTGCGCAGCAGTTGCGGATCGCTGCGCACCGCCAGCCGCGTGGACACGAAGCGCAGCTGCAGGCCGCGCTGCTCGGCGAGAACCGCAAACTGTGCCTTGAGCGAGTCGAACACGTCGGCCAGTGCGAAGCTACCGATATCCGGCCGGTAACTGCCCGCGTCGAGTCGCGAGGTGTCGAGCAAGGCATCGAGCAGGTCTTCCGCTGCGCGAAAGGAGGCATCGATGCGCTCGGCCAGCTGGGCAGCATCAGGGTCCAGGCCCGGTTGTTGGCGCAAGGCGGAGGTGAAGAGCCGTGCCGCGTTCAACGGTTGCAGCAGGTCATGGCTGGCGGCGGCCAGGAAGCGCGTCTTGGAGGCATTCGCGGCCTCCGCTTCGCGCCGCGCACGCGCGGTGGCGGCGAGCGCTTCGCTCAGTTCAGCGGTTCGCTGGCCGACGCGCTGCTCCAAAGTTTCGTTGGCCTCGATAAGCGCCTGTTCGGCGTGCTTGTAGGCGGTGACATCGGTGTACGTGGTGACATAGCCGCCACCGGGCAGCGCGCGTCCGCGCATCTCGATGACGATGCCGTCCGGGCGGATACGCTGGAAGAGATGCGGCGAGCCGGCGCGCATGTAGCCGATGCGCTTGGCGACATGGTCTTCCACCTCGCCGGGACCGCATTCGCCATGCTCGGCGTTCCAGCGGATCAGGTCGGCGACCGGGACGCCGACGTAGACCATCCCGTCCGGATAGTCGAACAGCTCCAGGTAGCGCCGATTCCAGGCCACCAGGCGCATGCCGGCATCGACCACGCTGATACCCTGCGAGACGTTCTCCAGCGTGGTGGAAAGCAGTTCGCGGTTGAAGCGCAGTTCCTGCGAGGCTTCGTCCATCAGCGCCATCGCTTCGGCGATATCGAGGCCGGAGCCCGAGAGCGCACCCATCAGGATGCGCCGCGCGCTCGCCGCGCCGACGGCGGAGGCGAGCAGGCGCTCGGTGTATTGGATCAGCGCGCGGTCCGCCGATTCGCCGGGCGCGAGCGGCCGACCGCGGCGCTCACCGTAGTCTTCGAACGCACGCTGGCTGCTGCGCTCGCCGACGATGCGTTCGGCGATCGTGCGCAAGTCGGCGACGGCCACGCGGCCGCGCCAGTCGCTGGCACCGCCGCGATCCACCGCGTAGGGCTCGATGAACATCGCCGCGTGCAACCGTTCTTCCAGGCTGGGCCGGAACCGCAGCGAGACGAAGACCAGGCAACCCACGTTCGCCAGCAGCGACCAGAACGTGCCGTGCATCACCGGATCCCAGCCGCTGAGATGGACCAGCGCCTGTGGCTGCAGCCAGCTCAGGCCCAGCGGCCCTTCCTTGAGCCAGGAGGCTGTCGGATTGGTCGCGGGTATCAGCAACGTATAGACCCATACGCCGAAACCTATGAGCAGGCCGGTCGCGACGCCGCGGCGGCTCGCGCCGCGCCAGTACAAAGCCGAGACGATCGCGGGCGAGAACTGCGCGACCGCGGCAAAGGCCAACAGGCCCGTCGCCGCAAGGTCGGCACTGTCGGCGACCGCACGGTAATAGGCGTAGGCCATGCACGCCAGCGCGACGATGGCGATGCGACGCACCAGCAGCACCAGTTGCGAGAGATCGCTGCGCTGCTCGAGCCGGAGCCGGCGGATACGCAGCAGTGCCGGCATCACCAGGTCGTTGCTGATCATGGTGGAGAGCGCGACCGACGAAACGATCACCATGCCGGTGGCAGCGGAGAAGCCGCCGATGAAGGCGAGCAGCGCCATGCCGCGATCGCCGTTGGCGAGCGGCAGGTTCAGCACCCAGGCATCGGCAATGCCGTGGCTCACCGCCGGAAGGCGCAAGCCAGCCGCCACGATCGGCACCACCGCCACGCTGACGATCAGCATGTAGAAGGGGAACATCCACCGCGCGCGGTAGAGGTCGTTGGGGTCTTCGCACTCCACCACGCCGATCTGGAACTGGCGCGGCAGGCAGAACATCGCGCAGAAGGCGAGCAGGGTCTGCGCCATGAAGCCTGGCGAGATGCCTTCGGCGAACTGGCGCACGGGCAGTTCGACCGTTGCCCGCAAACCGGGGCCATGCCATAGCGCGTAGATGGCGAGTACCGCGAAGGCGGCGAGCTTGATCAGCGATTCGAGCGCAATCGCCAGCATCATGCCGTGATGGTGCTCAGTGGCGTCGATGGTGCGGGTGCCGAACAGGATCGAGAAGGTGGCCAGCAAGATGGCGCACCACAGCGCGCTGTCGCCGAACTGCGAGGCGCCGCCGCCAAGGGCGGCGTAGGACATCGACACGGCTTTGAACTGCAGCGCCAGGTACGGGACGATCGCGATCACCGCAATCAGCGCGACCGCCGCCGCCAGTCCGTGCGACTTGCCGAAGCGCGCGCCGATGAAGTCGGCGATCGATGTGATATTCCGCTGCCGGGCGACGAGGGCCAGGCGGCGCATCAGCCCGAAGCCGAAGATGAAGAGGAGCGCGGGCCCGAGATAGATCGGCAGGTAACCGAGGCCTTCGCGCGCGGCTGTGCCGACGGCGCCGTAAAAGGTCCACGACGAGCAGTAGACGGCCAGTGCGAGGCTGTACACGATCGGGCGCAGCTTCGGCTGCCGCGGATACAGCGGGCGGCGGTCGCCGGCGTAGGCCACCACGAACAACAGGCCCACGTAGAGCAGCGACGCGAGCAACAGCAGCCAGCCGGCGATCAAGGGCAGTTCTCCCGTCATGGGCACTCCGTCGCCTTCGATGCGCGCGGCGAAGGCCATGGGCCTGTCCGCCGCTTGTTCCTTCCCCGTCCGGCCGGCACCATGCGCGCATGACGACGACGCACGGCCAGGTGCCATCGAAATTAGCAGAGCACCTGCGCGATGACGAGATACACGTATGGCGGATGGCTTACGACCATCACCAGGGCCGGCGCCCGTTCCAGGCCTGGCTGGCCGCCTACATCGGTTGCGACATCGACGCCGTTCGGCTCGAAGCGGGCGAGTTCGGCCGGCCCCGCCTCGCCGACGGCGATACTGCCGGGTGGCATTTCAACTGGTCGCACAGCGGCGATGAGGCATTGTTTGCGATAGCACGGGGTATCGAGCCCGGGGTGGATCTCGAGCGCCTTCGTCCCAGGCCGCGTGCGCTGATGATCGCTGAGCGCTATTTCAGCCACCAAGAGGCGGTCGCGTTGGCGGCGCTGGCGCCCGAACGCAGGGACGCGGCCTTTCTCCAGCTGGGGACGGCGAAAGAGGCTGTCTTGAAAGCTACGGGGCGTGGGTTGGCCTTCGGTCTGCACCGGCTCGGCATCGAACATGAAGAAGAACGTCTGGCACTCCGCTTCCTCGATGGCGAATTACCCGCGGATTGGCAGCTTCACCGCCTCGTCCTCGATGCAAGACATGTGGGAAGCCTGGCCTGGCGCGGCGGACCGCGCACCGTGCGGGTGCGGACACTTGCTCCGGCCCCCGGTTAGGCGCAATGTTGCCGGTCCTATTCCCAGCGGGACGCCGGGTTTTCGTGGTTCCGCGGGGCTTTCCTTTGGCGAGCCTACGAATCCATGACCCTGCTTAGCGTCAATCTCAACAAGATCGCCGTCCTGCGCAACTCTCGCGGCGGCGACGAACCGGACATGCTGCGCGCCGCGCAAACGTGCATCGAAGCCGGGTGCGGCGGCATCACGGTTCATCCGCGCCCGGACCAGCGGCACGTGCGGCCGGACGATGTTCGCGCGCTGGCGGCCGTGTTGCGCGGTCGCGTCGAGTACAACATCGAAGGCAATCCCTTTGCCGGATCCCGCGGTACCTACCCCGGCCTCATCCCGCTGGCGCGCGAAGTAAAGCCCACCCAGGTCACGCTGGTGCCGGACAGCGACAGCCAGATCACGTCCGATCACGGGTTCGATCCGCAGCAAGCATCCGACATCGATAAATTACGGCCGCTGGTGGAGCAGCTTCGGGAGATCGGTTGCCGCGTGAGCGTCTTCGTCGATGCGGGCGCAGGCGGCTTCGAGCATCTCGCGGCTATCGGCGTACAACGCATCGAGATCTATACCGGACCCTACGCCCACGCGTTCGCGGAAGGCGACGCCCGCGAGATGCTGGCGCTGTGTTCCGAAACCGCGCGTCGCGCGCAGCAGGCGGGGCTTGCGGTCAATGCCGGGCACGATCTGAGCCAAGCCAACCTCGGCGCGTTCCATGCCGCCATTCCCGGCCTCGCCGAAGTATCGATCGGACATGCGTTGATCGGCGAGGCGCTCTACGAAGGCCTGGTGACCACGGTGAGGAACTACCTGCAGATTCTGCGTTGATAGCTGCTTTTTTGTCTGCCGAACTCGCCAAGCGACACGGGTTGGATCCAGTTGAGCTAGATATGGACGTCTATACGTCCCATATGGAGCTTGTTTAGCTCTAACGGGGAGTCGCCAAGCGCGCCGGTAGATCACGGAGCACTCGAATCCCACGCATAAAAAAACCCCCGCCGAAGCGGGGGTCTCATGGGTAGTGTTACTGGATCCGTCGCCGGATCACTGACCTTCCGTAAAGCCGATCTTGGTGAGGCCATAGCTCTGGGCGGCGGCCAGGACGCGGGCCACGTGCTCGTAAGCTACGCCGTCGTCCGCATTGATCTGCAGCTCGGGCTGGTTGGACTGGCTAGCGATCACCGCGATCTGGGCACGGAGGCCCAGCTCGTCGACCGGCGTATCGTTCCAGTACAACGCGCCCGACTGGTCGATCTTCAGACGGATCGGATCCGGCGGGTTCTCCGGCTGAACCACGTTCGGGTTCGGCTGCGGAAGGTCGATCTTCACTTTGTGCGTCAGGATGGGGGCTGTGATCATGAAGATGATCAGCAGCACCAGCATCACGTCGACCAGCGGCGTGACGTTGATGTCAGCCATCGGCCCCTTGCCGCTTCCACTACTGAAAGCCATGACTCTTACTCCTTGCCGGTCGTAATGAAACCGACATGGACCATGCCCTGCTCCTTGGCGCTGCCAAGGACCTTACGCACGATCTTGTACTCCGTCGTCTTGTCCGCACGGATCTGGAGTTCGGGCTGCGGCGACTTCGACGCCGCAACCGCGAACTGAGCCTTCAGTTCGGCTTCCGTCACCTCAACATCGTTGAGGTACATCGTGCCGTCGGGCTTGATGGCCAGGTCCATGGGTTCGACCGGTTCCGTATCCGTTACCTTCGGATTCGCGGTCGGAAGTTCAACGGTAATACGGTGGGACATCAGAGGCGCGGTGATCATGAAGATGATCAGCAGCACCAGCATCACGTCGACGAGCGGCGTGACGTTGATTTCCGACATCGGTCCGCCGGAACTGTCTCCAGTGCTCATCGCCATGGGTCAATCCCTCACTTGCCTTCGACGCGAGCGCCGGTGGCGAAGAAGTCGTGCAGGTCGTGCGCGAACTCGTCGAACTGAGCGTAGGTCAGGCGGTTGGAACGGTTGAAGAAGTTGTAGGCGAGCACCGCCGGGATCGCGGTGAACAGACCGAACGCGGTCATGATCAGCGCCTCACCCACCGGACCGGCCACCGCTTCCATCGAAGCATTGCCCGACGCCGAGATCTTGATCAGCGCGTGGTAAATGCCCCACACGGTACCGAGCAGACCGATGAACGGAGCCGAGGAGCCGACCGTCGCGAGCAGGGTCAGACCGCCTTCGAGGCGCAGGCTCTCGCGAGCCACGGCCTGACGCAGAGCGCGGTCGATGAACTCGGAGCGGCTCAGCGATTCGGCCAGACGGTCACCGCCCTGCGAAGCCTGCTGGTGGTGGGCCACCGCAGAAGCGGCGTCCAGAGCGATCTTCGAGAAGGGTTCGCCCTTGGGCTGGGCTTCCAGCTCGCGGATGGCGTCCTGGGTGGAGCTGTTCGTCCAGAAACCGTTGATCACCTTGTCGGCGCGGTTACGGACCATGGCATTGCGAATGGCGTTGGCGATGATGAAGTACCAAGAAGCAAAGGACATCACCACCAGCACCACAAACACGATCCAGCCAAGGAAATCGAAGTTGTGGATAAGGTGATCGAAGCCCATCGACTTCATGGCTTCGGCGTTGGTGGTGCCACCCGCGCCCGGGGTCGGAGAAGGAGTCTGTTGGAACATAACGCTACCCTTGGAAAGTCAAGCGTGAACTGGTTGACCGTAACTTTTGGTTACAGCTGATTGAGATTGAAGTTGACCGGAACGCGAACGTAACCCTCGGTCTTCTGTCCGTTCCTGACGTTCGGATTGAAGCGCCACTTACGTGCCGTTTCAACCGCGGCCTGATCCAGCTCACGGTAACCGCTGGACGTTTCCACCTTGATGTCCTTGGGCGTGCCATCCACGCCGACCAGGATCATCAGAGTGACCGTGCCCTCGTGACGCTGGCGAATAGCCTGCGGCGGATACTTGGGCTGAATACGGCTGTTGTAGCTGATGTCCTGACTGGCACTGATGTCAGCAGGCGGAGCAGGAGGCGCAGGCGGAGCCGGCGGCGGAGCCGGGATCGGATTCGTCGTCGCTTCCTCAACAGCCGGCGGCGGAGCCGGCGGCGGCGGTGTCGGCGGCGGCTTGACCTGCTGAATGATCTTCGGCGGCGGCTGCTTCGGCGGTTCCGGCGGCGGCGGCGGCGGGGGAGGCGGCGGCGGCGGCGGCTCGATGAAGTTCACCTGGACGATGCGTTCCTTCTTCTGCTGATCCTGCTTCGGCGGAGCCATCGGCGCCACCAGCAACAGGAACGCGAACGCGTGCAGCGCGATGGCAACAGCCAGCGCCCAGGTACGCCTCCAATTGAACGGCCCTTGGCCGGTTGCTTCGTTACTTGAGGCCATCTGTCACTAATCTGAAGCTAGACAATCGGTGAGACGTGGTCACGACACTTGGCGGCAAGGTGCCTCCACGAAGGATGACATTTGCCACTGGACACGAACACGGGAAGGTTTTCAACGGTACACCAGCATATGGCGTTTGTATAGCACCTGAGAGGCAGATAAATGGACGTCCATCCGTCCCTTCAGGTGGCACTTGAAAACGCTTTGGCTGTACTTACTTGCCGGCTCCTGCCGTCTTCAGCCACGCCTTTGCTTTCTCGGCCGGGGCAGGGTCCTGTGCAGCCTTCTGCATGGCTGCGATCGCTCCCTGCTTGTCTTTGAGCCCGCGACAAGCTTCGGCCAGCAGCATGTAGGCAGTGCCCTTATGCTGCACGCCCTTGTCGATGCCCTGCTGGATCAGCGTTTTCGCTTCGCTGTTCTTGCCCTCGCTGATGAGCAGCTGTCCGGCGCGAATCGCGGCTTCGCCATAGCTAGCCTTGCCCATCGCCTTCTTGTAGGCATTGATGGCATCGGACGGCTTGTCGGCGACATAGGCCGCATCACCGAGGAGCTGGAGATTGTCGTAGCTGTCGGTCACAACGCCCTTGCTCATGCCTTCGTTGAGAGTGGCAACCGCCTTGGCGGCATTGGACTTGGGATCGGAGCTGTCCTGGCCCGTGACCAGATAGAGCTTGGCGAGATTGACGTAGTCTTTTTCGCTCTTGAACGCACCGGCGGCCTTCGACTTCTCCATCAACTGGATGGCTTCCGGATACTTCTGCGACTGCATCAGCACCGCGACGGCATTGTTGAGCGCGGTGGAATCGTTCGGGTTGGCGGCCAGCTGCTGCTGCGCGAGCTGGGCGGCCTGGTCGCCCTGACCGGACTCCGCGTAGCTGGCCATCAGAATCTGGTTCCAGCTGTCGTTCGGCTTGTCGGTCAGAGACTGCGCCTTCTTGATCGCAGCGATCGCCTGCGGGTACTTCTCAAGACGATAGTAGGCGTTGCCTTCCAGGGCGTACGACTCGGCCGTTTCCTTCTTGCCTTCGGTGCGCCACTTCTCGATGGTGTCGATCGCCGGCTGGTACTGCTCGTCGGCCAGGTAGAACTGGGCAAGCATGTACTGCAGCTGGAAGTAGGTGTCGTTCGGCATCACGCCGATGTCGAGCGAACGCTTGAGCAGCTCGATGGCACCCTTCACGTCCTGCTCGTTGTAGTGCAGGTTGGCCAGGCCCTGCAGCGCCAGCGACTGCGCGTACTTGCCCTTGCTGCTGTCGACGATGGGCTGGAGGATTTGTTCCGCCTTCGCCTTGTCCTGCGAGTTGACTGCGTCCAGGCCTTCGTTCAGCGCCTTCTGATCCTTTTCGCTGGTGAGATCCAGCTTCGGCTCGGTACGCGTCGCGTTGGGGTACAGCGCGTCCTTCTTGTCCTTGGAATTGCTGTCCTTCGCGATGACCGGGCTGCTAGCCAGCGTCAGCGCGAGCGCGGCGCCTGCAAGCATCTTGATCAGGGGAACGTGCTTCATGGCAGTCCTCGTGTAAGGTTTCACGCACATGGGTGCGCGGGGGATCATTGAGCGTAACCCGAGCAGGCGCTAGGAAACAAGTCGCAGTGCCGCAAGAAAGTTTGTTAAAAATCAATAAGTTGCAACAGTCACCAGCGAATCTTTTCGAGATACCCCCGTCGAACGTCATGTAGGCGTTCGCGTACAAACCTCAGAGAATGATCTGCTCGGCGCTCGTGACGCATATCACAGTGTTATCGGCCCGCGATTCGAACGCTTGAATTCGGCCCTTTTCTTTGTGCTTTTGTACTAATGCGTTAACACATCGGCACAAAAAAGAAGGCCCGCATCGTTTCGCGATGCGGGCCGTTCTTCAGATGTCCAGGTTCGCCACCTTCAACGCATTGGCTTCGATGAACTCGCGTCGGGGTTCGACCGCTTCGCCCATCAGCATCGAGAACATCTGGTCGGCCGCGAACGCATCCTCGATGCCCACCTGCAGCATGCGGCGCGTCTCCGGGTTCACGGTGGTTTCCCAAAGCTGCTCGGGATTCATTTCACCCAGGCCCTTGAAGCGCTGAATGGTACGGCCCTTCTTCGCCTCGTCGAGTAGCCAGCTGCGCACCTCGGCGAAACTGAGCACACCGCGCGAAGCATTGCCGCGGCGGACCACAGCGTCTTTCTGCACCAATCCGGCGACCTGCTGGCTGGCGTGCAGAATCGGACGGAACTCCGAGCCGGCAAAGAACGGCTGCGGGAGCAGCCAGGTATGGCTCAGCCCATGCTGGTCGCGCACGACTTCGATCGCCGGCGGCTGATCCTGGGTCGCTGGACGCAGCGACAAGCGATAGCGCGGCTTGCCCAGGCCGCTCGAGGCTAGCCGTTGAGCGACGCCTTCGAGCCAGGCCTGCATGGCCGGAGCATCGGTCCACAGATTCGGTTCGATCGGTGTGTGCTCCAAGAGAGCTGTGAGCACATGGGCATCGAATCGGTGGCCCAGACGCTCGATCTGGTCCAACGCCGCCTGGTAGTCACGCAGCAGTTTTTCCAGCGCCTCGCCGGTAATCGGCGGGGCTTCGGCGTTGTAGGTCAAGGCGGCGTTGTCGACAGCACTGGAAATCAGGTATGCGTTCAAAGCCGCATCATCTTTCAGGTAAAGCTCCTGCTTGCCCTGCTTGATCTTGTACAGGGGCGGCAGGCCGATGTAGACGTGGCCGCGCTCGATCAGCTCCGGCATCTGGCGATAGAAGAACGTCAACAGCAGCGTGCGGATATGCGAACCGTCGACGTCCGCGTCCGTCATGATGACGATGCGGTGGTAGCGCAGCTTGTCTGGGTTGTATTCCTCCTTGCCGATGCCGGTACCGAGCGCAGTGATCAGCGTGCCGACTTCGGCGGAGGACAGCATCTTGTCGAAGCGCGCTTTCTCTACGTTGAGGATCTTGCCCTTCAACGGGAGCACGGCCTGGGTCTTTCGATTGCGCCCCTGCTTGGCGGAACCACCTGCGGAATCACCCTCCACCAGGAAGAGTTCGCAGAGCGCAGGATCCTTCTCCTGGCAATCGGCCAGCTTGCCCGGCAGGCCCGCGATGTCGAGCGCGCCTTTGCGGCGAGTCATCTCCCGCGCTTTACGGGCGGCCTCGCGAGCACGCGCCGCGTCCACCACTTTCGAAGCGATGGCTTTGGCTTCGTTGGGGTGCTCGAGCAGGAATTCGCCGAGCTTCTCATTGACCGCCTGTTCCACTGCTGTCTTCACCTCGGACGACACCAGCTTGTCCTTGGTTTGCGACGAGAACTTGGGGTCGGGAACCTTCACCGACAGCACCGCAATCAGGCCCTCGCGCATGTCATCGCCGGACAGCGCGACCTTGGCGTTCTTGGCCAGACCTTCCTTCTCGATGTAGCCCTGCAGCGAACGCGTCAGCGCGGCGCGGAAGCCGGTCAAGTGCGTGCCGCCATCGCGCTGGGGGATGTTGTTGGTGAAGCAGAACATCGTCTCCTGATAGGAGTCGGTCCATTGCATCGCCAGTTCCACCGAAATGCCGTCCTGCTGCGCGCTCAAGCTGATCACATTCGGATGGAGCGCGGTCTTTAGCTGGGCCAGATGCTGTACGAACGAGCGGATTCCGCCTTCGTAGGCGAACGTATCCTGCCTGCCCTCCCCTCGCTCATCCTTCAGCTCGATCGTGACGCCGGAATTGAGGAACGCCAGCTCACGCAAGCGCTTGGCCAGAATCTCGTAGTGAAACTCGATGTTGGAGAACGTCTCGGGACTCGGCAGGAAACGGACCGTGGTGCCGTTCTTGGTGGAGGGCCCCACCACTTTGACCGGATACAGCGGCTCGCCCATGGCGTATTCCTGCTGATGCTCCTTGCCCTCGCGATAGATGGTCAGCCAGAGATGGGAGCTGAGCGCATTCACGACGGATACGCCCACGCCATGGAGGCCGCCGGAAACCTTGTAGGAGTTGTCGTCGAACTTGCCGCCGGCGTGCAGGACGGTCATGACGACTTCGGCAGTCGAGCGACCTTCCTCAGGATGGATGCCGACTGGAATGCCGCGACCGTTGTCGGCGACGCTGACCGAACCATCCTCGTGAATCGTCACGACGACATGATCGCAGTAGCCCGCCAGCGCCTCGTCGATCGAGTTGTCGACGACTTCGAACACCATGTGGTGGAGGCCCGTGCCGTCATCGGTATCGCCGATGTACATCCCCGGGCGCTTGCGCACCGCTTCAAGACCCTTGAGTACCTTGATGTTGCTCGAATCGTAGGATGCGTTCATGCCTTGATCGGTTCCTGGCGCCATCTGCCCTGTCCGGCACGGCGCCATGGAAGCCGGGACAGGGACACTAATGGTCAATTATAGCAGGGGCGGCGATTCCACCTTGTTCCACGTGGAACACATGGCCTGAAAGGCCCTGTAGCGGCGCAGGAAGCTCAGTTCCCGTGATAAGCATCTGTGCACTTGCCCGCGCCAGCTCGTCCACCAGGGCCGCCTGGTGGGCCTGATCCAACTCCGAAGCGAGATCGTCCAGGCAGACGATGGGCCACTCCCCCCTCTGGTCGGCGTAAAGGGCGGCTTGGGCGAGCAAGCAAGCGAGCGCTGTGAGCTTCTCGTGCCCGCGGGACAAATGCTCCCTTTGCGGGGCGTGCTCGTAGGCAATAGACCAGTCCGCCCGGTGGCTTCCCACGGTGGTGTGTCCCCTGGCGAGGTCCCGGGGGCGAACGTCGGCGAGCACCTCGGCCAGCGCGCGATCGTCGGGCCATCCCTTTCGGTACCTGAACTCGATGTTTCCCAGCTCGGGCAACAAACTGCCGACCGCACGCGCCAGGTGCGGGCGAAGTAGTTCCAGATAATGGATCCGCATCGCGTCTATCTGGATCCCCGCCTGGGAGAGCTCTACCTCCCACGGCTCAAACAGCTCGGAAGGTACGCCAATCCCACCGCGCAAGAGGCTATTCCTTTGCTTTAGCGCTCGTTGATATCTCCGCCAAGCGGGCAGGAACTCCTGTTCCACGTGGAACACACCCCAATCGAGATACCGTCGGCGCTCTTCAGCACCCCCGGCGATCAACTCGTGTGAGCCGGGTTCAAAACAGACTACCGCGCACTCACTGACCACCTGCCCCAAGGCCGCGGCC
>JABLTH010046196.1_pt1 | contig 11992 bp, 12 predicted proteins | sample 7875711 | NCBI WGS metagenome assembly JABLTH01 (sample SAMN14941262, study PRJNA633318) | bioreactor metagenome | isolation source: bioreactor | place: China | collected 2019-03-05 | reverse complement strand
CCTGATCGGCCAGCCCTCACCGCCGCGAAGGGGACCCGGGAGAGCAACAGCGAAGAGCAAGAGCGCGCAGGCCGAGCGTCGCGGCTTTCGCCGCTTGCTCTGGCGCTGGCGATTTTTTCTCGCCTCGGTACGTCACTTCTCTTTCTCCCCGCCGGGGAGAAGGCGGGTTGAGGGGTGGGTGCTCGCCAAAACGTCACCAAAGCTAACCCCTCTCGATGCGGGCCGAGCCACATCCAACGCAGAGACCTCGGTCACCCGTGCCATCATCCGCCCATGCAAGGCGTCCCCCACCATTTCAGCCACGCCTCTGACCAGGCCGAGTTCCGGCTGCCGTCGCATCGGGCGGGCATCGAGCTGTATCGGGCGCATATCGTGCGCCATGCCTTCGAGCCGCATGTGCACGATGGTTATGGCTTGGGTGCGATCGAGTCGGGGGTGGAGCGTTTTCGCTATCGCGGCGCCGACCATCTCGCGCCGCCCGATTCGCTGGTGATGATGAATGCCGACGAGTTGCACACCGGTCGCGCCGAAACCGAGGACGGCTGGTTGTACCGAATGGCCTACATCGAGCCATCCGTCGTGGACGAGATCACCGGCGAACGCGGCTGGTGGTTCGCCGATGCCGTGCGCAGCGATGCTCCGGGTGCGCGGAACGTCAGCGCGGTGCTTGACGCGCTATGGGTCTCGCGGGAACCGCTGGCGTTCGACAGCCTGCTGCTGCAGCTGATGAACCAGTTCCGCCCCCATGCCCGTGTACCGCGTGCGGCGCGCGTGGAGGCCACTTCGCGCTTTGCCACGGTAGTCGATTACCTGCGCACCCATCTGGCCAGGCGCGTCACGCTGGAGGAACTGGCGGCGCTCGCCGGCCTGAGTCCTTTCCACTTCCTGCGCCAGTTCCAGGCTCGCCACCACGCCACGCCGCAGCAGATGCTGATGGCTTTCCGGCTGTCGGACGCCAAGCGCCGGCTCACCGCGGGCGAAGCGCCGGCCGCGGTCGCCGCTGCGACCGGGCTCGCCGACCAGGCGCATCTCACCCGCGCCTTCGCGCGCCGCTACGGCGTCACGCCCGCCCGCTACCAGCGCCAGCTGCAGCGATAGCAATCTCGTACAAGACGGACGGACGGCGCGGAGCCATGCTGCGCGCATGTGGATGGGAACGCTCTATGCCTTGATCGCCGGCCTGATGTGGGGCCTGGTTTTCGTCGGCCCGCTGTTGCTGCCCGAATACCCGGCCGCGCTGCAGTCGGTCGGCCGCTACCTCGCCTTCGGCCTGATCGCGCTGCCGCTCGCCTGGCTGGACCGCGCCGCGCTGCGCCAGCTCGTCCGCGCCGACTGGGTGGAGGCGCTGAAGCTCGCCGCGATCGGCAACCTGCTCTATTACCTGTGCCTGGCCAGCGCTATCCAGCGCGCGGGCGGGCCGCTGCCGACCATGATCATCGGCACCTTGCCGGTGGTCATCGCGGTCAGCGCGAATCTGCGCAACGCGCGGCGCGATGGCCGCCTGCCCTGGCTGCAGTTGGCTCCTTCGCTCGCGCTGATCGCCGCCGGCATCGCCTGCGTCAACCAGGCCGAGCTGGCGGCGCTGCGCACGGAGGCAGGCGCCGACCTCAGTCGCTACGCCACCGGCGCGCTGCTCGCCTTCGGTGCCGTGGCGTGCTGGACCTGGTACCCCCTGCGCAACGCCGACTGGCTGCGCCATCATCCCGGACGCAGCCCGCGCACCTGGGCCACCGCACAGGGCGTGGCGACCTTGCCGCTGGCGTTGGCCGGCTACGCCGTGCTGTGGCTGGCGATGAAGGCGGGCGACAGCGCCTTCCCCATGCCATTCGGCCCCCGCCCGGTCGTCTTCATTGCGCTGATGGCCGCCATCGGCCTGTTCGCGTCCTGGCTGGGTACGCTGTGCTGGAACGAGGCGAGCCAGCGCCTGCCTACCGCGCTGGCCGGCCAGCTGATCGTGTTCGAGACGCTTGCAGCGCTGAGCTATGCCTTCGCCCTGCGCGGGCAATTTCCGGGTACCCAGACCGTGCTCGGCATAGCCCTGCTGATGGCGGGCGTGGCCTGGGCCACGCGGATCAAGCCAGTGCCGGTGGAACAGGAGCCAGCGCGGCCGTGACTGGCGGTCGTGACTGGCCCTCGCGCGGTTCTCATTGGCACGGCGCTGCGCATGTAAGAAACGCAGCCGTGCGGTTGTGGCGGTCATGCGGGCGCGGCACCATGCCGGCATCCCTCTCGCTCAACGGCCATCCATGAACTCGCCTGCCCAACGCATGCCCCACGACGCCAACGCCCCGGTCGAGACCCTTTACGAAGGCCGCTGGCTGAGCCTGCGCAAGCGTGGCCGCTGGGAGTACGCCGAACGCACCAACCCCGGCGGCGCGGTGATCATCCTGGCGGTGACGCCCGAGGACAAAGTGCTGTTCGTGGAGCAGTACCGCGTGTCGATCCTGCAGAACACCATCGAGATGCCCGCCGGCCTGGTCGGCGACGAAGCCGGCCACCACGACGAGAGCGCCCTGCTCGCGGCGCAGCGCGAACTGGAAGAAGAGACCGGCTACCGCTGCAAGCGCGTGGAGTTCGTCCACGAAGGCCCGTCTTCGTCCGGCATGAGCACGGAGATGATCGCCTTCGTGCGCGCCTGGGACCTGGAGAAGGTCGGCCCTGGCGGCGGCGACGAAAGCGAGAACATCGTGGTCCACGAAGTCCCCCGCAAGGAGGCGGGCGCCTGGCTGTTCGCCCGCGCGGCGCAAGGCTATTCGGTGGACCCGAAGCTGTTCGCGGGGCTGTGGTTCATCGAGCACAGCCGCGTGGAAACCTGACCCCGCGCTCCCCCTGGAAGGGCGCCGGGGCCGCCGTATACTGCGGCCATCCGTACCGTCAGGGAGCCCGCGACCGTATCGCGCGCTCCCGTTCGGCCCAAGGCTTGCGCCACAGGTGGAACCGGAACCGACAGCCATGCCCGACACCGCCATGCCGCTGGACTGCCTCATGGCGCTGGCCGCCCGGCAGTTCGGCGTGGCGGCCGCCTGCATCGGGCCGCGGATGCCGGGCATCCAGCCGGCGGGAACGGCCAGCGACGCCACTCTGCGCACAGCCTTGCTGGATGTGCATCGCGCGGGCGCCTTCGACCCGATAGACGCGCCGCTGGCCGTCACTGACGCCCACGCGGATCCTCATTGGCGCGGACGCACGCCGCTCCCTTTCCGGTTCATCGCCTGCTGGCCGCTGCACGCCGGCGGCCGGCATCTCGGCGACCTGCTGCTCGCCGATCGCGACCCGCGCCCACCTGGGCAGTTCGACCTGGCCGCGCTCGGCGACGTCGCGGCCATCGCCGCCACGCTTGTCGGCGCCGCGGGGCGCGATGCGGAGATGGAGGCCCTGCGCGCCAACGAGCGTTTCCTTTCGCTGGCCATCGCCGGCAGCGGCACCGGCGTGTGGGATCGCGACGTCGGGGCGGGAAAGATCCATTACTCCTCTGGCTGGAAAGCGATATTCGGTTACGCGGTCGACGAGGTCTCGGATCGCATCGAAGACGCCTACGCGCGGCTGCACCCCGATGACGTCGAATACGTAAAGTCGGCCATGCAGGCGCACTTCGAGGGCCGCACCGACAGCTACGAAGTGAAACACCGGCTGCGCTGCAAGGACGGCAGCTACAAATGGATCTGCAGCCGCGGCCGGGTCGTCAGCCGCGACGCGCAAGGCCATGCGCTCAGGATGATCGGCACTACGACCGACCTGACCTCGATGCAGGCCATGTCGGACGCGCTGCGGGATACGCTGGAACTGATGACGGCCCTGACCGACGAGATCCCCGGCTTCGTCGTCCAGTATCGCCAGCAGCCCGACGGCCACGCCTTCTTTCCGTACGCGAGCGCGGGTATCGCGGACATCTACGAACTCACCGCCGAACAGGCCGGCAGCGACGCCGGCAGTGTGGAAGAGCGCATCCATCCCGCAGACCGGCACGCCTATCGCGCGTCGCTCGCGGCCTCCGCCGAACGGCTGGCGCCCTGGTACCTGGAGTACCGGGTGCTGCTGCCCCGCCAGGGCCTGCGCTGGCGGCATGGCAACGCCAATCCGCGACGCCTGCCCGACGGCAGCACGATCTGGCACGGCTTCATCACCGACGCGACGGAACGCAAGCGCGCCGAGGCCGAGCTGCACGAGCACGCGACCACCGACAGCCTCACGCGCCTGCCCAACCGCCGCCACTTCATGACCCAGCTCGCCGCGGACCTGGCGATGCTCCGCCGCACGGGCGGCCCGGATGCGGCCGTGCTGATGTGCGACCTGGACTACTTCAAATAGATCAACGACCGCTTCGGCCACGAGGCGGGCGACCGCGCGCTGCGCCACTTCGCCGACATCCTGCGCGAGTACCTGCGCCCGTGCGACCTGGCCGGCCGTATCGGCGGCGAGGAATTCGCCGTCCTGCTCCGCGCTACCGGCCTGGACGATGCCCACGCGATCGCCCGGCGCATCCGCCGCCAGGTCGCCGACGAACCTTTCGTCGATCGCGGCCAGGCCATCGCGCTCACGGTCAGCATCGGCCTGGCGCCCATGACCGCCGCCGACCCCGATGCGGAAAGCGCGCTGTCCCGCAGCGATGCGGCCCTGTACCGGGCCAAGCGGGCCGGCCGCAACCGGATCGAGCGGGTTTAACCCCCCCGCCGGATCGCGACTAAAGTTCTTTCGGCGCCGGCCGATGTTTGGGATGTCGTTCCTTGACAACGATTTCCCATCGATCGGATACACGCCCATGAAAACCCTACTCGTCGCCGCGCTCCTGCTGGCCCCTGTCGCTTCGCATGCGGCCTGCTCCTCCACGGATTTCGCCATCTCCGACTTCAAGATGAAGTCCACCGGCTCCGGCACCGGCATGCGCCTGAGCCTCGCCGGCCAGCTGACCAATCATTGCGCTTCGCCCGCCGCCGCCCAGATCCGCATCGAAGCGAAGGATGCCGGCGGCAAGGTGCTGCAGAGCAAGCAGGGCTGGCCAGCCGGTACCGCCAACATCGGTCCGGGCCAGTCGGTGCCGTTCGACCTCGGCCGCCTGTTCCGCTACGAGTCCGACATGCAGGACTACACCGTCAGCGTCTCCGAGGTGAAGACCTGGTAAGCGTTCCACGTACCGAAACTGCTGTTTTTCTTCGGCCCCGCAAGGGGCCTTTTTTTTTAGCAGGAAATGGGAAATCGGAAAAGAAAAAGCGGCCCCTTCGGAGCCGCCTCTTCAAACCGCGGGAGCCAACTGCTCCCGAGTCCCTATTCCCACTCAATGCAATACGAACAACCGGTCGAAGCCGGCGACGCGCAGCGTTCCGCGCAGTTCGGCGCCCGCGTTGACGATGCGGATCTCCGAGCGTTCGCCGCCGGCGTGTTCGCGCAGCAGCAGAAGCATGCCCAGCGCGGAGCTGTCCATGCTGTTCACCTCGCCCAGGTCGATCACGTAGCTGCGCGCGGGACGGCCGCTCAGGCAGGCGTCGTGGAAGTCGCGGTGCACGGTGAAGTCGAAGCGCTCGCCCAGCTGCAGGGTGAGGCAGTCTTGCTCGTTGTCGTGATGGATGTTCAGGCTCATGGGCTTTGTCCTCGGTCGGCGCGGGCGTTCAGAACAGCTCGATCTCGCCGGCGTCCATGGAGTTCTGCAGGGCCGGGCCGCGCGCGCGCAGCCGGGCCTTCTCGCGTTGCATGGAAAGGCGGGCGCGCACGCGCTGGGCATGCTCGGCCAGGGCCGCGGCGTCCACGTCGGTGCAGGCCAGTTCCTCGATGTCGCGGGTGCAATCGGCGGTCACTTCCTGCAGTTCGACCAGGCGCGTGCGCGTCTGGTTGATCAGCTGGCTGAGGATGTCCTCGAACTGCAGCGAGCGGATGGTGGTGGATACGTCGCTACCCAGGCCACGGTTGATTTCCACCACCTGGTCGGCGACCTGGCTGGTGCGCGCGTCGCTTTCGGTGACGTGGGCCATCATCGCGTCGATGCCGCCCTTGGTGGACAGCGCCATGTTCAGGTCCTGCGAAGCCATCGCGCCGACCAGGCCGCGCAGCTGTTCCATCGCCGTGCGCGCACGCTCGACGTGGCTGCCGATCTGCTCATTGAATTGGTTGGAATGGCTGGCCAGGTTGCGGATCTCGCCGGCCACCACCGCGAAGCCGCGGCCCGCCTCACCGGCGCGCGCCGCCTCGATCGAGGCGTTGAGTGCCAGCAGGTTGGTTTCTTCGGCGATGGTATTGACGTTCTTCAGCAAGCCGAACACCGCGTCCATTTCCTGGGCCATGCCATCGATGCGGTAGACGATGCGCAGGCTGTCGCGCGACAGCTGCACGATCAGGCCGACGAAGTGTTCCAGCAGGTCGCTGGTGCGCGCGGCGAAGTCCTGCACGGACACGCCGTCCTTCTGCGTATCGATGATCTGCTTGAGCAGCGATTGCTGCAGGCCCGTCTTGTGCGACAGGCCATCGAAGCCGCCGCCGAGTTCGGACACCGCATCGCGCAGCAGGTCCAGCGCCTGGTGCAGCTCGCGCGCGGCATGGCCCAGTTCGTCGACCAGCGCTTCGCGCACGTCTTCCAGCGCTTCGCGCACCGGCGCCGTGTCCTGCGCCGGCGGCATCACGGTGACGACGCGGGCCGGCGTGCGACGCTGCTCGACCAGCCCGGCGGCCGAGACGGCGACGATGGCCAGCGGCGCCAGCCAGGCGGGATGCCACAGCAGGCACAGCAGCAGCGCGGCCGCGCTGACGCTCAAGCCGAGCGGCAGGCGAAAGATGGACGGGGCGGGGATGGCAGACATGACAGCGTCCAGTTCAGCGGATGGCGGCGCGCGCGGCGCCGGCGAAAGGTTGGCGCGCCAGTTCCAGCAGGCGCACAGCGATGTGTTCCAGCGGCAGCATCTCGCGGGCCGCGCCGAGCTTCCAGGCGGCGCCGGGCATGCCCCACACCACCGAACTGCCTTCGTCCTGCACCACCGTGGCGGCGCCGGCTTCCTTCAGTTCGAGCAGGCCGCGCGCGCCGTCGTCGCCCATGCCGGTGAGCAGCGCGGCGATCGCGGTGCGTCCCACGGTGGCGGCGATCGAGCGGAACAGCACGTCCACGCTCGGCTTGTGGCGATTCACCGGCGGACCGTCGTGCAGGCGGCACACGTGCTTGGCGCCGTCCCACATCACCAGCAGGTGCTGGCTGCCCGGCGCGATATAGGCGTGGCCCGGCTGGATCGGCTGGCCATCGCGGGCTTCGCACACGCGCATCGCCGAGCAGTTATCCATGCGCGCGGCGAAGGGGCCGCTGAACGCGGCCGGGATGTGTTGCGTGATCACGATCGGCGGCGCATCCGGCGGCATGGATTCCAGCACCACGCGAATCGCCTCGGTGCCGCCGGTGGAAGCGCCGATCGCGATGATCGGGCTGCCACCGCGCGAATCCGGCGTCTGCGCGCGTGGCAGCACCGCATCGGCGCTGAGCCGCGGGGCGACTTCCAGCTTGCGCACCGCGGTGCGCACGCGCGGACGGGCCAGCGCGGCCAGCTTCACCTTGGAGCAGATGTCCTGCGCGCCCTCGGCGAAGGTGCTGGCTAGGTCGCTGCTGGGCTTGGTGAAGAAGTCCACCGCGCCCAGCTCCAGCGCGCGCAGCGTGACCTCGGCGCCCTGCTGGGTCAGCGAGGAGACCATCACCACCGGCATCGGCCGCAGGCGCATCAGGTTCTCGAGGAAGGTGAGGCCGTCCATGCGCGGCATCTCCACGTCGAGCGTGAGCACGTCCGGTTCCAGCTGCTTGATCTTTTCCCGGGCGATGAGCGGGTCCGCCGCCGTGCCGACCACCTCGATCATCGGATCGCAGGACAGCATCGTCGTCAGCAGCTTCCGCACCAGGGCGGAATCGTCGATCACCAGGACTCGGACTCGGGACATTCAGGCTTCTCTTCGTTGCGCGGAGGGTGGCAGGCGCGGACGCGGGGATGAGTAGTGAGGACGCAAGCCCGGGCCGCGCGCAGAGCCCCCTGTTCCTGGCCGTTTCCGGTCGATCTGCGCTCGCGCGTCGGATGCCGGCCGTACGCCCTCACTGCTCATCCCTGTTTCCTTCAGAACAGCTCCACCTCTCCCTTTATCGGATCGTTGGCCAAACGCTTGAGGTAATTCCGCTCGCCGTCCACCAGCACCGTGGCGTGATGGCCACGCAGCTGGCGCACACGGGCCTTGCCGCTGCACGGAAAGAACTGCACCTGGCGCGGGTAGACGTCGCCGACGTCCTCGGCGACCAGGTCCAGCTGTTCGGCAGCAAGGTAGCGGCGCACGAAGGCGATGTTCCGTTCGCCGATATCGGTCATCTGGGTCAGCACGCGGCCGCCGCCGAAAATCTTCACTTCCAGATCCTCGCGCCGGCCGCCGGCCTTGAGGATGGCGTTGATCAGCTGCTCCATCGCGTCGTTGCCGTAGCGCGCGGCGCGGCCAACGGTGGAGGACCACGCGTCGCGCTCGCCCATCGGCTCGGGCAGCATGAAATGGTTCATGCCGCCGATGCCGCGGCGCCGGTCGCGCACGCAGGCCGAGACGCACGAGCCGAGCACGGTGGCGATCAGCTCTTCCTGGCGGCTCACGTAGTACTCGCCCGGCAGCACCTTCGCGGTCATGCTGCCCTGCGTGGGATCCCAATAGCGCCGCACGTGCTCGAAGCCGGGCAGCACCTCGGCTGCCGTGGCGGGGCGCGCGGACACCGGTTGCAGGGGGGCGTTCATACGGGCTTCTTCCGGTAGACGGTACGGCCGACCAGGCTGAAGTCGTCGCTCAGGCCGTGCATGGATTCGGAGTGGCCGAGGAACAGATAGCCCTCGGGCACCAACTGGCCGGCGTAGCGCCGGAACAACCGCTCCTTGGTCGGCTTGTCGAAATAGATCACGACGTTGCGGCAGAAGATCGCGTCGAACAGCCCGCTCATCGGCCAGTCGTGCAACAGGTTCAGCGGCTGGATCGCGACCAGCTCGCGCAGGCGCGGATGCACGCAGGCCAGGCCCGCGTAGGCGCCCTCGCCGCGCAGGAACCAGCGCCGCCGGCGCTCGGCGCTCACGCCGCCCAGCTTGTCCACGGCATAGACGCCCTCGCGCGCGCCGGCCAGTGCCTGCGGCGACAAGTCGGTCGCGAGGATCTTCGCGTCCACCCCGCCGCCATGCTTTTCCAGCGCTTCGGCCAGCACCATCGCCAGCGCATACGGTTCTTCGCCGGTCGAGCAGCCGGCCGACCAGATGCGCAGGCGCTCGCCGCTGCGACGCTTCTCCGCCAGCCACTGGGGCAGCAGCGTCTGTTCCAGCAGGTCGTAATGGTGCGACTCGCGGAAGAACGACGTGACATTGGTGCTGATCGCACTGGCCAGATCGCCCAGCTCGCTTTCCGGATCGTTGCGCAGCAGCTCGCAATAGCCGGCGAACTCCTTCAGCCCAAGCGCGCGCAGGCGGCGCAGCAGGCGGCCCTGCACGAGCTGGCGCTTCTGCTCGCTCAGCGCGATCCCGCAATGCTTCAAGACGAACTCGCGCAGGAATTCGAACTCGCGGTTGCCCAGCAGTGGGCCGGACACGCCCGGTGCTGACGTCTCGGCGGAAGGGATCGCGCTCATGCCTCAGAACTCCGTCCACTCGCCGGCGGACACCGGTGGCGCGCGGGGCGCGGAACGCGGCTGGCGCACGGCGGCAAGAATCGCCGCCGTCGCGGTCGCGGCGGCTTCGTGACGCTACCGTTCCGCGGAAGCGGCCGGCACGGCGTCTGCTTCGATATGGAAGAACGCCACCTGCCGGGTCAGCTCGGCGGCCTGCTCCTGCATGGCGCGTGCCGCGGCAGCGGCTTCTTCCACCAGGGCGGCGTTCTGTTGCGTGGCTTCGTCCATCTGGGTCACCGCGTTGTTGACCTGCTGGATGCCGGCCGACTGCTCCTGGCTGGCTGCGGCGATCTCCGCCACGATGTCGGTGACCTTGCGTACGCCGTCGACGATCTCGGCCAAGGCGTGACCGGAACGGTCGACCAGTTCGGAACCGATGCGCACGCGTTCGCCCGCCTCGCCGATCAGCCCCTTGATCTCTTTCGCCGCGCTCGCGCTGCGCTGGGCCAGGTTGCGCACTTCCGTCGCCACCACCGCGAAGCCGCGCCCCTGTTCGCCGGCGCGCGCTGCTTCCACCGCGGCGTTCAACGCCAGCAGGTTGGTCTGGAAGGCGATCTCGTCGATCAGGCCTACGATGTCGGCCATGCGGCGGCTGGAGCTGTCGATGTCGTGCATGGCCGCCACCGCTTCGCGCACGATCTCGCCGCCCTGCTCGGCGCGCACCTTGGCGCCGCGGGCCAGACTGTCGGCCTGGCCGGCGTTGTCGGCGTTCTGTTTCACCGTCGCCGTCATTTCCTCCATCGAGGCGGCGGTTTCCTCCAGGCTGGAGGCTTGTTCCTGCGTGCGCTGGCTCAGGTCGTCGTTGCCGCGCGCGATCTGCTGCGCGGCGCCGCTCACGGCCACCGCGTTGTCGCGCACTGCGCTGACGATCTCCACCAGCTTGTCGCTCATGGCCTGCAGCGCGTATTGCAGCAGGCCCAGCTCGTCGTCGGTGCGCACCGTGATCCGGTGCCCCAGGCGCCCCTGTGTGATCAGTCCGGCTACGTCGGCGGCGGCGCGCAGCGGCCTGGCGATGGTGCGCTGCAGATAAACCACGATGCCCGCCATCACCAGCAGGCCCAGCAGCAGGCAACCCCCGACCGCCAGCAGCACGGCGGCGAAGCGCGCGTGCGCGGCGTCGTAATGCTCGCGGACCTGGTCGGCATTAATCTTCAGCAGGTTGCCGGTCACCTCGCGCAACTCGCCGGCCGTCGCCGCGAAGGTCGTATCGACCAGTTCTGCGGCGCCGGCGACGTCATTGCGTTCCAGCTTGCCGAGCGCCTCCTCCACCTGGGCGTCGTAGCGCTGGCGCAGCGGGGCGTAGCGTTCGGCCTGCGCACGTTCGGCGTCGGAGGAAACGAAAGCCGGGTAATAGGAGGACCAGGCCTGGTCGAGCGAGCGCTTCACCGCCGGCCAATCCGCCCTCAGGCGGACGGCCATGGCCGGATCCCGCTTGATCACTGCCAGATCCAGGCGCGTGCGCCAGTCGTTCTGCAGATCGATCACGCGCGAGATGTCCATCACCGGCAGCATGTTGGTGTGGTAGATGTCGGCCAGCGCGTTGTTGCTTGCGCGCAGCGCCTGGATGCCCACGGCGCCGACGGCGATCATCGCCAGCGCGCAAAAAGAAAGCGCGATGATCAACTTGCGCGAAATGGTCCACTTGCCGAGCGTCACAACGCTTACCTCTTATCGTTAGGAAACAGCCGGGTTCTCCCCTCCCCTGCCCGCCGCTCCGGGAAGAGCGGCGGTCCCGCACGGCGTCCCTACCGTCGGGCCGCGTCGGTGCCTTCCGGCGCCGACGCGGCTTCCGCTCAGAACTCCTTCCACACCCCGGCGTCGGCCGTCTCGGCCGCGCGCGGAGCGCGCGGCGCGGCGGGCGCCGAGCTGCGTACCGCGGCAAACACCGCCTCGGCTTCGGCCGAGGCCGTCGCGGCGGCCTTGCGCGCGGGCGCCAGCGTGGCCGCGGCTTCTTCGCCCAGGCGGAAGAAGCCCACCTGGCGAGCCAGTTCGCCGGCCTGTTCCTGCATGGCACGCGCGGCAGCGGCGGCTTCTTCCACCAGCGCGGCGTTCTGCTGGGTCATTTCGTCCATCTGGGTGACGGCGTTGTTCACCTGGTCGATGCCGGCCGACTGTTCCTGGCTGGCCGCGGCGATCTCCGCCACGATGTCGGTCACCTTCTTCACGCTGTCCACGATCTCGGCCAGCGCCTTGCCCGACTGATCGACCAGCGAGGTACCGGTGCGCACCTTGTCGGCGCTGTCGGCGATCAGGCCCTTGATCTCCTTGGCCGCGCCCGCGCTGCGCTGGGCCAGGTTGCGCACTTCCGTCGCCACCACCGCGAAGCCGCGGCCCTGTTCGCCGGCGCGCGCCGCTTCT
>JABLTH010028824.1_pt1 | contig 11993 bp, 13 predicted proteins | sample 7875711 | NCBI WGS metagenome assembly JABLTH01 (sample SAMN14941262, study PRJNA633318) | bioreactor metagenome | isolation source: bioreactor | place: China | collected 2019-03-05 | reverse complement strand
GGGATCCACCTCGCGCATCTGCTCACGCTCGTCGGCTGGTACGCCGCGGTGCTCTGCGGCGAGGGGATCGGCGCAGCGGCGCGGCTCGCCGGCAAGGCTGCGCTTCTCACCGTGCCGCTCCAGCCCGTCTTCCTCACCGCCGCCGCGTTCGCGTTCGTCACGCTGGGCCCCTGGGCTGCACGCGGGGTGCTCGATCCCGGGCTGCCCGCTCTCGTTCTGGTCACGGCCCTTCCGTGGGCGGAGCGGCGCCGGCGCGCGAAGCCTCGCGACCGCTAGCGAAGGCCTGCGCGTCGGCGGCAGCGCCCGGCACGAGGCCGAGCATTGCGCGCTCGATCGCCGTCACGAAGCCGTCGATGCCGAAGCGCTTCTCGGCGCGCCGTCGCGCGGCCTCGCCGAAGCGCGTGCGCAGCGCGGAGTCTTCGCACAGGCGCGCCAGAGCCGCCGCGAGACGGTCCGCGTCGCCGGCCGGAACGAGCAGGCCCGTCTCTCCGTCGACGACGACCTCGCGATTGCCGCCCACGTCGGTGCACACGATCGGCAGCCCGCAGGCCGACGCCTCGACGAGCGCGAGCGGCATCGCCTCGCTGTGTGCGGCGAGCACGCTCACGTCGATCGCGTGCTGCAGGAGCGCTTCGGGGTTTCGCACCTCGCCGAGAAATCCGACCGAGTCGGCGACTCCCAGCTCCGCAGCGAGCCGCTCGAGCGGTGAGCGCTCGGGGCCGGCGCCCGCGAGCAGGAGGCGCGCGGGGCGCCGTGCGCGCAGCACGGAGAACGCGCGCAGCAGCACGTCGGCGCCCTTGCGCGGGATGAGGCTCCCGATCTGCCCGATCACGAGCTCGGCGTCGCCGATGCCGAGATGGCGCCGCACGGCGGGGTCGCGTCGCGCGGTCGGCCGGAAGCGATCGAGGTCGGCGCCGTTCGGAATCACGAGCGCATCGCCCGCACGGCGGTGCTTCGCGAGCGACGCGCGCCGCGTGGCCTCGCTCGGAAAGACGATCTGCCGGGCGTCCCAGAGACCCCAGAGCCAGTAATACCGGCGGTAGAACGGCGCGTGGATGTGGCAAAGTCGCGGGATGCCCAGCCAGCGCGCCGCCAGCCAGCTCGCCTGCGAGGCGCGGCCCGAGTTGCAGTACAGCAGCGCCGGGCGCCGCTCGCGCGCGAACGCGAGGATCCGGCGCGCGGTGCGAAGATGCGCGCGAAGGTCGAGCCGAACGTCGCCGCGGTCGATCATGATCTCGGCGAGATCGACCCGCACGGCCTCGACGCCGCGCGCCGCGACCGCCTCGCGCATCACCTCCTGGCTGCACACGACGCGCGGCCGGAACCGGCCGCGGTCGAGCCGCTCGAGCAGAGCGAGCAGGCAGTTCTCGCTGCCCCGCAGCCACGGGTCGCCGTAGTGGACGAACAGGACGTCGATCAAGCGCACTCCCGCCCGGCGCCTCGGTGGCATGGCCCGCGCGCCCTCCCCTCTCGTTTCGGAATCCCCGTGGGCGCGATGAAGCCGAGCGGCCCCCCGCCGCGCGCCCGGCTCCCGAGAGGCTAGCCCGTGGCCTCACCGACCCTCCGCCGGCGGCGCGTGCTCCTCGTGGAAACCAATGAGGACGGAACGACGGGAGGGTCGTACCGCGCCCTGTGCGATCTCGTACGCCGCCTCGATCGGCGCCGCTTCGAGCCGCGCGTGGTGCTCTACCAGCGAGGGCCGGCAGCCGCCGAGATCGAGGCCGCGGGCGTGACGGTCGAGGCCTGGGACGAGATCCGGGAGGCCGAGCGGGCGTTCTCGGGCCCGCAGCGCCCCGGGCGGCGCCTGCGGGGCGTCTTCGAGGCGATTCGGCGCCGGGCGCACGGGATGCGGGCCGCGGGGATCGACCTCGTTCATCTCAATAATTCTCCCGGGGTCGGCTTCGACGACTGGCTTCCCGCCGCGCGCCTGGCGGGGATCCCCTGTCTGACGCACGTGCGCGGCCCGTTTCCGACCGCGGGCAGCGCGGTCGGCCGCTGGCTCCAGCAGCGCTTCGATGCGGTGATCGCCGTGAGTCGCTGGATGGAGCGTGCCGCGACCGCCGCAGGAATCCCGGAGGGCCGGGTCCGCGTGGTCTACGACGGCGTCGACCGCGAGGCCCTCGCCGGCGCGCTGCGCCGACAGCCCGCGGCGGTGCGCGCCGAGCTCGGCCTCGCCGCAGACGACTTCCTCGTGCTCCTCGCGGGCCACCTTCGCCCATGGAAGGGCCAGCGGCTCGCGCTCGAAGCGCTCGCGCGAACCAGCCCCCGGCTTCGAGCCCGGCTCCGGCTCGTTCTCGCCGGCGCGGCGCCGCCCGCCGAGGCCGCGTATCGCGAGGAGCTCGAGGCCTTCGCCCGCGAGGAGGGCCTCGGCGCCTGCGTGCGCATCCTCGGCGAGCGGCGGGACATTCCCGACCTCATGCGCGCGGCGGATGTCGTTCTCCACGCGTCGACGAGCCCCGAGCCGTTCGGGCTCGTCGTCGCGGAGGCGATGGCGCTCGGACGGCCCGTGGTCGCGGCGCGCCTCGGCGGCCCGTGCGAGATCGTGACCGAAGGCTCGGGCCTGCTGTTCGACCCGTCCCGGCCCGACGAGCTCTCGTTCCTGCTCGAGCAGCTCTACGAGCAGCCGCAGCTCCGCGAGCGGCTCGGGGCCGCCGGCCTCTCGCGCGCCGCGGATTTCGACATCCGTCATACCGTCGCAGGGGTCGAGCGCTGCTATGCCGGCCTGCTCGGCCTTTCTGACGCTGCGGACGCCGATCCGACCCGGCCGGCCCCGGCCGCCGCTTCGGCACCCGGCGCAACCCGAGGCACAATCGGGGGCACCCTCTAGCCGGGGGGGCGCGGGCGGCTCGTCGCCGCCGCGGACAGGAGGCAGGGCTTGGCGCAGGGACGGGTCGGCACGGCGCTGCTCTGCACGCTCCTCGTCGCGATCGGCGCGCTCGCGTGGTGGCTCCAGCTCCAGCCGCCGCTGCGCGTCGACGCCTCGTCGCTCGCGACGCTGCCGGCGCAGGTCGGCGCGTGGGTCTCGCAGGATGTCCCGCTCGAGAGCGCGGTCGAGGCCGAGCTGCGCGCGGACATGAATCTGCAGCGCCTCTACACGCATCCCGCGGGCGCGTCGGTCTGGCTCTACATCGGCTATTACGGCACGGCGCGCGGCGGGCGGCCCGAGCACACACCGCGCGGCTGCTACACCGGCGCGGGCTGGGGGATCGAGTCCTCGCGCAGCCTCGACGCGGAGCCGGGCGGCCCGCTTCGCGTCAACGAATACGTCGTCGAGCGCGACGGCGAGCGGCAGCTCGTTCACTTCTGGTACCGCTCGCACCGCAGGACCGGCCTTCTCGGCGGACTCGATCAGAACGTCGATCGCCTGCTCGGGCGCCTTCTCGACGGACGAGCCGACGGCGCGCTGGTGCGCCTGAGCACGCCGCTCGCACCGGGAGAGGAAGTCGCCGCGCGCGGGCGGCTGCTGGGCTTCGCGGCCGAGCTCGATCCGATGCTGGCGGCGCGCTGGCCCGACGAGACGTCCGGCGCCGCCGACGGCCCGCGCGTCGCGTCGCCGTAGCGAGGCTGCGGTCCGCTGCTACGGCGTTTCGCGCCTCGCCGCGCGCTCGCCGCGCTGTCGAACGCGCTCGAGGTGATGGGTCTCGATCACGCGCACGACCTCGTTCACGTCGTCGGTCACGGTGAACAGCTCGAGGTCCCGCGGCGAGATGAGCTTCTCGGCGAGCAGCCGCTGCTTGATCCAGCGCACGAGGCCGCCCCAGAACTTCGTGCCGAAGAGCACGACGGGAAAGTCGTGAATCTTGCCCGTCTGCTTGAGGGTGAACGCCTCGAACATCTCGTCGAGCGTTCCGAAGCCGCCGGGCAGCGCGACGAAGCCGCTCGCGTACTTCACGAACATCACCTTGCGCGCGAAGAAGTGTTCGAACTCGAGCTGGATCTCGGCGAAGCGATTCGGCTTCTGCTCCTTCGGGAGCTCGATGCTGAGGCCGATCGATTTTCCGCGGCCCCTGCGCGCGCCGCGGTTCGCGGCCTCCATCACGCCGGGGCCGCCGCCGGTGATGATCGAGAAGCCGGCGGCCGAGAGCGCGGCGGCGATGCGAACCGCCTGCCGGTAGTACGGATGGCCGGGGCGAATGCGCGCGCTTCCGAAGATCGAAACCGCCGGCCACACGGGGCGCAGCGTCTCGAAGCCCTCGACGAACTCGCCCATGATCTTGAAGACCGCCCACGTCTCGCGGGCGCGCGGATCGCCGCTCATGGGCTCCTCATCGGGCGATTCACGGGCGCTTCTTGAACAGGGCGTCGAGGGCGGCCCGGCCCGGGGCAGCACTCGGCGCCGGCGGCCCCTCTCGGGGGACGAACCACTCGCAGCGGTTCGCACGGTCTCGGTCGGCGACGCGCTCCGCGCCCGGCTCGCGGCACTCGTTGTACGCCGCGGGATCATGGTGTGCGCAGTTGCGACACACGTGAAGATCGGCGCCGCAATCGCACGCGTCGCGAAAGCCGATGCGATCCCCGCTGCCGAGCGCCCGCTCGCGGCCGCACGAGAAGCAGTGCATGGCCGGGACAGTCCCCGTCCTCCGCACGATGTCAACCTCCGTGCGCCGGCGTGATACCGTCGGGCGCGATGCGCGCGCCGGGCCTTCGCGAGCTGCTCCTCGTCTGTGTCGCCGCGGCCCTCGCGGCCGGCCCCGAGGCCCGCGCGCAGGCCGGCGCCGCGGGACCGGACCTCAACCTGCTCGCGCTCGACTGGGCGCGCGGGCAGTACGGATCGCCGCTCGTCTGCGACGTCGGCGGGGCTCCCGTCCGCGCGGTCCGCAGCGTCCTGATTGCGCCGGCGCCGGCGAAGGACGTCGAGCGCGGCCCCGCCAACCGGATCCAGTTTCCCGATCCGGAGGCCCGCGGCGCGACGCGCTGCTTCTCGGAGCTCGGCGCGGACGAGCCGCTCGTCGACGGGACGCTCACGGTCTTCCTGCCGGGTCGCTCGCGCCCCGACACCGCACGCTACGACTTCCAGGCGGCGCTGCGCCGCGACGACGGGTTCCGGTTCGAGATCCGCGCCGGAAAGCTCGCGATCCGGGGCTGGGCGCCGGGCGAGACCGAGCCGCACGTCGTCGACTTCGCGGGAGGGCACGCGTGGCTCCGCGCGGCGCGCAGCGGCAGCGATGCCGAGCGCCTGCTGCGCGGCTTCGAGAGCAAGCGGAAGGTCGTGCTCGATCTCGAGGCGCCGGACGGAGCCACCCTGCACTTCCCGCTGTTTCAGGCCCCCGAGCGCTGAGCACCGCGGCCGTCGCCGAGTCGCCGGCGCGGGGAGCGGCTCCGGACGGGTGCGGATGCGTTCAGTCTCGGTGCGGGCGTGCCGATGCAGGGCCCATGGCCGGCCCCGAAGACGAGAAGCCCATCGTCTCGCTCCTCGCCGACGACCCCGAGGAGCGGCCTCACATCGAGGCGTTCGTCGTGGGCCTCGGCGAGAGCGTCGACGCGCTGCAGGACCTCGAGCAGGCGGCGGACTTCGCTCGCGTCGCCGACCTCGCACGCGGCCTCGGCCGCGACGCCGCACGCCACGGCTTCCCTCCCCTCTCGGCCGCCGCAGGCGAGGCCGTCGCCGCCGCCGCGGCCGGCGACGGCAAGCAGACCCGCGAGTCGCTGCTCGTCCTCACCGAGATCGCGCGCCGCATCCGCCTCGGCCACCGCGGCGCCGTCTAGGCCGCACCGGCGCGCGGGCGCTCGCCGGCAGCGGCCTTCGCTCGCCCTCGGCTCGCGGGCCTGGCCCGTGCCGTAGGCCGGCGGGGACGCTCCGCGACTAGAGCTGGTACCAGAGGTCGGCGAAGAGGCCCGAGCCGAAGACCGTGAGCGCGAAGATCGTCGCGTTCGCGACGGCGTGGCTGATCACGAGCGCGGCGATGTGGCCGCGGTGGTAGAGCCAGAGGTTCCACACGACGCCCGTCACGAGCGCGACGGGCCACTGCCAGCCGAGGTGCGAGAACGTGAACAGCACCACGGTCACGAGGAATCCCTGCCAGGCGAAACGTGCCACCGGCAGGTCGCGGAAGTCCGTCTCGAAGTCGGCGTCGACGCCCCGGCGCGAGATGCGGACGAGCTCGGCCGCGCGGATCAGGAAGCTGCGGACGAAGAGCTCCTCGACGAAGGGCGTCACGGCCGCGAAGCCCACGAAGCGAAGCCCGAGGACGACCTCGCGAAGCGACGCCCCGAGCTGGTCGGGATCGAACCGTGTCGCCGCGTCCGGCTTCGCGAGCCACCCGGCCTGGTACGGGACGATCCACAGCAGCGCGATGCCGACCCCGAGCGCAACGTCCGATCCGACACCGAGGACGGTCGGGCGAAAGCCGCGCAGCTCGGGAAAGTCGCCGCGGCGGAAGTAGTGGACGAGCAGCGCCGCGGGCACTGCGACCCGGAGCACCCACAGAACGAGCGAGCCCTCCCCGACCGGCCGCGCCTGCACCTCGGTGATCACGAGGAACGCGAGGTACGGCACGACGTAGGCGGGCCACCCGGAGTCGGCGCGCCCGGAGCGCGCGGCGGAGGAAACGGCTTCGCTCACGGCCTACTTCTCGGCCGCACCGGCCGCATTCTCGAGCAGGCGCCGGTAGGCGCGCACGAGATCCGTGTAGTCGTCGATCCCGACGCGTTCGTTCGTGCCGTGGATCCTGCGGGTGTCTTCGAGCGTGAGCCGCAGCGGCATGAAGCGATAGACGGCGTCCGTGAGCGGCGCGAAGTGGCGGGAGTCGGTCCCGGCGAGCATGAGGTACGGCGCCACCACGGCGCCCGGAAGCGCCTCGCGGATGCTGCGCGCGAGCATCTCCCAGCCTTCGCCGTCCGTGCGCGAGAGCGACGACGCCTCGCGCTTCTTGGGAAGGGCGCGGATCGCGACCCGCGGGTCGCCCACCACGCTGCGCACGTGCTCGAGCACGGCATCGATCGTGTCACCGGGCAGGATGCGGAAGTTCACGACCGCGCGTGCGCGGCTCGGGATCACGTTGTCCTTCATGCCCGCGCTGAGGACCGTCGGGGCGGTCGTCGTGCGAACCGTCGCGCTCGCGGCCGGGATGCGCGCGAGCGCGCGCTCGACGACGGGGCGCAGCAGCCACAGGTTCGCGTACACGATGCGGTGCGCGAAGTCGGCCTCGGGGCCGACGCCCTGCTCGACGAGGAGGCGCGATGCGCCGTCGAGGCGTACCGGCATCTGCGTGCGCTCGACGCTGCGAACGGCGGCGGCGAGGATGCCGATCGCGGTCTGCGCCGCCGGAGTCGACGAGTGCCCACCGGGCGCCTGCGCCTCGAGCTCGACGCTCACGTAGCCCTTTTCGGCGATGCCGACCGCGGCGACCGGCGCCGCGACGCCCGGAGCGATTCCCTGCAGGATCGATCCGCCTTCGTCGACCACCATGAGCGGGCGAACGCCGCGCTGTGCGAGCAGCGCGGCGATCTGCGCGGCGCCGCCGGCTCCGCCGATCTCTTCGTCGTGCCCGAAGACGAACACGATCGTGCGGCGCGGACGAACGCCGTCGCGCAGCAGCGACTCCGCCGCCTCGAGCTCGCCGAACAGGTTCACCTTGTCGTCGAGCGCGCCGCGCCCCCAGACGTATCCGCCCGCGATGTCGCCTGCAAACGGCGGGTGCTCCCAGTCGGGCTCCGTCCCCGGCTCGACCGGAACCACGTCCTGGTGCGCCATCAGCACGACGGGGGCGAGGCTCGGATCGCTTCCGCGCCAGGTGTAGAGCAGCGCGAAGTCACCGACTCGCTCGCGAGCCAGCGTCCGGTGCACGAGCGGGAACTCCTGCTCGAGGTAGCGCTGAAGGCCCTCGAACGCGGCGTCGTCGCGGTTCGCTCCGTCCTGGTTCGAGATCGTCGGGAAGCGCAGGCCGCCGGCGAGCCGGGTCGCGAGGGCGGGCGCGTCGAACGCGACCCGCGCCGCGGGCTCGGCGGGGACCTGCTGCGAGCGCATCGTCGCCGCGCGCACGAGGAGCACGGCGAGGATCAGCGCGAGAGCGAAGCCGAGGATTCGAAGCGCGCTTCGCACGGGGCCTCCGCAAGGCCCCTAGCTTCGCAGCGTCCGCGCAGCGCCGCACGGCCCTCGGCCGCCCGCGGCGCGCTGCGGGCCGCGGCCGCGCCCGGTCTCGGACCCGCGGCGCGTCCTCCCGCCGCGAAGGCGCGGCGTCAGGATCGTGCGGCGGCGACCTCCGCCGGCTCCGCGTCGCTCGCGTCTTCGGCCTCCGCGTCCTCGCCGCTGCGCAGGTCGTTGTAGCAGTGCACGCACAGGCTCGACTCCCCCTTCACGAGCATGGGGGTGTCGCAGCGTGCGCAGCGGTGACAATGCCCGTCCTTCGCGAGGATGCGAACGATGTGGGCGCTGTCGATCACGTAGCCGGCCATGGCGCGTCCTCCGTCTGGCCCCCGGAGCGCACCGCGGCTCCCGGAACGCCGGGAGCGAGATCGGAGGGGGCCGATCGTGGAGTCGTGTCGCGGAGCCGTCCGCTCGCGCGGGCGTTCACCGCATGACATGCCGGCCATCGGCGCGGGTCGTGCGCACCTGAAGCGACGTTTTTCGTCTCGGGCGCTTCCCCGAGCGCAGCTCGCGCAGCCGCTGCGCATGCGTTCGCGACGACCTGCCGCCCGCCTGCACGCGGGCTGCACGCTGCAGCCGATGCGCAGGTCGCGCGGCGGCCGCCCGCCGCGAGGCGGGGCGCACCCCGTCTCGCGGCGGGTCGCGGCTGCTCGCCGGTGGCGTGCCGCTCCTCGCGGCGTCCGGCTACGCCACCTTCTCGAGGACGTGGATCGCGCACGCGCTGCCGAGGCCGATCACGTGCGTGAGCCCGAGCCGCGCGTTCGGCACCTGCCGCTTGCCGGCCTCGCCGCGCAGATGCGTCGACACCTCGTAGAGGTTGGCGATGCCGGTCGCGCCGAGCGGATGGCCCTTCGAGAGCAGCCCGCCGGAGACGTTCACCGGGACGCGCCCTCCGAGCGCCGTCCAGCCCTCGTCGATGGCCCTTCCCGCCTCGCCCTCGCCGCACAGCCCGAGGTTCTCGTAGTGGAGAATCTCGGCCGTCGCGAAGCAGTCGTGCAGCTCGACGAGGTGGATGTCCTTCGCCGAGATTCCGGCCATCTCGTACGCCTTCGCCGCGGCGCGCCGCGTGCACGTGTTGACGTCGGGCATCACGAGGTCGCGGTCCGTGAACGGGTCGCTCGTCAGCACCGACGCCTTCACGCGCACCGCGCGCTTCATCCCGAGCTCGCGCGCCTTCTTCTCCGAGCACAGCACCGCCGCCGCCGAGCCGTCGACGTTGACCGAGCACATCAGCTTGGTGTTCGGGTACGAGATCATCTCGGCGTTCATCACCATCTCGAGCGGCGTCTCGATCTGGTACATCGCCTTCGGGTTCAGCGTCGAGTGGTGATGGTTCTTGACGCTCACCTTCGCGAACTGCTCGAACGTCGTTCCGTACTTGCGCGCGTGCTCCATCCCCGCCTCGGCGAACACCGTCGGCATCGTTCCGGACCCGAGCAGCCCCTCCGTCGGGATGCCCTTTCCGCGCGCGCCGCCGCCGCCGAGCAGGCCCTTTCCCATCTGCTCGACGCCCACCGCGAGCGCGAGGTCGTACGCGCCGGCCCGGATCGCCATCCACGCCTCGCGGAACGCGGTGGCTCCCGTCGCGCAGGCGTTCGCGCAGTTCACGACCGGAATCCCCGTCTGGCCGATCTCGTGCAGGATGCGCTGGCCCACCATCGCGCTGGCCTGATAGAGGTTGCCGCAGTAGAGCGCCTCCATGTCCTGGATCTTCAGGCCCGCGTCGTCGAGGGCCATCAGCGCGGCCTGCGCGCCGAGCTGCGGGACCGTCTTCTCCGGGAAGCGGCCGAACTTGATCATCTCCACGCCGAGGATGTAGACGTCGCTCATCGCGCTGTGCTCCCTTCGCTCAAGAGCGGGGCTGGAAGTAGTAGGTGAGGTACTCGTTGCCTTCCGCGTCCTTGCGCGGGGCGACCTTGAAGACGGTCTCGACGGGCATGCCCATCTGGATCTTCGCGGGATCGGCGGCGATGCCGATGAGGTTGCCCTTCACCGTCCCGCCGCCCTCGAGGTCGACGACGCACGAGACGTACGGCACCTCGATCCCGGGAAACGAGCGGTGGACGATCGAGTAGACGTAGAGCGTTCCGCGGCCCGAGAGCGGGATGGCGTCGAAGCCGCCGCGACCGCCGCACTTCGAGCAGCTCGAGCGCTCGCCGAGGAAGATCGCTCGGCAGCTCGTGCAGCGCTGGCCCTCGAGATAGGGACTGCCCTGCGGCGGGATCTTCAGAAACGGAACGACCGGGAGCGGCCCCGCGGCCGCCGCTTGCTCTACCATCGTGGGCTCCTTCGCCAGGGTGGGAGACGCGGGAGTTGATTCGCGAGTCAACCGCGGCGGAGAATGACAGCCGGCACCGGGCCTTGCAACGCCCGGCGCGCCCCGTGCCGGCCGCGGCGCTGCTTGCCGGCCTCTCTGTTGCAAGGTAAACAAACGTTTGTTCGTCTGACGCAGCCCAGCCGAGCCCGAGAGGCCCCATGATCGCCACCGCCCGGCCCGCCGCCGACACCGGCTCCACCGCCGCGCGCATCCTCGACGCGGCCGAGTCCCTCTTCGCGGAGCGCGGCTTCGCGGGAACCGCCGTCCGCGACATCGCGGCGCGCTGCGATCTCAATCCCGCGAGCCTCTACAACCATTTCGAGAGCAAGCAGGCGCTCTACGAAGCCGTTCTCGCTCGCGGGCTCGCGCCCCTCATCGAGGTGCTGCGCCGCTCGGCGCAGGGCGACCCGGGGCCGCTGCCCGCCGACCGGATGATCGACGACGTGATGACGCTCCTCGCCCGCACGCCGAACGTGCCGCGCCTCATCCAGCAGGAGGCCGTGAGCGGCGGAACGCACCTCGCGCGGCTCGTTCAGCGCTGGATCCGGCCGCTGCTCGCCGAGGGCGTCGCCGCGGCGCGCCGCGAGACGGCGCAGGGGTGGGACGACGACGAGGTCCCGCTCATGATCCTCGCGTGGATGAACCTCGTCTTCGGGCCGTTCGCGCTCGCGCCGCTGCTCGCGGAGGTGTTCCACGTCGATCCGCTCGCGCCCGAAGCGCTCGACCGCCAGATCCGTTTTCTCAAGAAGCTCGCGCGGCGCCTGCGCGCCCCCGACGCTTCGCCGCACCCCGCCGATCCCCGCAATCCGAAGAGGACTCCCCGATGAGAAGGCCCGAAGTGGATCTCTCGAGCCCCGACAGCTTCGCCGAAGGGGCGCCGCACGAGCTGTTCCGAAGCCTCCGGCGCGAAGCGCCCGTGTCGTTCCATCTCGAGCCCTCGGGGCCCGGGTTCTGGGTGCTGGCGAAGCACGCCGACGTCAAGTGGGCGTCTCGCAACCCCGAGATCTTCTCGTCGGCGCGCGGCGGAACGAACATCCCGGACCTCGATCCGGCGGCGCTCGCCCAGGTGCGCGCGCTGATGCTCAACATGGACCCTCCCGAGCACCGGCGCTTCCGCAACCTCGTCAACAAGGCGTTCACGCCGCGCGTGATCCAGTCGCTGCGGCCGCGCGTCGAGCGCATGGCGCGCCGCATCGTGAACCGCGTGTGCGAGCGTGGCGCGTGCGACTTCGTGAACGACGTGGCTTCTCACCTCCCGATGGAGGTGATCTGCGAGATGATGGGCGTTCCGGAGGAAGACCGGCAGGCGATCTACGATCTCACGAACCGCCTGATCGGCTTCGACGACCCCGAGTTCCAGACGTCTCCCGAAGACGGCAAGCTCGCCGCCATCGAGATGTTCGTGTACGCGGCGCGGATGGCGGACCGGGCGCGCCGAAGCCCCGGCGACGATCTCACCACGCATCTGCTCGCCGCCGAGGTCGACGGACACAGGCTTTCCGAGCTCGAGTTCAACTCGTTCTTCATGCTGCTGTGCGTCGCGGGCAACGAGACGACGCGAACGGTGACGACGCACGGCATCCACACGCT
>JABLTH010005581.1_pt1 | contig 12003 bp, 11 predicted proteins | sample 7875711 | NCBI WGS metagenome assembly JABLTH01 (sample SAMN14941262, study PRJNA633318) | bioreactor metagenome | isolation source: bioreactor | place: China | collected 2019-03-05 | reverse complement strand
CGGTCGCATTGCCGGTCGCATTGCCGACCGTGTTACCGGCGGCATGGCCGGTGGCGGCCTGGGCCAGCGAGGTGGCGAGCACGGCGGCGAGGAAAAATGCCTTCTTCATTCGGGAACATCTCCAATCGGTATCCGCAGGATTTTACGGCCTCGGCGCCGCACGGCTTGAGTGAAGCCGTCCAGCGCCGCGCCGGCCCGATGTTCCGATGCCCGGATGCCCCGCCCGGAGCGGATGCGTCCCGCCCGCAGTGCCGTCAGGCCTGCTGCGGATCGTAGAGCTTTTCCTTGATGCAGAGCGCCGGCAGCAGGCCGCACAGGAAGTAGGCACCGCCCATCACCAGGAAGCCGAGCCCGATCGACCCGTCGGTCGCGATGAAGCCGATCGCCGCCGGGGCGATCGCCGCGCCGAGGCGGCCGACGTTATAGGCGCCGCCCACCGCCGAACCGCGGATGCTGGCCTCGAAGCTCTCCGTCATGTAGGTAGCGTTCACGCCGTACGGAATGCCGTAGAGAAAGCCGAAGATCGTCATCAGGTAGACGATGTTCGCCGGCGAGTGATACAGCACGATGACCGGCAGGAAGACCGCCGAGCCGAACGCGCCGATGGCGAACACCGCGCGGCGGCCGAACCTGTCGGCCAGCCATCCGGCCGCGATCTTGCCGAAGATCATCGCCAGGTAGGTGCCCACCATATAGCCGGTCATCGAGGAGAACTTCACGTGCAGTTCCTTCTCGAGGTAGGTCGGCATCCAGTTGTTGACGCCGTAGTAGCCGAACTGCAGCAGGCCCGCCGTGAGCGACCACAGCAGGAACATGCGGCGATGCGCCGGATTGCCGAAGATGCGCTGCATCGCGCTCGGCCCGGCGTTGCCGCGGCGCCGCGCGAGATCGCCCCTGGCGCGCGCAGCGAGGTAGCTCGCGGGCTCGGGGATATAGCGCTGCATCAGCACCGCCAGCACCACCGGCACGATGGCGAGGAAGAACAGCCAGCGCCAGCCGAAGGACGGCAGGATCCAGCCGGCCAGCAGCGTCGCCACCACGTAGCCGACCGACCAGCCGGCCTGGAGCGTGCCGAGCACCGTGGTGCGGCGCGCCGTGGGCACGTATTCGGCCATCAGCGTGTTGCACACCACGTACTGCGCGCCGAGGCCGAGCGAGGCGATGAAGCGGAACACCGCGAACTGCCAGAAGTCATGGGTCAGGCCGAGCGCCGCCGTGCCGAGCGAGAAGACGAGGATGGTCCAGACCACCGTGCGCACGCGGCCGAAGCGGTCGGCGGCCCAGCCGCCATAGATGCCGCCGAAGGCCATGCCCGCCAGCGTGATGCTGCCGAGCGCCCCCGCCTGCACGTTGGACAGGCCGAACTCCTGCTTGAGGCTGGACAGGCTATAGGACAGGAACATCAGGTCGGCGCCATCGACCATCAGCCCGAGAAAGGCGAAAACGAACACCGCGATCCATACCCGGTCGCGTGCGGCCAGTTCGCGCTGGCCGGTCAAACCCACTTCCATCTACTCCTCCAAAGGACGCGCCTGCCTCCCGATCGGCCAGATCCAGCGGATCCGACGATGCGGGCGGACTGCGGCACGTGTCATCACCATGACCCGGCGGCGGGACCGGTACGCGTGCGGCGTCCGTTCCTCTGCTGCGGGCGGCGCCCCGCCTCCGCCCTGCCCGCACGGGGCAAGGGGCTGCCAGGAGGCGCCGATCGCCTGCTGTCCTGCACTGCTGCGCGTGTCACCGGCCCAGGGCCGTGCCCACGCGCTTGACCAGCGCCACGAGGCGCGGGCCGATCTCGTTCTCCAGCATCTCGCGGCTGACCACGAAGGCCGGGCCGCCGCAATTGAATGCCATGCGGGTGCCATCCGGCGCGGTGAACGGCACGCCGACGCTGGCGATGTCCTTGTCCCAGTCGCCGACCGACAGGCAGAAGCCGCGCTCCGCGTATTCCTGCCGGGCCTGCTCCAGCCCTTGGCGGATACGCGGCCACGCCTCGGCGTCCTGCAGGCGCACCTGTTCCAGCACCTCGTCGCGCTCGGCGTCGCCGGCCGCGGCCAGGTAGGCGCGCCCCATCGACGTAGTGGCGATCGGCAGGCGCACACCGATCCCGCGCATCACTGTGATCGGCGCGCTGCTGCGTACCCATTCGATGTAGACCACCGAGAGCCGGTCACGCACGCCGATCGACACCGAGGCGCGCGCGTGCTCGGCCAGCTCCTGCATCAGCGGCCGCGCCACGTCGCGGATGTCGAGGTTCGACAGCATCGCGTAGCCGAGCGACAGCACGCCCGTGCCGAGGCTGTACTTGCCCAGCGCCTCGCTGTAGCGCAGGTAGCCCAGCTTGGCCAGCGTGCCCGCCAGCCGCGCCACCGTGGCCTTCGGCAGGCCCGCGCGGCGCGCCAGCTCCGACAGGCCGAGGTGGCGCTCGCCCGCGCCGAAGCAACGCAGCAGTTCCAGTCCGCGCGCCAGCGCGGTGACGAACTGGCGGTCCTTGTCCGCGGCGTCGTCGAAACGGGTGATGTCCCGCTGCTCGTAGTTCGGCTTCGGCGCCGCCTCGGCGCCACGTCGGCGGCCACCCGCCACCCGGCTGCCGGTGGATCCCTTGCTTGGACCGGATGCTGTCATAGCGAAAAACTCCATGTCAACGAATTTCAGATTTCGGTTCGCATAGCGGACCATCATAACGGAGACACTGCCGCGAAGGAAATGCCTGCGAATGCCGGCGTATATCGATCCATCCCGCAACAATAGGTCCGATAACCATCGAAATAGGCAATATTAAGGCGAAACCCCGCTATCCATGTGCTGCAGCCTCCATGCGATGGAGGCGCTGGCGCAGCCCTTAGAACAATGAATGGTCCGCAATGCGGACCGAAATGGGGAGCAAGAAATGTGTGGGGGAAGAAGGCCTGCCACGAAGGCAGCTGGCCCGATGGGTCTTGCGCGAACGGAAGAAGCGGAAGACCCGGCAGGCTAGTTCCCGAGCCTGCGCCGGGGCTTTGCGGCGGCGGTGCGCGCCGGCGGCTTGTCCTGGCGCGGGGCGGGCACCAGGTCGATGCTGCGGCCGGCCTCATGGCCGCCGTCACCGTCGGTGAGGTCGTAGGTCACGTCGAGCACGAAGCGGTCGGCGCGATAGAGGTAGAGGCCGGCATAGGCGATGCGCCCGTCGCGCGCAGTCCACCAGCGCCGGACGCGCACCAGCATGTCGGCCATGCTGCAGTCTGCGCCGCCGGCCAGCAGGTCGGCCGTTTCCTGGTCGGCATAGGCGGCGGTGATTTCCTGGCGGGCCTTGTCCAGCGGGATGCGGTTGTACTGGCGGACCAGGTAGCCGATCTTGTGCCGCTCGTCGCTGCCCGCCGGGAAGCGCGCATAGGTTTCCCGCGCGACATAGCTATCCATCACGCCGTAGGGCTCGCCGTCGTGCAGGTGCAGGGCGCGGATGCGCAGATAAGGCGGGTGCTCGGGCTGGCCGGTGCGCAGCGCCGCGGGCAAGGCGTCGACCGGCTCGCGCAGCAGCACACGGATGGCCTGGCCCGGCGCCAGGCGCAGCGGGTCATTGATGGCGTGGCGCAAGCGTTCGTTGTCCGCCGGCGAGACCACGTCGGCGGTGACGAAGGTGCCGCGGCCCTGGGCACTGCTCACCAGTCCCTCGTCGCTCAGGCGGGCCAGCGCCTGGCGCACGGTGATGGTACCCACGCCGTGAGCGGCGCACAGTTCCGGGATGGTCGGCAGCTGGTCGCCGCGCTTCCATTCGCCCTGCAGGATGCGTCCTCGCAGCAGGCTGGCGATCTGGAGGTAGAGGGCGACACCCTTGCGCCCGGACTTCTGCAATGTGCTCAAGATCACAAGCTCCCGGATTCACGCCTGGGCGCCGCCGCCGGCCGGATTCCCGGCCTGCCGGCGCGCCGGCAGGCTGCTGCGGACGGGACCGGCAGGGCGCAAGCGCCCCGGGTCACGCTCAGGCCTTGGCGACGACGCGCAGGCCCAGCGGCTCGCCGCCGGCCACGATCGCCAGCAGGCGATCGACGTTCGGGTGTGCGCCCGGGCGGTTGCGCGCGTCGGCGGTGTGCTCGGCGAACACGGCGAGGCCGTGTTCGGCCGCCTTGGCGTCGAGCGCGCCGAAGGCCTGCTGCAGGTAGTGGTACACGGCCAGCGAGCCCTGCTTGCCCGGCACGTTCTCGATGCTGGCGCTCACCGCGCCGCCGGCGTCGACCAGTTCGATGCGCTCGATGCCGTCGATGGCGGGAAGCTGGGCGAGGTTGTCCTTGAACACATGGCTCGGCTGGATCACTGCAGTCACTGAATTCACTCCATGGATTTGTCACGCCGCGTGGCGCGGCGGGCCGTATCTTATCCGATCGAGCCCGGGACGGCCGGCGTCAGGCAGCCGGCCGCCGGCGCGCCCCGCCGTCGCTTTCGCTCTCGCTCAGCGCGCCGTAGATCCAGTGGCGCAGGTCCCGGCGGATCTGGCTGGCGGTCGACGGCAGCAGCTGGGTCATGAACACCACCGCCAGGTCCTCCACCGGATCGATCCAGAAGCTGGTGCTGGCGCCGCCGCCCCAGAAATAATCCCCCGCGCTGCCCGGCATCATGGTGGCGGCCACATCCTGCGTGACAGCGAAGCCGAGGCCGAAACCCAGCCCCGGATAGACCGCCTCGCTGAAGCTGGAGCGCGACATCCTGTCCAGCGTGTTGCCGCCGGGCAGATGGTTCATCGTCATCAGCTCCACCGTCTTGGGGCTCAGTACCTGCTGCCCGTCGATCGAGCCGCCTGCCAGCAGCATGCGGCAGAAGCGAAGATAGTCGTGGGCGGTCGACACCAGGCCGCTGCCGCCCGAGGCCAGGGCCGGAACGCGGCGGAAGCTGCTGTGCGCGGGGTCGTCCTGCAGCGCCAGCCCGCCTCCGGGCGCCGGGCTGTAGCAGGCGCACAGGCGCTCGGCCTTGCTGTCCGGCACGAAGAAGCCCGTGTCGGGCATGCCGACCGGGCCGAAGACCGCCTCCTGCAGGTAGTCGGCGAAGGGCCGCCCGGAGATCGTCTCGACCAGATAGCCCAGCACATGCGTCGCCACCGAATAGTTCCACGCTTCACCCGGCGAGTAGTCGAGCGGGAGCTGGCTCAGGCTCTCGATCATGCCGGCCAGCCCGGTCGGATTGTCCGGTTCGCCGAGGGCGAGCTCGCGATAGGCCGCGTCGACATTGGTGCGGGCCTGGAAATAGTAGGTCAGGCCCGCGGTATGGCGCAGCAGGTCCACCACCAGCATCTCGCGGTTAAGCGGGCGGGTGTGGAAACCGCCGAGGCTGCGCGCGCCGGCCACGGCCACGCCGAGATGCTTCCACGCCGGGATGAAGCGGGAGACCGGATCGTCGAGAGCAACCAGGCCTTGCTCGACCAGTGTCATGAACGCCACGCTGGTGACCGGCTTGCTCATGGAGTAGATGCGGAAGATGGCGTCCTCGCGCATGGGCCGGGCGCGCTCCAGGTCCATCGAGCCGATTACGTTGCGGTGCACGAGCTCGCCGCGCCGGTGCACCAGCGTGACCGCGCCCGGTAGCCGGCCGGGCGCCACGTAGCGCGCATCCAGCCACGCATCGAACGCCGCCAGCCGTCCGGCCGAAAACCCCAGTCGCTCTGCCTTGGTCATCTGTGTTTCTCCTGTGTTCTGTGCTGGCACCGGCCCGAACGAACGGGAAACGGATGTGAAACGGACGGAAGGAGACGGATGCCCCCTCGCGCTCCGGCGCACGTTGCTGCCGCATCAAGTCATTCTAAAAATAGAATGATAGCATCTTTGCGCATGACAAAGCACTTGCTCCAGGCCTCGGGCAAGCCAGCCACGGCAATCAGGCAGCCAGGCAACCAGGTAATCAGGCTGTCAGGGAGAAGGAAAGGAAGAGCGCTCAGGCTACGTCCGGCACCGCCGCGCGCACGCCCATCTTGGCGCCGACGCGCGCCTCGTCGACCAGGAAATCGATGAAGGCCCGCACCTTGGTCGGCAGGAACTTGCGGCTGGGGTAGACCACGCTGACGTCGCGGCGCGGCAGCTGGTATTGCGGCAGGACATGCACCAGCCGCCCGGCTTCGATCTCGGGCCGCACCACGTAGGAGCCCAGCATCGCCACGCCCAGGTCGGCCAGGGCAGCCTGGTGGGCCAGTTCGGCATTGCTGCAAAGCAGGCTGGCCCGAACCGGCACCGTCAGCTCGCCTTCCGGGCCGGTCAGGGTCCACTCGGTATCCAGGCCTGTCAGGCGCATGGCGATGCAGCTGTGCTGGCTCAGTTCGCGCGGGTGGGTCAAGGGCGGGTGGGCGCGCAGGTAGCCGGGCGAAGCGCACATCACGATCTCCGCCGAGACCAGCGGCCGCGCCACCAGGTGCGGGCCCAGGCCCAGGTCCGACAGCATCACGGCAACGTCGCGCCCCTCCTCCACGATGTCGACATTGCGGTCGGACAGCATCACGTCGAAGACCACCTCGGGGTAGCGCTGCTGGAAACGCGCCATCAAGGCCGGCAGCAGGTGCAGGCCGAACATCACCGGTGTGACCAGCCGCAGCGTGCCCGACAGCGACTGGCTGCGCGCGGTGACCAGGCCTTCCGCCTCGTCGAGGTCTTCCAGGATCTGCTGGCAGCGCTGCAGATAGGTCTCGCCGGCGTCGGTCAGGGACAGGCTGCGCGTGGTGCGGTTCAGCAGGCGGGTGCCGAGGTGGCTCTCCAGGTCGGCCACGTAGCGGGTCACGACGGCGTTGGACATTTCGAGCTGCTGCGCTGCACGGGCGAAGCTGCCCAGTTCCACCACCTTGGTGAAGACACGCATCGATTGCAGACGATCCATGGCACAGTCCCCCGGCCCGTCCCGGAATTCTTTCCGTAGCGCGGCCTATTTATTGTCAAAAACAAAACCAATCATTTCCGCCGCCAGCATTTATTGAAATAAGGGAAACGCCTAATATTCCGCCATCGGATGTCGCAATGCAGCAGACCAAATACAAGACGCGGCATCCCGTTGAAGAAACGGAGTGAGTGAGCCATGAAGACCTACCAATACGCCCTGATCGTCGTCACCGCCATCGCCGCCGCCCTGACGGCCGCTCCGGCGCTGGCCAAGAGTGGCAGATTCGACACTTACAGCGACGGCGCCCGTACCGCCCGCTATGACGTCTACACCGACGGCGCCAAGAGCGGCGCGAAGTTCGACACCTTCGTCGACGGCGCCAAGTCCGCCAGGTTCGACAGCTACAGCGACGGCGCCCGTTACGAAACGACCGACCGCGCACCGCTGTAAGGCGCGGCGCGGCAGGCCGCATACCGGCGCGCCTTGCGCGTGCCCGCCGCCCTCAGCGGAACGCCTCGCTCCAATACCCTTCCACCTGCCTGACCAGCGGCTCGGGCAACGCCACATAGTGCTCGCGGTCGGCGTCCGCCTGCCCCTCCTGCAGCACCCAGCGGAAGAAGGCTAGCGCGTCCCTGGCATCGCCCGCGCTCTTGCCGCGGCGTTGCATCAGCACGTAGACCACCCCGGTGATGGGCCAGGCCTTGTCCCCGGAGGCGTTGGTGATGACCTGGTAGAAGTCCTGCTGCGGCGTCCACTGCGCCGACGCCACCGCCGCGCTGAAGCTATCCCAGGTCGGCTGCACGAAGACGCCCGCCTGGTTGCGCACCGCGGCGTAGGCCAGCTTGCGCTGCAACGCATAGGTCAGCTCGACATAGCCGATCGCCCCCTTGACGTTACGGATGTAGAGCGACACACCATCGCTGCCGCTGGCGCCGAAGCCGACCGGCCAGCGTACCGTGGTGCCGGCGCCGACCTGGCGTTGCCAGCCCTCGCTGACCTTGGACAGGTAATCGGTCCAGTTGAAGGTGGTGCCCGACAGGTCGCTGCGGTGGACCACCACGATCTTGCGGTCGGGCAGGACCAGGCCGGGATTGTCGGCGGCGATGGCCGGATCGTTCCAGTTGCTGATCGTGCCCAGGTAGATGCGGGCCAGCAGCGGCCCCGTGAGGTGGAGCTGGCCGGGCTGGATGCCGTCCAGGTTCACCACCGGCACCACGCCCCCGACCACGAGCGGGAACTGCGCCAGCCCGGCGCTGTGCAGTTCCTCCGGCCTGAGCGGCATGTCGGTCGCGCCGAAGGTCACCGAGCCGGCCTTGACCTGCTGGATGCCGCCGCCCGAGCCGATCGGCTGGTAGTCCACCGCCTTGCCGGTCTTGGAGTAATAGGAGGCAGCCCACTTGGCCAGCACCGGGTAGACGAAGGTCGAGCCCGCGCCGGTGATCTCGCTGCCGTGCGCAGCAGGCAGGAGGAACGCCAGGGACAGCAGGGACGCCAGGGACAACAGCGACCGCCGGATGAGGCCCGGCAGCCAGCGCCGCGCGGCGCCGCTCAGGTCGGAACGGTCCATACCGGCACCTCCGCTTGTTCTTGCTCTTGCAGGATCCAGGATCCGCGGCCGCATCGGCGCATCGGCGCATCGGTACGCCAGGCCGGCCCGCGCCGCGCCGGGTGCCGCGCCGGGTGCCGCGCGATCGCGATCAGGCGGCGCGGCGATTCCGAGGCAGCGATAGGGCCATTCTAGGACGCCGCGGGGCGCTGCACAGGACGGCGTTGTCCCCGGCCGGCCGGCGCCCCGCGGGAGCGTCCGTCACTGCACCACGAATTCCGTGAACAACACCTCGCCGACCTGCCCGTCGGCGCGGCTGCCCTTGGCCACGGCAGCGACCTGCGCCAGCAGCGCCTCGCGCAGCGCCGCCTTGCCCTCGGCGGAGACGATGCGGTCGGCATGCTGGCTCGCCAGCGTGTTGAGGACGCGGTCGCGGATCTCCGGCATGCGGGCGGTCAGCGCCTCCTTGGCGTCGGGGCCGGCCAGCTTGAGGGTGATGGCGATGCGCAGCAGGTGGGCCGCCGAGCCGTCGTCGCTCAGGTTCACCACCAGCGGATCGAGCGGCAGGTAGGCCGGCGCCGCGGCCGGTGCCGGCGCGGCGCCCGCCGCCTTGCCGCGCAGCCCCCACCACCAGTAGCCCGCGCCGGCGGCCGCGACGACCAGCAGCACGGCCAGGACGGCCAGCAGCAGGCGCGTGCCGGTCTTGCCGGCACCCGGTGCGGCGGACGTCGGCTTCGATTGGAGAGTGGCAGCTTTGGACATCGTAAGGTGGTCTTGGTGAACGAAAAGGCGGGACCGGGACGCCACCGGTCCGCGCATGCATGGTGCGTACCCGCAACATGGGCAGCACATGCTCGGTACATACGGAGCACATGTTCAACACATGCTCGGCACATGTACCGCACATCATCGGCGCACCATCGTCTAACGGCAGGAAGCGGCCCGGCTTGAGCCCGGCGCGCCGGCGCGGGCGGCCCGTCCCGGCGCACCTTGCATGGCAATAACGCAACGCCCCGGCAGCCCTGGGCGCCGCGCAGGGCGGCGCCCAGCCGACTTCGCACGCCACTGCGCGCAAAGCGGCCGATGGCGCGGCCACGCGGCCTGCCCGCATGCTACGATCTCGCGAAAATACAATGCCGTAGCCGCCTCCCCGCGATCGCCATGCACAGGAACCGCCCGAACAGGAACGTCAAGTTCTCAGCCAGCCCCGTGCTGCAGACCCGTACATCGCTCTGGCGCTCCAAGCTGGTGGTCGGCTTCATCACCCTCGCCTTCGGCGGACTGGTCTCCCGCGCCTTCTGGATCGCCGGCCCCGGCAACAGCTTCTTCATCGCCCAGGGCGAAAAGCGCTACGAGCACGCCATCGTGATGCCCGCCGTGCGCGGCAAGATCGAGGACCGCGACGGCCACGTGCTGGCCACCAGCCTGCCCATGCGCACCATCTGGGCGGTGCCCGCCGAAGTCCCCGCCGACCTGCCCGACCAGCAGCTGGCCCAGGCCGGCAAGCTGCTCGAGATGCCGGTGCGCGAGCTGCGCAGCAAGCTGATCGGCGAGCGCAAGTTCGTCTACGTCAAGCGCCAGGTCTCGCCCGAGGTCGGCAAGCAGATCGAGGCGCTCGGCATTCCGGGCGTCTACGAAAGCAGCGAGTACAAGCGCTTCTACCCCGAAGGCGAAGTGACCGCCCACGTGGTCGGCTTCACCAACGTCGAGGACAAGGGCCAGGAAGGCATGGAACTGGGCGAGGAAACCCAGCTCGAAGGCCCCTCGGGCGTGCGCCACGTCATCAAGGACCGCATCGGCCACACCATCGAGGACCTGGACGATTCCACGCCGGCGCGCGTGGGCGCCGACGTCCGCCTGACGCTCGACACGCGCGTGCAGTACGTCGCTTACCAGGCGCTGAAGAACGCGCTGGAGCGCACCGGCGCCAAGGCCGGCATGGCGGTGGTGATCGACGTCAAGGCCGGCCAGGTGCTGGCGCTGGCCAACCTGCCCACCTACAACCCCAACGACCGCGAGCACCTGACCGGCGAGCAGCTGCGCAACCGCGTCTTCACCGATGTGTTCGAGCCGGGCTCCATCCTCAAGCCCTTCACCATGGCGCTGGCGCTGGACCTGCACCGCCTCACGCCTGCCACCCTGATCGACACCGGCCCGGGCCGCTACGTGTTCGAGGGCGCCACCATCACCGACGACAGCGCCAACGGCGTGCTGACGGCGGCCGGCGTGATCCAGAAGTCCAGCAATATCGGCATGACCAAGGTCTCGACGATGCTGCACGCCGAAGAGATGTGGGACATGTTCACCGAGATCGGCCTGGGCCAGGCGCCCAAGCTCGGCTTCCCCGGCGCGGTCACCGGCCGCGTGCGGCCGTTCAAGAAATGGCGCCCCATCGAACAGGCCACCATGGCCTACGGCTACGGCATCTCGGCCTCGCTGTTCCAGCTCGCGCGCGCCTACACCATCTTCGCCAACGACGGCATGCTGGCCCCGATCACCATCCTCCAGGGCGACCCCGCCGCGCAAACCAAGGGCGTGCGCGTGATCGACAGCAAGACCGCCGCCGAGATGCGCCAGATGCTGGCCGGCGTGGTCAGCGTGGGCGGCACCGCCACCACCGCCCAGGTCGACGGCTACAGCATCGGCGGCAAGACCGGCACCGCCTACAAGGCCGGCGCCCACGGCTACGACCACTCCAAGTACCGCGCCTCCTTCGTCGGCCTCGCGCCGCTGTCCGCGCCGCGCCTGGTGATCGCCGTGTCCATCGACGAACCCAAGGCCTCGCAGCACTTCGGCGGCCAGGCCGCCGGCCCGGCCTTCGCCGAGATCGCCTCGCAGGCGCTGCCGCTGCTGGGCATCCGCCCCGACCTGCCGTTCAAGCCCGGCGCCATCCTGGCGGCGCCGACCGACATGCCGCAGGACAACCTGCCGGCCGGCAAGCCCGGCGGGCCGCTGGGCGGCCACGCCTGAAGCAGGATCCCCGCGTGGCCGGGCCGGCCACGCCAGGCGCCCCCGCTCCCATGCGTGCCCATCGTGACGATCATGACAAGCGACCTGGAAACCGAGAACCGCGCGCTACGGGCGCGCGTCTCTGCGCTGGAAAGCGAGCTGTCCTTCCTGCGCATGCATACGGCCGTCCTGCAGGGCATGAAGGGGGAAACGCTGGTCGCCGACCTTACAGGCGGAGAACTGACGGACTTTGCGGCTGAGCACGATATCGTCGTGGGTGGCTCCGTCACCGTCGAGGTGAAATTCAGCAAACTGAACACACCAGTCGCGCGAGCGGCAACCAGGCGCTGGAACTGGAGCAAACCCCTCGGCTGGAAAGACAAGGGGAAAAGCTTCGACTTCCTCGTTCTCGTCGGCGAAAAGGACATGCGCTATCCGAATCAGTACCTGGACGATGCGCCGTACGTGTTCTTCCTGATCCCCAAGGCCAGGGTCGGGGAGATCCTTACCCAGGGGAGCACCATCGGTGCCAACGTCCAAATCACGACCCACCTCGCCAGAGCCCGCTCGCCGGCATCACTAGCACTGAAGTCATTCCATGTCCCAGCCGCAACGGTGACCGCTCTGCTTGGACGCGCCCGAGCGACCTAGCCTCCGGGCCCGAGGGCTCCGATGCGCAT
>JABLTH010001494.1_pt1 | contig 12009 bp, 10 predicted proteins | sample 7875711 | NCBI WGS metagenome assembly JABLTH01 (sample SAMN14941262, study PRJNA633318) | bioreactor metagenome | isolation source: bioreactor | place: China | collected 2019-03-05 | reverse complement strand
GGCGCCGGGATGACGCGCACCTCGCGCCCCAGGATCGCCGGCAGGCGCTGCAGCAGCGAAGCGGCGCCGGCCATCTCGCACGAGAGGCCGTCGCAAACGCGCACGGTGAGCGCGGCCGTTGCCGGCTCGCCTTCCTTCACGATGTCGAAGTGGTGGTAGAAGCTCGCCACCTCGTAGACCTCGGTCTGCGCCAGCTTCATCAGCTGCGCCAGCGCCGCCAGGTGCGCCGCGCCCAGGTGGCCGTAGCGGTCGTTCACGCGGTGCAGGTACTCGATCAGCAGGTCGCGCCGGTAGGGTCCTTCACCCAGGAGCGCGCGCACCTCGTCACGCGCCGCGGGGTCGACCTGGCGGCCCTTCGGGGCCTGGCGCTTGCGCTCGCGGCTCGCGCCTTCGGCGCGGATGGGGATAACGACAGCATTCATGGGGCGCCGATGATCGCCCCGCGCGCTCTTCGGCGTCCAATGGGTTCTGCGAACCGGGCGATTCGGCGCGCTGATGGATGGGGATCGCGACGCCACTTGCGCGCACTCAACGACGGGCCGGCGCCAGGGGGCAAGACTGCGCGCGATCGGAAGCCGCCGCACCGACGGCGGCCGCGAAACGGTCAGGGAGGGTCCGCCATGCGTCGTCTGCTTGCCGTGCTGGGCCTCGGGGCCGCAGCCGCCTGGTCCGCCGCGGCCGCGCCGCTGCGGGTGCCCATGGCCGACGCCGGGCCGGACCGGACGCTGTACACGGGCGACGCGGCGAACCTGTTCGGCGAAGTGTCCACCCCCAACGGCCTGCCGATCGTCAGCTGGACCTGGGCCGTCGACAGCGCGCCCGCGGGCGCCCGGTGGGTGCTGCAGGGCGAGCAGTCCGCCTCGGCCAGCTTCTCCGCCGAACTGGCCGGCGACTACGCTCTCGCCTTCTTCGCCTGCGACGCCGTCGCGTGCGCCGTGCCCGACTTCGCGATGCTGCACGTGCGCGACAACCTGCCGCCGCTGGCGGAGGGGTTCGCCAGCACCCGCACGACTTCGGTCGGCCAGAGCGTCTGCTTCGACGGCAGCGCGAGTTCAGATCCCGAAGGCGGCCTGGTCTCGTGGGTATGGGACTTCGGCGACGGCGTGCAGGCCGTGGGCGCGCAAGCCTGCCATCGATTCGATTTCGCGGGGTCCTTCGACGTCACCCTGGTGGTCACCGACGAACGCAGCGCGCGCGACGCGGAGCGCCTGACGATCACGGTCGGCAGCAGCGCCGCGCTGCCCGAGCCGGCCAGCGCCCCATTGGCGCTGCTGGCCCTGGCGGCGCTCACGCGCTGCCGCCGACGGGCGGCACCGGCACCGCGGCGCGCCACGGACTGAAGCGGCCGGCCGGAACCGGTCAATCGCCAGCGCCGAGCGGCCCCGTGTGCGCCGCCGCGTCGGCCAGCCAGGCCGGGTCCTGCGCCATCTGCAGCGCCATCTGGAGCGCGCGCGAAGGCCGCACCGCGGCCGCGGTCATGAAGCCGATGGGCGTGCGCAGCGAAGGCGCGGTGAGCGGGCGCGCTTCCAGCCCCGGCTGGCCCGCCAGCGTGGCCACCAGCGCGCCCGGCAGCACCGCCGCCACGGCGCCGGTCTGCACCGCCACCAGCATGGCCAGCACGGCGTTGGTCTCCAGCACCGGCTTCACGTCGAGCGCCAGCCCCTTGAAGACCTGGTCGAGGATGACGCGGTTGTGCATCTCCGGCGACAGCAGCGCCAGCGGCCGCTTCGCCGCGTCGGCCCAGCTCAGGGCGGGGCCGAAGCGCAGCGGGGCGTTGTCCTTGCGGGCGCGCTCCAGCAGGTGGTAGTGCTCCACGTACTGCGGCCAGGGCGTGAGGCGGCCGCCGCGCAGCGAGCCCAGGCGGTCGGTGTAGCCCAGGCCCAGGTCGATGGCCAGCGTGTCCAGGCCCTGCTCGATCTCCTGCGACGAGAGCGACTTCACCTGCGGCCGCAGCCGCGGGTGCGCGCCGATCAGCCGCGCGGCGAAGCGCGCCGCGATCGGCATCGCCGTCGGCACGGTGCCGATCACCAGCCGCCCGCTGGCACCGCCTTCGCCCGAGGCCAGGCTCTGCTGCAGCAGTTCCTGCTCGTGCAGCACGCGGTGCGCGGTGGTCAGCACCTGCTCGCCTTCGGGCGTGAGGCCTTCGTACTGGCGCCCGCGGCGCACGATGGCGACGCCGAAGTGCTCCTCCAGCGCGCGCAGCGCGTTCGACAGTGCCGGCTGCGTGATGTGGCAGGCGGTGGCGGCACGGCCGAAGTGGCGGTGCTGTTCCAGCGCGGCCAGGTAGCGGTAGGCGTCGATCAGGTTCACGAAGCTGCGAGCTTAGTGCACGCGCGCAGGCGGCGTACGCTTGGCGCCCCGACCGGAGGAGACACGACCATGAAGAAGAAGATCCTGCTCGCGCTGCCGCTGGCCCTGGCGGCCTACCTGGCCTTGTGGCCGGTGCCGGTGCAGCCGGTGGCCTGGCAGGCGCCGGCGGTGCCGGGTTATGCCGGGCCGCATGCCCAGAACACGAAGCTGGCCGGGCTGACGCTGGTGGACCTGGGCGGCGAGGAGGGCCCGGAGCACGTGGCCTTCGGCCCCGACGGCAGGCTCTACGCCGCGGTGGCCAGCGGCCGCATCCTGCGCTTCGCGGCCGACGGCAGTACGCGCGAGGTGTTCGCGCAGACCGGCGGCCGCGTGCTCGGCTTCGCCTTCGACGCCGGCGGCCGCATGATCGCCGCCGACGCCGTGAAGGGGCTGCTGGCGATCACGCCCGAAGGGCGTGTCTCGACCCTGGTCGACCGCTTCGAAGGCCAGCCGCTGCGCTTCGCCGACGCGGTCGTGGTGGCGCGCGACGGCAAGGTCTACTTCAGCGACGCTTCCACCCGCTTCGGGCCGGCCGACTGGGGCGGCACCTTCGAAGCGAGCGTGCTCGACATCATCGAGCAGTCGGCCAGCGGCCGCGTGCTCGTGTTCGACCCCGCCAGCGGCCGCACGCAGGTGCTGGCGCGCGGCCTCTCGTTCGCCAACGGCGTGGCCTTCACCGCCGACGAAAGCGCGCTGCTGGTGGTGGAGACCGGCCGCTACCGGGTCTGGAAGATCGACCTCGGCGCGCGCGACATCGATCTCTCGCAGCCCTCGCCGCAGGCGCGCGTGCTGCTGGACAACCTGCCCGGCTACCCCGACAACCTGATGCGCGGCGAGAACGGCCGCGTCTGGGTGGGCCTCACCAAGCCGCGCAGCCCGCTGGTGGACCGGATGGCCGACAAGCCCTTCCTGCGCAGCCTGACGCTGCGCCTGCCGCGCGCGCTGTGGCCGGTGCCCAAGGCCTACGGCCACGTGATCGCCTTCACCGACGAAGGCCGCGTCGTCGCCGACCTGCAGGACCCCAGCGGCGCCTACCCCGAGACCACCGCCGTCACCGAAGGCGGCGGCCGCCTGTGGGTGCAGAGCCTGCACGCGAAGGCGCTGGGCTGGCGGCCGCGCATAGACTAGCCGCCCTCATGAGCACCCTGCACGAAGAGAGCTGGCCGCATGCCGCGGTGCTGGTCGTCGACGACGAGCCCGGCATGCGCAACTTCCTGCAGAAGGCGCTGGCGCCGCGCGCCGGCCAGGTGGTCGCCGCCGGTTCGGCCGAGGAAGCCGAGACGCTGCTGGCGCGCCAGCGGTTCGACCTCGTGATCCTGGACATCGCGCTGCCCGGCAAGAGCGGCATCGACCTGCTGAAGGACCTGCGCGCCCAGGGCAACGGCTGCGAGGTCGTGCTGATCACCGCCTTCGCCGACCTGGACACCGCGATCGAGGCGCTGCGCGCCGGCGCCGGCGACCTGCTGCTCAAGCCCTTCCGGCTGACGCAGGTGCTGGCCAGCTTCAAGCAGGGCCTGGAACGGGCGCGCCTGAAGCGCGAGAACTGGGTCCTGAAGCGCGCGCTCGAACAGCGCACGCCGCCGGCCGACGGGCTGGTGGGCAGCTCGATCGCCATCAAGGGCCTGCAGGCCGCGTTGCACCGCGTGGCGGCGGTGGACAGCACGGTGCTGCTGACCGGCGAGTCCGGCACCGGCAAGGAACTGGCGGCGCAGGCGCTGCACGCGCTGTCGCCGCACGCGGCGGCGCCCTTCGTGCCGGTGAACTGCGCCACCGTCTCGCCGGCGCTCATCGAGGCCGAGCTCTTCGGCAGCGGCGGCCCGGCGCCGCACGACGGCCTGCTGGCCTACGCGCAGGGCGGCACGCTGTTCCTGGACAACGTGGCCGAACTGCCGCTGCCGGTGCAGGGCACGCTGCTGCGCGCGCTGGAAAGCCGCCGCGTGCGCCCGGTGGGCACCGAGCAGGAGATGCCGCTGTCCGTGCGCATGGTCGCCGCCACCAGCCGCCCGCTGCTGGCCGAGGTGGAAGCCGGCCGCTTCCGCCAGGACCTGTACTACCGGCTTCAGGTGGTGGAACTGACCTTGCCGCCGCTGCGCGCGCACAAGGAGGACATCCCCGAGCTGGTGGCGCACTTCGTGGCCACGCTGGCGCCGCGCCTGGGGGTGCCGCCGATCGAGGTGACGGCCGACGAGATGGCCTTCCTGCGCCAGTACGACTGGCCGGGCAACGTGCGCGAGCTGCGCAACCTGATCGAACGCTCGCTGATCGTCGGCGCGCTCAACGTGAGCGCGCTCTACCAGGGCCTGGCGCGCACGCGCCCGGTGCTGCAGGCGCACGGTCCGACCGACCTGCACACGCTGGAGAAGCGCCACATCCTGGCGGTGCTGGACTCGGTGCAGGGCGACAAGACGCGCGCGGCGCAGCTGCTGGGCATCTCGCGCCGCACGCTGGAGCGGCGCTGCGCGGAATGGGCTGAGCACTCGGCGTGAACCTCCGCCAGCGCCTGCTCACCATGGCCCTGCTGCCGCTGGGCGTGGTGCTGCCGCTGCTGGTGCTGGTGCTGCTGCTGTGGGGCAGCGACGCTTTCGACCGCCTGCTGGTCACCAAGGTGCGTTCCGACCTCGCGGTCGCGCAGGGCTACTTCGAGCGCGTGCTGGCCGAGGTGGGCGCCGGCACCTCGGCCATCGCCGAGTCGCACGCGCTGCACCTGGCGTTGGGCACGCCCCGCGGCGACCCGGTGGCGCTGCTGCGCGAGTTCAAGTCGCGCGCGAAGCTGGACTTCGTGAACCTGCGCGACCCCGACGGCACGCTGCGCTTCACCGACAGCGGCCCCGCCACCTCGACCGACCGCCGTTCGCCCGCCTTCACCGCCGCGGTGGAAGCGGTCGAACGCACCGGCGTCGAGCTGCTGCAGCCGACGCAGCTGGACCTGCTGGGCCCCGAGCTGCGCCAGCGCGTGCGCGTGCCGCTGGTGGCCACGCTCAACGCCAGCCCCACCGAACGCACGCACGAGGAACGCGCGCTCGTGCTGCTGGCCACGCGCACGGTGCGCGACGCCGCCGGCCGCGTGCGCGGCCAGGTGCAGGGCGGCGTGCTGCTCAACCGCAACCTGCCCTTCATCGACCACATCAACGAGATCGTCTACCCCGAAGGCAGCCTGCCCTTCGGCAGCCGCGGCACCGCCACGCTGTTCCTGGGCGACGTGCGCGTGTCCACCAACGTGCGCCTGTTCGGCGCCGAGAAGGACGAACGCGCCATCGGCACCCGCGTCTCGCAGCAGGTCCACGACGCCGTGCTCGGCCAGGGCGCCACCTGGCTGGGGCGCGCCTTCGTGGTGAGCGACTGGTACGTCTCGGCCTACCAGCCGCTGGCCGACAGCCACGGCGAACGCGTCGGCATGCTCTACGTGGGCATCCTGGAGCGGCCCTTCGCGCTGCTGAAGTGGGGCACGCTGGCCGGCATCGGCGCCCTCTTCCTGGCGGTGATGGCGGGCGCGGCCTTCTTCTCGCTGCAGAGCGCGCGCGCCATCTTCGACCCCGTGGAACGCATGGAAGCGACCATGAAGCGGGTCGAGGACGGCGCGCTCGACGCCCGCGTCGGCCCGGTGGCGGCGGGCGACGAGCTGGGCCGCCTGGCCGACCACTTCGACCGCCTGCTGGCCACCCAGCAGCGCTGGCACGCCGAGCTGGACGCCAAGGTGGCCGAACGCACGCGCCAGCTGGAAGACGCGCAGGCGCAGCTGGTGCGCAGCGAGAAGCTGGCCACCGTGGGCCAGCTCACCGCCAGCATCGCGCACGAGGTGAACAACCCGATCGCGGTCATCCAGGGCAACCTGGACCTGGTGCGCGAACTGCTGGACCGCGACACCGCCGCCCGCGTGGCGCCCGAACTCAAGCTGGTGGACGAGCAGATCAGCCGCATGCGGCTCATCGTCACCCAGCTGCTGCAGTTCGCCAGGCCTTCCGAATTCGCCGGCTACGTGGAGAGCGTCGAGCCGGCGCGCGCGCTCGAGGACTGCCTGGTGCTGGTGGCGCACCTGCTGGCGAAGACGCGCATCGTGGTGCAGCGCGGCTTCGCGGCGCACCAGCGTGTCGGCGTCAACCGGCAGGAGCTGCAGCAGGTGCTGGTGAACCTGCTGGTGAACGCGATCCACGCCATGGAAGGCGGCGGCACGCTCGAGCTGGCCACCCGCGACGCCGCGGACGGCTGGGTCGAGATCGCGGTCGCCGACAGCGGCCCCGGGCTGGCGCCCGAGGTGCTGGCGCACCTGTTCCAGCCCTTCGTCACGCGCAAGAAGGACGGCACCGGGCTCGGCCTGTGGATCAGCCGCGGCATCGTCGAGCGCTACGGCGGCGACATCGTGGCCGGCGCGCGCGAAGGCGGCGGCGCCGTCTTCACCGTGCGGCTGAAGGCCGAGCCTTCTGGCGGCTGATCCAGCCGCCCATGCGCTGTTCCAGCACCTCCAGCGGCACCGAGCCGGTGGCCAGGACCTCGTCGTTGAAGTCGCGCAGGTCGAAGCGCGGGCCCAGCTCGCGCGTCGCGCGCGCGCGCAGCTCGCTGATCTTGATCTGTCCGATCTTGTAGGCCAGCGCCTGACCCGGCCAGTCGATGTAGCGGTCGATCTCGTTGACGATGTCCTGGTCGGTCTTGGCGCTGTTGTCCTGGAAGTACCTGATCGCCTGCTCGCGCGACCAGCCCTTCACGTGCATGCCGGTGTCCACCACCAGGCGCACCGCGCGCCACATCTCGTAGGTGAGCTGGCCGAAGCGGTCGTAGGGGTCGTCGTACAGGCCCATGTCGTAGCCCAGCTGCTCGGCGTAGAGCGCCCAGCCCTCGCCGTAGGCCACGAAGTAGGCGGTGCGGCGGAAGTTGGAGACGTTCTCGAACTCGAGCGCGCGCGCGAACTGCGAGTGGTGGCCCGGCACCGCCTCGTGCAGCGACAGCGGCACCATCTCCCAGGTCGGCCGTGACTCGGGCTTGTACAGGTTGACGTAGTAGTAGCCCGGGCGCGAGCCGTCGGCGGCCGCGTTCTGGTAGTAGGCGGCGGTGCTGTTGGGCGCCACGTTGTCGGGGATGGCGCGCACGCCGTAGGGCATGCGCGGGTTGCGCCGGAACACCTTCACCAGCTCGGGGTCGATGCGCTTGGCCACCACGGTGTAGGTCTTCAGCAGTTCCTCGGGCGTCCTGCAGAAGAAGCGCGGGTCGTGGCGCAGGAAGTGGAAGAACTCGGCCATGCCGCCCTTGAAGCCGGTCTCGGCCTTCACCTGCTCCATCGCGGCGCGCAGGCGCGCCACTTCGGCCAGGCCGAGCTGGTGGATCTGCTCGGCCGTCATCGGCGTGGTGGTGTAGTAGCGCACCAGGAAGTCGTAGTACGCGGCGCCGTCGGGGCGTTCCGAAGCGGCGATGCCGGTGCGCGCGCGCGGCAGGTACTCGCCTTCGAAGAAGGCGCGGAAGCGGCGGTAGGCCGGCACCACGTGGTCGCGGATCGCCGCCTCGCCTTCGCGCAGGAAGGCGGCACGCTCGGCCGCCGTCAGCGCGGCCGGCAGGTTGCGGAACGGGCGCCAGAACGGGCTCGCCTTCGGGTCTTCGACCACCTGCAGCGCCAGCTGCGGCGGGATGCGCTGCATCAGCACGCGCGGCGGCACCACGCCGGCGGCGACCCCCTGCTTCATCAGGCCTTCGGTCTGCTCGGCCAGCCGCGGCAGGGCGTTCAGGCGCGCGACGTAGCGGCGCACGTCGTCGGCGCGGTCGAAGCGCATCACCTCGGCGATGCTGTCCAGGGTCTGGATGCCGTACTGGTGGCCCACCGGCATCAGGTATTCCTGGAAGCGCTGGCGTTCCACGTTGCGCTGCAGCTGCCAGCCGAAGGTGTCGTACTCCAGCTGCTCGGTGCCCGCCAGCGCGGCGCGGTCGATGGCGCGCCAGCGCGCCAGCGCGGCGCGTTCGGCCGCCAGGCGCCGTTCCACCGCCTGCGGCGAGAGGTCGGTCCAGCGGTCGTCGAAGCGGTGGTCGCCCTGCGTGGTGGCGCATTCGGGGCACTCGACCAGGCTGCGCTCCCACTCGTCGTCGAGCAGGCGCTTGAGGTCGGCGGAAGCGGTCTGGGCGTGGGCGGTCATGGCAACGAGAGCCGACACCACGGCCGGCATCAGGAAGGTGAAGCGCATGGCCGATTCTGTGGCCGCCGGTGCCCGACCCTTCCACTGGCAAACTCGGGATTTCCAAATGCGCCGGCCCGACCCCGCCCTCGTCGTCATCCTCGCCGGTATCGGCGCCGCGCTGCACGTGGGCAAGCTGCCGCCGGCGATCACGGCGCTGCAGGCGGCGCTGCAGCTGTCGCTGGTGGAGGCGGGCTTCCTGCTTTCGATGGTGCAGCTCGCCGGCATGGCCGCCGGCGTGGCCTTCGGGCTCGTGGCCGACACGCTGGGGCCGCGCCGCAGCCAGGTCGGCGGCCTGCTGCTGCTGGCCGCCGCCAGTGCCGCAGGCGGCAGCGTGGCGAGCGCGGCGCCGCTGATGGCGCTGCGCGCGCTGGAAGGCTTCGGCTTCCTGCTCGTGGTGCTGCCGGCGCCGGGCCTGGTGCGGCGCCTGGTGGCCCCCGAGAAGCTGGCCGGCATGCTGGGCATGTGGGGCGCCTACATGCCCACCGCCACCGCCTTCGCGCTGCTGATGGGGCCCATCGCCATCGGCGCGCTCGGCTGGCGCGCCTGGTGGTGGCTGCTGGGCGCGGTGTCGCTGCTGCTGGCGCTGGCGGTGGTGTTCGGCGTGCCGAAACTGCCGCCGGCGCCGGCTGCCGGCGCCGGCGGCTGGACGCAGCGCCTGCGGCGCACGCTGTCGGCCCGCGATCCCTGGCTGATGGCGCTCAGCTTCGCCATGTACTCCGGCCAGTGGCTGGTGGTGGTGGGCTTCCTGCCGGCCATCTACCAGCAGGCCGGCCTGCCCGGCGCCACGGTGGGCGTGCTCACCGCGCTGGTGGCGGCGGTGAACGCGGTCGGCAACCTGGCCGGTGGCGCGCTGCTGCAGCGCGGCGTGACGGCGCGCCGCCTGATGACGGCCGGCTTCCTGACCATGGCCGGCGCCGCGCTGCTGGCCTACGGCTTCCCGGCACTGCCGGCGGCGCTTCGCTTCGCGGCCGTGCTCGCGTTCTCGATGGTGGGCGGCATGATCCCGGCGACGCTGTTCTCGATGGCGGTGCACGCGGCGCCCGACGAGGACACGATCGCCACCACCGTCGGCTGGATCCAGCAGTGGTCGGCCTTCGGCCAGTTCGCCGGCCCGCCGCTGGCGGCCTGGGTCGCCAGCCGCGCCGGCGGCTGGCAGTTCACCTGGGTCGTCACCGGCACCTGCTCGCTGGTGGGGCTGGTGCTGGCACGCACGCTGGCGACCCGGGTCGAAAAGAAACGATACGCGGCGATACGCCGCTGAAAGGACGCCGCGCGCCCGCGCCGCGACGATGGAGTCCCCTGCAACACGAAGGAAAGGACTCCCGCCATGCGACCCTGGATCCGCCGCACCCTCATCGGCATCTTCGGTGCCTCCCTGCTCTTCGGCGCCTTCGCCGCCGGCGCCTGCCACCGCCACGGCTGGCATGCCCTGACCGAGGAAGACGCCACGCGCATAAAGACGCGCGTGGTCGACAAGGTGGCGAAGAAGCTGGACCTGGACGAAGCGCAGAAGGCGAAGTTCGCCACCCTGGCCGACCGCCTGCAGGAACAGCGCAAGGCGATCGCCGGCCCGAACGGCGAGGCGCGCACCGAACTGCGTTCGCTCGTCGCCGGCCCGGCCTTCGACCGCGCGAAGGCGCAGTCGCTGGTCGAGCAGAAGACGCAGGCGCTGGCCGGCGGCAGCCCGCAGCTGATCGCCGCGCTGGGCGACTTCTGGGACAGCCTGAAGCCCGAGCAGCAGGCCAGGCTGCGCGAGTTCATGGACCGCCGCCATGGCTGGCGCGGCTGAGGCCACGGGCCTGGCGCTCGCGGGCGCCGGCCTGCTGTGGCGGCTGTGGGCGGCGTGGGCGCTGTGGCGCGCGCCGACCCTGCCGGCGGCGGACGGCCGGACCCGGGTGCTGGTCGAGGAGGGGCCGTTCCGCTTCGGCCGCAACCCGATGGCCCTGGGCACGGTGGCCTCGCTGCTGGGCCTGGCGCTGACCCTGCAGTCGCCCTGGCCGGCCCTCGCGGCCGCGGCCTTCGCGCTGGGCGCGCAGCGGGTGCTGATCCCGCGCGAGGAAAAGCGCCTCGCCGCGCTGTTCGGCGGTTGGTACAGTGACTACGCGGCGCAGGTGCGTCGCTGGTTCTGAACCCCCCGCCGCATGCACCGCGTCCTGCTGATCGACGACGACGAGGCCCTGGCCGCGCCGCTGGCCGAGTACCTGCGCCGCTTCGACCTCGAACTGGTCGCGGCGGCGCGGCCCGGCGCCGGCCTTGCGCGGCTGGCCGAAGGCGGCATCGACGCCGTCATCCTCGACGTCATGCTGCCCGAGATGGACGGCTTCGAGGTCTGCCGCCGCATCCGCGCCGACAGCGCAGTGCCGGTGCTGATGCTCACCGCGCGCGGCGAACTGTCGGACAAGGTCGTCGGGCTGGAGATCGGCGCCGACGACTACCTGCCCAAGCCCTTCGAACCGCGCGAGCTAGCGGCGCGCCTGGCCACCATCCTGCGCCGCGCGCGGCCGGCGGCTACGCCGGTGCTGCGCTTCGAAGGGCTGGTCATCGACACCGTGCGGCGCGAGGTGCGGCGCGAGGGCACGCCGGTGGAACTGACCGGCACCGAATACGAACTGCTGCTGCTGCTGGCGCGCGAGCCCAACCGCGTGTGGACACGCGACGAGATCCTCGCCCGCCTGCGCGGCAAGGAAGCCGAGGAGCTGTTCACGCGCGCGGTCGACATCCTGGTCAGCCGCCTGCGCAGGAAGCTGGAACCGCTGCAGGTGATCAAGACCCTGCGCAACGCCGGCTACACCTTCGCGGGGGCGCGCGCTTGAAGGCGGGCCCGAAGCCGCGCTGGCACGCGGCGCACGCGCGCTGGCACCAGGCCACGCACCGCTGGCGCTATTCGATCCGCTGGCGCCTGGTCACGCTGTTCCTGCTGCTGGCGCTGGCCACCTCGGCGGTGTTCCTGGCCGGCTTCCAGCGCCTGGTGCGCGGCGGCTGGCAGGGCTGGGCCAAGCCGCTGGTGGCCGACTACGTGGACCGGCTGGCGGCCGAGATCGGCGACCCGCCGGCGAAGGACCGCGCGATCGCCATCGCGGCCAGGCTGCCGGTGACGATCCGCATCGAAGGGCCGCGCCTGGTCTTCGACACCCACCCCGGGAGCCGGCGCGACTACGGCCACGACCCGCAGATGACCGCCGAAGGCTGGGGCCTGGTGCGCACCACCGCCGACGGGCACCGCATCACCTTCGGCCTGAGCCAGCTGCCGGCCACCGGTCGCGCGCGCCTGGTGGGGCTGGCCACGCTGGCGGCGCTGCTGCTGCTGACCGGCGTGGCCTACGCGGTGGTGCACCGGCTGCTGGCGCCGCTGGGGGCCATCGGCGCCGGCGTGGCACGCTTCGGTCAGGGCCGCTTCGACGAGCCCATCCCCGTGAGGCGGCGCGACGAGCTCGGCCGCCTGGCCGAAAGAGTGAACGGCATGGCGGGCAGCCTGCAGGGCATGCTGGAGGCCAAGCGCGGGCTG
>JABLTH010102368.1_pt1 | contig 12012 bp, 9 predicted proteins | sample 7875711 | NCBI WGS metagenome assembly JABLTH01 (sample SAMN14941262, study PRJNA633318) | bioreactor metagenome | isolation source: bioreactor | place: China | collected 2019-03-05 | reverse complement strand
CGCATCACCGCGGCCTACTTCAACACGCGGCCCGGCGGCCCGGTGCCGGGCGACCGCACCGGCGACGTGCTCGGCCTGGTGCAACTGTCCCGCACCTCGAACACCGCCGACCCTCCCGGGGTGCTGCGCGTCCAGGGCATCGTGGCGCAGTGCCTGAACCCGGACTGCAACAGCGCCAGCACGCTGTACCTGGCCGACCTGGGCACCGTCGCTGCCGGCACCGCGGTGGTCGGCCGCATCGACTGGCAGCCGGACCGGCAACGCTTCCGTTTCACCCGCGACAAGGCGCTGGTCGTCGACACGCCGTACACCGAGGACGACAGCCAGCCACCCGCGGTGGCCTTCCAGAGCCTGGGCCTGCGGATCGAGGCGGCGAACTGCGCCAGCGGGCCACGCACCAAGGCGGGCATCGCGGCCGAGTTCGACAAGGTGCTGCTGGGCTATTGACGCCCGCGCTGCAAGGGCGACATGGCTTGCGGCATGATGCCGTCCGGCCTGAACCATCGCCCCGAGAAGGAGCCTGCCTTGAAAGCTGACAACGTCCTCGCCACCATCGGCAACACGCCCCACATCCGCGTCAACCGCCTGTTCGGCAGCCAGCACGAGGTCTGGATCAAGTCCGAGCGCAGCAACCCCGGCGGCTCGGTCAAGGACCGCATCGCGCTGGCGATGGTCGAGGACGCCGAGGCGCGCGGGCTGCTGAAGCCCGGCGGCACCATCATCGAGCCGACCTCCGGCAACACCGGCATCGGGCTGGCGATGGTCGCCGCCGTCAAGGGCTACAAGCTGGTGCTGGTGATGCCCGACAGCATGAGCATCGAGCGCCGGCGCCTGATGCTGGCCTATGGCGCCACCTTCGACCTGACGCCGCGCGAGAAGGGCATGAAGGGCGCGATCGCCCGCGCCGAGGAACTGGTGGCCCAGACCCCCGGCGCCTGGATGCCGCAGCAGTTCGAGAACCCGGCCAACGTGGACGTGCACGTGCGCACCACCGCCGAGGAGATCTTCGCCGACTTCCCCGAGGGCCTGGACGTGCTGATCACCGGCGTCGGCACCGGCGGCCACATCACCGGCTGCGCCCGGGTGCTGAAGGCACGCTGGCCCAACCTGCAGGTCTACGCGGTCGAGCCGAGCCAGTCGCCGGTCATCAGCGGCGGCGCGCCCAGCCCGCACCCGATCCAGGGCATCGGCGCCGGCTTCATCCCGAAGAACCTCGACACCACGCTGCTGACCGGCGTGATCCAGGTCGAGGCGGAGGCGGCGCGCGAGATGGCCCGCCGCTCGGCGCGCGAGGAGGGGCTGCTGGTGGGCATCTCGTCGGGCGCCACGCTCGCTGCCATCGCGCACAAGCTGCCGGCGCTGCCGGCCGGCAGCCGCGTGCTGGGCTTCAACTACGACACCGGCGCGCGCTACCTGTCGATCGAGGGCTTCCTGCCCGCCTGAGTCGCCGCCCGCCCGGCTGCTCGACCGGCCGGGCGTGGCGCGCGCCCAGCTGTTAGTTTTCCTTTCAGCCTCCGGCACAAAACGCTGCTTGTGGGGGCCCTTGGGGGCCGCCTATCTTTGCCGCCGTGCCCACGGGACCCGGCCGCACCGCGACGCGGAATCGGCCCCGTCCCGCCGGGCACGCTTCCCCCCCTGCAGCCCGTCCGGAGTCCCTGATGAAACGTCGAAGTCTTGTCCAAGCCGCCGGCGTCGCCGCGGCCACCGCCGCGAGCGGCCTGCTCGGTGCCGCCGCCCGGGCGGCCACCGGCCAGAAGGTCATCGTGATCGGTGCCGGCATGGCCGGCATCGCCGCCGCCAGGACCCTGCGCGACAAGGGTCACGCCGTCACCGTGCTGGAGGCGCAGAACCGCATCGGCGGCCGCATCTTCACCAGCTTCGCGTGGCCGGACTGCCCGGTCGACCTCGGTGCGTCGTGGATCCACGAGACCGACGGCAATCCGCTCACCCCCATCGCGCAGGCCTGCGGGGCACGGATGGTCACCACCGACTATGCGAGCTTCGTCACCTACGACGCCGCGCTCGGACGGATCCCGACCGGCACGGGCTCGGCATACCTGGCCATGCAGACGCGCGTCGGCAAGGCCATCAAGGCCGGCTACAACACCGGCACCGACCAGCCGCTGCGCTCCGCCATCGAGGGCTACCTGGGCTACGACGCGCTGTCGGAATCCGACCGCCGGCTGGCCAACCACTTCGTCGTCAGCCAGGCGGACGACGAGTACGCCGGCGATTCGGCCGAGCTGTCGAGCTGGTACTGGGACAGCATGAGCGCGTACAGCGGCCTCGACGCGGTGCTGCCCGACGGCTACATCGCGCTCGTCAACGAGCTGGCGCAGGGGCTCGACATCCGCCTCAACCAGCGGGTGACCAAGGTCAGCTACACCAGCAGCGGGGTCAGCGTCACCACCGGGCAGGGCGTGTACAGCGGCGATCGGGTCGTGGTCGCGGTGCCGCTGGGGGTGCTGAAGAAGAACCTGATCACCTTCAGCCCGGCGCTGCCGGCCCGGAAGAAGACGGCCATCGGCAAGCTGGGCATGGGCACCGGCGTGCTGTCGAAGGTCTTCCTGCGCTTCCCATCGGTCTTCTGGGACGACGTCGACTGGCTCGAGCACGTGGCCGGCGTGCCGCAGCGCGGCCAGTTCCACCAGTGGCTGAACTGCGCCCGCGTCACCGGCGGCAAGCCGGTGCTGCTGGGCTTCCTCGGCGGCTTCTACGGCCACGACGAAGAGTCCCGGTTGACCGACGCGCAGATCGTGGCCGACGCGATGGCCGCGCTGCGCGAGATGTATGGCCCGGGCATCCCCGACCCGGTCGGCTGGCAGATCCCGCGCTGGAGCAACGACCCCTACACCTACGGCTCGTACTCCTTCAACAAGCTGGGCTCGACCCCGTCGATGCGCACCGACCTGGCTGCGAACATCAACAAGCGCGTGTTCTTCGCGGGAGAGGCCACCCACAAGGACTTCTTCGCCACCGTGCACGGCGCCTACCTGTCGGGGCTGGCCGCGGCAGCGGCGATCCAGGCGGCCTGAGCACGGCCCCCGGCCCGCGCCAGCGCCGCGCGCGCTCAGGCCCGCGCGCCGGAACCCCAGTCGTGGATGCAGGCGCTCAGTTCGTGCACCGAGTGGACGTCGAGCCGGGCGTAGATCTTGCGCACGTGGTCGGCCACCGTCGACGGCGCGACCGACATCTCGGCCGCGATCTCGGCCTGCGAATCGCCGCGCTGAAGGCGCGCGCACACCTCGCGCTGCGCCGGCGACAGCGGCATGCGGTCGAGCGCCCGGCGCAGCGAGACCACCCGCGGCTCGAACTGCTGGATGCCGACGTGGATCAGCGCGGCGTCGCCCTGGTCCAGCGGCACCATCGTCTCGCTGTCGAACAGGAAGCGGCCCCAGGCGTTGTCGATCGTCAGCGACAGGCCCTCGCGACTCATGCCGCGCCCGCGCTGGTGGTGCTGCCACAGCAGGTTGAGGGTGCCGAAATCCTCGCGCCGCGGCTGCCGGCTCACGCTGTCGGGCGTCACGCCGCCGTGGGCCAGCAGCAGCAGCTTCAGCGCCTCCTGCGACAGGTGCAGCAACTCGCCGCGCGGTCCGAGGCTGAGCGCGGCGCGGTGCCGCGGCGTGGGCTCGAAATCGCCCGGCCTGTCCGCCGCCTGGCCGGCCTCGAGGCCCCGTGCGAGGTAGGCCGCGGCCTGCTCGAGCAGCCCTTCGTCCTCGCGCGTGAAGCGGCGCTCGCCCGGCGCGCGGTACAGCACCAGCGAGCCGAGGGCCTGCCCGCGCAGGCTCCGGACGATGGCCTCGACGCGGGTGTGCAGGCCCTGGGGGCGCCAGATCTCGTGGTAGAGCGCGGAGCGGAAGAACTCCGGCCGGTCCAGCTCCTCGGCGCTGCGGATCACCGCGCGGCCGTTGATCGACTGCCGGAACCCCGGCATCACCTCGGCTTCGCGCCGGTTGTGGAATTCCTCGAAGTAGTGGGCGGCGACGCGGTGGTCGACCGGCCCCTCGAAGTAGTAGCGGACCAGTTCGCCGTGGGTGTCGGTCCAGTCGAACAGGTTGCGGTACGAGGGCACGATGCCGTGCAGCGCTTCCAGTGCGGCCGGGATGAACGCCTCGGCCGGCAGCCCGGCCCGGCTCAGGGCGCGCAGGGTGGACAGGCCGGCGGCGTGCTTCATGGCGGATCGACCATAGCCCGCCGGCGACCGGCTGTCACCCCCTTGGCCGGGGGTACCGGCCGGCCCCGCCCGCCCGGCGATGCCCCGTCGGCCGGGGGTGTGCGGCAGGCGTGCCGTTCCTAGAGTTCACCCACGCCCCGGACGACGGGGCGGCCCCAGGACCAAGGAGTGAACCATGAACGGCTTCTCGCACATGCGCACCTGGCTGCGGTGGCTCATCGCGGCCGGCACGATCCTGACGCTGGCCTCGGGCGCCGCGCTGGCCCTGCACCACAGCGGCCCGGACGACCCGCGGCCGCGGACCGCCTCCCCCGCCACGGCCGCGCCGGCACCGACCGCCAACGGCGGCCTGATCGATCATTCGGTGGTCGACCGGCCCGACCTCGAGCCTTCGGCCGACCCGTCGGCGATGGCGGTGGCCGCCTACGGCGCCTGAGCGCCGGGTGGCGATCACACGCCGGTCTTGAAGGTGGTGTAGATGCGCGACATCAGCCGGCGCAGGTCGTTGTTCATCGGCGCGGGCGAGACCATGCGCGCCAGTTCGGTGGACGGCAGGAACACCGCCGGGTCGTTGACCAGCTCGGGCCGGATGAACGGGCGCGAGGCGAGGTTCGGGTTCGCGTAGTACAGCTTGTTCGTCAGCCCGGCGTGGATCTCCGGCCGCAGGATGAAGTTGATGAAGCGGTGGGCATTGAGCGGGTGCGGTGCGTCGGCCGGGATCACCATGCCGTCGAAGAACAGCAGGCTGCCGGACTTGGGGATCAGGGTCTGGATGTGTTGGCCGGTGCCGTTCGCCTGGGCGCGCTGTCGGGCATGGCCGAAGTCGCCCGACCAGCCGATCGCCACGCACAGCGCGCCGGTGGCCATGTCGTTCATGTAGCCCGACGAGCTGAACAGCGACACGTGCGGCCGGATCGTCTTCAGCAGCTGGCCGGCCGCCAGGTAGTCGGCGGGCTCGCGGCTGTCGGGCGGCTTGCCGAGGTACTGCAACGCGATCGGCAGGATCTCGGACGGCGAGTCGAGAAAGGACACGCCGCAGCGCTTGAGCCGGCCGATGTACTCGGGCTTGAAGACCAGGTCCCAGGCGTTGTCGGGCATCGGCAGCCCACCGAGCGCGGCCTTGACCTTCTCGACGTTGATGCCGACCGTCGTGTAGCCCCAGAGCCAGTTGACCATGTACTGGTTGCCCGGGTCGACCTTGGCCAGCTCGGCCTGCAGGGCGGGGTCGAGGTTCTTCAGGTTGGGGATCAGGCCCTTGTCGAGCTTGCGCAGCAGGCCGCCGTCGATCTGCATCTTCGCGAAGGTCGACGACGGGATCACGATGTCGTAGCCGGTCTTGCCCGCCACCAGCTTGGCGTGGGCGATCTCGTTGCTGTCGAAGGTGTCGTAGCGCACCTTGATGCCGGTCTCCTGCTCGAACCGGGCGATGGTGTCGTCGCCGATGTACTCGGACCAGTTGTAGATGTTCAGGACCTTCTCCTCCTCCTGCGGCCAGGCCAGCGGCGGGGTGATGGCCAGCGACAGGCCAAGCGAGGCCAGCCGCAGCGTGCGTGCGGTCTTCATGCGCGAGACTCCTCGGGAACGTGGGGGGGGTTGACGGTGCCGCGGCGGCGGGTCAGGGCAGCGCGTCGCGCAGCCGGTACCAGGCCATGCCCAGCATCAGCGACGGCCGGCGCAGCCAGCGCCCGCCGGGAAAGGGCCGGTGCTTCAGGCGCGCGAAGACGTCGAAGCGCCCGGCGTCACCGGCGATCGCCTCGGCCACCAGCCGGCCGGCCAGCCCGGTCAAGGCCAGGCCGTGGCCGGAAAAGCCCTGCAGGTAGTACACGTTGCGCGCCGGGCCCAGGCGGCCGAAGTCGGGGGCGCGGTTCATCGTCAGGTCCACGAAGCCGCCCCAGGCGTGTTCGACCGGCGTGGCGGCCAGCGCCGGGAAGGTCTGCCGCATGCGGCGGGCCAGCTGGTCGGCCAGCGCCTGCGGCGACGCGCCGGCGTGGCTGACACGCCCGCCGTAGAGCAGCCGGTGGTCGGCCGAGAAGCGGAAGTAGTCGAGCACGTGGTTGGTGTCGCAGACGGCCGCACCGCAGGGGATGAGCCGCTGCGCCATCGCGGCCCCGACCGGCGCGCTGGCGATGATGTGGGTGCCGGCCGCCATCACCCGTGCGCGGATGGCCGGGGCCAGCCCTTCGAGGTAGACGTTGCCGGCCAGCAGCAGGTGGCGGCAGCGCAGCGAGCCCTGCGCGGTCCGCACCACCGGCTGCGGGCCGTGTTCGATCGCCTGGACCGGGCTGTGCTCGTGCAGCCCGACGCCGAGCGCCTGCGCGGCGCGCGCCAGGCCGAGGGTGTACTTCAACGGATGCAGGTGGCCCGACCGCGGGTCGTGGCAGCCGGCCACGTAGCGCGGGCTGGCGATCCAGCGCGGCAGTTCGTCCCGCGCGATCCAGGTCATCGGGTAGGCGTGCCGCCGCTCGAGCCACTCGCCGGCGGCGCGCAGCGCCCGCGCCTTGCGCTCGCTGGTCGCGACCGACAGCCAGCCGCTGCGCCACTCGGCATCGATGCCGAAGCGCTCGCAGCGCGCATGGATCAGCGCGATCGCCTCCAGGCTCATCGCGAAGACCTCGCGCGCCGCCGCCGGGCCGAGCTGGCGCTCGATGTCGGCGATGTCGCAGGCCAGGCCGTGGATCACCTGGCCGCCGTTGCGGCCGCTGGCGCCGTGGCCCAGCGTGCGCGCCTCGAGCAGCCGCACGCCGAAGCCGCGGTCGGCCAGTTCGATGGCCGCCGACAGGCCGGCCAGGCCGCCGCCGACGATCGCGACATCGCACGCGCCGTGGCCCTGCAGCGGCGCGTGGCGCGGCGGTGCCGGCACCGTGGCCGCGTAGTAGGAGTCGGCCGCCAGCGTGCGGTCCAGGTCGAACAGGGACATGGCGACGCTCAGCCCCGGCCACCGTAGGCGTCGGCATCCGGGTAGGGGAACCATTCCGGGTCGGCCTCGGCGACGGGCGCGATCATCACCATCTTCGAGCGGCGGAACTGCTCCAGCCCTTCGCCGCCGAGCTCGCGCCCGCTGCCGGTGAGCTTGCGGCCGCCGAACGGCACCGCGTCGTTGTCGTTCAGCGGGGTGTTGACCCAGACGATGCCCGACTCGATCTCGGCGACCGCGCGCATCGCCTCGGCCAGGTCCTGCGTGTAGATGTTCGCGCCCAGGCCGACCTCGGAGTCGTTGGCCAGCGCGATCGCCTCGTCCAGGCTCGACACCTTGCAGACCGGCGCCAGCGGGCCGAAACACTCGCCGTGCATGATCTCCATCGCATGCTCGACCTCGAGCACCGTCGGTTCGTAGAACCAGCCGCGGGTCAGCTGCGGCGGCCGGCGACCGCCGCAGACGACGCGCGCGCCCTGCGCCACCGCCCGCGCGACCAGGCGCTCGACCCGTTCACGTTCGCGCGCCGAGGCCATCGGCCCCATGTCGACGCGGCCCAGCCCGTGGCCCAGGCGCAGCGCGCGGGCCTGCGCGGCCAGGCGGGCGACGAACTCGTCGTAGACCGCCGCGTGCACGTAGAAGCGCTCGGCCGAGGTGCACACCTGCCCGCAGTTCAGGAAGGCGGCGAAGGCGGCGCCGCGCGCCACGACGTCGAGCGGCGCCGACGGCATCACGATGAACGGGTCGTTGCCCGAGGCCTCGATCAGCGTCGGCTTGAAGCGGCGGGCCGCCGACTGCGCCACCGCCCGGGCCGCCGGGACGCTGCCGGTGAAGGCCACCGCATGCGTGTGCGGGTGCTCGACCAGTGCGCGGCCGACCTCGGCACCGCCGGTCAGCACCTGCACCAGGCCGGGCGGCAGCTGGGCGAAGGCCTGCATCGCGCCCAGCAGGGTCAGCGGGGTCAGCTCCGACGGCTTGGCGATCACCGCATTGCCGGCGGCCAGCGCCGCGGCCGCCTGCCAGCCGAACAGCAGGACCGGGTAGTTGAACGGCACGATGGACACCACCGTGCCGAGCGGCTCCTTCAGCACCATCTGCAGCTGGCCGGCAATCGCCGGGCCCGCCACGCGACCCTGCTCGTGCCGCGCGAGCTCGGCGTAGTAGCGGAACGCCGACGCCGAGGCGCCGGCCTCCCAGTGCGACTCGCGATAGGGCTTGCCCATCTCGCGGGTCAGGCACTCGCCGACCTCGGGGGCGAGCGCCTCGAGCCGGTTCGCCACCTCGTGCAGCGCCGCGGCCCGCTCGAGCGCGCTGCGCGCCCACCAGGCGCGCTGCGCCTCGCGCGCGGCCGCCACGGCCTGCTCGATCTCGTCCGCGCCGGCCTCGGCGTACTGGCCGACGACATGCTCGTCCGCGGGGTCGACCACGTCGCGGCACGGGCCGCTGCCGCGGACCCATCGCCCGCCGATGTAATGGTGACCGGAGACGGCATGGACGGGGGCGGGAGGGGTGCTGGACATCGTCGATCGGGGGGAGGACGGGCGGCATGGCAGCCGCGACGCCTCGCAGCCTAGGGGCCGCAGCGGGTGCGGGCAAGCAGCGATTTGTACCGCCGGCTATCAGAAAAAGTAACATCGCACGATGAGCAGCGCCCGATTGCCACCGCTGAATGCCATCCGTGCCTTCGAGGCCGCCGGCCGGCTCGGCAGCTTCGTCGCGGCGGCCGAGGAACTCCATGTCACCCAGCCGGCCATCGGTCGCCACATCAAGGCACTGGAGGATCGCCTGGGCGCCCGCCTGTTCGAGCGCACGCCGCGCGGCGCGGTGCTGACCGACGAGGGGCGCCGCTACCACGAGCAGGTCCACCGCGCGCTGGCGGCGATCGCGGAAGCCACGCACGAATTCGCCAGCCGCGGCCGGCAGCGCTGGCTGCGCCTGATCGCCGTGCCCGGCTTCGCGTCGCGCTGGCTGAGGCACCGGCTGGCCGGCTTCCGGCGGCAGCACCCCGACATCCGGGTGTCGATCGAGCCCAACCCCGCCTTCACCGAGGTGCCGGCCGAGCGTGCCGACCTGGGCATCGCCTTCGGCGAGCCGGCCGAGTTCCGCGGCGGCACCGAGGTGCTGTTGCGACCGCCGATCTTCCCGGTCTGCGCGCCCTCGCTGGTCGAGCGCCTGGGGGCGCCGGCCACGCCGGCGGCCTTGCGGCATTGGCCGCTGCTGCACGAGGATGACGGCGGCTGGTGGGCCGACTGGTTTCGCGGGGTCGGCGTGCGTGCGCGTCCGAGCAGCGAGGTGGCCTACTCCAGCGCCGACGACGTGATCGACCTGGCCCTGTCCGGCGCCGGGGTGGCGCTGACCAATCCGCTGCTGGTGCAGCAGGAGCTGGCCTCGGGCCGGCTGCTGCGTCCGCTGCCGGCGCAGTGCATGCTCGAGGGCTATGTGCTGCTGAGCCCGTCGGGCACGCTGCGCCCCGAGGCCCGGTTGTTCCGCGAGTGGCTGCTCGGCGAACTGCACCAAGCCGTCGACGCCGCGTCGCCCTAGCGCGACCGTGCGGCGACGGCGTGGCCTCGGCCCGGCCGGTCAGTCGGCCGCCAGCCGCCAGGCCAGCGTCTCGCCGGCGCGCAAGGGCTTGATCAGCGCATCGCCGAAGGGCAGCGTCTCAGGCAGCGTCCAGGGCTCGCGCACCAGCGTGACGGTGCCGCTGTTGCGCGGCAGGCCGTAGAACGCCGGGCCGTGGTGGCCGGCGAAGGCGTCGAGCTTGTCCAGCGCGCCGACCGATTCGAAGGCCTCGGCGTAGAGCTCCAGCGCCGCCGGCGCGGTGTAGCAGCCGGCACCGCAGACCGAGGCCTCCTTCAGCACCGCGGCGTGGGGCGCCGAGTCGGTGCCGAGGAAGAAGCGGTCGGAGCCGGAGGCGACCGCCTTCAGCAGCGCCTGGCGGTGCCGCTCGCGCTTGAGCACCGGCAGGCAGTAGTAGTGCGGCCGCAGGCCACCCTGGAAGATCGCGTTGCGGTTGTACAGCAGGTGATGGGCGGTGATGGTGGCCGCGGTGTGCGGCCCGGCCTCGGCGACGTACTCGGCGGCGTCCTGGGTCGTGATGTGCTCGAACACGACCTTCAGCGCCGGGAAGTCGCGCCGCAGCGGCTGCATCACGCGCTCGATGAACACCGCCTCGCGGTCGAACACGTCGACCTGCGGGTCGGTGACCTCGCCGTGCACCAGCAGCAGCATGCCGGCGCGCTGCATGGCCTCCAGCGTGGCGTAGGTCTTGCGGATGTCGGTCACGCCGGCATCGCTGTTGGTGGTGGCGCCGGCCGGGTACAGCTTGAGCGCCACCACGCCGGCCTCGCGGGCGCGGGCGATCTCGTCCGGCGGCGTGTTGTCGGTCAGGTACAGCGTCATCAACGGCTCGAAATCCGAGCCGGCGGGCCGCGCGGCGAGGATGCGCTCGCGGTAGGCCCGGGCCTGCTCGGCGGTCGTCACCGGCGGGCGCAGGTTGGGCATCACGATGGCGCGGCCGAACTGGCGCGCGGTGGCGGGCAGCACCGCGGCCAGCGCGGCACCGTCGCGCAGGTGCAGGTGCCAGTCGTCGGGGCGGGTCAGGGTGAGGGAGGTCGGGGCAGCCATGGGGCGATTGTCGCAGCCGGGCCCCGGCGTGACCGGGTGCACGCCCGGCCGCCGCGGGCGCGCCCCGCGGCGCGCTTTCCGCGGCATGCTGGGCACCGACGCCAGCGCCCGCGCGAGCCCCCCTGAAACCCGGCTTGCGGCCGGCACGGGCGTCCGTATGATGACCCGCAGACCCGACGCCTGATGCCCGACCGCCTGGACCCTGCCCCGGAAGACTTCAGCGCCGACCAGTTCCGGCTGCTCGCCGACAACGTGCCGGCGCTGATCGCGTGCTACGACGCGACCACGCGGCGCTGCCTGTTCGCCAACAAGCAGTACGCCCGCACCTTCGGCTGCGACGAGCGCACGATCGTCGGCCGCACCTTCGCCGAGGTGATCGGCGAGGCCGCCGCGCGCGAGATCGCGCCGCAGGTCGACCACGTGCTCGAGCAGCGCGAGCCGGTGATGTACGAGCGCCAGCTGCGCGACCCGGCGGGCCAGCCGCGCTGGATCGAGGTCAACCTGCTGCCCCACCTGGGGCCGGACGGCACGCCGCAGTCCTGCTTCGTGCTGATCAACGACATCACCAAGCACCGGCTGGCCGAGGCTGCGGTGCGCGAGTCCGAGGAACGGCTGGCGAAGTTCATGGCGGCCAGCGTCGAGGGCATCGTCTTCCACAAGGACGGCCTGGTCACCGACGCGAACCCGCCGATCCTCGCGCTGACCGGCTACACGCTGGCCGAGATGCTGGGCCGGCACGTGCTGAGCTTCATCGCGCCGGACCATGTCGCGCGGGTGCTGTCGGTGATGAGTGCCGGCCAGGAGACGACCTACGAGCTGGCCATCCTGCACAAGGACGGCACGCCGATCCCGGTCGAGTTCATCGTGCGCACGATGCTGCGCAACGGCGAGCGCGTGCGCATGACGATCGTGCGCGACATGCGGGACCGCCACGCGGCGCAGGCCCGCATCCACCACCTGGCGCACCACGACGTGCTGACCGGCCTGCCCAACCGCGCCTCGTTCATGGAGCGGCTGGACCAGCTGATGGCCGGCGCGCGCGAGGACGATGGCCGGCTGGCGCTGCTGTTCATCGACCTCGACCACTTCAAGCGCGTCAACGACTCGCTCGGCCACCTGGTCGGCGATGCCCTGCTGCGCACCGTGGGCGGCCGCATCACCGAGTGCCTGCGCTCGACCGACCTGGTCGCGCGCTTCGGCGGCGACGAGTTCATGGTGCTGCTGCCCGGCGTCGCATCGGCCGCGCACCAGCGCCAGCACGTCGAGGAGGTCGCGCGCAAGCTGCTCGCGGCGATCGAGG
>JABLTH010003354.1_pt1 | contig 12015 bp, 9 predicted proteins | sample 7875711 | NCBI WGS metagenome assembly JABLTH01 (sample SAMN14941262, study PRJNA633318) | bioreactor metagenome | isolation source: bioreactor | place: China | collected 2019-03-05 | reverse complement strand
GGCTGCCGCTGAACCAGACCGGCGCGGTGATGAAGCGCTCCATCAGGTAGCGCTCGGGCGGACGGATATCCGCTTCGTAGACGTCGACCCCGTGCTCCCGCAGCAGCCTCTCCAGCCGCATCAGCTGGTTGTGCTGCGGGCAATAGAGCCCGTGCACCGGACGGCGGCGGAAGTCGCGCAGCGGCAGCGGGCGCAGTTCGGCCTGCGGCTCGCCGCGCAGCAAGGCGGCGGCGTGCTCGGCCTGCTCGGCGGGAATGAAGGCGACCGAGGGCTGCGGCGGCAGCCTGACCTGGCGCGGGCCCGCGTCGGTGGCCAGCCAGAACTCGACCGCCGTGCCGGCCGGCGTGTCATGCCAGTGCCGCGTGAGAATGAAGCCCGGTTGTGGGGAAAGCAAGACGCAGAGGGGAAAGCGGATCCAGTGCGGATTCTAGCGCCTGCCGGCCCGGTGCGCCGCCCTGCAATGTGGCGGGACGGGCCCGGTGCTGCGGGCTCCTGACAGCACGGTGTCAGGAGCCCGTGGTGCCCCGGCGCGCGCCGCGACGGTCGCGCGGCGGAGGGCGGGCGGCAGCCTCAGAACTTCTCGAACGGACCGAGGAAGCGCCACTGGCCGACCGGCAGGTCGCCCAGCACGATGCGGCCCATGCGCACGCGCTTCAGGCCCACCACTTCGAGGCCGACCTGCTCGCACATGCGGCGGATCTGGCGCTTGCGGCCTTCGCGCAGCACGAAGCGCAGCTGCTCTTCGTTCTGCCAGCTGACCTTGGCGGGCTTGAGCTCGACGCCGTCGAGCGAGAGGCCGTGGCGCAGCTTGTCGAGGCTTTCGGCCGGAAAGACATCGGCCACGTTGCGCTCGACGCGACCCTGCGGCGCATGCCAGACCACCCGCACCAGGTACTCCTTCTCGATGGTGGAGTCCTCGCCGATCAGTTGGCGCGCGACGCGGCCGTCCTGGGTCAGGACCAGCAGGCCGGTCGAGTCGATGTCGAGGCGTCCGGCGGGCGCCAGGTTCTTGCGCTGCCACGGGGCGAAGCGCTTGCGGGTCGGATCGTCCTGCCAGTGGTTCTCTTCGGCGAACAGCACGGCCGCCGGCTCGTAGCCGTCCTCGGCCTGGCCGGACACATAACCGACCGGCTTGTGCAGCAGTACCGTCACGCGCTCGCCCTGCTCGGAGCGGGCGGCCTGCAGGATCTCGATCTCGGCGTCGGGGCGCACGCGGGAGCCCAGTTCGGTGATGGCTTCGCCGTCGACCAGCACCCAGCCGCGCGGGATCCACTCGTCGGCCTCGCGGCGCGAGCACAATCCCAGCTCCGACATGCGCTTGGACAGGCGCACCAGCCCGTCCGCGGCAGCGGGTTCGGGCGCTTCCTGCCGCTCGGCCGGCAGCGCGCGCGCGGGCTTGGTGCGGTCGGCGGTGTCGCTGAAGCGGCGGGCGCGCACGTCGCCGGCAGCATCGCGCGGACGCGCTGGCGCATCGCCGGCGCGTCGGGCACCCGGAGCCGGGCGGCGCCACTCACCCTGCGGTCGTGCGCTGCCATCGTCGTCGAAGCGGCGCGGCCGCGGTCCGCGCGCATCGCCCGCACCGCGTGCGTCGCGATTGTCATCGCCACGACGGGCACCCGGGGCCGGGCGGCGCCATTCGCCCTGCGGGCGGGCGTTGCCGTCGTCATCGCCGAAGCGGCGCGGGCGCGGGCCGCGCGCATCGCCGGCACCGCGCGCGTCGCGGCTATCGTCGCCACGGCGGGCGCCCGGGGCCGGGCGGCGCCATTCGCCCTGCGGGCGGGCACCGGCATCGTCGTCGCCGAAGCGCCGTGGCCGCGCCTGGCGCTCGCCATCGCCGAAGCGGCGTCCGTCGCCGCCGGCGCGGCCGCGCGCGGGGTCATCGCTGAAGCGGCGCGGGCGTGCATCGCCCTCGCGCCTCGGTTGCGCATCGTCGAAGCGGCGGGGCCGCTCGCCGCCGGCCTTGGCCGCGGCATCGGCGGGCTTGCGCGGCTTGGCCGCATCCTGGGCGGCGCGGGCGCGCTTGATGCCCTCGGCCACGTCGCGCACGCGCTGGCGGTTCAGGTCCGAGATACGCACGGGACGGGTAGCGCCGGCCTTGCGGGGCGCGGCCTGGGCACTGTCGGTGCGGGTGGGTTTCAGGCCCAGCGTCTTGCGCTTGGGCGATTGGTCATCGGTCATGGAGTCGGTGCTGCGGGCCGCGCTCAGATGGCGAGCGCGTCCAGCAGGTCCTGTTCAAGCTGTAACTGCAATTTGTTGTCGGCGGCGAGACGGCTGCCATCGACGAGGAACATATCCTCGACGCGTTCGCCGAGGGTATTGATGCGGGCGGTATGGACCGAAACGCGGTGCCGCGCCAGCACGCGCGTGATGGCGTAGAGCAGGCCGGTACGGTCGTTGGCCGACAGCGCCAGCAGGTAGTACTGGCCGCGCTCGTCCGGGCGCAGGTCGACGCGCGGCTTGATCGGGAAGCTGCGCGACTGGCGCGACAGCCGGCCCTGGGTGGGTTCCGGCAGCGCAGCCTGGGTGTACAGGCGTTCCGCCAGTTCGTGCTCGACCAGCGTGATGATGTCGCGGTAGCCCTGGCTGCCGGTGTGCTGGCCGGCCGCCGCGCCGGAGATGCGCGGATCGATCACCTGGAAGGTGTCCAGCGCATAGCCGTGGCGCGTGGTGTGGATCTTGGCGTCCTGGATGGAGAAGGCCTTGCGCTCGAAATAGCCGCAGATGCGCGCGAACAGATCCGGCTGGTCCTTGACGTAGACCGCCACCTGCAGGCCTTCGCCGGCCGGCGAGATGCGGGCCTTGACCACCGGCGTATCGCTGTCGACGCGGTTGTACAGGTGGCGCGTCAGCCAGGCGATATCGCGCGAATCATGGCGCAGGAAGAAGGCGACGTCGAGCTGGGCCCACAGCGGCTTGCCGAGGTCGGGATCGAAGGCCATCAGGCGCAGTTGCGCGATGGTCTCTTCCTTGCGTTGCGACCACAGCGAATGCGGGTCGACGCGGGCGCCGCCCAGCACGCGCAGCGTGATGCGGTACAGGTCTTCCAGCAGCTTGCCCTTCCAGGCGTTCCAGACCTTGGGGCTGGTGCCGCGGATATCGGCCACGGTGAGCAGGTAGAGCGCGGTCAGGTAGCGCTCGCTGCCCACCGTGCGGGCGAAGGCATGCACCACGTCCGGGTCGGTCAGGTCCTGCTTCTGCGCCACATGGCTCATGGTCAGGTGGTGCTCGACCAGCCAGGCGATCAGGTCGGCATCTTCGCGCGCGATGCCGTGCTGCTTGCAGAAGCGGCGCGCGTCGACCGCGCCCAGCGAGGAATGGTCGCCGCCGCGGCCCTTGGCGATATCGTGGAACAGCGCTGCCACCCAAAGCACCCAGGGGCGGTCGAAGCTCGCCATCAGCTGGCTGCAGAAGGGGAACTCGTGCGTGTGCTCGACGATGGCGAAGCGGCGCATATTGCGCACCACCATCAGGATGTGCTGGTCCACGGTGTAGACGTGGAACAGGTCGTGCTGCATCTGGCCGACGATGCGACGGAAATTGATCAGGTAGCGGCCCAGCACGCTGGTCTGGTTCATCAGGCGCAGCGCGTGGGTGATGCCCTGCGGCTCCTGCACGATGGCGAGGAACTGCCGGCGGTTCTCCGGATCGTTGCGCCAGCGCGCGTCCATCACGGTGCGGGCGTTGTAGAGGCCGCGCAGCGTGCGCGGCGACAGCCCTTTGATGCCGGGCGTGCGCTCGTACAGCAGGAAGGTCTCGAGGATGGCGCGCGGCTCACGCTCGTAGAGATCGTCGCTGGTGATCTCGAGCATGCCCTGGCGCTCCTCGAAGCGCTCGTTGAACACGCGCGTCACCTTCGATTCGCTGGGGAAGAGCAGGGCCTCGATGTTGAGCAGCAGCACGCTGTTGAGCTGGGTGACGGCCTTGGCCGCCCAGTAGTAGCGGCGCATCAGCTGCTCGCTGGCGCGCTTGTTGGCGTTCTGGCGGTAGCCGAAGGCTTCGCCCAGGGCCGTCTGCAGGTCGAACACCAGCACGTCCTGGCGACGGCCTGCGACCAGGTGCAGGCGCGCGCGGATAGTCTTGAGCAGGCGCTCGTTGTGCGACAGCTCCTGGGCCTCGCGCTGCGTCAGCAGACCCTTCTGGAACAGTTCCTTCCAGCTGTCTCCCAGCCCCGCCGCCTTGGTCATCCACAGGATCACCTGCAGGTCGCGCAGGCCGCCCGGGCTTTCCTTGCAGTTGGGTTCGAGCGAGTACGGCGTGTCCTGGTACTTGGCGTGGCGCTGGCGCATCTCCAGCAGCTTGGCCTGGAAGAAGGCCGCCGGATCGAGCTCGGCCAGGTAGTGCTCGCGCAAGACCGTGAACAGCTGGCGGTCCCCGGTCAGCAGCCGCGCCTCCAGCAACGAGGTCTGGATGGTGATGTCCTGGCGCGCTTCGCGCAGGCAGTCCTCCACCGTGCGCACGGAGGAGCCGATCTCGAGGCCGAGGTCCCAGCACAGCCCGATGAAGCGTTCGAGCCGCTCGATGGTATCGGCATCGGGCTCGCGCGACAGCAGCAGCAGCACGTCCACGTCGGAGTGCGGGAACAGCTCGCCGCGCCCGTAGCCGCCGACCGCCACCAGCGCGGCATCCTCGGGCAGCGACAGTTCGCGCCAGGCCGTGACCAGGGCAATGTCGACCGCGCGGCGCAGCTGCGACAGCAGTGTGCCGACCTGGCCGCCCGCGGCGAAGGCATCGAACAACGCCTGCTTGTCGGCCTTCAGCTGGTCGCGGATGCGCGCGCCGAGCTGCGCTTCGGACGAGGCGGACATCGGAGTGGGGAGAGGATGGGCGGACACGGCGGCGGGCGGTGGATGTAAGAAGGGCGCCGATCCGGCGCCCGTTGCAGTGGTCAGACCGCGAGGGACTCGGTGACGAAGGCCGGCGGCGCTTGCGTGCCGGCGGAGACCGTCAGCACGTCGAAGCCGGTCTCCGTGACCAGCACCGTGTGCTCCCACTGCGCCGACAGGCTGCGGTCGCGCGTCTTGACGGTCCAGTGGTCCGGCATGGTGCGGATGTCGCGCTTGCCGGCGTTGATCATGGGCTCCACCGTGAAGATCATGCCGGCCTGGATTTCCATGCCGGTGCCGGGGCGGCCGTAGTGCAGGACCTGCGGATCCTCGTGGAAGTTCTTGCCGATGCCGTGGCCGCAGTACTCGCGCACCACGCTGTAGCCGGCGCCTTCGGCGTGGACCTGGATGGCGTGGCCGATGTCGCCCAGCCGCGCGCCCGGGCGCACCTGGGCGATGCCCTTCCACATGCACTCGAAGGTGACCTGGGCCAGTCGCTTGGCCAGGATCGAGCCCTCGCCGGCGATGAACATGCGGCTGGTGTCGCCGTAGTAGCCTTCCTTGGTGATGACGGTGATGTCGAGGTTGACCGCGTCGCCGCTCTTGAGCACGCGGTCGCCCGGGATGCCGTGGCAGATCACGTCGTTGACCGAGGTGCAGATCGCCGCGGGGAAGGGCGGGTAGCCGGGCGGCGCATAATTCAGCGGCGCCGGCACCGTGCCCTGCACGTCACGCATATAGGCATGGCAGAGCCGATCCAGTTCGCCGGTGGTGACGCCCGGCTTGACGAAGGGGGTGATGTAGTCGAGGACTTCGGATGCGAGGCGGCAGGCCACCCGCATGTGGGCGATGTCTTCGGCCGTTTTCAGATGGATGCTCATGCTGCGGCGGGAAGAAGGTGACGAAAGCGACGGCCGTGGCGTTGCCCCGGGTCGTGCAGTCAGTCGATTCGTAAATGCGAATTATCGCACCTTCGGCGGTGGACCGCAGCCCGGAATGCAGGATCTGGCGCGATTCGTGGCGCGTCCCGGCCTGCCGGCCGTGCGTTGGCCATGTACCGGCTGCGCAGCTCGGTCTGTGTTGCGTGTAAATCTCTTTTCCTGCCCGCATCCGGCATTTGTGCCGGCCTTGTGCCGGCGTGCCGGACTGCCGAACCCCTCTTCTGGGCCCGTGCTTGCACTTGAGCGCGGGCGCCATTGTTGCTACAATCGTTGGCTGTCCTGATCTCGGTTCCAGCTCCTGCACCGCTTTCCGCTGTGCGTCGTCCGCTGCCGGGGCAGGCAGTTCATTGGTAAGTAAATCGCGAGCCCGTCCTTCCGGGGTGTTCCTGTTGAGGAATGTCTGGGCGGGCTTCAGACCCAACCCTTATGGAGAATCCCATGTCCGTCACGATGCGTGAAATGCTGGAAGCCGGTTGCCACTTTGGCCACCAGACCCGCTTCTGGAACCCGAAGATGGCCCCCTTCATCTTCGGTCATCGCAACAAGATCCACATTATCAACCTCGAAAAGACCCTGCCGATGTTCCAGGACGCGCTGAAGTACGTGCGTCAACTGGCAGCGAACCGCGGCACCGTCCTTTTCGTGGGTACCAAGCGCCAGTCGCGCGAGATCCTGGCTGAGGAAGCCGGCCGCGCCGGTATGCCGTACGTCGACGCCCGCTGGCTCGGCGGCATGATGACCAACTTCAAGACGGTCAAGATCTCGATCAAGCGCCTGAAGGACATGGAAGCCGCCAAGGAAGCCGGCGCGCTGGAAACCATGAGCAAGAAGGAAGCGCTGATGTTCGAGCGCGAGATGGAAAAGCTGGAAAAGTCCATCGGCGGCATCAAGGACATGAACGGCATCCCCGACGCCATCTTCGTGGTCGACGTCGGCTACCACAAGATTGCCGTCACCGAAGCCAACAAGCTGGGCATCCCCGTGATCGGCGTGGTCGATACGAACCACTCGCCGGAAGGCATCGACTATGTGATCCCGGGCAACGACGACTCGAGCAAGGCTGTCGCGCTGTACGTGCGCGGCGTGGCTGACGCCATCCTGGAAGGCCGCGCCAACGCGGTGCAGGAAGTGGTCGAAGCCGTGCGCGAAGGCGACGAGTTCGTCGAGGTCCAGGAAGGCTGAAGCCCTTTCGCCGCGCGGCCCCTGGTGGTGCCGCGCTGCGGCGGGCAATGACGATCGTTTGCTGCCGGCCGCAAGGCTGGCGCACCAGGCAGGCCGGGCAAGGCAGGATGGGCCGGCGGCCGGAGCGCCAGGGTGCGCCCTGAGACAAGGCGACAGGAAAGGGGGCACATTGGCGCCCCCTTTTTTTGAATTGTTGTCATCCGCCTCGTGCAAGATCCGATGCGGATGAAATGCATGCATCCGGACCGGACGTGGCCAGTTCGAAGTGCCTGTCCGGCGAGAACCAATCAAGGAGTGACAAATGGCGGCAATTACCGCAAGCATGGTGGCTGAACTGCGCGCGAAGACCGACGCGCCGATGATGGAATGCAAGAAGGCCCTGACCGAGGCCGAAGGCAACATGGAAAAGGCCGAAGAGCTGCTGCGCGTGAAGCTGGGCAACAAGGCCAGCAAGGCCGCGTCGCGCGTCACGGCCGAAGGCGTGGTCGCCTCCTTCATCGACGGCACCGTCGGTGCCCTGGTCGAGCTGAACTGCGAGACCGATTTCGTATCGAAGAACGACGACTTCCTGGCATTCTCGGCCAAGGTCGCCGAGCTGGTGGCCAAGCAGAGCCCGGCCGACGTGGCTGCCCTGTCGGCCCTGGAAATCGACGGCGTGAGCGTCGAGGCAACCCGTACCGCCCTGATCGGCAAGATCGGCGAGAACCTAGCCATCCGCCGCTTCGTGCGCTACGCCGACGGTGGCAAGCTGGTGTCGTACCTGCACGGCACGCGCATCGGCGTGATGGTGGAATTCGACGGTGACGAAGCTGCCGCCAAGGATGTGGCGATGCACGTGGCCGCGATGAAGCCGGTGTCGCTGTCGTCGGCCGACGTGCCGGCCGAGCTGATCGCCAAGGAGCGCAGCATCGCCGAGCAGAAGGCGGCCGAATCGGGCAAGCCCGCCGAGATCGCCGCCAAGATGGTGGAAGGCTCGGTGCAGAAGTACCTGAAGGAAGTCTCGCTGCTGAACCAGCCGTTCGTGAAGAACGACAAGCAGACCGTCGAGCAGATGCTCACGGCTGCCAACACCAGCGTCAAGGGCTTCACCCTTTACGTGGTGGGCGAGGGCATCGAGAAGAAGCAGGACGACTTCGCTGCGGAAGTGGCTGCCCAGGTAGCCGCGGCGCAGAAGGCCTGATGCCGGACGGGTCACCTGTCTCGGAAGCGAGGCAGGGCGGCCCCGTATAATGCCGAGAGGGGCGCCGCAAGGTGCCCTTCTGCACAAATGTGGTCTGGCAGGCGCATGCGTCTCCGGACTGCGACAGACGGCTTCCGCCGTCGCCTGCGCTCGCGGTACCACCGCGCACGGAGCAGACGACGGCGAAAACCAGTCTTTCCTGCGCGGCGGCGCGCCGATCCGCGCCGCGCGCTTTCAAACATCCGTTCGAACCAGCGTTCCGAACCAGCCCGAGGGTGAACATGCCAGCCTATAAGCGCGTCCTTTTGAAACTGTCCGGTGAGGCCCTGATGGGCGACGATGCCTTTGGCATCAACCGTGCCACCATCGAAGGCATGGTCAACGATATCGCCGAGATCGTGAAACTCGGCGTGCAGGTGGCGGTGGTCATCGGCGGCGGCAATATCTTCCGCGGCGTGGCTGGCGGTGCCGCCGGCATGGACCGCGCGACGGCCGACTACATGGGTATGCTGGCGACCATGATGAATGCCCTGGCCCTGCAGGATGCCATGCGCCACGCCAACATCGAAGGCCGCGTGCAGTCCGCGCTGCGCATGGACCAGGTGGTCGAGCCCTATATCCGCCCGCGTGCCATCCGCCAGCTCGAGGAGGGCAAGGTGGTGATCTTCGCCGCGGGCACCGGCAATCCCTTCTTCACCACCGACACCGCAGCCGCGCTGCGCGGTTCCGAGATCGGCGCGGAGATCGTGCTGAAAGCGACCAAGGTGGACGGCGTCTATACCGCCGACCCGAAGAAGGACCCGAGCGCCACGCGCTACACCACGATCACCTTCGACGAGGCCATCTCGCGCAACCTGCAGGTGATGGACGCCACCGCCTTCGCGCTGTGCCGCGACCAGAAGCTGCCGATCAAGGTGTTCTCCATCGTCAAGCCGGGTGCGCTCAAGCGCGTCATCCTGGGCGAGGACGAAGGTACGCTGGTGCATGTGTAGTAAACGGCCGGCGGGCCGCCGCAGTGGCGCCCGCGCCGGCAAAGAGTAGAATGGTTCATTTTCGGCCCCGCCGTGCGGGGCCACGATTGGCATTTGGAGGTAATGATGAGCGTCGCCGACATCAAGAAGAGCGTCGAGCAGAAGATGCAGAAATCGATCGAGGCATTCAAGGCTGACCTGGCCAAGATCCGCACCGGTCGCGCGCATACCGGTCTGCTCGACCACATCCAGGTCGATTACTACGGCTCCATGGTGCCGGTCAACCAGGTGGCCAACGTCGGCCTGGCCGACGCGCGCACGATTTCGGTGCAGCCGTGGGAAAAGAAGATGGTCGGCGCCGTCGAGAAGGCCATCCGTGACTCGGACCTGGGCCTGAACCCCTCGACCATGGGCGACGTGATCCGCGTGCCGATGCCTGCGCTGACGGAAGAACGCCGCAAGGAACTGACCAAGGTGGTCAAGTCCGAGGGCGAGAGCGCCAAGGTGGCGGTGCGCAACCTGCGCCGCGATGCCAACGAGCAGTTCAAGAAGCTGGTCAAGGACAAGACCATTTCCGAGGACGACGAGCGCCGCGGCCAGGACGAGGTGCAGAAGCTGACCGACAAATACGTGGCGGAAATCGACAAGATGGTCGCGGAAAAGGACAAGGAGATCATGACGGTCTGAGCGGGCGGCCGGCGGCCCGCCGCCGGCACCGCGGACGATCGTCCTACACCATGCAGCACATCAGTTCCACGCTAGGCGTACCCGATACCAGCTACGTGCCCCGGCATGTCGCCATCATCATGGATGGCAACGGCCGCTGGGCGACCCAGCGGCATCTGCCGCGTATCGCCGGCCACACGCGCGGCCTGGAAGCCGTCCGGGCCGTGGTGGAGGCGAGCGCCGCGCGTGGCGTCCAGTACCTGACGCTGTTCGCCTTCAGCTCCGAGAACTGGCGCCGTCCGGTCGAGGAGGTCTCGTTCCTGATGCGGCTGTTCATGTCCGCCTTGCGCCGCGAGGTGGTCAAGATGCACGCCAACAACATCCGGTTGAAGGTGGTGGGCGACCTGAGCCGCTTCAGCGCGCGTATCCAGCAGTTGATCCGCGATGCCGAGGCGCGCACGGCGGGCAACACCGGCCTGACCGTGACCATCGCCGCCAACTACGGCGGCCGCTGGGACCTGCTGCAGGCCATGCGCAAGATGCTGGCGCGATCGCCGATGCTCGACGTGGATAAGATCGAAGAGGGGGAGTTGACGCCCCACCTGGCGATGGCCTACGCGCCGGAGCCGGACTTGTTCATCCGTACCGGCGGCGAGCAGCGCATCAGTAACTTCCTGCTCTGGCAGCTCGCCTATTCCGAGCTGTATTTCACCGACGTCTTCTGGCCCGACTTCGACGCCGCGGAACTGGACAAGGCCTTTGCCTCGTACCGCCAGCGCGAGCGCCGCTTCGGACGTACCAGTGCGCAGGTGGTGGCACCTTCGGGTCTGTCCGGTACGGCCTGAGGGCCGGGGACCGCCGCCGCGCATCGCACTGCAACCGCTCTTCGGGAACCCGCGGTACATGCTCATCACCCGTGTTATCACCGCGCTGTGCCTGCTGCTGGTGCTCCTGCCCATCCTGTTCCTGGCGCCGCCGGTCGCGCTGGCCGGCCTGGTGGCCGTGATCGTGCTGCTCGGCGGCTGGGAATTCGGCCGGCTGATCGGCTTGCCCGGCGCCTGGGCCTGGGGGTACGGCGCCGCCTGCCTGCTGGCGTTGCTCGGCTGGCAGGCGCTGTCGGATCCGGCATTGCTGGTACGCCTGCTGCAGGCGGCGGTGGTGTGCTGGGGCATCGCGCTGGTGCTGCTGGCGCGCGGCGTGCGGCGTGCCACGCCGGGCTTCACCGCGCTCGGCGCGTTGCTGGGCCTGGTGATGCTGCCCGCGTTCGGTCATGCCACCATGGTGCTGCGCCAGGCGGGCATCGGCGTGCTGCTGTCCGTGGCGGTGCTGGTGTGGGCCGCCGACATCGGTGCCTATTTCGTCGGCAAGGCCGTCGGCCGCCGCAAGCTGGCGCCGACCATCAGTCCCGGCAAATCCTGGGAAGGCGCGCTGGGTGGCTGGCTGCTGGCCTCGCTGATCTCTCTGTGGCTGGCTGCCAGCCACGTGCTGGCGCCGACCTGGTTCTCGCGCGGTGCCGATGCCATGGGCCTGCTGCCGGTGGCGCTGCTGGTGACGCTGCTGGTCGCAGCCAGCGTGATCGGCGACCTGTTCGAATCGCTGCTCAAGCGCCAGGTCGGCCTGAAGGACAGCAGCGCGCTGCTGCCGGGCCACGGTGGCGTGCTCGATCGCATCGACGCCCTCCTGCCCGTCTTCCCGCTGGCCGCGCTGCTGGCGACCTTTTTCTAAGTTCAAGCTGATATGCATCGCGTTACCATTCTCGGAGCCACCGGCTCGATCGGCGAGAGCACGCTGGACGTGGTCAGGCGCCACCCCGGCCGCTATTCGGTCCATGCCCTGTCTGCGCACCGCCAGGTGGACAAACTGGCGGCCCAGTGCCTGGAATTCCGCCCCGAGCGCGCCGTGATGGGCTCGGCCGAGGCCGCGCGCGAACTGGAGGGCCGGCTGCGCGCAGCCGGCCTGAAGACCGTGGTGGAGTGGGGCGAGTCGGCGCTGGAATCGATCGCTGCCGACGGCCCGACCGATGCCGTGATGGCGGCCATCGTCGGTGCGGCCGGGCTGCGGCCGTCGCTGGCGGCGGCGCGCGCCGGCAAGCGCGTGCTGCTGGCCAACAAGGAGGCGCTGGTGATGTCCGGCGCGATCTTCATGGACGCGGTGCGCGAGCACCGCGCGACCCTGCTGCCGATCGACAGCGAGCACAACGCCATCTTCCAGTGCCTGCCCGCCGACGATCCGCGCTGCCAGGGCGGCGTGTC
>JABLTH010110840.1_pt1 | contig 12024 bp, 10 predicted proteins | sample 7875711 | NCBI WGS metagenome assembly JABLTH01 (sample SAMN14941262, study PRJNA633318) | bioreactor metagenome | isolation source: bioreactor | place: China | collected 2019-03-05 | reverse complement strand
CTCGAACTCGGTGCCCTTGATCAGGTTGTTGAGGTTGGTGACGTAGGCCTGGTGGTGCTTGCCGTAGTGGTACTCCAGCGTCTCGGCCGAGATGTGCGGCTCGAGGGCGTTCTTTTCATAGGGCAGGGCGGGTAGTTCGATCGCCATGGCGATGGCTCCTTGACGTTGGCTGGAAAGGGGAAAAGGGAGTGGCCGCAACCGAGCGTGGCCGGGGAAGCGGCTGATACACTAACGGCTTGCCTGCATTGTAGTGATGAAATCCCGAGCTATGGACGTTAACGAACGAATCAAGGCGGCGCTTGCCGAGCATCCGATGGTGCTCTTCATGAAGGGCACGCCGCAGTTCCCCATGTGCGGATTTTCCAGTCGCGCAGTGCAGGCGTTGCAGGCCGCCGGAGCCGCCTTCCATGCGGTGAACGTGCTGGCCGATCCCGAGGTGCGTGCGGCGCTGCCGCACTACGCCAACTGGCCGACGTTCCCTCAGTTGTTCATCCAGGGCGAGCTGATCGGCGGCTGCGACATCATCGAGGACCTGCATGTGGCCGGCGAGCTCGAGCGCATGGCGCAGGATGTGGCCGGGGTGGTGCACTGATGGCGCTGCCGCTGGTCCGCCTGCCGGTCGATGAGGCGCAGGCAGGTTCGCTCGCCGGGCGGGTGGTGCTGGTGACCGGGGCCTACGGCGGGCTCGGTTCGGCGGTGTCCAAGGCTGCTGCACAAGCCGGCGCCACGGTGATCCTGGCCGGGCGGCGCAAGCGCCAGCTCGAGCAGCTCTACGACGAGATGGTGCGTGCCGGACTCCCCGAGCCGGTGATCCATCCCATCGATCTGGAAACCGCGACCCCGGTCGATTACGAAGCGCTGGCCGATGCCATCGAGCGCGATCTCGGGCGGCTCGACGGGATAGTGCATGCCGCAGTCAGCTTCACCGGTCTGACGCCACTGGCGATGCACAAGCCCGATCACTTCCTGAGGGCGATGCACGTCAACGTGTCCGCGCCGTTCGCGATCACCCAGGCCTGCCTGCCGCTGCTCAAGCGAGCGGATGACAGTGCGGTGGTATTCGTGCTGGACGATCCGGAGCTGCTGTCGCGTGCGCACTGGGGCGCCTATGGCGCGTCCAAGGCGGCGCTCGAGCGGATGGCAGCGATCCTTCACGAGGAGCACGACAAGGGTGGCTTCCGGGTACAGGCGGTATTGCCGGCGCCGATGCGTACGGCACTGCGCCGCGAGGCCTACTTCGGCGAAGACACGCTCAAGCAGCCGCCGCCGGATGCCACTGCGGCGGCCGTCGTCCGCTTGCTCGGCCCCAGCGGCAGCGCTGCGCGCGGTGCCGCGCTCGACCTTCGCACGCATTGATCCATGACCGGCCTGGCGCCGGATCTAACGCAACACCGAGGTTGATTCGATGGAAACGCAGATGACCACGTTGTCGGCGGGAATCCTGCTGTTCCTGATCATGGATCCGCTGGGCAACATCCCGTTCTTTCTGAGCCTGCTCAAGGACGTCCCGCCCCGGCGCCGGCGCATCGTGATGGTGCGCGAGTTGTTGATCGCCCTTGGCGTGCTGCTGGGCTTCCTGGTGGGCGGGCAACTGATCCTCAAGGCGCTGCAGCTCAAGCAGGAGTCGATCAGCATCGCCGGAGGCATCGTGCTGTTCCTGATCGGCATCCGCATGGTGTTCCCACCGGCGGACGGTGGCGGCATTTTCGGCAAACCCGGGCAGGCCGAGCCATTCATCGTGCCGATGGCGATTCCCGGTGTGGCCGGACCGTCGGCGATGGCCGCCTTGCTGCTGCTCACCAATACCCAGCCGGGCCGCACCGCCGACTGGGCCACCGCGCTGGTGCTGGCGTGGCTGGCGACTTCGGCGATCCTGCTCAGCTCCACCTATCTGTTCCGCTGGCTGGGCGAGAGCGTGCTGACCGCGTTGGAGCGGGTCATGGGCATGTTGCTGATCGCGCTGTCGGTGCAGATGTTTCTCGGCGGCGTGGCGGCCTACCTTCACCTGACTGTCTGAACCGTTCCAGTCTGCGGGGGGCTGCCGCAGATTTTTGCGGGTTTCGAGCGGCTGTCATAATTGGACGCCAGCATGGGCGGCAGTCCAAGGAGATGGTCATGCTAAGCATCGACAAGAGCCTTACCGAGCGCTTGCCCTGGCTCGCCCAGCATCCCCGTCTTCGTCGCCCGGTCGCGGGGGTACTGGGACGGCTTGCGGACGAAGCGGGATTCAACCGGGCCATCGGCGCCGCCAGTGGTGTCGACGGCATGCCGTTCGTCGGCCGTGCCCTGAAAGTCGTGGGGGCCAGCTACCGGGTCAATCCGGACGGGCGCGAGAACATTCCGGTCGACGGGCCGCTGGTGGTGGTGGCGAACCATCCGCTGGGCATCGTCGATGCGCTGGCGCTGATCGACCTGGTCGGCTCGGTCCGCCCCGACGTCAAGATCCTCGGCAACGACTGGCTCACCCTGGTCGAGCCGCTGCGACCGCTGCTGCTGCCGGTGGACGTGTTCGGCAAGGGGGCGGCCTCGAAGCTGCGCGACATCTACCGCGCACTGGACAACGGCGAGGCGTTGATCGTCTTCCCCGCCGGCGAGGTTTCGCGCCTGCGCGCCGACGGTCTGAGGGATGGCCGCTGGTCGGATGGCTTCGCCCGGCTGGCCCTGCGCAGCCGGGCACCGGTATTGCCGGTGCACGTCGCTGCGCGCAATTCGGCGATGTTCTATGGCGTCTCGATGCTCGCCAAGCCGCTCTCGACCGCGATGCTGCCACGCGAGGCGGTATCCCCGGCAGGTCATCGTATCGGCTTCACCGTCGGTGCGCTGGTGAGCGCCGAGGAGCTGGGGCAGCGCAGCGGCGGCGATCCGGTGCAGGCGGCGAAGCTGATGCGCCGGCATGTCTATCGGGTAGCCCGACATCGCGGGCTGATCTTCGGCGGGCAGGCGCCGCTGGCGTTGCCCGAACCGCCCGAGCAGGTGGCCGAGGCGCTGGCGTCGCGGGCGGAGAAGCTCGCCGACCTGCCGGACGGCAAGCAATTGATGCTCTTCCAGGGCGAGGCCGACAGCGTAGTCATGCGTGAAATCGGCCGCTTGCGCGAGCTGACCTTCCGCAAGGTGGGCGAGGGGACCGGGGCGCGTTGCGACCTCGATGCCTACGATGCGTATTACGAGCACCTCGTGCTGTGGGATCCCGAGCCGCAGCGGATCGTCGGCTCGTACCGGTTCGGCCACGGTGGCCGCATCATCGCCGGGCGCGGTCTGTCGGCGCTTTACACCTCCAGCCTGTTCACCTACTCCCCTGCGCTCGAGTCCCGTCTCGCCCAGGGCCTGGAGCTTGGGCGCAGCTTTATCGCTCCGGCCTATTGGCGGTCGCGTGCGCTGGACCAGTTGTGGCAGGGCATCGGCCTCTACCTGCAGGGGCATCCGAACCTGCGCTACCTGTTCGGCCCGGTGAGCATGTCGGTCAACCTCCCGCGCGAGGCGCGGGAGTGGATCGCCGCGGCGCATCGCCATTATTTCGGCGTGCCCGGGCTGGCTTCGGCGCGGCAGCCCTTCGTGGTGTCCGACGGAGTCCTCGACACCGTCCGTGCGGCCCTGGACGGCCTGGAGCCGGCAGAGGGGCTGGGCAAGCTCAAGCACCACCTCGACGCGCTGGGCGTGAGCCTGCCGGTGCTGTACCGGCAATATGTCGATCTGGTGGAGCCGCAGGGAGTGCAGTTCCTCGACTTCGGCGAGGATCCGGGCTTTTCCGGCTGTGTCGACGGACTGGTCATGCTCGATCTGGCGAATCTTAAGCCGGCCAAGCGCGCGCGTTACCTGGGCCGGCGCTGAGCCGCTCGTGGCGTCGGGCGGCGCGGCACGTTGTCCGCGCGCAGTGAAACCGTTACAAATCTGTCATACACTGTCGTTAAAGTCGGTTTAACAATCAGTTGGCGGTTGGTGCTCGCCGCCGCATGCCGAACGTCAGTCACAACAAGCGTCAAAAAACCGGGGAAACCACGCTCGTCCTGGAAGCCTGGCCTTGGCCGGGCCTTCGTACGTTCTTGCTTTCACCACCGATTTCCGTTGCGAACTCAAGGGTCGATACCGTAATGAACAGTCGAATCCGCACCAAACTCCTGCCGCTCGCGATCGCCAGCCTGTTGGTCTCCGCACCGGCGTTTGCGCAGAACGTGACCTCGGCTGCTGTGTCCGGCCGGGTGGTCGACGCCAACGGCCAGCCGGTCGCCGGCGCGACCGTGCAGATCGTGCACGAACCCTCGGGCACCACCCAGGTCGTGACGACCGACAACGAAGGCCGCTACGTCGCGCAGGGTCTGCGCGTGGGTGGTCCGTTCGACATCACCGCCAGCAAGCAGGGCATGGCCAGCGCGCAGCAGGACAATGTCTACCTGCAGCTCGGCCAGGCTTCGGCAATCAACCTGCAGATCGCAGGGGCCTCGCAGGCCAAGGATCTCGGTGCGGTGACGGTGTCCGCGTCCGCGCTCGCCCAGACCTTCTCGCCGGACAACAAGGGCCTGTCGACCAACGTGTCGCAGCGCCAGCTGGACACCACCCCGCAGGGCAACCGCTCGATCGACGACATCGCGCGCCTCGACCCGCGCATCAACGTTTCCGACCAGGGCGACGGTTCGATCTCCATGGCCGGCCTGCCGAACCGCTACAACAACATCAGCGTGGACGGCATTTCCCAGGGCGATCCCTTTGGCCTGAACGCCAACGGCCTGCCTTACCAGGGGTCGCCGATCTCGGTCGATACCATCGCCGAGTACAACATCTCCACCGCCAACTTCGATGTCGCCTCCGATGCCGTGGGCGCGGACATCAACGCGGTGACCAAGTCCGGCACCAACCAGTTCCACGGCTCGGTGTACTACGCCTACCGCAACGCCAACCACATGGTGGGCGACGCGGGTTGGCTGGATTCTTCCAACCCCGGCTACAGCTACACCGGCTACAAGCGTGACTGGACCGGCGGCTTCACCGTCGGTGGCCCGATCATCAAGGACAAGCTGTTCTTCTCCGTCTCTGCCGAGCAGGAGAAGACCACCGGTATCGGCGCCGATTCGGCCAATGGCCTGGATTCGTCGCTGGGTAGCGGTGCCTCGACCTCCAACAAGATCTCCCCCGGGGATCTGCAGAAGGTGATCGATGCCGCCAAGGCGCTGGGGCTGAACCCCGGCACGTTCGGTGCCGGCGGCTCCGAGCTCAACGACAAGCGCTACCTGGCCAAGATCGACTGGAACATCACGGACAATCACCGTGCCAGCCTGACCTACCAGCGCACCAAGGAGAGCCAGCCGATCATCCAGGGCAACAGCTCGAACCAGATCGGTCTGAGCAGCTACTGGTACACCAAGAACAGCCTGACCGAGAACACCGCGCTGCAGCTGTTCGACGACTGGAGCGACAACTTCTCCACCGAGGCCAAGATCAGCTACCAGAAGTTCACCCAGAACCGCGCCGGCTTCGCCGACCAGCCGCAGGTTCAGGTGTACCTCAGCGACACCGGCAAGGGTCCGTCGGTCTATCTGGGCGAGGACCAGTACAGCCACTACAACGCGATCCAGACCAAGAAGTGGTCGCTGTTCCTGGCCGGCACCTATTACCTGGGCGACCACACCATCAAGGGTGGTATCGATTACCAGCGCAACGACATCTACAACCTGTTCGGTCGCACCGAGTTCGGTTCGTACGTGTTCTATGGCCTGGACAACTTCCAGAATGGCCTCTACAACTCGTTCAACCTGTACCAGCCGGCGTCCGGCTATACGCTCAGCGACGTGGCAGCCAAGTGGGTGTACAGCCAGTACAGCCCGTTCCTGCAGGACACCTGGCAGGTCAACAACAACTTGTCGCTGACCTACGGCGTGCGCGTGGACATTCCGCACGCCGATCATGCGCCGCTGTACAACCCGGCGTTCCAGCAGGCGTTCGGCTACCCGAACAACTCCACGCTCGGCTCGAAGAACCGCGTCGTCGAGCCGCGCTTCTCGTTCAACTACAGCTTCGATACCGAGCGCATGCTGCAGCTGCGCGGCGGCTTCGGTCTGTTCCAGACCTTCCCGCCGACGGTTTGGATGACCAATCCGTACCAGAACAACGGTCTGACCGTGGCGAGCTACTCCTCGTACGATCCGGCGACGACTGCGTTCAGCGCGGATCCGTACAACCAGAATCGTCCTGCCGGTAACGGCAGCGTGAGTGGCGTGGTCGACACCATCGATCCGAACTTCAAGCTGCCTACCGTGTGGAAGACCACCCTGGCGCTGGACAGCGAACTGCCGTGGTGGGGGCTGATCGGCTCGGTCGAGCTGCAGCACATCCAGACGCGTGACGGCATCTTCTACCAGGCGATGAACATCGGCGCGCCGACGTCCGATGCCAACGGCAATCCGATCCTGCTGCCCGATGGTCGCCTGCAGTACTGGAAGACCCCGGGCGAGACCTCGAGCAAGGACGCGAACTTCTACCGCAACTATAAGTTCGACAAGTACTCGACCCTGCTGACCAACACCCACAAGGGCAAGTCGGACAGCCTGACCCTGGCGCTGTCCAAGCCGTTCTCCGAGAACTGGTTCGGCAACGTCAGCTTCACGCTGAGCCACGCTACCGAGGTGAACCCGGGCAACAGCTCGCAGGCCTCGTCGGGTTACAAGTACGTGGTGCGCACCAACGCCAACGAGGAAGTGGCCGGTACCGCCGACCGCAACATCCCGAAGGTGCTCAAGGCTTCGCTGACCTGGCAGCACGCGTTCTTCGGTGACTACAAGACCAGCATCTCGGCGTTCTACGACGGTCACTCCGGCCTGCCGTACAGCTGGATCTTCTCCGGCGACGTGAACGGCGATGGCATCACCTACGAGGACCCGGCCTACATCCCGACCCTCAACGACCCGAGGGTGAGCTACGGCAACGCCAGTGCTCAGGTGGTCCAGCAGTTCCAGGACTTCATCAGCCACGACAAGTACCTGAGCAAGCACCGCGGCCAGATCGCGGCGCGCAACGGTGCGCACCTGCCGTGGGTGAACCAGTTGGACATGAGCTTCCAGCAGGAGATCCCGGGCCTGTTCAAGGGCAACAAGGGCATCGTTCGCCTGGACGTGTACAACTTCCTGAACCTGCTGGACAAGAACTGGGGGCAGACCCAGACCATCCAGTACTTCACCCGTACCCTGGCCGGCTACGACGGCGTCAACGCCCAGGGCCAGTACGTGTACTACCTGCCCACCGACAAGAACGGCAACTATCAGGCGCAGCCGCTGAGCACCTACGACGGCGGCTCGAACCCGACTCGCGTGGTGTCGCGCTGGTCGGCGATGCTGACCCTGAAGTACACGTTCTAACCGACCCTTCGGGGTCTGCTCCAGCGACCGGCGCCCGCGAGGGCGCCGGTTTTTTTTGTCGCCTTGACCGCATCATGCGGCCGCGGGATGCTTGGCGGTCCGCCACGGTGCTGCATGAGGCAGCGGACCCGTCAGCGGCAGGAGATTTCCCGGATGAACGACACTCACGCCGGTGCTACCGGCAGGCCCGCCACCGTCAGCGCGCGCATCTCGCCCGCCGGTGGGTTGGACGTCCTTTCCCGCAACGAGGTGGTTCGTCTTCGCGACGCCAGCGGCTCAGGCATGCATGCACTGCTGCGACGTTGCGCGCTGGCGGTATTGACCTCGGGAAGCATGATCGACGATCCCCGTTCGATGTTCGAGCTGTACCCGGATTTCGATATCCAGGTGCTGCAGCAGGATCGTGGCATCAAGATCGAGCTCACCCACGCACCGGCCCAAGCTTTCGTGGACGGACAGATCATTCGCGGCATCAACGAGCTGCTGGTGGCCGTGGTGCGCGACATCGTCTACGTGTCGACCCAACTGGAGCAGGGTGGCTTCGATCTGGACGATACGGTGGGCATCACCCACGCAGTGTTCGAGATCCTGCGCAATGCGCGCACGCTCAAGCCGCAGATCGATCCGAACCTGGTGGTCTGCTGGGGTGGGCACTCGATCTCGCGCGACGAATACGAGTACACCAAGCAGGTCGGCTACCAGCTCGGCCTGCGTGGCATGGATATCTGCACCGGTTGCGGCCCGGGCGCGATGAAGGGACCGATGAAGGGCGCCGCCATCGCCCACGCCAAGCAACGTCGGCGCAACAACCGCTACATCGGGGTCACCGAGCCGGGGATCATCGCGGCGGAGTCCCCCAACCCGATCGTCAACCATCTGGTGATCATGCCGGATATCGAAAAGCGGCTGGAGGCATTCGTTCGAACCGGGCACGGCATCATCGTGTTCCCGGGCGGCGTCGGGACGGCAGAGGAAATCCTCTACCTGCTGGGCATCCTGCTGCATCCGGAAAACGCCGGCGTACCGTTCCCGCTGATCTTTACTGGACCGCGCCAGTCCGCCGCCTACTTCGAACAGATCGACCGCTTTCTGCGCCTGACCCTCGGTGACGAGGTGGCGCAGCACTACCAGATCGTCGTGGACGATCCCGCTGCGGTGGCGCGGGCGATGGTCAAGGGCGTCGACAAGGTGCGCAACCACCGCCTGGACAACAAGGACGCCTTCTTCTTCAACTGGGCGCTGCATATCCCGTTTGCATTCCAGGTGCCGTTCCGCCCCACGCATGACGCAATGCGCTCGCTGGCGATCCACCGCGATCGCCCGCGGCATGAATTGGCGGCCGACCTGCGTAGGGCGTTTTCGGGCATCGTCGCCGGCAACGTGAAAGAGGATGGCGTGCGAGCGATCGAGCAGCATGGGCCGTTCGATATCGATGGCGAGGCTGACATCATGCGTTCGCTCGACCAATTGCTGCAGGCGTTCGTGTCGCAGCACCGGATGAAGCTGCCGGGTGGTACCGCCTACGAGCCCTGCTACCGGGTTCGATCGGCCTGATGCCGGCGCGGCAGCGTGATCTCTTGACAGCCTGCCGGTAGCTCGACAAACTATCGAGCTCACGCCCGAATAGCTCAGCTGGTTAGAGCACTTGACTGTTAATCAGGGGGTCGTTGGTTCGAGTCCAACTTCGGGCGCCAGATTTGAAAGGCCTTGCAGCGATGCAAGGCCTTTTCATTTTGGTGACGTGTAAAAACACGTGTAGAAATCAATGCCAACTTGCTCGCTATACGGCCGAAAGTTCTTGGCACCACCTCAAAAGCTGAACTACTGTTCAGGTTCTCGGGGTGGTTCATCAAGGAGGAGTAAGCAAATGCGTATCCTGAAAGCAGGTCTGTTCGCGGTTGCAGTTGCCTTGATTTCGGCTTCAGGTATTGCCTCGGCGGGTGAGCCTATCCCGCAGAACTGCGATCTCTGCTTGGCGCAATACCAGCAGTGTTACGCGGCAACCGGAAGCTACGACTACTGCAGCTCACTTCGGAGCCTCGCCTGCCGCACGTTCTGCCCGATCGCTTCTGCTCAGAAGCCAGTGCAATCGTTACCGGTGAAGAAGGACCGCAACCGTCTTCTCAAGCAGAGTCCAGGCACGCTACTGTCGGCGGCTGAATTGGTCGCAAGCGTCGGTAGCTGAATACACTGACATTCAAGCGTTCAAGTAGCGAGGAGGCCCGGCTATGGTCGGGCCTCACTATTTTCTGAGTCGGGGGTCTTCTTGCGCACTCCAGCGGGTTCAACCTCAGAAAGCTCGTGATCGTACGTGTCGAGCATCCTCGCCTCGCGGTGCCCGCTCGCCGGGTGCTTCTCGCCACGAGTGCAGTCTGTATCAGTGGTACCGCGATGCTTCAGCCCGTGCAGGGACGAAGCGCTAATCGGCGGTGATCATATTTGCCTCGATGGCCACTTTCATCGCCCGGCGCCAGGCGCTGCTCAATGCGGACTTCTTCAGGGCGGCGCCATCCTCAGCCACCACTAGCAGGTGCTCGGCCGGCCGGAGCGGGATCGGCCGGGCCTTGCGCTGCCAGATCCCGTCGTGGCGGCTGGCCAGCCATTCTCACGCGGTGCGCAGCTCCGGGCTCCAGCGCGTGAGGTTGTCCCGGCTGCCCTTGCGCCGGCGGACTACAACGCTTCCCTCCTGGGCATTGGCGTCGGTCAGGTCGCGCACCTCGACGCTGCGCATGAGGCAGCGGTAGGCGGTCTCGGCCAAGGCCCAGACGTGGGGCGCCACTGCCCCCTTCGGATCTCGCCGGCTACCTGCTCGTCACCTCTGTCGCCCGGTCATGGGGGCTCGCAATGGCACCGGCGGGAATGGCGCAAGTTCGTGCTCTTACATGGCTGATTTCACAGCAATTTGCGAAATTTCACGGCGACCATAAAGTTGTGCGGGAGACGGCCGACGCCGGGTATGGAGTCCTTTTGCTCCGTTGCCGGTAGATGGAGGTTTTGCATGAACGTTTCATCGGTTGGGTCGAACCTGCAGGCGCTGGTCGCAAGCCGGCCAGAGTCTGCGGAGGCGGCCGGCGCCCCTGATCATGATGGCGACCAGGATGATGGTGGTGCCGCCGCGGCTGCAGCTGCGGCATCGCCGCAGCCGTCCGTCAACCTCTCCGGCCAGGCGGTCGGCCGGTTGTTGAACGTCAAGGCCTGAGCCGTCCCCGCGGTTGCGGCCAGGGAAGGCCGCAGCCTTAAGGCTGCGCGCGTGACCATCGCGATCGTCAGTTTTCGGCGCAAGTCCGGGCCTGTGCGGGAGTCGCCCGTTCGCCGCGAACGCGCCCGACGTTGGAGACGATCACATTCAGTGCCCGGGCATGGTGTCCAGGCAGGCACAGGGTAATGGTCAGGTTCGTGCCCACTGCGCTCCCATCGGCATGGAAGCGCACCCGATAGCGCCCTGCGCTGCTCCTCAGGTGCATGCCGGGCGGCGCGTGGGGAGCGGTGACGATGGCCGAGTGATCGGGGCGGTTGTCGCCATTGCGGTCGCTTGCGATCAGCCAGCCATGCTCCCAGCGTGGGGAGCGGACGCAGTCCGAACCGTCCCGGCTCGGGCAGAAGATCGTCGGCAGGCCTCGGGAGATGGCGAGGTAGCGGGCGTGTCGGAGCCCGGCGATGAGATCCATCTGCGCGCTCTGCAGACGGCTCCTAGCCAATACGTTGCCCATCGACGGGATCGCGATGGTGACCAACACCGCGACGATGGCAAGGGCCATCAGTTGTTCGATCAGGGTCCAGCCCTGCTGGCGACGCGCGCGGCGGACGGGTGCTGCGTGCGGGGGCTGCCGGTCCATGGCGGGCTCCATCGGGAGGGTGACCGCATAGATGCTAGGCAACCCGCGGCATCGCGCATGCCGTCGGGGCCATGGCGGAACCGTGGGGGACTGCTGACGCAGACTGTCAGCAAGGGCAATTTAAAATGGCTGCCATCGCCCGCATGCTGTCAGGCCATGACCGACCGATTCGAACTTGTCTCCCCCTACCAGCCCTCCGGCGACCAGCCGCAGGCGATCGAGCGCCTGAGCGAAGGCTTCGAGGCCGGCCTGGCGGCGCAGACGCTGCTGGGCGTGACCGGTTCAGGCAAGACCTACACCATCGCCAACGTGATCCAGCGGGTGCAGCGGCCGACCATCGTGATGGCGCCGAACAAGACGCTGGCGGCCCAGCTCTACGGTGAGTTCAAGGAGTTCTTCCCGCACAACGCGGTGGAGTACTTCGTCAGCTACTACGACTACTACCAGCCCGAGGCCTACGTGGTCGCGTCGGACACTTTCATCGAGAAGGACGCCTCGATCAACGAGCACATCGAGCAGATGCGACTGGCGGCGACCAAGGCGCTGCTGTCGCGGCGCGATGCGATCATCGTGGCGACGGTGTCGGCGATCTACGGCCTGGGCAACCCGGAGGATTACCTCTCGTTGCGGCTGATCCTGGCCAAGGGCGAGCGCATCGAGCAGCGCCAGCTGATCCGCCAGCTCACCGAGCTGCAGTACACCCGCAACGAGATGGAGCTGCGTCGCGGCACCTACCGCGTGCGCGGCGAGATCATCGACGTGTTCCCGGCCGAGTCGGAAACCGAGGCGCTGCGCATCGAGCTGTTCGACGGCGAGGTGGAGAACCTGGCGCTGTTCGATCCGCT
>JABLTH010023775.1_pt1 | contig 12024 bp, 15 predicted proteins | sample 7875711 | NCBI WGS metagenome assembly JABLTH01 (sample SAMN14941262, study PRJNA633318) | bioreactor metagenome | isolation source: bioreactor | place: China | collected 2019-03-05 | reverse complement strand
TATGCGCATTCGGGAGCGTTTGGACTAGCGGGAGCACGGATTCAGGTACTATTTTAGCGGCTCTTAGGCGCAGCATGCTCTTTCGGAGGCTTTGATTGATTGGCGCTCAAGGGTGAGAAATGTTTCAAAATTGATAGCGCAAAATCCGGAAGTTTTCATTAATTTTATCACCCGACAAGAAAAAACAAATACGCTGTCATTTAGAATATGCTATTAGCTTGCGTAATAACACATTTCGAAGCCTATATTCCTTCGATGACAGCTATCGCTAATCAGAGCAGGCTTGTTACATAAACATGTATTTATGAGGATAGATATTCTCAATGCTTGAAATCAGAACCGTTCTGCTATTCCTTCTAACAGCTGTAGCCGAAATTGTTGGATGTTACCTACCGTACCTATGGCTCACCCAAGGAAAAAGTCCATGGCTTTTAGTACCAGCAGCGCTCAGTCTCACTGCTTTCGCTTGGCTTTTATCTCTCCATCCTACCGCCGCCGGCCGCATTTACGCCGCCTATGGCGGCGTCTATATATTCGTCGCCATTCTTTGGCTTTGGCTGGTTGATGGCATAAGACCCAGCCTATGGGATATTGTAGGTTCTTCGGTTGCGCTGGTGGGCATGTCAATCATCATGTTTGCCCCAAAAAATGCTTAAAGAAAACTGTGCTGTTCTTAAACCGACCAGTTTGAAAAATCGCACAGTCGCCAAGTCCATATTCAACGCCTAAATTGGGCTATATTGCGAGCATTCAATATTAGATGTCGACCGTCGCTTTTTGCGTGTTTTGAATGCAAGCCGTTACGCATAGATCAGCGTTTCGATGTCGGCATTCGTTTGAGGGATCAGATGGAAAAATGCCAGCATTGAATAATTTAAAGCCAATATACTTCAGAATGCGCTACGCTACTTCAAGTGCTATAAAAATTTAATCACATGTAAAGAGGAAGAGGTCATGAAGTTTATCCGTATTGCCGTCATTTCCACTTACCTATTCGTAGGGCTAGTATCTGCCGTTAGTGCGCAACAGCCCGAGAAGACAAAACTTACAGTGCTGCTCTACCCTTGGGTACCCGACTACGCGCATATAGCCAAGGTCATGGAGGAAAAGTTTGAAGCCGAAAATTCAGGCGTGGATCTTGTGATAAGCGAACAGAATTGGAATTACTACGAGCCGGGTGGGCTTGATCCAGTATATGACGTGTATGAGCTAGATGGTATCTTCTTGAGCGATTTCGTGAAAGCCGGAAGACTTCAAACTATCAACGGTACAGAAGCGCAAATTCGCAAAGATGTGATTAAAGCAGCAGCAGATGCAACGAAAGTTGATGGTGCGATTTATGCCGTACCTCATTGGAGTTGTGCATTGTTCACATTCTTTTTTATGCATGACACTAGGCTGGCTGCCGCGAATACGAGAACAGATTTAATTTCTGTTATTGGAAGCACTCATGAAAGGGGCCGTGGACTATTAGTCGATTGGAAAGGCCATATTACTCTTACAGAATTATACGCAGACTCCTTGCTCGATTTAGGTGTTTCGCCGGAAGATACGGTCAAGGCTTTATCAAATGAACAGCTTAACCCCAACGCAAAATCAGCACTCAGTGACCTGATCGCTCTTTCCGACGTAGGTAGCGGTCGTAGCGATGTCGCTCACAAAGCTTGGCCACCATATTATGCGTTGGAATTTGCTCACGGGCGTGGGCGTGCTTTAGTTGGTTATAGCGAGCGCATGCACCACATTCTTCAAGAAATTACAAAACCAACCGATCCGACTCCCGTTGTTGATCCACGAACAATTTCGGTAAAGCTATTCAATCAAGGCGACAAATCAGGAGTTCCCTTGCTTTGGGTTGATAGCTTCGCTATAGATAAAAGTGTTACTGGCCCAAAACTTACCGCAGCCCAACAATTCATTGAGTTTGCTGTTCGTGATGATCAGTATCTCAGTGTTTTACTCCCCCCCGGCAAAGCACCTCAATATTTACTTCCAGCCTATCGCAATCTTTATACAGACACCAAATTGGTAGAGGCCGCGCCGCTTTACCCTAAATTTTTGGTTGGCCTAGATAAAGCTGCCAGTTTGGTTGGTGTAGGCATTCCGCAAGCAATCGAAAAAACGGGCGAACAGCTGGACAAGAAACTGCCTGCAAACTTGCATTACCCCAATTAGAAAACAGGCTGAACCGGCCTGTTTGGAAAACCAATAGCGTCCCGAGAGTGACGCCTGATTCAAACGTTAGGACTACTCTATGACAAACACTCCAGAAGAACGAAACGTGATGTATTTTGATCGCGTAGTAGAAAGGCAAATCAATGGGAAATTCATCGTGTTTGCCATTAACACTACCAACGATCAGGCGTATCCCCTAACGAACGTTATAGTCCAAACCTCTGATAGCCTTGCTGAAGGATTGCGTCTGTCAATAAGCTCACACCCAATGACTTACGCCTATACTGAAAAATTCCAGTCATCGGAAGAACTTCATGTCCTCCAAAAGTATATCGTCAAGCTAATCCATGATGCCGATGCAAAAAACAACGGCATTGTTCAGTGGGGGGTGTTGTGAGCTACTTCGTTACTATTACGTTTGATTTAAGCTATGCCAGTATATCGCCACATGGTAATAACGTTTACTCAAAGATAACCGATGCGCTAGACAATCTAGATTATTCTAAGGTTGTAAAAGGGAAAAAAGAAAGAACCATTGGACTTCCCTCAAACACCTATGTAGCAAAGTTCGATGATGATTTTGAGCATCAGTCCGAGGTTGTCGAATTCGTTAAAGTTGAGCTTAAGAAAATATTCCGGCTTCACTCTGTTTCCGGCAAGTATTTTATTTCCGCCGGAACAAATTGGGCGTGGAAAATTGGCACATTTTGAGTTTGGTCCTAACCCTGTTACTACACTGAGTTATAACAGCAGGTTATGTTGTTAGCTAGAACTGCCCCATCATCGGTGACTAGCAATAAGATCGCACCCAATCGATTGAAAAATCTCAGCCTGGTATTGGGCATCGTGCAGGGCATCGTGCGTACCTGATAACCTCGGCTTGAGGTGTTCTGCGATCTTGCTGGACCGTGTATCACGCCAAGAACAACCGGTCGCACCCATGTATAGTGCTTTGATATCGAGTGCTGCGAAACCGAACGGATTTTCGCCCAAAAAACGGTGAAAATAGTAGTTAACGAACGACCAATCAAAAGGGGCGTTGAAGCCGACAAAAACAATGGAGTCACCTCGATCAATCAAACTAGCCAGCCATTGCGAGAAGCTACTCATTGCCGAATGGGGTTCCAATCCACATTTCTTCAATTCTTCCATCGAGAGCCCCGTCACCTCTAACGCCTTCGGGTCGAAGGCATCAGTGATGGGTTTCAATTTGCAAGTAAACGTCTTTTCTGGATTAAAAATGCAACATGCACCGATTGAAAGCAGACTAAACTCGCCTGGGATTGGTCCGGACGTCTCAACATCGACTGAAACAAAAACCTCGCGCGTGTCGCTCATAAAATCAGTGGCTCCGTGGGAACAAGCGTAGGGCGGTTGCGAATGGCGTACCAGTGTTCCCTAAATGCTCTTCTGCGTTCATCCGCACTGCCGTCGGTTTTCCAGTGATGACCGGCGAAGGTCTTGATGTCAAATGGCAAGTCCGCTCCATCTCGTGCAGTGACCATTGTGGGCAGACCTCGCCCAAGCGCATAGCCCAATTCCAGAAAGCAATTTGGGCGAGCTCCGGTGATATCGGCCAGAACCATGCTACTACGATGTAGCTTGGCAAAGATTTCCTGATCGATTCGTGCGTGTTCATAGGCCTGCCGTCCATCGATAACGATCAGGCGATATCCAAATTCATCTTCAAGCACGGGCTTTGCCACAATGTCGAAGAAGTTTTGTACGTCAGTATAATCATCATGGTCGGGATTCAGCAGGCGCACCGCAAAGGCTTTAGGGCGTTCCAACGCTTCAAGTAGCTCCACCAGCGCCGATACACGATCAGTAATCGATTGCCGCTTAGGGAAACTAATTCGATTAATCCAATCATGAGCGTCTCCATCGTCTGCGATCTGGAACATGCGACGTGTTTGGGAGCTAGCCAAACCGAAGTTATAGAGCCGCCGAGAACCTTTGCTTTCCGAGCAAAGAGGAAGATTGAGCGGTACGATGTGCTTGCCAGCATCGTGATAAAGGTTCGCCAGATATAGAACCCCTTCGTCACCGCCCAAAGTGATGAGAATATCGCCATAACGCGCCTGTACCTCCATGCGTTTGCTATTCATGTTCCATTGCGCGGCGCTCTCGATCTTGATAAGTTGGGTGGTGCGTAACTCATCCCACATATCGACAAATGTGTCGGGGATTTGTTCTTCAGTCTTATGATGTTGGACAGCTACGACAAATGGACCGGGAACGTTTTGTGGACGATGTGCGAGGTTTTCTTTTACGGTCTGCCAGACAAGCCAATCGAAGCACACAGGCAGCTCATCCTTACGCAACGGTTCAGCATCAACAGGAATAACGAAGTTGGCTCCTCGCTTGACTAGTTCTTTGACCAAACTCACGACGAAAGTACGTGCGGCCTCTACCTCTGTGGTCGGAGCGATCATCAGGTCATTCACGACGCTACCAGATATGTGAATGCGTCGTCCAAATAAAGGGGATTTTGCCATTACCGATCCTCCATAACAGGAGATGCTTGGAGCGTTGTTGCCACTGTTTGCAGGTCGTCAAATTGGAGTGCTCGATCAGGATAAGCTTTTGCAAGTGCGGCTGGATACAGTCTGGTTCGAATGTCAGAATAAGTCCAAGATGGGTGAGGCTGATGTGCTCCGGTTGCGCGAACCAGTTCGCCAATCTGAGTCGGCGAGAGGTTGAGACCGTCGAGGTCCATTTGAAAAAGCTGCTGGCGTTCAGCATCTGAGGGCCGCTTGAATTCTTCAATTATCGCGGCGCGGCGGCGCAAAGCGGCATCAAGAACGGAAAGGCGATTTGTGCAGAGAATGACGACAATCCGTCCACCATATTGCCGAAGGTCGTCAACACCCTGGATGAGTGTATTGACTGCCACCTTATCTTCATGGTGGCTGTGGGCTTGAGTCCTCGAAGCACCAAGGCTATCGCCCTCATCAATAATGAGGATCGTCCTGCGAGTTTTTCCCGCTGATTTCGTAACCCTTTGGAACGCTTCGGTGAGCAACGTTCCCATTTCGCCAACCATGCCGCTACCACGAACCCGGTTGGAAAGTTTGAATAGAATTGAATCTGAGCTTCTGGTTTCTGTCACCAGTCGGTTCGCGATACATTCCGCCATCGCAGTTTTGCCGGTGCCGACATCCCCATGAAAGATGACAAGCGGATACTGTTCAGCGACAAGATCGCAAATTGCAAGCTTGCCACCGTGATTCTTTCGGTTCCAGTCGCCTAGCGCACCGACATTCAACAGCAGACGGAGTTGGTCGTGAACGCGGGCATAGCGGCTGTCGAAACCAAGCAAGGTCTTCTCCCGTCGAGCCAAAGTATCACTCGGTAGCTGTATTTCGCTATCAAAGATATTTACTTGGTTCATGCTGCCCAATCCTTTCTTTGTATGCCATAGGCATTGCTCACATAGTTGCGTCCACCCGAGGAATTGAGGCGCGAATGACTGGTATCGTCGTAGGATGTGGTCCAGCCGATTTTCAACTTTTTCCGCGTTGCCTCACGGGCTTCGCTCGTATAGGTGTCGGTGTAGCCGATTACGATACGTAGTTTTGCACCTGATACACATGGCCACATGACTCCACCAGGACGGCTCGTGGTCAAGGCGCCGGCATCAGTATCGACGTCGAAGCGGACTGCTTTCAATTCGATACCATATTGCAAGAGAGTTAAGTCGACCCATGCTAGATAGCCAGCCTTCGCAAGTACCTCAATATCGTAAGCATAGTCGGCAGCTTGCTGTGGCGTCCACGCTTTCGTGCTGTCGGCGATCATTACAAGGTCAGCTTTCATACGCCGGACAACGTTTTCGATGTCCGTCGTGGTGTAGGTCGCAGAGACGGTTCGCGTCTGGCTCATCTCAATCCTCCACCTTAAAGCCCGGACCGAAAATCTCTTTCCAGACCGAATTGTCGTTCTCAACCGATGCGAAGTTGGCCGTTTCCCAAGCCTCTTGGGCTGCTGTGACGATCTCTTGCCGCTCCGCTTCAGAAATCCGGCTTGTAACGTTGTTGAGGCTATAAACTGGATCAAGGATTACGACCGGATCAGAAAAGACTCCGAACGGCGGTGTGTTTTCGGGGAAGCTGATTTGATCCTTTAGGCCTGATTGCGCGATGTAAAGTAGAAAGTTACGGAAGCGTTGCTCGATGCTGCCGTCTTTTCCCTGCGTGACGAGCACATGCGCCATGATCAACTCAATGGCAAAAGATTTGAGCGGTTTAACTTCGGCGTAGTTGCGCCACTTTTTCGCCATTCGGAATAAAGTGCGAAAATCGCCATCCTCGTTCTTGCGTTCCTGAACGAACTTAATTTGACAGGGCGCGCAGGTCTGAATTTTAGAGCCATCATGGATGTCGTATTGCCAGCCATAACCTGGCCGGGATTCATCCTCAATCACCGGCACAATATCGACGCTCAATCCCGTTCCAATGAAAGTCACAGTCGCAGCTTTGCGCTGGATTTCGAAATCTTCAACTGACTTGGTCGGATAGATTTTGATCAAAAGATCGTAGATCGTCGCACTAAGGCTATCGAGGGTTTCCTTGTTCGCGTCGCGGCCGGAAATGTAGAACACCACATCGACATCGACGGGATCGTAAGTTGTCGTCCTCAAAATTGTATATTTTGCAAAGGAACCGGCCTTCACGACCTTGGTAATTTTGATTTCAGTCTTGTCCCTAACATGCTTGCAGAGTTCGTCGATTAGTCGATCGACTTGGGCGTGGTATTCCTTGCGTTTATCCGCCGGTAGGCGAAGTACGTTGCTGTCGTAGTAGCGAAGCTCGGTGTTGGTTAGAGCCATTGTTTATCCCCGTGGTCCTGTAGTTTATCTAAACGACCGGGAACGGGCCGGCCTCCCTGCAGCGATAAAGGCGAACTTGGCAGTAAAAATGCCAAACGCGCCTTCAATATGGGGCGCTATTTGCCCTAATTCAAGAGAGCCGGTTTACAAAGTGATCCTAAAGTTGTGGGGTTCCAGAACTGACAATACTGTAGACATTCAAAGACTGGATAATCAAAGTCAATGTCTGTTGAATCGCTGCTTGCCCCAGGGAAACAGGAATTGAGGCGATGCCGTTAACTCGTTTACAGCGAGCAAATCGTGGAAGTTCAATTGGTTTGCCACCACTTGACATCATCGTCAAAATTGACGATGATTGCTCCATGACGTATCCAGGCGGAAAAGGCAAGTGCTACCAACGGCTAATTAATCTCATGCCGGCACACACAACTTATATTGAATCTCACTTAGGTGGTGGAGCTGTGCTAAGAAACAAAAAGGCCGCTCAAATCAATTTTGGTATCGACGCAGACGGGGCGGTTATCGCAAAGTGGCGACAACGATATCCGAACTATTGCACTCTGATACACGGTGACGCCGTCTCATTCCTTGAGAAGTATGATTATCAAGGAGGGGAATTAGTCTACGCCGACCCCCCATATTTGCCCGAATCTCGAAGAAATTCGAAAATTTATCGGCATGAGTATTCATACAAGGACCACAGCCGACTATTGGACGTTCTAATTGCTTTGCCTTGCATGGTAATGCTTTCGGGTTACGACAACTCGATGTATGAGTTACGCCTAGGGACTTGGCGCAAAGCAACGTTTTTGTCGAAGACCCATGTAGATGTGCGTACAGAGTGTGTCTGGATGAATTTCCCTCCCCCAACCAAGCTTCATGACGCTTCATATTTTGGAGAGACATATCGCGATCGGCAGACGAACAAGCGCCGCCATCAGCGTTTGTTTGATCGGTTTGACCGTATGGAACCAATTGAGCGAGAGCACGTTTTGCGCGCACTCAATGCTCAGTACTTAACTGAGTCGAGACCCTCATGAGACAGTCCGCTGCAGTTTTCACAGGCGCCGCCGTAGTGCAAATCGAACTGCCGTCTTCTGACACCTTCGTTTTGCCAGGCATTCCTTGGGGGGCAATTGAAGCATTCCCTACTCCAGCCTATTGGACTTACCAAGTCATGGCACGTCGTATCACCGGGATGCCGCCACGACATCGATTAGGAAATACGCTTGCCGAAGAGGTTGGCGCCTGTCTCTTGGGCGGACATGGAATTCCGGCAAGTGTCGGCCTTGCCGCGTTTCGAAGACTCCAGGCACAGGGAATGTTCGTCTACGCTTCAACTGAATCAGATATATTTGACGTACTTTCCCAGCCTCTTGAAATCGATGGCCGTCAGATTCGATACCGATTTGTGAAACAGAAAGCCCGCTATTTGAGTACAGCGTTATCCCGCTTGTCTGCAGAAACCCCACCATTAGACAGTGGAAAAGCACTACGCCAATGGCTCATCCAATTGCCAGGTATTGGACTCAAAACAGCGTCGTGGGTCGCACGTAATTGGTTAGACGCGGACGATGTCGCAATTCTGGATATTCACGTACTGCGTGCGGGTGCGCTGGCGAAGTTCTTTGATGAAAACCTAACGGTAGAGAGGAACTATTTAGAGCTCGAGGAACAATTCATACGTTTTGCTCAGGCTATCGGCACCCGTCCTTCAGAGCTGGATGCCATTATTTGGTTTGAAATGATGTCCTCCCCTCGGACTATTACTCAATTGATGGGGGGGAGTCTAGCCGGAGTTCGTCCGCGCTCGCCGTCCGATGCTCTTGCGGCCAGTTCATCAAGAGGACGGGGTCGTTCCAACAAAAGCACCTCCGACGCCAGACAAACCCGGTTGTTCGAGTAGTTGACTTACCCAAGGTTCGCCAGTTACCCCCAAAGGACAAAAACTGAGATCAAGGGCTTCTGCAGCGATGGCTAATACCCCAAGCATCACGCCGGCATCTCTCCATACAAGGCTTGCAGAGGCCTCATACTTTGCCGCCGTCATCCCTGGTTCCGCCGCAAGGATGAACAACGTCGCTGATGGAGCAGTTACTATATTCTGCATTGAACTCTTCACTATTGTTGCATCCAGTTTACTGGGCGTTTCGTGTAATACATGTTGATTAGGATCGTAACGGTACCAACACTCTTCTTGGGGTAACAGTACAAGAAGGTGGATGGGATGAATCGCGCCGCCTGATGGGCATGGGCGCCGCGACAAAGGAAACCCTAAGTGGTCACTGCCTAATTCTTGAGTATGGCAAGATATCCAAAGTAAAGCGCCGAGCGAATCCAGACTAATATCGGAAAACTGGCGTCGCGTACGACGACGAAGCAATATATTGATTGCAGATTCTTGTCTTTCCTCGGCAGTAATTGTGAGGGGTAATTGAATTACGTTTCCCTTAGGCCACGTGATAGGTGTATAGCAATTGGGCACTGGACGGGGAAAAGGATTACCCAAGTCCATCCATTCCGCCATCGAGTTCATAAAGCACCTCAAAATACTTATTACATCCTCGACAGTTTGCACACGCAACGTTTGCTTTATGACAGCTGTGTGCCCAACCCAGGATATTTTTAGGAACGTCTGCGTATCGAATCAGTTCAGGAGTGGTCATATCGATTGCGGGAGCTCTAACTGTCATACCTCCTTCTTGGAGAGACAGTAAGGCATTCATGCTCTCCAGAAATTGTATAGTGCCATCTTGATGAGACTTATCGGATTTCACAGAACCAATCCAAATCGTCTTGACGCCCAAAGGTAGGGCTTTCATGGCTGCAAAGGTTAGTAGCATTTGATTTCGATAGGGCCACCAATCGCTGGCAGGGGCATATCCATCTGGAGGTGTACCTGCCATATCTCCCGAGCCTAGAGACCTGCAATCGACACGGACGACATGATGCTCAATGCCCAATTTCTCACAGATAACCTTTGATGCAGTTATCTCTGCCTCGGCGGCGAGCTGTCCGTAATCAATAGTAATACAGTAGTCTGGCCGTTTCCACCAGGCAACGGCCAGTGAATCCATTCCACCCGATAATAATAAAGCAGCACTCATAAACTACACGCGGTCCAAACTGCATGATAGATAGCGCTAACATAGTCATCACACATATGGCATGACGAACCCTGCATCATTTTTTTGTTTTCTTCGGACTCATTCTCACAATAAACGATCACAGGCTTATCTTTGGCGCGCGCGTATCCAATTTCATAAATTGTGCCTGAGTCCATACCGTCGCCAATAGCAAAAATAATGTCCGCTTTCTCGATGCCAACCAAGTCAAGCATCACCACATCATCTGCACTGCCGCAACCCACATCGTGATACGGTGAGAATACTTCAAGCCCCATGTCCGCTAGGTCTTTCCGCACTTGCTCAACGATCCAGAGCTGAGCCAAAGTAAAGAAAGGACCTGCCAAATAGACAACCGGACGGCGCCCTTTTCTGAATGCTTCAGAAGGACCAATTGCTTCTGGAGTGAATGATTCAAATAGTTCAGGTATGGCAAAACCTTTGCTTTGGCAATAGTATGCTGTTGCTCGTGAGGCAAGGTCTGCACTTTCGGCGGCCGATTTCCCTTCCTCCATCCATCGCAATGCAAAATGTGCGGCAAAGTTATCCCCGGAACCTATTTTCCATACGGAGCGCGATCGATAGGCTGGAACTAGATTAGTTGACTTACCATCATGAACCAAAGCACCCAGTGGACCGCATTTAATGACTACAACTTGAGCATGACCATCAAGAATCAATGATTTGGCAATTGAGTCAGCTGATGTACTTTCCCCGCCACTCAATAACCGGGCCTCGCGATAATTAAGAATCAGAGCAAGTTCGTCTGCCGTAGATCCGTTTTGATGAAATGGCTCAGGCTTTGCCAGGCTCTGCGGGTCGTAAACAACTCTCTTGCCGTGAACAGATGCGCTGCCTTCCAGCATGCCGAAGCGTAAAACCTGTTCAGCCTGTACGCGTAGCGAAGATTGACGACTACCAAAACTATAAATGCGAGGAGTGGCTAAACCGTGGTCGTAATCAAAAAGGGTAGATTTTGGAATGCTTTCCCCTGAGAACTTAAACCCTTCAATGGCTGCTCGAGAAATTAATACCGGCTCAGTTATGGAATCATAATAAGTATGTAGTTCAACAAAGATCCCCATTGCCGCCATGGCGGATGCGGCTCGTCCTGCTGATCCGTATACCTCTTGCCACGCTGGTCGCATGCAGCGTTCACGATACACCCCGCCGACAACGGCGATAGCGTAAGTATTATCTATAGTTGAATTCATTGAGGACTAACACGCACACGGATTTGACCGTCGTTCTTTTCGGTGACTCTAGCAACGTACCGAGTGCCGCCCGCCAAACATTCAAGCAGCCGTCGTGTTTTCGGAGATGCCAACCCACCTGCAACCTTACCCTTATAGAATGCAACGACTACTGTGGTAGTCCCAATTGGCTGTGCCGAAATATCCAGCAGATCGCCAACTGAAATGTCCGAAATAACATCGGGTTTGGGGGAGCTAAGTTGTGTGTCAATTACTAACGTTTCACAACTTTCTTCACCTTCCCAAAAGCCGCTTCCAACGCCACTACTTCCATTCGATCCTGACATTTATTGTCCTCTTCATCGGTTAAAAATCGTAAATAATTGGTATATCTGGATTTGTGTTTTGGTGGTACAGGTTGCTTCTTGGCTTTGTGTTTGTTGGAGTCAAGAGTAAGCGGCCATAGTAGCTAATAGGTGAATGACAATTTCATCCGTACTCAGTCGCAAAAAGCGCTCATAATATAAGGTAGTAATTGCAAAATTGCCATAGTCGCATTTATTGGCCCTGAAATCTTGTTCAGTCGCATAATACGTTCCGGTTTACAGCATGACATCGCGCTCTTCTCGGGCTCGCCACATCTGTCGCAAGCGGTCATGCATCGCTTCAAACCGGCCCTGGGCACTCCAACGGCGAAAGG
>JABLTH010035455.1_pt1 | contig 12033 bp, 8 predicted proteins | sample 7875711 | NCBI WGS metagenome assembly JABLTH01 (sample SAMN14941262, study PRJNA633318) | bioreactor metagenome | isolation source: bioreactor | place: China | collected 2019-03-05 | reverse complement strand
TTGGCCATGCCGCGCAACGGCCCCAGCAACCAGCGCGAGACGGGGGCGCTGAAGCCCTGCTTCTTGCGGTCGAGCACCTCGTCGGGCACGCGGCCGCGCTGGCTGGCCTTGAGGATGTGCTTCTTGTCGAAGCCGCGCAGCTTCATGTCCGCCGGCAGGCGGGCGGCGAACTCGACCACCTTGTGGTCCAGCAGCGGGCAGCGCACCTCGAGCGAGTTGGCCATCGAGGTGCGGTCGGCCTTGACCATGATGTCGTCGACCATCCAGGTCTTGATGTCGACGTAGGTGGCCTGGTCCAGCCAGTGGCAGCCTTCGACGGCGGCGAAGTGGGGCGCGAAGTACTCCTCGTACAGGCGGCCGTCGGCGGTGTCGCCGACACGCGCGCGCCACTCGGGGCGCATCACGGCGGCGAGTTCGGGGGCGCGGAAGATGTCGCGCCAGGAGGCGTGCGCGCGCTCGAAGGGCTGTGCGAGCGCCGCCGAGAAGCGGCGCAGCTTCTCCGCCGTGCCCACCTTGCGGTGGTCCACCGGCAGCACCCGGTCCAGCACGCCGTAGGCGGCGCCGCGCACCGCGCGCGGCACCACCGCGGCCCAACGGTGGATGCGGTCGGCGACGTAGGTCTCGTAGCCGGCGAAGCACTCGTCGCCGCCGTCGCCCGACAGCGCCACCGTGACCGACTCGCGCGTGAAGCGCGACAGGAAGTACATCGGCAGCGCCGAGGTGTCCGCGAGCGGCTCGCCGGCACAGGCGCGCAGCGCCGGCATCAGGTCCAGCTGCGCCGGGTCCAGGGTCTGCGTGGAGTGGCGCAGGCCGAAATGGGCCGCCAGCTGCTCGGCCAGCGGCGACTCGTCGAAGCTGTCCTCGCGGAAGCCCGAGGTGAAGGTGAGCACGCCGCCGGGTTCGCGCTGCTGCAGCATCGAAGCGACGATGGTCGACGAGTCGACGCCGCCGCTGAGGAAGGCACCCAGCGGCACGTCGCTCACCAGGCGCAGGCGCACCGCCTCGTCGATGAGGGCGCGCAGCTCCTCGGCGGCCTCGCCCACGCTGGCGAAGCGACGCTTGTCGCGGAAGCAGGCCGCCAGGTCCCAGTACAGGCGGGTGCGCAGCGGCCCGCCCGGTTCCCATTCGGCCACCGTGGCCGGGGGCAGCGAGCGCACGCCGTCGAACAGCGAGCGGTGGTTGGGCACGTAGTTCAGCCGCAGGTACTGGGCCAGCGCCAACGGGTCGATGCGGGCACCGACGGCCGGGTGGGCCGCCAGCGCGCGCGGCTCGGAAGCGAAGGCCAGGCCGCCGCCCGGCAGTTCGACGTAGAACAGCGGCTTCTTGCCCAGCCGGTCGCGGCCCATCACCAGGCGCTGCGTGCGCGTGTCCCAGAACGCGAAGGCGAACATGCCGCGGCACTTCTCCACCGCCGCCGGGCCCCAGGCCTTGAGCGCTTCGAGCAGCACTTCGGAGTCGCCCTGGGTGGCGAAGCGGTGGCCCAGCGCCAGCAGCTCGGTGCGCAGTTCCTGGTAGTTGTAGATCTCGCCGTTGAACACCATCAGGTAGCGCCCGCTGGTGTCGCGCATCGGCTGGTTGCTCACCGCGCTGAGGTCGAGCACCGACAGGCGCCGGTGACCGAACGCGACGGGACCTTCGGAGACGATGCCCTCGGCGTCGGGCCCGCGGTGGGCGAGCGCGCGCGTGATGCGCGCGATCGCCTCACGGTCGGGCGCCTGGCCCGGTCCGGCGATGGCGCCCGCGATGCCGCACATCTCAGCGCGGGCCGGCGGGTTGCGAAGCTTCCCCGGCCGCCGGCTCGCCGGCGGGCAGGCGCACCGTGACCGAAGGGTCGGTGCGCGGCACGCGCCGCCGGTCGGGCTGCGGCAGGATCGCCGGCGAGACCTGGAAGCGGCGCACGATGACGTCGGCGATGACGCCCAGCACGAAGACCTGGAACGCGGTCAGCATGAGGATCACCGACAGCGCGCCGAACTGGTTGACGACGATGACGTCGCGGATCGCGCGCAGCACGCCCAGCCCGGCCAGCAGGAAGGCCGCCGGCAGGAAGAAGCGCAGCGGCTCGAAGTAAGAGGCCAGGCGCACGATGAGCATCGAGAAGCCGAAGAAGTCCTTCACCGGCTTGATGTTGGACTTGCCGACCCGGCGCTCGTAGTTGATGGGCGTGTAGCGCACCTTGCGGCCGCTGTAGAGCGAGGCCACGGTGAGCGTGGTGGTGAACGAGAAGCCCATCGGCAGCAGGTGGCGGAACTCCTGGTACAGCGACTTGCGGAACACGCGCATGCCGGAATTGAGGTCGGGCACCATCACGCCGGTCAGGCCGTGCACCATCTTGCGCAGGATCCAGCGCGCCAGCTGGTGCGGCAGGCTGGCGCTGATGCCGCTGCCCTGGCGCGCGCCGACCACCATGTCGACGCCGGTGGCGGCGATCTCCAGCAGCCGCGGCAGGTCTTCCAGCGGGTAGGTGCCGTCGGCGTCGGTGATGAAGATCCACTCCTGGCTGCAGTAGTCCAGGCCGGTGCGCAGCGCGGCACCGTAGCCGCGGTTCACCTCGTGCGTGATGACGGTGACGCCTTCGACGCGCTCCAGGATCTCGTGCGTGCCGTCGCTCGACCCGTCGTTGATGCAGATGATCTCGAAGTCGTAGTCGGGGACCTTCGCGCAGATGCCCTGCACGCGGTGGATCGTGTCCTCGATCGCACCGCGTTCGTTGTAGACGGGAATGATGACTGCGCAGCTTCGACGCATCGTGCCTCCGTACTCTCGCTTTGACGTGCCCAACCGGCGGAGCCGGAAACCCTTGATTATCCCCGCTGCCGCTCGGAACCCGGGCTTGCCGGCAACAACTCGGCCCGGCGCGTCAGATTCGCCACCAATCGGAGACCGAACTTGAAGCCGCCGGCGTCCCAGGGCGTGAAGCGGGGCAGCTGGAAGCGGTCGCTGTCGGCACGCGCCGAACCCCAGGCGGTGGAGAACGCCGCCTCGAAGCCGGCCTCGCGCGCCAGCGCCACGGTGCGTTCGACGTAGTCGGTGCCGGGCCGGCCGTTGGGGTAGGCGAACAGCGTCACGCGCTCGCCGAGGATGGCCTCCAGCTGGGCCTTGCCGTTGGCGATCTCGGCGCGCGCGTCGTCGTCGTCCAGTCGCGCCAGGATCGGGTGCGAGACGGTGTGGGCGCCGACCTGCATGCCGGCGCGCCGCAAGGCGCGCACCTGGTCGGCGCTCATCATCAGGTCGTCGGGCAGCCGGTCCACCTGGGCGCGCCGCTGCAGCGCCTGGGTGAGCGCCAGGCGTTCCGCCGGCGCCAGGTACTTGACCGCACCGATGAGGGTGCCGATCGCCGCATGCCGCTGCGCCGTGTTGCCCAGCGGCAGCCGCGCCGGCACCTCGGGGCCGAGGTCCAGGCCTTCGAGCGGCAGCGTGTCCAGCGGGCTGCGGCGCACCAGCTCGATCACGGTGTCGTTGAACATGCGGCCGCCCTCGAGGAAGCCGGTGGCGATGAAGAAGGCCGCCGGCAGGCCGTGGCGCGCCAGGATGGGCAGTGCCACGTCGTGGTTGTCGGCATAGCCGTCGTCGAAGGTGATGCAGGCCGCGCGCCGCGGCAGCCGGCCCGCCGCCAGACGTTTGACCGCCTCGTCGGCCGGCAGCACGTGGAACCAGTCCTTCAGCCAGCCACAGAGTTCGTCGAAGCGCCTCGCGTCGGGTTCGCCCGGGAACAGCTCGTCGGTGCGCGCGTGGACGCGGTGGAAGATGAGCACCGACAGCCGGGCGCCGGCGCCGGCGGGCGAGAGGGCCGCGAAGGCGGGCCGCAGGAATGCGCTCGAGCCCATCGTCAGTGCACCGCGCCGGCCGCCACGGCCGTCCTTTCGCCGGCCGCCGAAGGCGGCGTCCAGCCGGTCGCCTGGGCGAACAGGGCCAGCTGCGCGGCGGTGGTGGCCTCCCAGCTGAACGACTCCGCATAGCGGCGCACCGCGGCCCGGTCCGGCGGCTGCCGCCACAGGCGTTCGACGACGGTGGCCATCGCCGCCGCGCTGCGCTCGGTGACCAGGGCCCCGGCTCCGCTGCTGCCGATGACTTCGGCCGAACCGCCGACGTCGGTGGCCACCACCGGCGTGCCGCAGGCCATCGACTCCAGCAGCACGTTGGCCCAGCCCTCGCTGTGCGACGCCAGGACGCTCATGTCGGCGGCGCCGTACCAGTCGGCGAGCTGGTCGTTTGGCACCGGGCCCGCCAGCCGCACCCGGTCGGCGACGCCGCGCCGGCGCGCATGCGCCTCGAGCGCTTCGCGCAGGCTGCCGCGGCCGACGATCACCAATTTAAGGTCGGGCAGGCGCGGCGCGAGTTCGGCCACCGCGTCGATGGTGAGCTCGTGGCCCTTGACCGGCACCAGGTTGCCCACGCTCAGCAGCAGCGGGCCGCCGGCCAGGCCCAGCCGGGACCGCGCTTCGTCACGCGCGACGGGCCGGAACCGTTGCAGGTCGACCCCGTTGCGCACCACGTGCACGCGGTCCGCCGGCGCCTGCCAGCCGCGCAGCACGTCGGCGAGCGCGTTGCAGACGCCGACCGAGGCGGCCGCCTGCCGCGTGGCCCACTGCATCATGCGGCGCGCGGCGGCGTCGCGGCCCAGCACGTTCAGGTCCGAGCCGCGGGCCGTGATGACGACTGGCCGGCCCAGCACGCGGCCCAGCCAGGCCGCGGCCACGCCGTCGGGGTAGAAGTAGTGGGCGTCGATGACGTCGAAGTCGAAGCCTTCGCGGCGCAGGCGGCGCAACGCCGGCAGCGCGCCGGCCGCCAGCACGAAGGGCGCGACCGTCTGCCCCACCTTGGGCGGCAGCAGGTACCGCGGATGCAGCACCTCGATGCCGGACCAGGATTCGCGGCGCGGCGTGGCCGCCAGCAGCGCCCGTTCGCCCCAGCGCGGATCGGAAGAAGGGAACCAGGGCACCGGCGCCACGACGCGCGCCTCGACCTGGTCGCTCTGGAGCAGCTGGCGCAGCCGGGTCTCGACGAAGATGCCGTGCCCGGGCCTGACGCTGCTGGGGTACAGGGTCGAGAACAGCAGCACGCGCAGCGGGCGGGACACCATGGCGTCAGGCGCCGGCCAGGCGGCGGAAGACCGGCACGTAGCCCTCGGCGGAGCGCGTCCAGTTGCGCTCGGTCTCGACGTGGCGGCGGCCGGCGGCGGCCAGCGCCGGCCAGAGATCGCGCCGGGCCAGCAGTTCGTCCAGCGACGCCGCCAGCGCTTCGGCGTCGTCGGCCTTGAACAGCCAGCCGGTCTCGCCGTGGCGCACCAGTTCCTTGTGGCCGCCCACGTCGCTGGCCACGAACAGCCGGCCCTGCGCCATCGCTTCCAGCGGCTTGAGCGGCGTCACCAGGTCGGTGAGACGCATCTTGTGGCGCGGGTAGGCCAGCACGTCGACCAGGTCGTAGTAGCGGTTGACCTCGGCGTGCGGCACGCGGCCGGTGAAGACCACCTTGTCGGCCACGCCCAGGCTCGCCGCCAGCGCCTTCAGCGCCTTTTCCTGCGGGCCGCCGCCCACCAGCAGCAGCCGCACTTCGGGGCGCCGTGCCAGCAGCCGCGGCAGCGCGCCGATCAGCAGGTCCAGGCCCTCGTAGGCGTAGAAGCTGCCCAGGAAGCCGACCACCGCGGCGCCTTCGAGGCCCAGCTTCGCGCGCAGGGCGGGGTCGGCGCGGCCGCCCATCTCGAACGCGGCGACGTCCACCGCGTTGGGAATCACGCTCACCTTGGCGGCGCCGATGCCGCGCCCCAGGATGTCGCCGCGCAGGCCTTCGCAGATGGTGAAGACATGGTGAGCGCGCCGCAGCGCGTAGGTCTCCAGCGCGCGCGTCAGGCGGTAGCGCAGGCTGCCTTCGGTGGTGGTGCCGTGGTCGACCGCGGCGTCCTCCCAGAACGAACGCACTTCATAGACGACGGGAATGCCGCGCCGGCGCCCCACCCGCAGCGCCGGCAGCGCGTTGAGCACCGGGGAATGCACGTGCAGCAGGTCGGGCTTGACCTGGTCGACCACCTGCTCCAGCCGCCGTTCGAGCCGCCGCATCAGCGCCAGTTCGGACAGTCCCGGCAGGTGGTGCCCGCCTTCGGCCGCCGGCGTGCGGAAGAAGTGCCAGCCGTCCACCTCTTCCTCGAGCCCGCCGCCGGCGGTGTGTTTGGGGCTCGTGAGGTGGAAGGTCTCCCAGCCCAGCTTGCGCTGCTCGCCCAGCAGCGCGAGCGTGCGGAACGTGTAGCCGCTGTGCAGCGGAATCGAGTGGTCGAGGACGTGCAGGACGCGCAGGCTCATGCGATGCGATGGCTGGCGGAAGCGGCCTCAGGCCGGCACCGCGACCGGCGACGGCCGCGCCGCCGTGCGTTCGCTGCCGCCGTCGACCACGGTGTGGAGGAAGGCCTCGAACATGAGCATCGTCCACAGCGAGGCGCTGTAGTCGCGCGCCCCGCTCTGGTGGTCGTCGACCAGCTGCTGCAGGTAGCTGCGGTCGAACCAGCCGGTCGAGGCCAGGCGTTCGCCGAGCACCGCGTCGCGGACGCGCTGGCGCAGCGGGCCGCGGAACCAGCGCGCGAGCGGCACCGCGAAGCCCATCTTGGGCCGGTACAGCACGTCGGCAGGCAGCATGGGCTCGAGCGACTTCTTGAAGAGGTACTTGCCTTCGCCCCCATGCAGCTTGAGCGAACTGGGCAGGGTGGCGAGCCATTCGACCAGCGGGTGGTCCATCAGCGGCTCGCGCACTTCCAGGCTGTGCGCCATGCTGGCGCGGTCGACCTTGGTGTTGATGTCGCCGACGAGGTAGGTCTTCAGGTCCAGGTACTGGATCAGCGCCAGCGGGTCGTCGGTGCCGGCGCGCGCGGCATGGGCTTCGAAGATCTGGCGCGCGTCGTAGCCCGCCAACTCGCGCTTGAGGGCGGGCGAGAAGAGCCGCTCGCGCATCGGGCCGCGCAGGATGGACACCGAATGGAAGTAGGCCTCCACCGAGGAGCGCGCCATGCCTTCGAAGGTGGTCTTCGCGCGCAGCACGCGCGGCGCCCAGTCGGCCTTCGGGTAGACGCGCCCGAGCAGCCCGAACAGCGGCTGGCGGATCGACGCCGGCAGCGCCGAGCGCATGCGCTCCTCCATCACGTGCATGCGGTAGCGCCGGTAGCCGCCGAAGGATTCGTCGCCGCCGTCGCCACTGAGCGCCACCGTGACGTGCTTGCGCGCCAGCTGGCAGACGCGGTAGGTGGGGATCGCGGAGCTGTCGGCGTAGGGCTCGTCGTACAGGCGGGCCAGCGTGTCGATGAGGTCGAAGTCGTCCGAGGCCACCGTCTCGACGCGGTGGTTGGTGCGGTAGCGGTCGGCCACCAGCTGGGCGAAGGCGCTTTCGTTGAACTGCGGATCGTCGAAGGCGATCGAGCAGGTGTTCACCGGCTCCGAGGACAGGCCCGCCATTGCGGCGACGACGGCGCTGGAGTCGACGCCGCCGGACAGGAAGGCGCCCAGCGGCACCTCGGCGATCATGCGCAGGCGCACCGACTCCTGCAGCCGGCGGCGCAGCTCCTCGCTCGCCTCTTCCAGCGAGCAGGTGGCGTCGAGCGTGAAGCGCACGTCCCAGTAGGGCCTGGGCTCGCCGACCGGCTGGCCGCGCCGGATCGCCAGCCGGTGCCCGGGCGGCATCTTGCGCGCCTGGCGGAACACGGTGCGGGGCTCGGCGACGTAGCCGAGCGCGAAGTACTCCTCCAGCGCCAGCGGGTCGATGTCGCGCCGCAGGCCGCCGTGCGCGAGCAGCGACTTCAGCTCGCTGCCGAACAGCAGCGTGCCGTCGTCGAGCAGCGCGTAGTACAGCGGCTTGACGCCCAGGCGGTCGCGCGCCATGAACAGGGTCTGCCGGTTGCGGTCCCAGAGCACGAACGCGAACATGCCGCGCAATCGGTCGACGCAGGCTTCGCCCCACTGCTCCCAGGCGTGGACGATGACCTCGGTGTCGCTCTTGGTGTGGAAGCGGTGGCCGGCGGCCTGCAGCTCGGGGATCAGTTCCTGGTAGTTGTAGATCTCGCCGTTGAAGACGATGAAGACGGAACCGTCCTCGTTGAACAACGGCTGCTGGCCGGTCGCGATGTCGATGATCGACAGCCGCCGGTGCCCGAAGCCGACACCGGGCTCGATGTGGATGCTGCCTTCGTCGGGACCGCGGTGGTGCTGCGAGTCGTTCATCCGCTGCAACACCGCGGGCACGACGGTTCGCTCGCCACGGGTGTCGAAGAGGCCAGTGATGCCGCACATGTCGAGTCAGCTCCGGAAAATGCCCGCCGGCGCAAGCCGGCCAGCCGGTTCAGGGCTCTGGGAAGACCCCGGGAAGCGGTGATCGGGGCCGTCGAAGCCCCGGGGCGCCGCGGCGCCGCGCCGTCTCCTGCGCTGCAATGCTAGTGCAGCCGGCACCCAGCCGAGGCGGCGCCGGGGAAGTTTCCGCGCCACACATGAATTCCGCACAGCATGCAGGTCCCTGGCTCATGGGGGGTCACCGGGGCTTGACGCGCCAACGCAGGCGCCAGGGCCGGCCCCGGCGCAGGGGATCGAGTTCGGCCACGAACGCGACGCGATGCCAGCCCGCCTTCTCGAACGCCGCGCGCGAAGGTAGGTTGCTGTGCCAGACGCGCGCGTAGAGCGCGGTCCAGCCGCGCTCGGCCATCAGCCGGTGGCTGCCCACGATCAGGGCCGTGGCCAGGCCCCGCCCGCGAGCGGCGGGAGCAGTCACGATCTGCACCAGCTTGGCCTCGGTCGCACCGAGCGGCCAGAAACCGCGCGGTCGATAGCGCTCGCCGTGCCAGTAGAAGCACACCGCGGCGAGCGCGCCGTCGTGCCAAGCGCCGAAGGCCTCGCTGCCATCGCCGGCGTAGCCGGCCTGCTCCGCGATCGTGGGATCCGGGCAGTGGCGGACGTCGCCGCCTTGCACCGCCTTGACCTCGGCGCCGCCCGGCGCCGGCGCGCCGTCGCCGCATCGGTAAACCCAGTACAGCGAGTACTCGCCCAGAAGGACGCGCGCGGCCTGCTTGAGCAAGTCCTTCATCGTGGCGCTCAGGCCGCCGGCTTGAAGCCGAAGCGCAGCACCTTGCGGATGGCTGCCTTCAGCCCCCAGCGCTGCAGCAGGTCGCCGAGTGACTCGCCGAACCGGTTGAAGCCGTGGTGGGCACGCAGCACGAGCGAGTTCTTCAGCCCGGCGCGCACGAACATCACGTTCGCGCGCCGCTGCAGGTGGGTGGCGAACAGCCGCTTGTGGTCGGACTCGCCCTCCGTGAAGTCGAAGAACCTGAACCTCTTCTCCTCGAACAGGCTTTCGAGCGCCAGCCACTGCAGCACGGTGCCGACCGAATGCTTGCGGTAGTCCGGGTCGTAGCCCAGGTAGGCATAGCTGACGACGCCGGCGTCGACGGGGCAGAAGAGGTACGACACCGGCCGCTCGCCGTCGAACAGCATGAACGCGCGCACCTCGTCGCGCGCCGCCCGCGCGCCCATCGAGGTGCGGAAGGCGTCGTCGGTGGGCAGGCCGGCGTCGAGAAGACGTTCCTGGTAGGTGCGCCCGGAAAGTTCGATCGCCAGCGGGAAGAAGCGCTCCAGTTCCTGCGGCGTGCAGTAGCGCGTCCACTTCAGCGTGCCGCCGCAGTGCTCCGCGAACTTCTTGACCTTGCGGGAGATGGTCGAGCGCGTCTTCGACGAAAACTTCTGGCGGTAGCCCTCGAAGTCGCCTTCCATGTCGATGAAGCAGTGCTGGTACTGCAGCGTCACGTAGCGCAGGTAGGCCCCCTTGCGCGCGAGCACGGGAAGTTCCTCGCTCACCGGCAGCTCGCGCAGCATGTAGCCGGCGGCGCCGGCCGGTGGCGCCGGCGCCGGAGGCTGCGGGTCCGGCACCGGCTGGGTTCCGTCGCCCAGGACGTGGCGGCAGTTCACGAGCGGCAGGCCGACACGGAACAGCACGAGATCGCTGAGCCCGAACGACAGGCTCACGCGTTGGGTCAGGCTTGCATCCAAGCGGGCCTCCGGCGCCAAAGTTGTTCGCCCACGCGGTGGAGCGTGGTGCCCAGCCGGCCTTCCAGCGGCGCCGGTTGCGCGCCGGCGCTGCGCGGCCGGTGGTCGTCGAGACGGCGCACGCGGAAACGGTCCCGGTGGCGGTCGAGGTAGGCGCACAGGCGCTCGAAGCGCCGCACCACCACGGGGTCGGGCCGCTGGCGGGCGGGGTCGAGCATCTCCGATCCGTGCGAGAGGATGGTGAAGCTGCGCTGCCCGCGTGCGTGGGCCTGCTCGAGCATCGACTCCATCTCGGCCCAGCTGCAGGCCGTGAGCTGGGCATGGCGCAGGCGCCGCCGGCCGTCGACGAACACCGTCATCGGCAGCTCGCACAGGCCGTCGACCATGGCGCTGTCCGTCAGCAGCGCGCCAGGGCTGACGCCGCTGTCGGGCCCGAAGATGGAAGCGTTGTAGCTCGCGTCGACCTCCAGCCCGCAGCGTCGCAAGGCACCCAGGGTGCGCGCGTCGAAGCCGAAGCTGCCGGCCCGGAAGGCGCGCGGCGCCGGCGCACCGGCCTGCCGCAGAAGGTCGGCGCCGACGGCGATGAGCTGCGCCTGCGCCTCTTCGTCGAACATGCGCAGGTACTGGTGCTTGCGCGTCACGGCCGGCAGGCCAGGATGCTTCACCTCGTCGACCCATTCGGTGTGCAGGTGCAACTGCACGTCCTGGCCGCCTTCGAGCAGCAGGCCCGTCACCTCGGCCAGCGGTGCGCGGCCGAAGCGCAGCGCGAACAGGGGCTCGACGAAGAAGGTTGCCGCGAGGCCGTGCGCGCGCAGCACGCGCAGTTGGTAAGGCAGGCCGTAGTCGCCGCGAGCCGTGCGGCCGTAGACGTACTGCTGGAAGCAGGACGGGAATCGCTCGTCCAGGCGGTCCCAGCCGTCGCACCAGACCTCGACGTCGACCGTGAGGTGAACGTCCACGTAGGCCCCGGTGCCGGGCGACGGGTCGGATGGCGGTGGGTTCATGGATGTCGTTGTGGCCGGTGTCCGGAGCATCACGCGGTTCAGCGCCTGGTGCGCGCCCTCAGGCGGTCGTACAGGCCCTGGTAAGTGGCCACCATCGCCGGCAGGCCGAACTGCCGTTCGGCGCGCTCGCGACCGGCAGCGCCCAGTCGCGCCGCCAGCGCCGGGTCGGACGCAAGCGCCACCAGCGCGCTCGCCAGCGCCTCCGCGTCGCCGGCGTCCACCAGCAGGCCGGTCAGTCCTTCGGCCACCAGTTCGGCGTTCCCGCCCACCCGCGTGGCCAGCACCGGCAGGCCGCAGGCCATCGCTTCGAGGATGGTGTTGGAGATCCCCTCGCCGAGCGACGGCAGCACGAAGGCGTCCAGCCCGCGCATCAGGTCGGCGACGTCGGAACGCTCGCCCGGCAGCCAGGCCAGCGCCGACGCGCCGCCCGCCTCCAGGATCTTCAGCGATTCGGCGCGCAGCGGCCCGTCGCCCACCATCACCAGGCGCAGCCGGTCACGCAGCGCGGGCGCCAGCGCCAACGCGCGCACGAAGGCCTGCGCCAACAGCGACTGCGCCTTGATGGCCTGCATGCGCCCCACCGTGCCGACGACGAAGTGGCCGGGGGCCGCGAACGGGCAACCCGCGACCGGAACGGGCGCACCGGCGGCCGGGCGGAAGCGCTCGATGTCGACGCCGTTGATGATCTTGGTGATGCGCGCCGGCGTAATGCCGACCCGGCCTTCGAGGTAGGAGGCCAGGTCGCCGGAGAGCGCGACGTAGTGATGCACGAACGGACTGTAGGCCCTGCGCAACCACTGGTAGCGCTTGACGGTGCCGTCCGGGTCGCTGACGTCGCGGCCGTGCTCGCCGTGGATGCGCACCGGCACGCCGGCCAGCCACGCCGGCACCTGGCATTCCAGCGCCGCGAGGTTGCGCGTGTGAACGACCGCTGGCTGCCATTGGCGGAACAGCTGCAACAGGCGCGGATAGAGGCGCACGCCATGACCCGGCGGCTTGTGCAGGGAGACGTACTCCACGTC
>JABLTH010080162.1_pt1 | contig 12034 bp, 12 predicted proteins | sample 7875711 | NCBI WGS metagenome assembly JABLTH01 (sample SAMN14941262, study PRJNA633318) | bioreactor metagenome | isolation source: bioreactor | place: China | collected 2019-03-05 | reverse complement strand
GCAACGTGCTCGCGCGCCGCGACCTCGCGGACTTCGTCCGGCCCTTCGTCGCGTAACGAACCCCAGGCATGGAGGGGCGGGGCTTGCCCCGCCCGCGGGCGCGCCGCCGTGCTTTGCCGGATTCGTTCGGAACCCGGGCGGAACGCCGCGCCGTGCCGCAGCAGGTGGTCCGAGCGCTCCCAAGACGGCTCAACGCGACTAAACTCGGGCCGTTCCTGCGGAGGTTTCTTGGAGACGCGCCTCTCGGACCGGGTGCGCTGGGCGTACACGGCAGCGACGACCGCGGTGTGCGTCACCGTGTTCGAGGTCGTGATGGTCCTGACGCCGCGCGCGCGGCGCGTCGACCGCTACTGCGCGCTGGTGCGCGGCTGGGCGCGCGCCCTGCTCGTCGGCATCCCGTACACGGTCGAGCATCGCGAGCGCGTGCCCCGCGGCGGCGGCGTGCTGTTCGTCTCGAACCACCAGAGCAACGTCGACATTCCGCTGCTGCACGCCGCGCTCCCGGTCCCGTTCCGCTGGATGTGCCGCGACGACCTCTTCGCGGTCCCGTTCCTCGGGCGCGCCCTGCGCCGCATGGAGGCGATCGAGGTCTATCGCGGCGACCGGCGCCGCACCCTCGAGGCCGTGCGCCACGCGCTCGCCGCGCTCGAGGCGGGCTCGAACGTCGTGATCTTTCCCGAGGGGACGTGGGGCGACGCGGAAGGGCGCATGCGCCCGTGGAAGGCGGGGGTGCTCGCGCTGATCCGGAAGTCGGGCGCGACCGTCGTGCCGCTGACGATCCAGGGCAGTCACGTCGTGAACCCGCCCTTCACGTCGCGGATCGAGCCCGGCCGGGTCACCGTCCACGTGCACGAGCCCGTGCCCGCCGCGTCCTGGGCCCGGCTCGGAGACGACGAGGCGCTCGCGGAACTGCGCTCCGTCATCGGGCGCGAACTCCCGCACGGGGCCGAGCCGGCCGTGCTGCGGCCGGGAATGGCCGGTGACGCCGTCCTCTGAACGGGACGTTCCGGCGGGCGGGGCGGGCCCCGGCCGGAGGTTCCAGATCTGTCCGATTCACGGTATATAACCGCCGTGCAGATGCGTTTGATCGACAGGCTGCGGTGGGGCTGGATCGCCGGCTCGACGGCCGTCCTGTTCACGTCCGCGGACGTGATCAGCCGGCTCGCGGGCCGGAAGCGCAGCGCCTACGTGTTCTGGAAGTGCCTGCGCCTGTGGGGGCCGTTCAGCCTCCTCGGCCATCGCCAGCGCACGCTGTACGCCGAGCGCTTTCCGAAGCAGGGGCCGCTGCTCATCGTCTCGAACCACCAGAGCAACGTCGACGTGCCGTTCCTCCACGGGCGGATCCCGGTGCCGTTCCTGTGGCTGTCGCGCCACGACCTGTTCGACATGCCGTTCATCGGCATGGGGCTCAAGCGGCTCGGCAGCATTCCGGTGGTGCGCAACGACCGGCGCAAGGCGATGGAGGCGTTCCGTTCCGCGATCGAGAAGCTGTCCCTCGGCCAGAACGTGATGGTCTTCCCGGAAGGCACGTGGGGCGACGCGGAAGGCCGCATGCGGCCGTTCAAGGGCGGCGTGATCGCGCTCTCGCGGCGCACCGGCGCGACGGTGGTCCCGCTGACGATCCTCGGCAGCAACCAGGTGAACCCGCCGTTCACGCCGCGCGTGAACCCCGGGCCGCTGACCGTCGTCGTGCACCCGCCGATCCCGGCGTCGGCGCTCGCGGATCTGTCCGACGACGAGGCGCTGAACCTCGTGCGCACGACGATCGCGAGCGCGCTGCCGCGTGGCGCGGAGCCGGCCGACATCAGCGCCGCGCTCGCGGACAGTTCGCCGTTCTGAAGCGCACCGCGGGCTGGTGTACACCACGGGCTGGTGTGCACCGCGGCTAGTCCCCGGCGGGCGCGTCCATCGCGAACGTCACCGACAGGCCCAGCGCCGCGCAGTGTGCCGCGACCTCCTGGCCGGGCTGCAGCGGGCCCACGCCCGCGGGCGTGCCGGTGAACACGATGTCGCCCGGCTCGAGCGCGAACCAGCGCGAGAGCTGCGCGACGATGGCCGGGGGCGCGAGGATCATCGACGAGGCGCGATCGGACTGGCGCACGGCGCCGTCGACGGTGAGCGAGAGGTCGAGCGCGCCCCAGTCGGCGACGGCCGTGCGCGGCGCGAACGCGCTGACCGGCGCGGCACCGGCGAAGCCCTTGCTGCGCGCCCACGGTGCGGATTTCTTCTTCGCCTCGTCCTGCAGGTCGCGCGCGGTGAGGTCGACGCCGATCGCGACGCCCGCGATCGCCTGTGCGGCGTCGGCCGGGGAGAGGTCGCGTCCGCCCGCGCCGAGCAGCAGCACGAGTTCGACCTCGTGGTGCACGAGGGCGCTTCCGCGCGGCCACGGCACGCGGCCGCCGCCCGGGAGGAGGCTGCTCGCCGGCTTCAGGAAGACGACGGGCTCCGCCGCGGCGTTCATCTCGCGGGCGTGCTCGGCGTAGTTGCGCCCGAGCGCGTAGACGGTGCCCGGGCGGCCGCGGAATCCGCCGGGCACGACGAGTTCGGTCATGTCCCCTCCGTGACGGGGCCGCGCGGCGCGATGCGGCAGCGCAGCCACGTGGTGCCCGCGATCCAGCCCTTGAGCGAGCGCGGGAGGCGCACGACGTCTTCCGCCGTGGGGAAGCCGCGGCGTTCGACGGTCTCGAGCAGGCGGCGGTAGATCGCGCCCATGATCTCCGCCGCGAACAGCAGGCGCTCGGAACCGCGGCTCAGCAAGCGCGCCTCGGCGTAGTACGTGCGCGCGCGCTCGGCCTCGAAATGCAGGAGCGCCGCGCGCCGCGGGTCGTCGCCGAGGATGCCGGCCTCGTCGACGCCGAAGCGCGCGAGGTCCTCCTGCGGCAGGTAGAAGCGGCCCGCGGCCGCATCCGGGCCGAGGTCGCGGAGGATGTTCGTCAATTGCAGCGCGGTGCCGAGCGCGGACGCGTACTCCTCCGCGCGCGGACCTTGGGCGCCGAAGATCCGCACGGCAAGCCGGCCGACGGCCGAGGCCACGAGGTCGCAGTACCGCGCGAGCTGGTCCCACGTCGCGAAGCGCTGCGGCACGAGGTCCATCGCGACGCCCTCGATCACCTGCTCGAGGTACGCGCGCGGCAGGTCGAAGCGCGCCGCGGCCACGGCGAGCTGCTGCGCGACGGGGTGCCGCGGCTGCCCGCGATACATGGCGTCGAGCTCGACGCGCCACGCGGCCAGGCGCGCGTCCGCGGCCGCGCCGTCGGGCGCCGCGTCGACGGCCTCGTCGACCGCGTGGCAGAACGAGTACAGCGCGTAGATCGCCTCGCGCCGCGCGCGCGGCAAGGTGAGGAACGCGTAGAAGAAGTTCGAGTTCGACGCGCGCGCGAGTTTCCGCACGTGTCCCGCGGCGCCGCCGTGCGCGTGCGGCACGCCGGAGTCGAGGTCCGGGGCGCGCGGCGCGGCGGCGGGCTTCACGGGGCGGACACCTCGTGCGCGGCCCGCGGGCCACGCCAGAGGCCCCACGCGACGCCGCCCAGCGCGAGGAGGAACCACAGCGGGTCGAGGATGCCGCCGATGCGCGCGTACACGGTCGGCGAGCCCGGGTCGAGCCTGACCGCGCGCGTGAGCACGCCGGGCTGGAGCCGCATCTTGCCGCCGCTGCTGCGCAGGTACTCCTCGACGCGGCCGTTCGGCAGGATGAAGGCGGACGGGCCGGTGTTCCCGACGCGGACGATGCCGACGCGGTTCTCGACGGCGCGGAAGACGTTCGCGCCCATCATGTTGTTGGACGAGGCCCAGCCGGTCCAGCCCTCGGACGTGAGGTTGACGAAGAAGCGCGCCCCGCCCGCCACAGCCTCGCGCGCGAGGCCGGGGAAGCAGCTCTCGTAGCAGATCGGCGTCCAGAAGCGCCAGTCGTCGTGCCCCGGCACCGACAGGAGGCCCACGCTCTCGGGCGACCAGCCGTCGGGCGCCTCGTCCCAGCCGAGCAGCGTGATCTTCGTCAGGAGCCGGCCCAGCGGCGGCACGGTCTGCTCGAGCCGCCGGAACGCGCGGCGCTCGGAGAACGGGAACAGGACGATCTTGTCGTAGCGGCCGCGCGTGGTTCCGTCCTTGTCGACGATCAGCGCGGTGTTGGTCGGCCGCCCCTCGGGGGAGAGGGCCTGCGTGCCGAACAGCACGGGCGCGCCGCGCGTGTCGGCCAGCCAGCGGATGACCTGCTTGGCCGTGTCGTCGCGCTCGTACGGCTTGAGGAGCGCGTTCTCGGGCCACGCGATGAGGTCGGTCGAGCCCGTGGTGACCGCGGCCGCCGTCTGCGCGGACTGCAGCCGCAGGATCTCCGCCGCCTTGTCGCGCCCGTGTTCGAGCGCGGGCTGCACCGCGGTCACGCGCGGTCCGGCGACGAGCCGCGCCTCGCCGCCGCGCAGCATTCCGTACAGCGGCAGCGCGACGAGCACCGCGAGCGCGGCGCCGAGCGCGAGCCGGACCGTGCGCCGTTCCGCGGCGGGACGCCCCGACGCGAGCCAGACGCCGAGATCGACGAGCGCGGCCCAGGGAATCGTCCACAGGAGCGAGATGCCGTACGAGCCGACGAGGTCGGCGGCCTGGATCAGGAGCGGGTACTCGAACAGCGAGAGCCCGGTCTGGTACATGTTGAAGCCGCCGAGGCTGACGTACTGCCGCAGCCACTCGCCGGCGGCGACGCACAGCGGCAGGACGACCACGGCCGGCCAGCGCGTGGCGCGCCGCAGCCAGTACGCGAGGAGCGCCTGCACGAAGTACGGCGCGCTCAGCGTCGTGGGCAGCACGTAGGGCACGAACCACGCGAGCCGCCGCATCGGCATGTTGGCGTACGCGGCGAAGAAGAGCTGCCCCGGGAGGAAGCCCCACACCGGCGCGCGCCAGCGGTCGCAGACCGCGGGCAGCATCATCACGACCCAGCCCGCGCCGACCAGCGGTCCCGCGGCCGGGTAGCGCGTCGCGAACAGCAGGATCGCCGCGCCGGCGATCGAGAGGAGGAACGCTTCGAGGCGCCGGCGCCAGCCCGGCAACTCGCGCGAGGGCGCGGGCGCGGCCGCGGCGGCCGGCGCGCCGGCGAGTCCGGCACCGGCGAGGTCGGTGCTCACGCGGCGTCTCCGTCCCAGCGGCGCAGGATCAGGCACGCGTTCGTGCCGCCGAAGCCGAAGCTGTTGGACATCGCGGTGCGGACGGCGATCGCGTTGGGCGCTTCGAACACCAGCCGCAGGCGCGCACAGGCCGGGTCGACGTTGTCCGGGGTCGTGTTGCGGTTCGGCGCGAGGAAGCCGTCCCGCAGCATGAGGATCGTGTAGATCGCCTCGAGGCTGCCCGACGCCGCGACGGCGTGGCCGGTCATCGACTTCGTCGAGGAGATCCAGGGCGGACGCTCCCCGAACACCGCCGCCATCGCCGCGGCTTCGGACGGGTCGCCCTGCGGCGTCGACGTGCCGTGCGCGTTGACGTACTCGATGTCCTCGGGCGCGAGCCCCGCGTCGGCGAGCGCGAGCCGCATCGCGGCCACGGCGCCGTCGGTGAGCGGCGCCACCATGTCGTGGCCGTCGCTCGTCGCCGCGGAGCCGAGGATCTCGGCGAGGATCGTTGCGCCGCGCCGCCGCGCGGACTCGAGGTCCTCGAGCACGAGCACGCCCGCGCCGCCGCTGATGACGAAGCCGTCGCGGTCGCGCGCGAAGGGCCGCGAGGCCTGCTCGGGCTCCGCGTTGAAGCCGCGCGAGAGCGCGTACATCGCGTCGAACGCGCCGGCGCGCGTCCAGTCCACTTCCTCGGCCGCTCCCGCGAGGATGCGGTCGTAGCGGCCGGCCTTGATGAGGAGCGCCGCGAGGCCGAGCGCGTGGGCGCCGGTCGAGCAGGCCGAGGAGACCGACCAGCTCTCGCCGCGCACGCCGAGCGCGACGGACACGTGCGCCGCCGCGGACGAGGCCATCACCTGCGGCACCGTGTACGGGTTCACCTTCTTGGTCGTGCGGTACTTCTCGAGCGCGAGGCAGGCGAGGTGGTTGGTGAGCGTCGAGCCGGTCCCGGTCCCGATCAGCACGGCGACGTTCTGGCCGGCGAGCGAAGCGGGCTCGATCCCGGCGACGGTCAGGGCCTCCCACGTCGCGCGCAGGGCCATGAGCCCGCAGCTCGCCGCGGACTTGCCGATGCGCCGCGAGACGAGCGGAGAGTCCGGCGCCGCCTCGGGCGCGCCGACCACGTTCGAGGCCAGCCCCATGTCTCGCCACTCGGGGGCGGCCACGATCCCCGAGCGGCCCGAACGCAAGGCCTCGCGCTGGGCCGCGAGCCCCGTCCCGAGGGAGGAGACCGCACCCATTCCCGTCACCACGACGCGCCGCGCTCCCGCCATCGACACACCTCGCGAACCACGAAGGCAAGATGATACAGGGTGCGGCGGACCGGTGATTCGGGAACGTCGGGATCGTTCCGGGCACCCCGTGCTGGACGTGCTGCGACGTGGCCGCTAAACTGGACTCCGTTATCAATGTTAGGCCGTCGGGGAACGACAGCCGTGCCCCGGACGGCCGGCCCAACGGACAACCAGGAGGATTTCGATGTCGATCAACCCCACCGAGGCCGGCCAGGAAACCCCCGGTGTCGCCGGACAGCCCGTCGTGATCACCTCCGCGGCCGTGGAGCGCCTGCGCAAGTACGCCGCCGAGAACCCCGAGTTCCAGGGCAAGGCCTTCCGCGTGTTCATCGAGGGCGGCGGCTGCTCCGGCATGCGCTACGGCTTCGTCTTCGACGACGCCGGTGAAGAGGACTTCCAGTGGGAGGTCGAGGGTCAGCCGATCGCGATCGACGCGGTGTCGATGAACTACCTGCGCGGCGCGAAGGTCGACTACGTGAGCGACCTGCGCGGCGAGGGCTTCGTGGTCGACAACCCCAACGCGAAGACGTCCTGCGGCTGCGGGCACTCGTTCTCCTGAGCGCGCCGTACGCCTGACCGTTTCACGAGGCCGGTGCCCGCGGGCACCGGCCTCGCTCTTTTGGGGACCGTCAGCGTGGGGAGACGCCGACCGGTCCCGTCCCGCTCTCGGCCGACGCGAGACCCCAGTCGATCGGCCAGAGCGCGACCTCGGACGACGCCGGCGCGCTGCGCGTCGCGGCCAGCGCCGCACCCGCCGAGGCGAGGAGCCCCTCCGCGTCCGGCCACGGCCCCCGCGCCGAGACCGCCACGCCGGCGAGCCGCGCCTCGATCCCCGGCTCGGCGCCCGCCTCGCGCAGCCGCGCCTCGAGCCGCCGCACCGCGGGGTGCGGGTCCTCGCAGCGCGGCAGCAGGAGCGCGAACACGCCGCGGTCCCACGTGCCCGCGACGTCCGACCCGCGCACGGCCTGCCGCACCGCGCTCCCGCACGTGCGCAGGTCGGGCAGCGGGGCCCCGGGCTCCGCGGCCGCGAACTCGATCAGCACGAGGGCGAGCGGCGAGCTCTCGCGCGCGCACGCGTCGAGCGCGTCCGCGGCCGCGACGAGGAACGCGCGGCGGTGCAGGAGCCCGGTCACCATGTCGTACTGGTCGACGCGCCGCAGGCGCTCGGCCTGCGCCCGCACGTCGTCCTCGCGGCGGCTGAGCGTCGCGTGCAGCTGCGCGCTCTCGAGCTCCGCGCGCTCGCGTCCCATGCCGAACAGGCCCACGCCCGCGCTCAACGCGAGGCTCCCCGCGAGCAGCACGACCGGCTGCAGCCACGCCGGCGCGCCGGGCAGGACCGGCACCGCGGCGCCGAGCGCGGCGACGAGCAGGCCCCCGGCCATGAGGCGCGACGCCGCCGGAGCGTGACGGTCGCGCACGATCGCGAGGCGCACCCCGCACGCCGCGAGCGCGACGACCGTGCCCGCCGACAGCGCGCTCTCGAGCGGCGCGTGCAGCACGAGCGGCGCCGCGAACGCGGCCGCCGCCGCGGCGAGCGGGACGGCGAAGGACGGAAATCCGAGGCGCATGCGGACGGCCTCCGAGCCGCCGCGCCGGAGCGCGGCACCACGGCCTTCGCAAGGGCGATGCCGTGTACGCCCGCGGGCACCCGCGGACCGCGCGGGACAGGACGCGGCGCCGCGAATCGGAACAGTCGAGTTCGGGTTCGTCGGTGCGTGACGAAGCTGTAGCGCAGTCCGCCGTTTCCCGCCGAGGAGATGCTCTGAGCACTCCCCGCGCCTGTCGGGCTGCATCGCAGGACATCCTTGCGAGTCGCTTGCCTTATGTCGAATTCGACATATACTCATCGAAGCGGCAGAAGCGAGTGCATGTGAGCCCGACCGACAAGCCGCTCATCTGGTTTCGGACGAGGATCGCGACTCCGCCGCTGTCCTCGGACGCAAGGGTTCGGGCCGGTCACATGCTCAGGAGGCTCCAAAAAGGGGAGTTCCTGGCCATGCCCGAGTCCAGGCCGATGCCGTCTTTCGGAATGGGCTGCCACGAACTGCGCATTCCCGACGGAGACGTTGAGTGGCGGATCGCTTATCGCATCGATTCGGACGCCATCGCCGTCTTCGACGTCTTCCGGAAGACCACGATGCGCACGCCGAAGAGGGTGATCGACAGAGTGAGAGCCAGAATCAAGCGATACGACGAAGCCTGCAGTGCCGAGGACGACGAATGAAGAAGGCGAAGAAGAGGCGCCTCGAGGCCGCGGGTTTCAGGGCCGGAACGGTTGCGGAGTTTCTACGACTCAGCAGGGAAGAGGCCACGTTGGTCGAAATCAGGGTGGCGATGAGCGAAGCGATCCGGAAATGGCGGGTCGCCCGGAATCTCACCCAGGAGGCGCTCGCGACTCGTGTCGGTTCGAGCCAGTCTCGAATCGCGAAGATCGAGGCCGCGGACACATCGGTCTCGCTGGACCTCATGATCCGGACTCTGGTTCAGATGGGTGCGACCCCGAAGGACGTGTCGAAGGCCATTGCCGGCTAGACGACGCGGTCTCCGGCGCGGCCGCGCGACGCGGCGCGCGCTCCGGTTCAACTGCGGTCCCGGATGAAGACGACACCGAGATCATCGTCATCCGTAGCAGCGCGAACCGTCTCGTACGACCCCTTCGGCAGCTCACACTCGATGCGAAATACCGCGATGCTGCCTGCGCCTATCGCCAGCTTCACGTCGAACTTCGCTTCGATCGGCATGCTTTGGAAGGCGCGCTTGCCGTCCCTCGTCAACGAAGAGATGACGCACCCACGCACTTCGGGTTGGCCGTAAGCGCGTATTTCACCCTTGAGGCGCATGCTCCTCGAGCATGAGGACAGGGCCATCGATATGCACACGAGTGCAGCAAGTACCAGTCGTTTGCGGGTCCTGGCGGGTCTGCACACGATCGAAAGAACTCGCGGGCGGTGCACAACATTCCCCTTTTCGGCGATCATACCGCTCCACGCCCCACGTCTCGGGCGCCAGAACGGGGACGAGGGTACGTTTTCGAGCAGCACCGTGCCGGAGTGGCGGAACTGGCAGATGCACCGGATTCAAAATCCGGCGGGCTTCGCGGCTCGTGAGGGCTCGATTCCCTCCTCCGGCACCATGCGCAAGTAGGCGAACCGTCAGGCGGGCGCGGGCCAGTCCTCGCGCGGCGGGTTGAAGTAGGCGAACTTCATCCGCGGCCAACGCTCCTTCACGCGCGTCATCCACGCGTCGACGCCGAAGCCCGCGGGCGCGTCCGCGCCGAGCCCCAGCGCGCCGAGGTAGATGTCGGGGTCGAGGTTCAGGTTGCGCGCCTGGATCACGCGCGCGCCGGTCGCCTCGACCACGTGCTCGAGCGCCGCGAACTCCTCCTCGGTGTCGGTCACGCCGGGGAAGATGAAGTAGTTCAGCGAGACGAGCCCGCCGTTGTCCGAGACGGCGCGGCCCGCGGCGAGCACGTCGTCGAGCGTGTAGCCGCGCGGGCGGTAGTAGCGGTCGTACAGCGCGCGGCGGCACGAGTTGATGCTGATGCGCATGCTGTCGAGCCCCGCGGCGACGAGCTTCCGCACCGCGTCGGGGCGCGAGGCGTTGGTGTTGATGTTGATCGTGCCCGCGGCGGTGCGCGCGCGGATCCCGCGGATCGCCTCCTCGATCACGTCGGCGCGCAGGAGCGGCTCGCCCTCGCAGCCCTGGCCGAACGAGACGACGGGACGCGGCGCAGAGTCGAGGTGGAAGACGGCCATCTCGACGATCTCGTCGGCGGTCGGCTTGATCAGGAGCCGCGGCTGGGTGACCGGGATCTCGCTCTCCTCCGGTTGCAGCGAGAGGCAGCCGACGCAGTCGGCGTTGCACGCCGGGCTCGTCGGGATCGGCGCCTCCCAGCGGCCGAGCACGAAGTTGCGCGCGGCCGGGCAGCAGTAGGACCGGGCGCAGTTGTTCACGAGGTGCTCGACGAGCCGGTTGCCGGGGAAGCGCGCCAGCGTCGCGTTCGCGCCGGCCTCGATCGCGTCCTCGTCGAACAGTGCGACGTCCTGTCGCGGGTCGGGGTCGACCCGTACGGCCGGGGCCACGAAGGTGTCGCCGGCGAAACCGAGGGCGCAGTACGCGTAAAGGGGGAGCGGCCGCGCGCCGCGCACCGCCTGCCACGGGGCGAGGAACAGGTGCGTGTGCGCCGGGGGCAGGAAGGCGGCCGCCGCGAAGACCTCCGCGCCGCGGTAGCGGTCGAGCACGACCGGGCGGCCGGTCCGCGGGTCCCAGCCGACCGGGCGGCGGTCGGGGAGGTGGAACAGCAGGGCCCCCTGCGGAAGTGGGGCGAAAGTCGAGGGGTCCGCACGCAGGCGGGTCCCGCCGGAGCGGACCATCGCCCGCAGCTCGGGCACCTCGAACAGGTTCCCGTCGCGGTCGGCGGCGACGAGCAGCGGGGCGTCGTTCTTGCGCACGAGTCCATTGTCCACGGCCCGGCGGCCGGGCGCACCCGGGGTCACGGAGCGTCGCCACGGCTCTTGTTATGTTCCAGAAAGTCCTTTAATATCAATGTCATCGGCACGAAGTCCGGCGCACCCCGCGCGCGACCACGATCGTGTGTCGCTGTTCGGGAGACGCGCGGACGCACGTGCGTCAGCGCCATCGCGTGAGCGATCGCGGGCTGAGGAGGGCGCGGCTTGAAGTTCAAAGTCGGAGACAAGGTGGTTTACCCGAACCACGGCGTCGGCGTCATCAAGGCGATCCGCGATCAGCAGATTCGCGGCGAGACGTCCACGTTCATCAGTCTCCAGATCCTGTCCACCGACAGCATCGTGCTCGTTCCGGTGCAGAACAGTTCATCGGTCGGTCTCAGGAAGCTGGTGTCGAGGAACAAGGTGCGCCAGGTCCTCGACAAGCTGAAGACCGCCGAGGTGGACATTCCCACGGACTGGAAGGGCCGCTACCAGGAGAACCAGGAAAAGATGCGCTCGGGCGATCTCGAACAGGTCGCCGAGGTGCTGAAGAACCTGACCTACCTCAACACGGTCAAGACGCTCTCCTACCGCGAGCGCAAGATGCTCGACCGCGCCCGCGCGCTCGTCGTGAGCGAATTGGCCGAAGCGAGCCAGCAGCAGTTCCCGAAGGTGGAGCGGCAGGTCGACGAGGCGATGTCCGACATCCTCGGCGCGTCGTCGTCGTCGGCCACGCACTGAGGTCTCGCTGAACGACGCGCTCTTCTTCACGCTCGGTTCGCTGGCGCGCCGCGAGTTCGTCTCGCGGCGCGTCGTGCGTGTGAGCCCCGTCGCGCGCGACGGCGTGCACCTCGTGTGGGCCGGCGCCGCGCGCGGTCTGACCGTCACGACGGGCCCCGGGATCCCGGCCGTCTTCGCGAGCGCGGATGCGCCGCCGCGCGTCAAGGGCGGGCGCGGTGCGTGGGCCGACCTCGCCGCGGCCGCCGACCGCCTGCTCGCGGGGGCGACGCTCGACCGCGTGTGCGGCTCGCCGAAGCCCGCGGCCCTGGTGTTCGAGTTCTCGAACGGCGCGCGGCTCGCGCTGCTGGTGCGCGGGACCGCGGCCTCGCTGCGTCTCGACGCGCCGGGCGAGCCGCCGCGCGCGCTGCCCGCCGGTGCGGGCCCGGTCCTCGACATCCCCGTGCACGTCGCCGAG
>JABLTH010038513.1_pt1 | contig 12038 bp, 9 predicted proteins | sample 7875711 | NCBI WGS metagenome assembly JABLTH01 (sample SAMN14941262, study PRJNA633318) | bioreactor metagenome | isolation source: bioreactor | place: China | collected 2019-03-05 | reverse complement strand
GGGGGGGGGGGGGGCGGGGGGGCGGGGCCAGTGAACTTCGTGCAGAGAGGCTTCTCCATCGTCACGGCGATCTTCCTGATCGTCGTGCTGGCGGCGCTTGGCGTCTTCGCCGTGAGCATGTTCCGGGTGCAGCAGACGACGGCCGCGCTCGACGAGCTCGGCGCGCGCGGCTATCAGGCGGCGCAGGCCGGCATCGAGTGGGGCGCCTGGCAGATCCTGCGCGGAGCCGGCACCTGCGCGGCGGCGACGGGAAGTCTCGCCCTGCCCGGCTCGCTTTCGGGTTTCACGGCCACCGTCGTTTGCGCCTCGACAACGCATACGGAAGCCGGCAATCCGGTTACGATATACCGGCTCACCGCCACCGCCTGCAACCAGCCGGCGGCCGGCGCCTGCCCGAATCCCGCGCCCGGGCCGGATTATGTCGAGCGGCAGGTGGTCGGGGCGGTGGAACGATGAGCCGTAATGAAAAAATCAACATTCCATGCCGTCCCGCGCAGACTGACTTTTTCGGGTGAAGCCATGCGAATCTTCGCCGCCCTGCTGTTGATGCTGCTGGCCGGACAGGCGCCGGCCGCCACGCTGCTCGGCCAGTACTGGCTGGAGGAATTGCAATGGACGGGCGCGGCCGCCGAAGTGCGCGACAGCAGCGGCAACAATCGGCACGGCCAGGCCATCGGCGCGCCGCTGCCGTCGCCGACGTTGGGCACGCCGGCGCGGCCGGGGCGGCCGGGCACCTGCACTTACGGCAGTTTTCCCGGTCCGCGGGACGGCGGCGGCGCCCTGAGCATCGGCGGCCTGCCGGTCAACCTTGCCGCCGGCGCCAAGACCAGCGTCTCGTTCTGGATGTACTGGGACGGCACCGACAGCGTCATGCCGATCGGCTGGTTCCGCCACGACCTGTGGCTGGTCGGTGGGCATTTCGGTTTCAACACCGGCAACAGCGACGTTTTCGGCATCGCCTCGGCGGGGCTGGCCAACCGCTGGGTTCATGTCGTGGCGGTGTTCACCAACGGCAACGTGGCCGCCGACGAGCTGTACATCGACGGGGTGGCCCAGGCGATGAGCCAGCGCCAGAGCACGCCCAACAATGCCACCGCCGTGGTGGATGCGACCTTGCAAATCGGCGGCTGGCGGTCCGATACCAGCTATCGGTTTTCGGGGCGCATCGACGACGTCAAGGTGTATGACGGCCAGCTCACGGCGGCCGAGGTCGCCGCCGTCTTCAACGAGACCCATGTCTGTGCGCCGCGCCTGATGCTGGAGTGGCGGCTGGACGAATGCGCGCTCGGCGCCGTCGCCGGCGAAGTCCTCGACGCCAGCGGAAACGGCAACAATGGCACGCCGCTGGCCGGGGCGAACACTGCCGCCGGCCGCGTCTGCAGGGGCGGGATCTTCAACGGCGTCAGCCCGACGCGGATCAAGGCGGCGAGCAACTTCGTCGACAGCCTCACCAACGACTTCACCATTTCCTTCTGGGTCAATCCGGCCACGACGCACCAGATCGACGCCCAGTCTGGCAGCGGCACGGCCGGCACCGGCGGCCAGCGCTATGCCCTCTACCCGGCGCAGGGCACGGATGCCTGGGGCCCCGGCCATGCCGGGGCGGGCGTGTCGGTGGGCACCAACGGCGTGACGGTCTACGAGCATGCGGCCAGCTACATGCCGCCGTTGCTTGTCTGGTCCGGCGCGGTGAGCGGCTGGACGCATGTCGCCGTGGCCTATCAGGCCAGGCAGCCGCGGCTCTACATCAACGGCGTTCTGGCGGCGACCGGTCTGACCAGCACCTATGCCAATGTGCACCCGGGGCTGCGCAGTTCCGGCGGCACCTTGCACAACGACGGCGGCGTCGGCGGCGGAAACTGGGGCTGGTTCAACGGCGGCATCGACGAGTTTCGCATCTACGACGGTGCGCTGGACGCGGCGCAGGTGGCGTCGATCGCCGTACCGGTCGCGCGCAGCTGCGCGTCCTGCGCGACGCTGGCCCATTATCGGCTCGAGGATTCCGCCTGGATGGGGGCGCCCGGAGAGGTGCAGGACGCGAGCGGCAACGGCCGCCACGGCCAGGCGCTGGGCGCGCCCTTCCCGGTGCCGGAAGCTGTCACGCCTGCCCGCCCGGGCAACCCCGGCACCTGCGGCTACGGCCGCTTCAGCGGCGGCGCGCTGAACCTGCCGGTGTCGGCCAACACCGCGCCCGGCGCCAAGACCACGGCGTCATTCTGGATGTACTGGGACGGCAGCAACAGCGTCATGCCGATCGGGTGGTTCCGCCACGACCTTTGGCTGGTGAACGGCCACTTCGGCTTCAATACCGCCAACAGCGACGTGTATGGCATCAGCTCGGCCGGGCTGGCCAACCGCTGGGTTCATGTCTCGGCGGTGTTCACCAACGGCAGCGTCACCGCGAACCGGCTCTACATCAACGGCGTGCCGCAGGCGCTGACTTTGCGGCAGAGCACGCCGACCCTGGGCAATGCCGTCGTCAATGCCAATTTGCGGGCCAGCGGCTGGCAGTCGGATAGCGGCTACCGCTTTCGCAGCTTTATCGACGAAATCGACGTCTTCGACGGCGAAATGACGCAAAGCCAGGTGCTCGCGCAATACAACGCCGTGCATCCCTGCGGCGGTGCGACGGTGCCGGGAGGGTTCAATGCCTTCGAGACAAGCACACCGCTCGGCATCACGGGTGTCATCCATACCAAGGTGGCGGCACAGCAGCCCGCCGGATTCGATTTGGCCATCGTGGCACTGAACGCGGCGAAGACCGGCGTCGAAACTCTGTTCACCGGCGACGTGAAGGTCGAACTTCTGGACACCTCCAACAATGGCGGGCCGCTGGATGCCAATGCTTGCCGCTCGACCTGGACACCGCTGCCCGGTTTCGTGCCGCGCATCCTGAATTTCGCCGCCGCCGATCTCGGTCGCAAGAACATTTCACTCAGCGAAAACAACGCCTGGCGCGACGTTCGCGTGCGCATGACCTATCCGGCGGCGGGGGCGCCGCTGGCAATCGGCTGCTCTACCGACAATTTCGCCATCCGGCCGGCCACGCTGGATTTTGCCGCGACCGACAACGACTGGCAGACGGCAGGAACAGCCCGCACGTTGAGCAACGCCATTTTCCCCGGCGGCACGGTGCATAAAGCCGGCCGGCCATTCACCCTCACGGTCACCGGACGCAACGGCCTGGGCAACGTCACCAGCAACTACGACGGCTCACCGGCAGCCGAGATCACCGGCTATCTGCTGCCTGTACTGGGCGCCTGCCCGACCTGCGCGCTGACGGCAGGAGCATTCAGCGGTGCGGGCGGCACCGTGACATCGAATACGGCCTCCTACAGCGAGGTCGGCGTGATCCAGGCGCGCATGTCGGACGACACCTTCGCCGGCGTGGATGCCGCCGATGGTTCCAGCCTGGCCGAACGCACCGCCTATTCGACAAGCTCGACAGTCGGCCGTTTCGTGCCGGATCGTTTCACGCTGACGGCTGGCAGCGTCACGGCAGCCTGCCCCGGAGGTGCGCCCGCATTCAGCTACATGGGCCAGCCGTTCCAGAGCCTGAGCGCAAGCGTGCAGGCGCAAAATGCCGCGGGCAACCTGACGGTCAATTACGCGACCGCCGGGTTCGCGCCCGGCAATCTGGCCACGCTGGCCTGGCAGGCGGAAAATGCCGACAATGGCAGCGACTTGTCCGCACGGTTGAGTGTTCCCACATCCAGTCCGCTCTGGGCGGCTGGGGCATATTCGGTCAACACGCCTGCGGCGGAATTTCGGCGCGCGTCGCCGGACGATCCGGACGGGCCGTTCGACAGCCTGCAACTGGGCATTCTTCTGGCCGACCCCGATGGCGTGGCGCTCGATGGACTGGACATGAATGCCGCCACGGCCGGCGCCTGCGTGCCCTGCACCGCCAAGGCGGTCGGTGCGACCTCTCGTGTGCGCTTCGGCCGACTGCATCTGCAGAATACTCATGGCTCCGAATTGCGCTCCCTGCGCATGCCTGTCAGCGCCGAGTACTGGAACGGGACCGGCTTCGTCACGCATGCGGCCGACAATTGCACGGGGCTGGGTGCCGTCACCCTGAATCTGCCGCCTTCGAGCTGCACGTTGCCCTCGATTGTCAGTGGACTCGGCGGCACGCTGTCGAGCGGCAGCGCGGCACTTACGCTGAGTGCCCCGAACGTGCGAGGCTGCGTTGATCTGAGAATGGTGACGCCGGTCTGGCTGCGCGGTCGCTGGGACGATAGCCGCGATCCCGATGGCAATCCGGCGACGAATTACGATGATTTCGCTGCCGCTCGCGCCAGCTTCGGCATTTTCCGCGAGCGGCTAATTTACCGGCGGGAGGTGACGCGCTGACACGAAATCAAATAAACACGCCCGGGAGATTGACAAAACGATTGAAAATCTTTAGTTTCCGTGGGTTATATGGATTATTTAACGTAAAATGAGAATTTTTGCATCAGGCAAGCGAAGCGGCTGGCTCGCCGTCGCTAGCCGGGGCGACATTGTTGATCTGGCTCATGTTCAGTCCGGTGTAGGCGGGCGGCCCGAAGTCACGCTGTGCGAATCCTTCCGCAGGGAGGGCAGCGAGGCGGACACCTTTGCACGCCTGCGCAAGCAGTACCGCATCGACCGCTATCGCGTCACCACCAGCCTGCGCTTCGGCGAGTATCAGTTCTTGCAGGTCGAGCCGCCCGATGTCCCGCCCGAGGACATGAAGGAGGCGATGCGCTGGCGCATCAAGGAGCTGGTCGATTTCCCCGTCGACAAGGCCACGCTCGACATTCTGGACGTGCCGGCGGAGGGCGGGGAGGGCGCGCGCAGCCGCGCCCTGTTTGCCGTCTGCGCGCCAAACGATCTGCTCGGCGCGCGCATTCAGGTCTTGCAGCAGGCAGGCATCGAGCTGGAGGTCATCGATGTCCCGGAAACCGTCCAGCGCAATGTTGCCGCCCTGTACGAGCCCGCGGGGCGCGGCATCGCCATGCTGGGTTTTTCCGCCGAGGGTGGCTTGCTGACTTTTTCCTGCCGCGGCGAGTTGCATGCCTTCCGCCGGCTCGAGATCACGCTCGACCAGCTGCTGAATGCCGACGCGGACGAACGCCATGTCCTGTTCGACCGCATCGTACTGGAATTGCAGCGCTCCCTCGATGCCTTCGAGCACCAGCATCATTACGTGAACCTGTCCGAGCTGCTGGTCATGCCGCTGCCCGAGGAGGTCGGGCTGGCCGCCTATCTGGCAAAGAACCTGTATGTCCTGGTGGAGTCGGCCGATCTGGCGAAGGTGATGGATTTCGTCAAGGTTCCGGAACTGCGTTCGCCGTCGCGCCAGGCGCAGTGCTTCCATCTGCTCGGCGCGGCCCTGCGCGGCTTCGAGGTGCGCGCATGACGCGGCAGATCAACCTCTACAATCCCGCGCTGCGCGCCAGACGCGAGTGGCTGACCGGCAAATGGCTGCTCAACGGCATCGGCATCCTGATCGTGCTGCTTGGCCTGTATGGCGGCGTGGTGCGTTGGGAAAACCAGCAGCTGAACGAGGAAGCAGGACGTATCGGCGCCGAGCTCAGCCAGCGCCAAGCCGAGTTGGCGCGGCTCAACGAGGAGCTTGCCCAGCGCAAGGTGGACAAGGAAACCGAGGCGGCGCTGCTGCGCGCCGAGGCGGCGCTGCAGGGACGGGAGCGTGTGCGCGAGGCGCTCGATAGCGGCGCGCTCGGCTCCTCGGATGGATTTGCGGAATTTCTGCGCGCATTTGCCCGCCAGGCGCGCGAGGGTCTCTGGATGGTCGGCCTGCAGGTGGCCGAGGGGGGCCGCAACATCACCCTCGAAGGACGCACACAGAATCCGGACCAGATTCCCGGCTACATTCGCGGCCTGAACAGCGAAACCATCCTGCGCGGCCGCTCCTTCGAGGCGATGAACGTGCGGCTGGTGGACGAAGGCGACAAGCCCGCGTCGGGCGGCGCCCGGCCGACTGAAAAGGGCGAGCAGGAGGGACAGACGGCGCAGGCGGGCGCGGAGAAACTGCCCCCCTTCCATGAGTTCATGCTGACTGCGGCCGCTGCCGGAGGGCGAGCCGAGGACAGGCCCGCGACGGGGGTATCGCGATGAGCAAGATGTTGGCAGCCTGGCAGGCGAAGTTCGACGCACTTTCGCTGCGCGAGCGTCTGATGGTGGCGATCGCTGCATTCGCCGCGACATATTTTCTTGTCGACGCCCTCCTGCTGGGCAGCTGGCAACGCCAGAATGCCGGGATCAAGGCCACCCTGCTCGAACAACGCGCCGAATCGGCGCGCACGGCGGCGCAGGTCCAGGAACAGCAGGTTCGAGCGGGCAGCCATCCCGATGCCCTGGCCCGCGCGCGCATCCGGGAAATCGAGCAGAAGATTGCGGCCATCGATGCCAGCCTGCAATCGTCCTCGAAGCAGCTGGTGCCGCCCGAGCGCATGGCCAGCCTGCTGGAGGATCTCCTCAAGGGCAACAAGCGCCTGCAACTGGTAAAACTGGCGACGCTGCCGGCAGAGGCGTTGCTCGCCCGCGAGCCGGCAAGCGGTGCAGCGCAGGCCGCCGAGCCGATGCAGGCCGCGGCGGAACAGCCGGCCGGCCAGAATATCTTCAAGCATGGCGTGGAGTTGACGCTGCGCGGGAGCTATTTCGACATGCTGGATTATCTCGCCCAGATTGAAGCGTTGCCCTGGCAGATGTACTGGGGGCGGCTCCGTCTGGAGGCGCGCGATTACAATCGCCCCGTGCTGACGCTGACGTTGTATACGCTCAGCCTCGACAAGACTTGGCTGACGATATGAAGCAGCTTATAGTCCCGCCTTCCATTCGTGCTGGCCTGCTGGCTGCAATGCTCGGGCTGCTGGGTGCCGGCGCGACCGAAACGGCATCGGCACAGGCGATGCGGGATCCGACGCGCCCGCCGGCGCAGTTTCTGGATCCTGCGGATGCGGCGGAGGCGGCAGCGCCGCCGGTCTCCGGCCTGCAAACCATCAAGCTGACAGGCAAACGTCGGATCGCGCTGCTCAACGGCGATTGGCTCAAGCCGGGCGACAGGTCGGGTGAGGCGGTGGTGGAGAAAATCGACGACCACTCCATTGTTCTGAAATACCAGGACGGCCGCCGTGAAACGATCCGGATGTACCCGGAAGTCGAGATGCAGTCATCGAAGGCCGTCAGACGTACGGCCGGAAAATAGGGAAAGAGCCATGAGAAGAACGCTTGGATTGGCAGCCACGATTGTTGCACTGGCAGGATGTCACTCGATGTCGTCGATACAGACCGGGGCGGTTCGCGATACCATCAACGCCGATTTGCAGCGGGCGACGGACAATCGCAGCCGGGAGCCGGCGGTTGACGCCGTCAGCCGCGCGCTGGTCCCCCCCCTGATGGGCCCGATCGAGGCGCCGGCCGGGAAGGCGGCCGAGACGCGCTTCGACCTTTCGGTGAGCAATGCGCCGGCCAGCCAGGTGTTCATGGCGATCGTCTCGGGCACCCGCTACAGCATGCTGGTCAACCCGGAAGTGACCGGAGCGATCTCGGTGAACCTGAAGGACGTGACGGTGATGGAAGCCCTCGACACCATTCGAGAGCTATACGGCTACGAGTACCGTGTGCAGGGCACGCGCATCTTCGTGCAGCCGCTGACCATGCAGGCGAAGGTGTTCAAGGTCAATTATCTGATGGCACAGCGTTTGGGCCGCAGCGACACGCGTGTCATGTCCGGTTCGATTACGGCGGCCAGTCCGGTCGGCGCCGCGGGAGGGGGCGCGACCGCAACTCCGACTGGCGCTACGGGCGGACAAACCACGCAACAGGCGACCGGCTCCCTGGTTTCCACCAGCAGCCAGGTCGATTTCTGGGGCGAGATCAGCACGGCGATTCGCGCCATCATTGGCGTCGAGGGCGGTCGCAGCGTCGTCATTTCTCCGCAATCCGGCATCATCGTCGTGCGTGCGCTGCCGCGCGAACTGCGCGAGGTGGAAAACTTCCTGCGTGCGTCCCAACTGACCATCGAACGCCAGGTGATGCTCGAGGCGAAGATCGTCGAGGTGGTGCTCTCCGAACAATTCCAGGCCGGTATCAACTGGGGCGCCTTTACCGCTACCGGACGGCACCGCTTCTCCTCGGGGGCCAATACCGGGCAGTTCAACACGCAGGCGCCCGGACTCGGCGTGAACCATCCAGGGGAAGTTACCACGCCCTACGACACGAACGCCGGCGCATTCGTGCCGAACACGCTCGGCAACGTGCTGGCGGCACCGCTCGCGGGCGCGGTCGGGCGGATCGCCGGCGGTCCGCTTGCCGGCGTGCTCGGGCTGGCCTTCCAGACCGGTAGTTTTTCCGCACTGATCTCGTTCCTCGAGACGCAGGGTTCGGTGCACGTGATGTCCAGTCCGCGCATCGCCACGGTGAACAACCAGAAGGCGGTGCTCAAGGTCGGTACCGACGACTTCTATGTCACCAACATCAGCACGACGACTACGGCGAGCGGCTCCAGCACGATCGTTTCCCCGACCATCACCGTGCAGCCCTTCTTCTCCGGCATCTCGCTCGATGTGACGCCGCAGATCGACGAAGACGACAACATCATCCTGCACATCAGGCCTTCGGTCAGCGTGGTGTCGGAAAAGAACAAGGTGATCAATCTGGGCACGCTGGGCACCTTCCAGTTGCCGCTGGCTTCGAGCAGTATCAACGAGACGGACAGCATCGTCAGGGTGCGCGACGCGAACATCGTCGCCATCGGCGGTCTGATGGAATACATCCAGTCCGACGACGGAGCCAAGGTGCCGGGTCCGGGCGATGTGCCGGTAGCAGACAGCCTGTTCCGGCAGGGCAAGAAGGGCCTGCAGAAACGGGAAATCGTCGTCCTGCTCAAGCCGACCGTGATCCATGGCGACAAGCAGTGGGAGCAGGATCTCGTCGAGACGCGCGATCGCATCCGCGCCATGGAGCGACCGCTTCCGCAACCCGCGCGATAGCATGTATCTCGAGCATTTCGGTCTGCGCGAACTTCCTTTCGGCATCACGCCGGACACCAGCTTTGCCTTCGCCGGAACAGCGCATCAGGAGGCGCTCAACACCCTGTTGATCGCCCTGAAGAGCGGAGAGGGGTTCATCAAGATCACCGGCGAAGTCGGCACGGGCAAGACCTTGCTATGCCGCCGCCTGCTCGCCACGCTCGGCGATGGCGCGGTCAGTGCCTATCTGCCCAATCCTTATCTGGAGCCGCGCACGCTGATGCTGGCCCTGGCCGAGGAACTCGGCGTCGAACTGGACAAGGACGCCGACCAATATCACCTGCTCAAGGGCCTGAATCAGGCCCTGCTGGAGTTTGCCCGCCAGGACAGATCCGTCGTGCTCTGCCTCGACGAGGCCCAGGCCTTGCCGATGGAAAGCCTGGAGTCGCTGCGGTTGCTCTCAAACCTGGAAACCGAGAAGCGCAAGCTGCTGCAACTGGTGCTGTTCGGCCAGCCGGAACTGGACGAGCGCCTGGCCAATCCCTCGGTGCGGCAACTGCGGCAGCGGATTTCCTTTCACTATCGGCTTGGCGGGCTTAGGCCGGGCGAAATGGAGCACTACCTGGCGCACCGTCTGCGCGTGGCCGGGCATCGCGGCCCCCGCCTCTTTGCCCCGGCCTCGGCGAAGCTGATTCACCGTGCCGCGCAAGGCACCCCCCGACTGATCAACATACTGGCACACAAGGCCATGCTGGCCGCTTATGGGGAGGGTCGACAGGACGTGGTTCCGCGCAACGTCAAGGCGGCCGCCAGGGATACCGAGGGCGCCCGCCTGCCGGCGTGGCAAATGTGGTGAGAATTATCGAATGAGCCTGATCAATCAGATGTTGCAGGATCTTGAGTCCAGGAGGGCAACCCTGGACAACGGTGGCGGGATGTCCCAGGAGGTCCGTTCCTTGCCACCCCAACGCGACTCGGCGCCTTGGACAAGGTTGCTGATTGGCGCTGTCGTTCTCGTTTTGGGTGGGATGGGGGGCTGGTGGTGGCTTTCGGAAACGAAAAGCCTCCCGGCGCCATTACCCGAAGCAACAGGTCCGGCTCCTGCCCACGCTCCGCCACCTGCCCGCGCCATATCGCCACCTGAAGCGTCTCCCGTGCCAGCGCCTTCTCAGCCCGTGGCGGCATCCCCGCCCCAGGTATTGCCGGCGGCAGTCCCGGCAGAAGCAGAAAAGGCAACCGCACCGCTTCCGGCAACGCGGCCGAGGACGGACGTTGTGCGGGAGCCGCCTCAGCCGGCCCGCAAGGAAGCCTCCAGGACGCGCAATCAGGAGAAGGGGGAAGGCGGCCTCAGGGTGGAGACTTCGCTGGGCAGCCTGTCGTCTTCGGCGGGCGCTGCTGCAGGAGACGATTCCCGAATCGAGAAGAAAATGCGCATGTCGACACCCAACGAGCGGGCGGAGAACGAATACCGGCGCGCCCTGGGACTGGTGAATCAAGGGCGGGTGCAGGAGGGCATGGCTGTTTTGCGCGGCGCCTTGAGGGAAGATCCCGGCCATGCCGGATCTCGGCTGGCGTTGTTCGGTCTGCTGGTAGAACAACAGCGGCTGGAGGAAGCCGAGGCGCTTCTGCAGGAGGCGCTGGCTCGTAATTCTTCGCAGCCGCAGTTGGCTTCTCGTCTCGCCCGACTTCAACTGGAACGAGGCGATGTGCGCGGCGCCGAAGATACCCTGAACAAGGCGGCGGGTGCTGCGGCAGGCAATGCCGAGTACCGCGCCTTCCATGCCGCCGTCCTGCAGCGACTGACTTTGCACAGGGAGGCGGTGGCGGAATATCAGGCTGCCCTGCGCCTGTCCCCCCAGGCCGGCGTGTGGTGGATGGGCCTGGGCATTTCGCTGGAAGCGGACGGCAAGCAGGCGGAGGCCAAGGATGCGTTTCAGCGCGCCAGGGCCACGGGCACGCTGTCCGCCGAGTTGAACGCCTTCGTCGATCAGAAACTGAAGCGCTTGCAATAAGCCTCAGTTCGCCAGCGTCCGCGCCGCCACCCAGTTCTCCACCCGCGTCGCACCGTGCAGCTTGAGCACCCGGGCGAACTCGTTGAGCGTCGCGCCGGTGGTCATGACGTCGTCGACCACCGCGACGCGCTTTCCGTTCAGGTCGGCGCGGCATTCGAAGGCATGGCGGATGTTGGCCTGGCGTTCCTTCCAGGGCAGGCTGGCCTGCGGCGCGCTGTCGAGCACACGGGCGCAGGCATCGGAGAGGAGCGGCAGGCCAAGGTGCCGTGCCAGCGGCCGGGCGATTTCCTGCGCCTGGTTGAAGCCGCGCTCCTGTATGCGTTGCGCCGAGAGCGGCAGGGGGATGATGCAGTCAACCCCGGTCGCAGCGACGTGGCCCATGAGCGCCTCGGCCAGCCAGCCTGCGAGCGGCAGGCGGTGCCGGTACTTCAGCTCCTGCACGATGTGCTCAACCGGAAAGGCGTAGCGAAAGGCGGCGAAAGTGGCATCGAAGTGCGGTGGCTCGCTCAGGCACGCGCCGCAGGGCGTGCCGGGCGCTGACGGCAAGGCACAGGTCGGGCAGAGCGGGCCGGTCAGGTGCGGCAGGCCGGTCTCGCAGGCGGCACACAGCAGGCGGTCTCCGCTGGCCTGTCCGCAGACGAAGCAGTCCTGCGGCAGCAGGCCGGCCAGCACCTGAATTGTCGTCCGGTAAATTGACAAGCCCACCCCCTTCAACGATGATCCGCCCTGTATCCCGAACCGATTCTAGCCGAAGCATTCCCCTGACATGAAGACTGCCGCCGCCGAGCGCGTGAGCAAGGGCTCACCCAAGCCAAAAAAGTGGACAGCCGCCGAGATCCTGGCGCTGTTCGAACTGCCCTTCAACGACCTGCTCTTTCAGGCCCAGCAGGTGCACCGCGCCCATTTCGACGCCAACAGCGTGCAGCGCTCGACCCTGCTGTCGGTGAAGACCGGCGGCTGCTCGGAGGACTGCGGCTATTGCTCGCAGGCGGCGCGCCACCACACCGGGCTGGAAAAAGAGTCGCTGATGGAGATCGACGAGGTGGTCGCCGCCGCCCAGGCCGCC
>JABLTH010131576.1_pt1 | contig 12042 bp, 14 predicted proteins | sample 7875711 | NCBI WGS metagenome assembly JABLTH01 (sample SAMN14941262, study PRJNA633318) | bioreactor metagenome | isolation source: bioreactor | place: China | collected 2019-03-05 | reverse complement strand
TGTAACGCTTGCGCTTCGACATGGACACTCCTTTGGCCCAGTATGGGCCTTAGTGAAAGTGTCCGCAGAATCGGGGTAGAACCCGAAACCCTCGGCAAGGCTAAAGCACTCGTCGGTGCGCGGCAGGCCGCCAATGACGCAATCGAGGCTCTGCGGGGCTTCACGCAGCAGCAGCTCGCGTCCCTAGATGCCAGGTTGATCGAGACGGGTTCGATCACGGTCGCGGAGATGCGCCGAAGGTATTCAAGGCAGTACAAAGCAGTCCTAAAACGCGGCCGTATCCGCAACGAGACCGAGTTCTACCTAGTCAAGGGCATCCTTGATTCATGCGTGGATTCACTCGGCCAAGACGAGCAAGCGACCCTCGACTCCTTGCTGCTAGGCTTCGAGCAAAGCAGCTAACCACTCGTTCGAGGCGGACGGCTGCGCCGCCGCTCAACTCCAGCGTTAGGTGCCATGGAACTACGCGCCACCCTAGACCCCCAGGTAGTTTCCGAATGGAGCCGGCGTTGCGCCAAGAGCCAGCTAAGGTCTCGCGTCCTTTGGTACATCCTGACTGCAGTTTTGGTTGTCGCGCTTCTGCTGCCGCTATTTAGCAGCATTGGCTACTTCCCGTATGTTTTGTGGGTTACCGGTCTAGCTGCATTTGCTGTCGTTATGCTGCGCGGTGCCGGTTCTGCATTCATCGCATGTCCGAACTGCGGCGAGACTCCAACTGTCGCTGGGCAAATTCCGCTCAACCGTATAGATTTCTGTCCACATTGCAGGTTCTGGCTCGTTGACCCGCATGGTCGTGCTGGCACCTAACCAATCATCCAAGCGGACGGCTTCGCCGCCGCTTAACTCCAGCGTTAGGCGCCAAGGGCGTGTATCGGGGGGGAATCATGCATCGGCTTTCAATTCTGTTGGTGTCGTTTGCGGCGACTCTGGCGTTTGCGCCATCTGGCGTAGCAGCGCCGGCCAGTCCGGCTAGTGCAAGTGACAAGAGCGATGTTGCCGCAATGTACGAAGCGTTCTTGAACCATTGGAGTGGCAAAAGACAAGAGCCGATGAACGTTGCCGCATCTGCCGATGCCCCTTCGCCTGAGGATTTGCAGCAGTACGCCGATTGCGCGAAAGAAATCGGCAAGCCGAACACACAGTGGGTACCAGGGTCCAAGATAAGTGACCTCTCGGCTGTCTTGGGCAAGCCCACGCTCATCCACTTCATTGACCCAAAAACGTGGCGCCCGCTAGATCCTGGCGCACTCATGAGGAGCGGAGCTTCCGTAGGCACCGCAGTTTCAACCGGTATGGCGCAGGGGCTCGTAACCCTCTCTGCGGTCACGTTCAACAAAGCTCACGACATCGCGGTGTTCAACTTCTCATTTGTATGCGGCGGGCTTTGTGGAAGCGGCTTCGTCGTCGTGTTCTACAAGACGCCGGAGGGCTGGGTGCAAAGCAAGTCCACATGCGGGGGTTACATGTCATGATGCGGTTGGCGCCTAACAACTTGGTCAACCGGACGCAAATCCCGCTGCGCGGTCTTTGCGCCGGTTACCCCGGGCGTTAGGCATCAAGGAGCACCATGGACAGCGAGCCGCAAAAGCGCACCTCATGGGGTCAACCCAGCGCATTCGTGTGGTTCTTTGTGAGCATCACCGCCATCGGGCTGGCTGCCGCTTCTCATTGGCGCGCACTCGACATCGCGTTTGCCCTGGCTTGGCTGGCCTTCCTTGTGGCCGGTTCTTTTGTGGTTTTGTGGCGCATGTGGAGACATCGTGACGAACCCGGCACGGTCAAACTTGGGCAGCTTGCCGTATTGCCTCGTAGCTGGCGGCAATGGGTACTTGGAGAGACCAGAGATGGCAACTCCAAATAGGGCGCGAACCGGCTCGTTGCCTAACCACTCATTCGAGGCGGACGGCTTCGCCGCCGCTCAATTCCAGCGTTAGGTCGCATATGGTCGGCAAAGGCAAGCACAAGTGGCTTCGCAGCAACATTGGCGACTTCATGCGCCAGTACCAGCGCAAAGCTCAGCGTGGTGTCGAGCCAAACGATCGACAGTATGATCGCAAGGTTGAGGAAGAGATCAAGCGAATGGATCCATTCGAGCTAGATCAACTAATCAATGGAGCTGACGACGATGATTGAACCATTCGTTCAAGGCGGACGGCTTCGCCGCCGTTTAACTCCAACGTTAGGCCCCCAATGAGGCTACTTCCCTCAACCCGGTCACCACTTCTTAGCTGGACGCTAATGGCGTTGGTTATCGCCTGCGCTTGGTTCACGCTACGCGGTGTGCAGCTCGCCGTAGGCGGGCAGCTTCAGGGGCTCTAGTCACCTCAACCTTCTTCCTACTTCTTGGCTTGGGGTTGTGGCTGCGGCAGCACATAGCGCGCATGCTTGTGCTCGTCATACTCTGGTTCGTGGTCATCGTTGTGCCCGTCGGCATGGTCAACCCGTTCGCAGCCATGGGCGACTACGGTCCCAACCCTCCGTCGGCTTGGCATCTAGTTTTGCAAATTGCGCCTTGGGTAGTTGCTTCTCTTTTTGCAATTCACGTACTTGGTAAGTACAAGCATGAGTTTCGTTGGTGGCGTGGGCCGGCCGCCTAACCACTCCGTAAGAGACTTCCGATCAACCCCGGGTGCATGACGCTTTTGCCCCAGGCTTTCGGGCCACTGCCAATCTTCATGTTGTCCTCCGGTGACGCGTGCTGCGTGTCGATGCGATACGGCTTCAAGGGACGCCAGACTGCATTTCCGTCCCGAAAGATGGGCTTCCTTTGGTCGTAAAGGGTCTTGTGGAGCCGATGCTGCCGACCCGGACCAGGGTATAAACCGCACCCGGCGACCTGATTCATTCATCGGACTGACCGGCGTGCGGGGATCGGCCACATGCAGGATGGACGTCCAAACGGCTAGTCAGGTTCTCGCCGGGTCGGTTTGACCCGATGTCTACCGCGTCGCACGGCCGCTGGCTGCACGCCTGCCTTGACTCCCCTCCAAGGCAGTAGCAGACTCGATTGCAAGGAGCGTAGAAACTCCTCGAACAGCGGTCCCCACCTCCGTCAAACCGGTGGTTTTTTTGTGCCTGCGAAGTCGCGGGCGCAGACCGACGTGATGCCTGCGTCGGGAGGGCGGCTAATACAACACCCGCAAGGGGAATACGCCCGCCGACTGTTCGCGGTTTCTAACCTCCCGACTTCCCGTCGCCGTCCCGGCGTGCGGGTACTTCATGGAATGAGGAGGCGAGCATGTCGACGATCGATACGAACGATTCGCAAGCGACGGGCGAGGCATTGTCCAGGGACAGTCTGCGGCGGCTGGTGAAGCTGCGATTGGATGTGGCACTGCTGGCCCGCGTGGCGCGAACGCGCGGGGCGGATGCGCTGCCGGACGACACCACAGGCATGCGCCTGGGCGAGATGGCGCGCAGCCTTGCATGGCTGGAAGCGCGGATCGGGCTGATGCTGGACAGCTACGCCAAGGCAGCGGAGGGCCGCGACTGCGCCGACGCAGCTCCTCCAGCACCGGAGGCCGCGACTTCCGGCGCCGCCGAACCGACCATGGACGACGCGGCCACGCGCTACATGTCCGGTATCACGCTGGACCAGATCGACGCGATTCACGCCCTGCTCGACAGCCTGCGCGCCCATGGCGACGCGGTGAACTGCAGCCAGCAGGCGGAATTCGCCGATGCCACACTGGCGGTGATGGGCGATGCCATCTATCGCGACGCCGGCACGCTGCGCGACCTCATCGACGCTATCGAAGCGCAGCGACTACGACCGCCGCGGAACGCGCGCGCCGGCGTGGCTGAAGCAGGCGCCAGCTATCTCATCCCACCCATGCGTTCACCCACCAGGAAAGCGCCGATCACCGTGCACCAGCATCCGACGTACCAGTAAGCGGCGCGGGGCGCGGAGAAACGCCGTTGACCGGCTCCGCGCCCCTCCCGCGATGTTATTCCGTTGCGGGATCGCCGCGCGGACGGCGGAGCACGGTATGCCAGGGCGAATAGGATGGCGGCCGGAGTGCTGCCCCGCTGCGATGGCCGAGCCCGTACGTCGTGCCGACCGCTCTCCTCTCATTCGCCGTCGCTTCACGCCCACGCAGCGGTGCGGTTCATGGACGTTAGCTGTTACCTCAAAGCCGCCCCCTGCCTGCTCGCCGCCACCGGATCAGGCGCCATGGCCGTGCTCGGCTGGGTACATCATGCGGTGCCGGGAGTGGAGCATGCCCCGGTTGCCGTCGTCTCGTACAACATCGCCGCCATGAAAAACCAGGGAGAACGTGGTGACCACATCGCATGACGCAGGTGCCGTCATCTATGCCAAGGATCTCGCCCGGGTCAGCCGCTTCTACGAGCAGGTGGCGGGCTTGCATGTCGCCCATGCGGAGGACGACCACGTGGTGCTGATGTCGGGCGCGTTCCAGTTGGTGCTCGTTGCGGTGCCGGAGCGGCTGGCGGCGTCGATCGAGCTCACGGATCCGCCGCGCCTGCGCGAGGACACCGCGATCAAGCTGGTGCTGGTGGTAACGGACCTGGCTGCGACGCGAGACATGGCGCCATCACTGGGTGGCCGGTTGCTGCCGGCGGCGCGCGAGTGGAGCTTTCAGGGGATGCGCGTGTGCGACGGCCACGACCCGGAGGGCAATGTGGTGCAGTTCCGCGAGCGTCGGGGCTGAGCCGGGGACGCCCGCGGCTTCGCATCACGCGCCGCACCCTACCGACGATGCCTCGTGGTCCGGCCGGTCTCAACCTGCCGTGGGCAAGCGGCATAGCCGCCCGACATCCAGCAGCGCCACGAACCCCTGTGCAGCAGGCACCACGCCGCTGACCGGCTCGTCGGCACGCGAGGTGCGGCCGGCGGGCGGCGGCTCGATGGCCTCGGCCGCGGGGTGGATCAACTCGCCGATGGCGTCCACCCGGAGGCCGACCGTCTGCCCGCCCACCTGCAGCATCACCACGCGCACGCGCGATGGGTCGGCCGCCGGCTGCTGGGGCAGATCGAGTCGACGACGGCCATCCATCACCGGCACGATCTGGCCGCGCAAATGACGGATGCCGAGCAGGTCCGGTGCGGCGCCAGGCACGGGGGTGAGCTCGCTATCGCGCAGTACCTCTCCCACCTGCGCCAGCGGCGCGGCATAGTGCTGGCCGGCCAGTGCGAAGACCAGCCAGGAGCGTTCGGTGGCCTCCACCGGCGGCATTCGGGTGCGTAGCGATGCGGTATTCATCGAGGGGACTCACGGTTGGGCGGATGGCCGACCACCGCGGCAGTCGTGGCGGTGCCGTCGCCGTGCACGGTAATCGCAGGTTCGACGGTCGCCGGCCCGGTGGCCGGCGGCAAGGCTGCTGCCTGGGCGGACGCGACGGCACCAACGGGAACGGCGACCGCTGCCGGCGCAGGCGTCGCATCGGCCGACTGGCCCTTCGCATGGGCGTCGTCGGTAAAGCGGCTTGGACCATCGCGGTCACTGAGCACCACCACCAGCACGCGGCGGTTGCGGTTGCGGCCTTCCTCGGTGCTGTTGTCGGCGATCGGGCGCACTTCGCCCCACCCCATGATGCCAAGCCGATCGAGCGCTACGCCATGGTCGGCGAACAGCCGCGCCACGCTGGCCGCCCGGGCGGCGGAAAGCTCCCAATTGGAGGGAAACTGCGGCGTGCTGATCGGCTTGTTGTCGGTATAGCCTTCGATACGCAGCGGGTTGGGGAACGGCGCCAGGATGCCGCCAAGGGTGTCGAGCACGCTCTGCGCCTGCGGCGCGATGCGGGCGACACCGCTGGGAAACAGGATGTCTGTGCGGATTTCGATTTCCAGCCAGTTCGGCGCGCGTCGCAGTGCGACCAGGTTTTTCTCGATCAGCGGCTTGAGGGCGTCTTCCACGCTTCGCTGGATCGAGGAGAGGTTCTGCTGCTCCTTCGACGGCGCCGGCTGGGCGGCCGAGCCGGGCAGCGGAATGGGTGTAAGCGCCGAACCGTGGCCGCCGGCCTGCGGATCCACCGCGGGCGCGACGGTGGCCGGTGCCTCGGGCGCCAGGTTGCTGGGGGCGATCACCCGGCTGGAGCCGTGGAAGGCCTCCATCATCGACTGCGACAGCACGCGGTACTTGCCTTCGTTTACCGCGGACATCGCGTACATCACCACGAAGAACGCCAGCAACAGGGTGATCAGGTCGCCGTAGGGGATCGCCCAGCGCTCGTGGTTCACGTGCTCTTCGTGGCGTTTGCGCCTCATGGCAGGTAACCCTGCAGCTTGCTCTCGATCTGTCGCGGGTTGTCGCCCTGGGCGATCGCCACCAGGCCTTCGACGAGGATCTCGCGCATACCGGTCTGCTTGTGGATCATGCCCTTCAGGCGCGAGGCGATCGGCAGCATCAGCAGGTTGGCCAGGCCGATGCCGTAGATGGTGGCGACGAAGGCGGCGGCGATGCCGTGGCCGAGCTTGCTTGGATCGGCCAGGTTCTGCATCACCGCCATCAGGCCCATCACCGCGCCGATGATGCCCATCGTCGGCGAATAGGTGCCGGCGTTCTCGAACACCTTGGCCGCGTCGATGTCGGTCTGCTCGCGCGTACCCATCTCCACCTCCAGCACGCTGCGGATGGCCTCCGGCTCGCCGCCGTCGATCAGCAGCTGCAGGCCCTTGCGGGCGAAGCCGTCGTCGAGGCTGCCGAGCTGCGGCTCCAGGCCGAGCAGGCCCTGGCGACGAGAGATCTCGCTCCAGCCGATGATCTGGCTGATCAGGTCCTGCGGAAAATGCACCGGCGGCCGGTAGACCAGCGGCAGCAATTGCGCGGCGCGCTTGAGCACCTTGCCAGGGGTCTGCACCATCAGCGCGGCGAACGTGCCGGCGAATACGATCAGGAACGCCGCGGGGTTCCACAGCGATTCCAGGCTGGAGCCCTTGAGCACCGTGCCAACGGCCACCACCACGAAGGCCAGGATCGTACCGATGAGGCTGACCGGATCCATCAGGCGCTCATCCGCATCGAGGGCAGCAACTCGCCACTGTCGTCGGCCAGACCGGCCAGGTCGAGCACCAGCGCCAACCGGCCGTCGCCGGTGACGGTGGCGCCCGCCACGCCGGCGACACCTTCGAACAGGTGGCCGAGCGGCTTGACCATCACATCCTCACGGCCAAGCACGTCGTGCACCAAGCAGCCCAGGCGCAGGTGGCCGATGCGCAGCACCACCACGTGTCGCCCGGCTGCGCCGGCCACGCCGGCCCAGCCGGACAGGTCGCCGAGCACCAGCGCGCGTCCGCGGTGCGCAGCGACCATGCGTCCGTCGAGCAGACTGTCCTGCCCGGGTCGCAGCTCGAACACTTCCTCCACGTTGCTCAGCGGCAACGCCAGCAGGCGTTCGCCGACCCGCACCATCAACACCCGCAGGATCGCCAGGGTCAGCGGCACCGCCAGCTCCAACGTGCTGCCGCGGCCGAGCTTGGAGCTCACCTGCAGGGTGCCGCCCAGTTCGGTGATGCGGGTCTTGACCACATCCATGCCAACGCCGCGGCCGGAAATGTCCGACACGGTGGCGGCGGTGCTGAAGCCGGCGCGGAAAATCAGCTCGTAGCACTCGTTCTCGGTCAGGCGCGCGGCCTGGGCCTCGTCGATGACGCCCTTCTCCACCGCCTTGCGCTTGAGCACGTCCGGATTCATGCCGCGGCCGTCGTCGCTGACCGAGATGACGATGCGTTCGCCGCGTTGGGCGGCGGACAACCGCACCGTGCCGCGACGTGGCTTGCCGGCGCGCTCGCGGTCCTCCGGGCCTTCCAGGCCGTGGTCGAGCGCGTTGCGGATCAGGTGCACCATCGGATCGGCCAGTGCCTCGACCAGGCTGCGGTCCAGGTCGGTTCCCTCGCCTTCGGTGACCAGGTCCACGTCCTTGCCGAGCTGGCGGGCGAGGTCGCGCACGATCCGCGGGAAGCGCTGGAACAGGCGGCCGACCGGCTGCATGCGCATGCCGAGTACGGCGTTCTGCAGGTCGTCGGCGACGCGGTTGAGCTCGTCCACGGTGGACGAGAGGGTGTCGTCGCCATTGCGCGCAGCCAGCGTGAGCAGGCGGTTGCGCAGCAGCAGCAGTTCGCCGGCCTGGTTGACCAGCGCGTCGAGCCGGGTGGTGTCCACCCGCACGGTGGTCTCGGCCGCCGGCGCCGCGGCTCGGGCCGGAGCCGCTGCCGGCGGTGCCGGTACGGGCGCCTGCACGGGAGCGGGAGCAGCGGGCGGCGCGGGCGCCGCGGCCTGGCCGGGAGCACCGGTGCCGTGCAGCGAATCCAGCAGCGCCTCGAACTCGTCGTCGTTGATCGCGCCCGAGGCAGCGGCCGGGGTCGCGGCTGGCGCAGGCGAATGACCGCCGGGTGCGGCGCTGCCGTGCAACTGGTCCAGCAGCGCCTCGAATTCATCGTCGCCGATATTTCCGGACGGCGTGGCGGCCACCGGCTCGGGCGTCACCGCACCGGGCGCGGCGGTGCCATAGAGCGAATCGAGCAGGGCCTCGAATTCGCTGTCGTCGATGGTGCCTGGTGCGGCTTGCGGCGGCGCTGCAACCGGCTTCGGCAACGGGGCCGGCGCCGGCTTCGCGCCGCCGGGCGTCAGGCGCGCCAGCAGGTCGGCCGGCGGCATGTCCATGGACTGGCCGGCGGCCAGTGCGGCCATCATCGCCTGCAGCAGATCCAGCGCCTCGAGCAGCGCATCCATCCGCGGCGGATCGATCAGCAACGCGCCGCTGCGTGCGGCATTGAGCAGGTCTTCGGCGTGATGGCACAACTGCACCATCGGCTCGACATTGAGGAAGCCGGCACCGCCCTTGACCGTGTGGAAAGCACGGAACACCGCATTGAGCAGCTCAGCGTCCTGTGGCGTGGCCTCGAGGTCGACCAGTTGCTCGCTCAGCCGCTCGACCAGCTCGCCGGCCTCGACCAGGAAATCGTCGCGCAGCTCGGCATCGAAGGAAGGGTCCATCACGGCACCCTCCCGGGTCGGGGCATCGCATCACCGGCCGCCGTGGCGGCGGGTTGGCGTCGCGGCGTGGGCGGCATCGGCATCATGCGCGCCTCAGAAGCCGAATTCGCTGAGCAGGCGGTCGGCCTCGTCCTGGCTGTTGATCTTTTCCACCGCCTCGACTGTCTCGCGACCCGACAGCGCGCCGGTGAGCCGCACCAGTTCGATCATGGCCGACTCCACCGAGCCGATGAACGAGACGACCTTCTTGATGCGCTGGCCGGACAGGTCCTGCCAGGATTGCGCCATCACCATGTCGTTAAGTCCGGCGGTGCAGTGCTCGGCAAACGCGCTGGCCTGCTTCGCCAGCGCGACGACCGGCTCGCCCGCGTCGGCAGCGATCATCGCCTGTGCGTCGTTGGCCAGTGCTGCCGCCTGCGGGCGCATGCGCTCGGCAAAGTCGATGGTTCGGTGCGCTGCCTGCGAGCTCATCTCCAGCACATCCTGCAGGTGCTGGCGGGCGTCGGTGACGTTGTCCGGATAACCGTCCTGCACCAGATCGCCGCCGAGGCGGCTGACCGCGTCGTGCAGGTCGCGGGCAAGCACGCCCAGCGCACGGAAAAGCTTCTGCTCGCGCTGGCGCACCAGGGAGTCGAGCGCGTGCTCGAAGGCCGGGCCGTCGGGACTGGTCAGCAACTGGTGCAATTCGTCCGGGAGGGCCTCGCGGGTCAACGAGAGTTGGGCGCTCATGCGGTTGCTCCCGCGGCAGCCAGCAGCTCGAAGATCTTGGTCAGTTTCTCCTCCAGGGTGACCGCGGTGAACGGCTTGACGATGTAGCCGTTCACGCCGGCCTGCGCGGCGGCGATGATCTGGTCGCGGTTGTTTTCCGCCGTGACCATCAGCACCGGCATGGTCTTCAGCGATGCCTCCGCGCGGATCGCGCGCAACAGGTCGATGCCGGTCATGTTCGGCATGTTCCAGTCGGTCACGACCATGTCGAACGGCTGGGCCTTGAGCATCGCGATGGCCGCCTCGCCGTCGTCGGCTTCCTGGATCAGGTTGCCGGAGAAGCCCAGCTCCACGAGCAGGTTCCTCACGATGCGCCGCATGGTGGAAAAGTCGTCCACCACCAGGATCTTCATGTTCTTGTTCAAGCCCGTCTCCACTTGCACGCCCTGCGGTCGTGCGCCAGCCCAAGGTGTTCCTCTGCGTTGCTCAGTCGTCGTCCCGCCAGCCGGTCATGCGCGCACGCAGCCGGATGATGGCCTGGCCGTGGATCTGGCAGACCCGCGACTCGGTGACGCCGAGCACCGCGCCAATCTCTTTCAGGTTGAGCTCCTGCTCGTAGTACAGCGACATCACCAGCTGTTCGCGCTCCGGCAGGGTGGTGATCGCGTCGATCAACGCCTGGCGCAGGCCGTTCTGCTCCAGTCCCTCCGCCGGACCGAGACCGTTGGCGTCGGCCACGTCCATCGCCGGGCTTCCGTCGCCGTCGTCCGGCGCCGTGAGGCTCAGCAACCGGGCGCTGGCGGCATCGGCCAGCACCTGGTGATACTCGTCGGCGGTCATGCCCAGTCGCTTCATGACCTCCGCATCGTCGGCGTCCGCGCCGGTCTCGATCTCGACCTGGCGCACCACGTCGGCGACTTCCCTCGCCTTGCGGTGGACCGAGCGCGGGGTCCAGTCGGTCCGTCGCAACTCGTCCAGCATCGCGCCCCGAATGCGGATGCCCGCATAGGTCTCGAAGCTGGCCGAGCGATCCGTCGCGTAGTTCCGCGCCGCCTCCAGCAGGCCGATCATGCCCGCCTGGATCAGATCGCCCACGTCGACGCTGGGCGGCAACCGCCCCATCAGGTGATAGGCGATGCGCCTGACCAGCGGTGCATGCGTTTTCACCAGTTCGTCGGCGCTTTGCCGTTGTAGTTGCAGGTATTCCGTCGCCACGCTCATCTCACCACCCCGTCGCCGGTGCAGCCTGACCACTGAAGAAAGCGATGCGGTCGAGCCCCGGACGATCGGGTTCTGCCCATGTATCGGCCGCACCTGCCAATTGCTTGAATGCCTGTGCCGAACGACTGCCCGGCGCCACGTCCACCACCGCGTTCTGGCGGCGGATGGCCTGGCGCAGGCGCTCGTCCTGCGGCACCCAGCCCATGAAATCCAGCATCAAGTCGAGGAACCGGTCGGTCACCCGGGCCAGCTTCTGGTGCAACGCCCGGGCCTCGCCCAGGTTGCGCACCATGTTGGCCACCATGTGCAACCGCTTGACCCCGAAATCCCGGCTGAGCACCTTGGCCAAGGCATAGGCGTCGGTGATCGATGCCGGTTCGTCGCACACCACCAGCAGCACGTCGTCGGCCGCTGCGGCGAACATCGACACCGAGTCGGAAATACCGGCGGCGGTATCCACCAGCAGGAACTCCGGCACGCTCGGCAGCTCGTCGAAGGCGCGGATCACCGCTGCCTGCTCGCCCGAGCCCATTTGCGCCAGCCGGCGTGCGCCGTAGCCGGCGGGGATCACCTTCAGGCCGTGCGGCGCCTCCATGATCAGGTCCTGCAGCGCGCACTGGCCGTCGAGCATGTGGCCGAGATGGCGCGAGGGCGCCAGGCCGAGCAGCACGTCGACGTTGGCCAGGCCGACGTCGGCATCCAGCAGCAGCGTGTCGCGGCCCATCATGGCCAGGGTCATGCCCAGGTTCACTGCCACGGTGGTCTTGCCGACACCGCCCTTGCCGCCGCACACGGCAATCGTGCGGCAGCGGTGGCCGGAGATGCGCCGATCGAGATTGGCCGCCTGCGTCCCGACCACATGATCGGGTGTGACGATGCCGGTATCGGTGATCGACGAAACCATCTGCTTGAGTCCCCAGGCCTGATTCATGGAAGGCGCGAGCGCATCCGCTGCCGCGCCGGAAAAGTCGTCGGAAGTGGACAGCGCATTCATGCGTGGGCCACCTGAAAGCCGAAGCGCTCGGCGAGCATGCCGTCGTCCATCGGCGGCGCGGCGGCCTTCAGCGCATGCGCGGCGCGCAGCACCAGCACGCGGGCGTCGGCCACGGCGAGGTCTTCGGGCACGCGCTGGCCGTCGGTGGTGTAGTCCAGCGGC
>JABLTH010037467.1_pt1 | contig 12045 bp, 11 predicted proteins | sample 7875711 | NCBI WGS metagenome assembly JABLTH01 (sample SAMN14941262, study PRJNA633318) | bioreactor metagenome | isolation source: bioreactor | place: China | collected 2019-03-05 | reverse complement strand
TCGACCGAGCCGTGCGCGGTCAGGATCAGCACCGGCACCGGATTGCGCCGCTGGCGCAGCCGGCGCAATACCTCCAGCCCGTCGAGCCGGGGCAGGCCCAGGTCGAGGATGGCCAGCGCGTAGTCCTGCGTGGACAGTACATGGTCGGCGCCACGGTGGCGCTGGGCGAGGTGGCCGGCAGCTTCCGCAGCGCGTCCAAGTATGACGTGGGGGTCGGCTACAGCACCGGCGGCTTTGCCGCGGTGGTCACCTGGGATCGCCAGAACGGCGTCGGCACCAGCACCACGCCGGCCGATGCCACCGACTATATCCAGGGCATCCATGCCGGCGCCAGCTACGACTTCGGCAGCCTGAAGCTCTATGCCGGCTACCGGAACTACAAGCGCGCATTCACCACCTCGGCGGCTTCGCAGCGCAGCGCTATGTACTGGGCCGGCGCCAGCTACGACTTCGCGCCGGCCTTCACGCTGTACGGCGCGGTCTACAAGCAGGTCGTCAAGGAGAGCGGCGGCGATCCGATCATGTTCTCGCTGCGCGGCCAGTACGCACTGTCCAAGCGCACCACGGCCTATCTGTCGGCGGCCTATGCCACCGCGCAGCAGGGCCACAACGTGAGCGTGTCGCGCGACCTGGTCGGCTACGGCAACAACCAGTTCGCCGTGACGGCCGGCCTGCAGCACCGCTTCTGAACATAGACAGGTGTTGGGAGGCTGCTGACCGCCGGCGCGAGGGCTCGTGCGGAGGGCGGCAGCTTTTGAGGTGTCTTGCCTCGGCAGGGCGCGGATGCGAGTCCGCGCCCTTTATTTTTCCGGCCGGCGGGCGAGGGCCGCGCGCCGGTGGCCCGGCTTCAGGGCACGATGACGATCTTGCCGGTCACCTTGCGCGCTTCCATGTCCTTGAGCGCCTGCGGTGCCTGATCGAGGGAGTAGCGTGCCGAGATGTGGGGGCGGATCTTGCCTTCCTTCATCCAGCCGAGCATCTGCGCCATATTGGCCTGGTTGGCCTTGGGCTCGCGGCGCACGAACTCGCCCCAGAACACGCCGACCAGCGAAGCGCCCTTGAGCAGGGCCAGGTTCAGCGGGATCTTGGGGATCTCGCCGTTGGCGAAGCCGACCACCAGGTAGCGGCCGCGCCAGGCGATGGAGCGGAAGGCCGGTTCGGCGTAGATGCCGCCAACCGGATCGTAGATGACATCCGGACCCTTGCCATCGGTCAGCGCCTTGACGCGCTCGCGCAGGTCTTCGGTGCTGTAGTTGATCAGCGCGTCGGCGCCGTGCTCCTTGCACACTGCCAGCTTCTCGTCGGTCGAGGCGGCGGCGATCACGCGGGCGCCGATGGCTTTGCCGATCTCGATCGCGGCAAGTCCCACGCCGCCAGCGGCACCCAGCACCAGCATGGTCTGGCCGGCCTTGAGCTCGCCGCGATCGACCACCGCGTGGTGCGAGGTGCCGTAGGTCAGGGTGAATGCGGCCGCGGTGTCGAAGTCGATGCCGGGCGGCATCGGCACCACGGCGCTGGCCGGCGCCTTGGCCTGCGAGGCGAAGGCGCCGTTGCCCAGGTAGGCGATGACCTTGTCGCCAGCCTTGACGTGGGTCACGCCTTCACCGACCGCATTGACCACGCCGGCCAGCTCGGAGCCCGGAGAGAAGGGCAGCGCCGGCTTGGCCTGGTACTTGTTCTGGATGATGAGCACGTCGGGGAAGTTGACCCCCGCGGCCTTGACGTCGATGACCACTTCGCCGGCGCCTGGCACGAGGTCGGGCAGGGTTTCGATCACGAGCGAGTCGGGCGGTCCCCAGGCTTTGCACAGTACGGCTTTCATCTTGTCTCCGGTGGTGATATCTCTGGTGGTATCGGTGGTGTGTCCGGCCCGGCCGCGCCAACGCGCCGCCGCGCAGTGCAGGGCAAGTGTAGCGCAGAATAGCACGGTCGTTCTGTTTCTTCCCGGGCCTCCGCCGCGCGGCGCCCGTGGTCCGCGATGCGGTCCCGCCTCGGGTACAATCGCGGCCATGCATATACTTCTCGCAAACGACGACGGTTACCTCGCGCCGGGCCTGGCGGCGCTGCATGCCGCGCTGGCCCCGCTTGGCCGCATCACGGTGATCGCGCCCGAGCAGAATCACAGCGGCGCATCGAACTCGCTGACGCTGCAGCGGCCGCTGTCGGTCTATGACGCGCGGGAAGGGGTGCAGAAGGGTTTCCGCTTTGTCAACGGCACGCCGACCGACTGCGTTCACGTCGCCTTGACGGGTTTGCTGCAGGACAAGCCGGACCTGGTGGTGTCGGGCATCAACCAGGGGCAGAACATGGGCGAGGACGTGCTCTACTCGGGCACGGTCGCAGCTGCCATCGAAGGCTACCTGTTCGGCATCCCCTCGATCGCCTTCTCGCAGGTGGACAAGGGCTGGGACCAGCTCGACAGCGCGGCCCGCGTGGCGCGTACCATCGTCGAGCGTGTCATTGCCAATCCGCCCGCGGAGCCCTTCCTGCTCAACGTCAACATCCCGAACCTGCCGTACGAGCTGCTGCGCGGCCACCGCGCGACGCGGCTGGGCAAGCGCCACCCATCGCAGCCGGTCATCACGCAGGTCAACCCGCGCGGCGAAACCAATTACTGGATCGGTCCGGCCGGCGACGCGCGCGATGCCAGCGAAGGCACGGATTTCCATGCCACCGCGAACGGTTTCGTCTCGCTGACGCCGCTGCAGCTGGACCTGACGCATCGCGGCCAGCTGGATCAGCTCAGCCAGTGGCTGCCGTAGGCATTCCCACGGCAGCCGCACGCAGCCTGCAGTACCGATGAACTCCCCAACGCGTCGTCCGAAGTTTCCCCTGTCCTTGGATGCCGTGGTCGAGCGCAAGCCGGCCCCGGCGCGTACCGCTGGCATGCCGGCGGTGGGCGGCGCGCGTACCGCCGCCACGAGCAAGGTCCGGGCCAAGCCGGTGGCGCCTGCCGCCGTGCCAGGCAGCGCGGTGGAAGCGCGTGCCACCGCGGCCAGCGCCGGCGGCGGCGGCATGGCTTCGGAGCGCGCGCGGGGGGCGTTGGCGGTGCGCCTGCGCGCGGGTGGCATCCGCGACGAGCGGGTGCTGCTGGCGATCGGGGCGGTGCCCCGCCACCTGTTCGTCGATCCCGGCCTCGCCTCGCAGGCGTACGAAGACGCGGCACTGCCGATCGGCCACCAGCAGACGATCTCCAAGCCCTCCGTGGTGGCGCGCATGATCGAACTGCTGCGCGACGGGCTCGGCGCGGACCAGCCGCTCGGCCGCGTGCTGGAGATCGGCACGGGTTGCGGCTACCAGGCCGCCGTGCTGAGCCAGGTGGCGGCCGAAGTGTTCTCCATTGAACGCATCCGTCCGCTGCACGAACAAGCCAAGGCGAACTTGCGGCCGCTGCGTGTGCCAAACCTGCGGCTGCATTATGGCGACGGCATGCTCGGACTGCCGCAGGCGGCACCGTTCTCGGCCATCATCCTGGCGGCCGCGGGCATGGAGGTGCCGCAGGCTTTGCTCGAGCAACTCGCGGTCGGCGGCCGGCTGATCGCGCCGGTGGCCGTGGTGCCGCCGGCCGGCGGGCCCGGGCAGACGGTGACGCAACAGCTTCTGCTGATCGAGCGCTTGAACCGGCATCGCTTTCACCGGACCGCGCTTGAAGCCGTATTCTTTGTGCCCTTAAAATCGGGCACCATCTGAGTCGAACTATGCACAACATCGTGAAATCGGAACCCATCGCCCGCGCCGGACGCCTCGCGCTCGCGTCCTCGCTGCTCGGCTTGCTGGCGGCCTGCGCCTCGACGCCGATGCCGGCTCCGGTGGTCGACCGGACCTCGACCGCCGCCCCCGCAGCGCCGCTCGAGCCGCCGCCGCCCGGGTACTATCGGGTCAAGCGCGGCGATACGCTGTACCGGATCGCCCTGGAAAACGGCCAGTCCTATCGCGACGTGGCGGCCTGGAACAATCTGGCCAACGTGAACCAGATCGAGGTCGGCCAGTTGTTGCGGGTGGTGCCGCCCGGCGCCGATGCCGGCACGCCCCAGGGTGTCTCGACTGCGCCCGTCGCCGCCGCCGGCGTGCAGGCCCAGCCGATCGACCAGGCGCGGCCGCTGCCTCCCGCCGGCAGCACGCCTGCCGCCGCGACGCCGCCCGCACCGGTGCGCACGCCGCCGGTGGCGGCATCGCAGCCGGCGGCCGACGGCAGCATCCGGCTGGCCTGGCCGGCCAGTGGACAGGTGATCGCCCGCTTTGACGAAAAGGCCAATAAAGGCATCGATATCGCGGGCAAGCGCGGCGAGGCGGTAGTAGCCGCTGACGATGGCCTCGTGATTCATGTCGGCCCCTTGCGCGGCTACGGGAATCTTGTCATCATCAAGCACAACGAGACATATCTAACTGCATACGGCAACAACGACAAGATTCTTGTGGCCGAGCAGTCGACGGTACGCAAGGGTCAGAAGATCGCGGAAATGGGCAGCACCGACACCGACCGTGTCAAGCTGCATTTCGAGGTCCGGAAGGACGGGAAACCGGTTGACCCGATGCGTTACTTACCGCCACAGTGAGGTTGCATGCCACGCCAGAAAACTGTCTCATCCGGAACCGCCAGCAGGACCCGTCGTCCCAAGCAGCCGGAAGTGAAGGCTGGCGTGGCGGCGGCTGATCCTCAGGCCGAGCCTTTCGGCCAGGATGTGGACGCGGCGGCCGAACTGATTCCCCTGACCGAAGAGCCCATCGCCACCGGCGGTGGCGCCGTGCTCGGTGCCGGCGACATGCTCGGCGACGATGCCGAGGCCTCCCTCCACGACGACGACGCGGATCGGGACGACGAAGAAGAGGAAGAAGAGGAGGCCGAGCCCGCCGAGCACGACGATTTCCGCTCGGTGCTCCATACCGAACTGGCGGCCGATACCGTCCAGCACTACCTGAATCGCATCAGCATCAAGCCGCTGCTGTCGGCGCCCGAGGAACTGCATTTCTCGACGCTGGCCAAGGACGGCGACTTCTCCGCGCGCCAGGTGATGATCGAGCGCAACCAGCGCCTGGTGGTCAGCATCGCCAAGGGCTACCTGAACCGCGGCGTGCCGCTGCTCGACCTGATCGAGGAAGGCAACCTCGGCCTGATGCACGCGATCGAGAAGTTCGACCCGTCGCGCGGCTTCCGCTTCTCCACCTATGCCACCTGGTGGATCCGCCAGAGCATCGAGCGCGCGATCATGAACCAGGCGCGCACGGTGCGCCTGCCGGTGCACGTGATCCGCGAGCTGAACCAGGTGCTGCGTGCCAAGCGCCATCTCGAAAAGAGCGGCACCGACGGACGCGATGCGAGTCTCGAGGATATCGCCCACCTGCTGGGCAAGACGGCCGACGAGGTGCAGGACGTGCTGGCGCTCAACGAGCACACCACGTCGCTGGATACCCCGTTCGACCTGGACCCTGGCTCGAGCCTGCTCGACTTCCTTTCCGATGAGCACAATGCCGCGCCGGACCAGGAGGTCGCGCACCGCGAGCTGGAAAACCTGATGAAGCTGTGGCTTGCACGGCTTTCTGAAAAACACCGCTACGTGGTGGAACGCCGTTTCGGCCTGAACCATATCGAGCCGGCCACACTGGAGGAGCTGGCCGAGGAGATGGGGCTGACGCGCGAGCGCGTGCGCCAGATCCAGCAGGAGGCGCTGGTCAAGCTCAAGCGGCATTTCGCCTCGCAAGGCGTGCGCAAGGACGCTGTTCTGTGACCCCTGTATTGGTATTCGACATCGAGACCGTTCCCGATGTCGCCGGCCTGCGCCGGCTCAACGATCACCCCGATTCCCTCAGCGACGCCGAAGTCGCCGAACAAGCCTTCGCCGCTCGCCGCGAGAAGAACGGCAGTGATTTCCTGCCGCACTACCTGCAGCGTGTGGTGGCGATCTCCTGCGTCCTGCGGCGCAACCAGCGCGACGGCAGCGCGGTATTCCATGTCGGCTCGCTGGGCTCGCTCGACGATGGGGAGGCCGTGCTGATCCAGAAGTTCTATGACCTGATCGCGCGCTACAGCCCCCAGCTGGTGTCCTGGAACGGCGGCGGCTTCGACCTGCCCGTGCTGCACTACCGCGGGCTGGTGCACGGGATCGCCGCTCCCCGCTACTGGGAGATGGGCGAGGGTCGCGACGACGACAGCCGCGACTTCAAGTGGAACAACTACATCAGCCGCTACCACATGCGGCATCTCGACCTGATGGACCTGCTGGCCATGTACCAGCCGCGCGCCGCCGCGCCCCTGGACGACCTGGCCAAGCTGTGCGGTTTCCCCGGCAAGATGGGGATGGATGGCAGCAAGGTCTGGCAGGCCTACCAGGACGGCCAGCTCGACGAGATCCGTGCGTACTGCGAGACCGACGTCGTCAATACCTACCTGATGTACTGCCGCTTCCAGCTGATGCGCGGTGGTTTCTCCGCCAAGGAATTCGATCGCGAGGTGGAGTTCGTCCAGGAATCGCTGGCAGAACTGCCCGGCCCGCAGTGGATGGAATACCTGCGCGCCTTCCGCGTGACGCCCCTGCACACGGGCGGCGAGGAAGAGGAAGCCGATTACTGAGCGGGCAACCCTCCGCGGCGGCTCGTTGCCGCCCCGGCTTCGCGCTGCCAGGCGGGCTCAGGCGGCCAATGTCAGGCGCAGCGGCTGGTGGTCGGACGCATCGGTCTGGCTGTTCACTTCGCAGCGCACCACGTCCCCGAGCAGATCTTCCGTGACCAGCATGAAGTCGCAGGCAAAGGGCGGCTCGGGCCACTGCGCTTTGTCATAGAGCGCGCAGGTCGGTGCATTGGCCTGGCCCGGATGGGTATGCCGCCAGGCGTCGCTCCAGTCCGGCGCGCCGTCGCCGAAGGGGGCGAGCAGCCGTAGCAGGGCGGGGTCATCGATGCGGCAGTTGAAGTCGCCGCAAAGGATGGCCGCGCTGGGCCTGGCCTCGGGCGTGAAGGGCCCGGGCGCGGCCTCGCCGGGACCCGGGTGGCGTGCATGGGCGCAGGCCTCCTGGTGCCAGGCGCGCAGCGCCTCGGCCTGGGCCAGCCGCTGCTTTGCCGAATAATATTCGAGGTGAGTGCAGATCACGCGCAGGGGACGATCGCCGGCCTCGAGCGTCACTTCCAGGGCCACGCGCGGCATCGATGCCACCGTGGGGTCGGCGGGCCAGGGCAGGGTGCGGCGGAAGACCTCGCGCACCGGCAGCCGGGTCGCGATCAGGTTGCCGAACTGGCGTGGGCCACCGCGGGCGTCGACGCGGTCCACGCCCGGTGCGAAGAGCAGGCGATAGCCGGGAAGCAGGGCCGACAGTTCGGCGACCTGGTCCAGGCCGGGGGCGCCGGCAAGGTCGCTGAAGCCGCGTGTGACCTCCTGCAGGCACAGCACGTCGGCATCTGCCATTCCTTGCAGCGTGCGGACCGTACGGCCCAGGTCGACCTTACCGTCGGCGCCCCGGCCCCATTGGATGTTCCAGCAGATCAGTTCCATCGCGTACTCCGCAGATCCAGGCCTGAGAATGGCGCGAGCGGACTCCGACTGGAATACAATCGCGCTTTCGCAAAACAATACGACAGCTTCCCCTGGTGTCCCAAGCCGTGTCTTCTTCCCAAGCCAAGCCTTCCTCGGGTGCCGCCGGCGCCGCACCCGCCGCTTCCGCGCCCGCGCCGGATCCCGTTGTCCAGATCGACAGCCTTGACATGGAGGCGCGTGGCGTCGGCCGCCTCGTCAACGAGGACGGCACGCCGGGCAAGGTGATCTTCGTCGAAGGGGCACTGCCAGGTGAAATGGTCAGCTATCGCAGCTACCGCCGCAAGCCCAGCTACGAGCAGGCGCACCTGGTCGAGGTCAAGCGGGAGTCGGTGATGCGGGTGAAGCCGGGTTGCCAGCACTTCGGCGTCTGCGGTGGCTGCTCCATGCAGCACCTGGATGGGCGTGCCCAGCTGGCGATCAAGCAGCGCGTGCTCGAGGACAATCTCTGGCACCTGTCCAAGATCCGTCCCGACGTAGTGTTCCGGCCCATCGCCGGCCCGGACTGGGGTTACCGCTACCGCGCGCGACTGACGGTGCGTCACGTCGCCAAGAAGGGCGGGGTACTGGTGGGCTTCCACGAGCGCAAGAGCAGCTATGTGGCCGACATGACGCGCTGCGAGGTGCTGCCGCCGCATGTGTCGGCGCTGCTGGTGCCGCTGCGCGAACTGGTGGCGGGGCTGTCGATCCGCGACCGCATGCCGCAGATCGAGCTGGCGGTCGGCGCCGATGTCACGGCGCTGGTGCTGCGCGTGCTGGAGCCGCTGAACGAGGCAGACCATGACCTGCTGCGCGCCTTCGCCGATCGCCACGGCGTGCAGTTCTGGCTGCAGCCCAAGGGGCCGGATACGGTAGTGCCCTTCTACCCGCTGGATCGGGAGCTGGCCTACACGCTGCCCGAGTTCGGTATCCGCATGCCTTTCAAGCCGACCGATTTCACCCAGGTCAACCACCAGATCAACCGCGTGCTGATCGGCCGGGCGCTGCGACTGCTCGAGGCGCAGCCCGGCGATCGCCTGCTGGACCTGTTCTGCGGTATCGGCAACTTCACCCTGCCGCTGGCAACCCAGGGGCGCTCGGTAATGGGCATTGAAGGCAGCGAAGCGCTGACCACGCGCGCGCTGGCCAATGCCAAGGCCAATGGACTGGATCACAAGACCGAGTTCGCCTGCCGCAACCTGTTCGAGGTGGAAGCCGCCGACATTGCCGCGCTGGGCCGTTTCGACCGCTGGCTGGTCGACCCGCCGCGCGAAGGCGCGCTGGCCGTCTGCAAGGCGCTGGGCGAACTGGCCCAGCAGGGTAGCGATGTACTGCCGCAGCGCATCGTCTACGTCTCCTGCAACCCGGCCACGCTGGCGCGCGATGCCGGGCTGCTGGTGCACGAGGCAGGCTACCGGCTGGCCGGTGCCGGCGTGGTGAACATGTTCCCGCACACCTCGCACGTGGAGTCGATCGCGGTGTTCGAGCGCGGCTGAGCCCGGCAGGCAAGGGTGGCCAGGGCCACCCGGACGAAAAAGAGCCGGCATGAAGCCGGCTCTTTTTTCTTTGTTGCCGGTGCATCCCGGGCCGGGCGCACCGAGCCCGTCAGTCGCGGTTGCCGCCGAAGACGCCCAGCAGAGCGAGCAGGTTGGCAAACACGTTGTAGACATCCAGGTAGATCGCCAGGGTGGCGGTCACGTAGTTGGTCTCGCCCCCGTTGACCACGCGCTGCACGTCGAACAGGATGTAGGCGGAGAAGATGCCGATGGCGATCACCGACACGGTGATCATCAGCGACGGCAGTTGCAGCCAGATATTGGCCACGCTGGCCAGCAACAGCAGGATCACGCCGACGAAGAGGAATTTGCCCAGACCGGAGAAATCGCGCTTGCTGACGGTGGCCACCGTCGCCATGGCGCCGAATACGGCCGCTGTGCCGCCGAAGGCATACATGATCAGCGCCGGTCCGTTGGAGAACTGCAGCGTCGCATTGATCAGGCGCGACAGCATCAGGCCCATGAAGAAGGTAAAGGCCAGCAGCAGGACCACGCCCATGCCGCTGTTCTTGGTCTTCTCGATGCCGTAGAAGAAGGCGAAGGCGATGCCCAGGAACAGGATCAGCGACAGGCCCGGGCGCCCGGCCATCAGGCTGAAGCCGCTGACGACGCCGATCCAGGCGCCGAGCACCGTCGGGATCATCGAAATGGCCAGCAGCCAGTAGGTGTTGCGCAAGACCCTGTTGCGCACCGTGACATCGGTGACGCTCCCTGCATTGCCGAAACCGTAGGTGTTCAGCTTGTTGTCCATGGTGACTCCTGTCTCGAAAGGTGAGGCGCCGGGCGGGCCCGGGCGGGCTCAGTGGCAATGTGGCATCGCATGGCCCGAATTGCAAGGCCTGGGCAGCTTATACGGCACATCAGGGTGCTGCTGCCTTCACACTTGCTCGCATTGGAGCGAGAAAACTCGCAATCTGTTCCCGACAATCATGGCTATTCTTGAATGTATGGTAGAAGGCACAGGTGCGGGCGGCTGCACCGGCGCCCCGCTGACGGCCCGCGCGCCATTGCCGGATACGCCGTGCGTTCATTGTCTCGTGCTAGAATTGCAGGTTTAATCCATTTGTAACCCCTTCATTTTTCGGAGTTTTTATGGCGATCGAACGCACCCTCTCGATTATCAAGCCGGATGCCGTGGCCAAGAACGTCATCGGCCAGATCTACGCCCGTTTCGAAGCTGCCGGCCTGAAGATCATTGCCGCCAAGATGGTGCACCTGTCGCGCGGCGAAGCCGAGCAGTTCTACGCTGTGCACAAGGAGCGTCCCTTCTTCAAGGACCTGGTTGACTTCATGGTCTCCGGCCCGGTCATGATCCAGGCCCTGGAAGGCGAAAGCGCCATCAGCAAGAACCGCGACCTGATGGGCGCCACCGACCCGAAGAAGGCCGAGAAGGGCACCATCCGCGCCGACTTCGCCGACAGCATCGACGCCAACGCCGTGCACGGTTCGGACGCGCCGGAAACCGCAGCCGTGGAAGTGGCTTTCTTCTTCCCCGGCATGAACGTTTACAGCCGCTGATTGTCTCGCCTGTAGCCCAGGACTAGACTCAAAGCGACTCGTAACGCTTCAAACGCCTCAAGCAAGACGCAAGACCCAAGCTGCCCTCATGAACGATCTCGTCAACCTGCTCGATCTGGACGCGGACGCGCTCACCGCCTATTGCGGCGAGCTCGGCGAGAAGCCGTTTCGTGCGCGGCAGCTGCAGCGCTGGATCCACCAGTTCGGTGCCAGCCGCTTCGATGCCATGTCGGATCTCGCCAAGTCGCTGCGCGAGAAGCTCGCGACGCGGGCCGAGATCCGGGCGCCGTCCGTCATCGCCGATCATGAATCGGCGGACGGTACGCGCAAGTGGCTGCTCGACGTCGGCGCCGGCAATGCGGTGGAGACGGTCTACATCCCGGAGGAGACACGCGGCACGCTGTGTGTTTCCTCGCAGGCGGGATGTGCCGTCAATTGCCGTTTCTGCTCCACCGGCAAGCAGGGCTTTTCGCGCAACCTGAGCGCGGGCGAGATCATCGGCCAGCTCTGGATGGCGGAGTTCGCCATGCGCGCACGCCTCGGGCGCGGCCCGAAGGACGACCGTGTCATCTCCAACGTGGTGATGATGGGCATGGGCGAGCCTCTGCTGAACTACGACCAGGTGGTGCCGGCCATGCGCCTGATGCTGGACGACAATGCCTATGGACTGTCGCGCCGCCGCGTCACGCTGTCCACCTCGGGCGTGGTGCCCATGATGGATCGCCTGGCCAAGGACCTGCCGGTCGCGCTGGCAGTATCGCTGCACGCGTCCAACGATCCGTTGCGCGACATGCTGGTGCCGCTGAACAAGAAGTACCCGCTGGCCGAGCTGATGGCGGCATGCCGCCGCTACCTGGAGTTCGCGCCGCGCGATTTCATCACTTTCGAATACTGCATGCTGGACGGCGTCAATGATGGCGTCGAGCATGCGCGGGAACTGTTGCAACTGGTGGCCGATGTGCCCTGCAAGTTCAACCTGATTCCCTTCAATCCCTTCCCGGAATCCGGCCTCAAGCGCTCGGGAAACGAGCAGATCCGCCGCTTTGCCCAAGTGCTGATGGATGCCGGTATCGTCACTACCATCCGCAAGACGCGCGGCGACGATATCGACGCCGCCTGCGGGCAGCTGGCCGGCGAGGTCAAGGACCGCACCCGGCTGGCCGAACGCGGCAAGTTCGGCAAGATCACGCCGCTCGTGCCCGTCGCCGCCAGCGGCCCGGACACGCCGTCCCGGGAGGTTCGCCCTGCATGATGCGCCTGTTGATCGCGGCCCTGCTGGGGCTGGTGATGCTGACCGCCTGCCAGGCGCCGCGTCCGCCGGCGCCGGAGGTCCAGGCGAACAGCCAGGCTGACCTCAAGCGGCGCGCCATCATCCGCCTGCAGCTGGCCACCAACTACATGCAGGCGGGCCAGAACGCCGTTGCGCTGGAGGAGGCGCAGCAGGCCATCGCCATCGATCCCGAACTGGCGGAT
>JABLTH010098915.1_pt1 | contig 12053 bp, 10 predicted proteins | sample 7875711 | NCBI WGS metagenome assembly JABLTH01 (sample SAMN14941262, study PRJNA633318) | bioreactor metagenome | isolation source: bioreactor | place: China | collected 2019-03-05 | reverse complement strand
GGCGGCAGGTAATCCATGCGCGCGGTGATCACCCGTACCGTGCCGGGCACAAGTTCGGCAGGACGCATGCGCTTCATGCCGTGGCGTGACATATAATCCATCTCGCCGTGCTTGCCATCGGCCAGCCAGGCGGCGAACCCGGGGTCGGCATGGCGCAGGTCGGTGTCGCAGATGCCGATGGCCTGGAACCCCAGGGCTTGCCCCCAGGTCTTGATGTCGGCGGCGAGAGAGTGCAGGTCGGGCGGATTGGAAAACATGCATGAATGATATAACACTGGAACTGGCAGACGAAGCTGCCACGCTCAACTTGGGCACCAGGCTGGCAAAAGCCATCCAGCCGGGGCTGGTCGTGTTTTTGCACGGCGACTTGGGCGCGGGCAAAACCACGCTGAGCCGGGGCTTGCTGCATGGCGCCGGTTTTTCCGGCCGGGTGAAAAGCCCGACATATACGCTGGTTGAGCCTTACGTGGTTTCCGGGGTTGACCTGTACCACTTTGATTTGTATCGGTTTACCGATGCGGAGGAGTGGGAGGCGGCAGGTTTCCGCGAGTACTTCAACGCAGATTCCATCTGCCTGGTAGAGTGGCCGGAAAAAGCCGCAGAAATTTTGCCGAAACCGGATTGGGACATCTTTCTTTCGGTGTGCAATCTTGGGAAAATACCAGGCCATGGGGCCGGTGAAATACTGGGCCGTAAGGCTTCGATTGTAGCTAATACCGAGTTGGGAATTAAATGCCTGAAACAATTGCCAGAATAATCCTCGCCGCGCTGCTGAGCATGGCGCTCACCGTCCATGCCGCCAGCGCCGAATTGATTGCCGCACGCGTATGGCCGGGTTCGGACTACACCCGCATCACCTTCGAATCCAGCAAGCCGCTGACGCACCGCATGACGCAACTGGCCAACCCCGAGCGGCTGGTGCTGGATATCGACGAAATTGCGCTGAACGAGGTGCTGAAATCGCTGACCACCAAAATCCAGGGCAGCGACCCCTATATCAAGGCCGTGCGCACCGGTATTTTCAAAAAAGGCACGGTGCGCGTGGTGATTGACCTCAAGACGAAGATCAACCCCAAGCTGTTTGCCCTCAAGCCCGCAGGACAATACAAGGATCGCCTGGTACTGGACATTTACCCCGAGCAAGACCCGCTGATGGCGTTGCTGGAAAAAAGTACCCCCGCTTTGCCGCCGGAAGCCCCTGCCAGCGAGCCGGGTGGCTGGTCACCAGGCAAGGATGTTGCGATCGCGCCGCCGGCTGAGCCGAAGGCGGAGAAACCGGCGGAAAAGGCGGTAGAACCCCCTGCGGAGAAACCGGTAGCCAAACCCACTGAAAAAAGCGCGGAAACGGGTGCGGAAAAGCCAGCCGACACCGCCGACGAACCCGCTGATGAAACACCGATACCGAAAGTGGACCGCCTCATCACCATCGCCATTGATGCCGGTCACGGTGGCGAAGACCCTGGCGCGCGCGGTGCCAACGGTTCCCATGAAAAAGACATCACGCTGGCCATCGCCAAAAAACTCAAAGCCAGGGTGGATAGCGTACCCGGCATGCGCGCGGTGCTGACGCGCGACGGGGATTACTTCATCCCGCTGCACGGGCGCGTGGTCAAGGCGCGCAAGCTGCAGGCCGACCTGTTCGTGTCCATCCATGCCGATGCCTTCGTCCGTCCCGACGCACGCGGTTCCTCGGTGTTTGCCTTGTCCGAGCGCGGCGCCACCAGCACCATGGCGCGCTACCTGGCCAAGAAGGAAAACGAATCCGACCTGATCGGCGGCGTCAGCCTGGACGACAAGGACCCCAACCTGGCCAGGACGTTGCTGGACCTGTCGCAAACCGCCACCATCAACGACAGCCTGAAACTCGGCAAGGCCGTGCTGGGGCGGCTGGGCGAAATCAACAACCTGCATAAGAACTCTGTCGAGCAGGCCGGTTTTGCCGTGCTGAAATCCCCAGACATTCCTTCGATCCTGGTGGAAACTGCTTTTATCAGCAATCCCGAGGAAGAGCGCCGCCTCAACAGCGAGGAATACCGCGACAAAATGGCCAGGGCCATCCTGGCCGGCATCAAGAAGTACTTTGCCTCCAACCCGCCGCTGGCAAAATCCAAGCTGGCGCAGGAATAATTGCCTTCCATTCATCTACTCCCCGACGTCCTCATCAGCCAGATTGCGGCTGGGGAGGTGGTCGAACGCCCGGCATCGGCGTTGAAAGAACTGCTGGAAAACAGCCTGGATGCGGGTTCCACGGCAATCGAGGTGACGCTGGTCAATGGCGGCGTGAAACAGCTCAGGGTGAGCGACAACGGCGGCGGCATCCCCAAAGAGGAACTGCCGCTAGCGCTGGCGCGGCATGCCACCAGCAAGATCGGCTCGCTGGACGACCTGGAAAACGTGCGCAGCTTGGGCTTTCGCGGCGAGGCGCTGGCGAGTATTGCCGCCATTTCGCGCCTGAGCCTGACCAGCCGTAGCCCTGAAGCGCGCCACGCCTGGCGCATTGCGGTAGACGGCGGCAACCTGAGCGAGATCCAGCCTGCTGCGCTGGATGCCGGCACCACGCTGGAAGTGAACGACCTGTACTTCAATACCCCGGCACGGCGCAAGTTCCTGAAAACCGAGGCTACCGAATTCGGCCATTGCGAAGAAGCTTTCAAGCGCATGGCCTTGTCGCGCGCGGATGTGACGTTTTCGCTCAGCCACAACAACCGCGCTTTATGGCGGTTGGTGGCGGCAGAGCCGCTGCGGCGCATTTCCGAGATTCTGGGCGAGGAGTTCAGTGAACATGCGGTGATGCTGGACGAATCCGCCGGCGGGCTGCGGCTGTGGGGCATGGCGGCCAGGCCGGCGTATTCCAAGCTGTCGCGCGATGCGCAGTATTGCTTTGTGAACGGCCGTTTCGTGCGCGACAAGCTGCTGGCACACGCCATCCGCCAGGCGTACCAGGACGTGCTGCACCATGAACGCCACCCGGCGTTTGTACTGTTCCTGGAACTGGACCCCGCCGGGGTGGACGTCAACGTGCATCCGGCCAAGACCGAGGTGCGCTTCCGCGAGTCACAAGGCATTCACCGGTTTGTGTTCCATGCCTTGCACCGCGCGCTGGCTCCTTCCGTGAGCGGGGCGACGGCGGCGGGCAGCGCGGATGCGACTGAACCCGCGGCCGGTTACCAAAGCAGTGTGGCCGCCGGTGGTTATGCGGCGCCATACCAGCCGCAAATCCCGTTGCGGGCGGGGGAGGGCGAGTCTTTTTACCAGACGTTGTTTGGCGGCGCCAATGTCGCGGCCGGCGCATCCACCAGCCAATTCCCTCCGGCAAAAGCGGAACCGCAGGCGCAGGAGTTTCCGCTGGGCTTCGCCATCGGGCAGTTGCACGGCGTTTATGTGCTGGCGCAGAACAGCAATGGGTTGGTCGTGGTGGATATGCATGCCGCGCACGAGCGCATCATGTACGAGCGGCTGAAAAATGCGCTGGATGCCAACGCCGTGACCATGCAGCCGCTCCTGCTGCCGATCAGCTTCCAGGCCGATCGGCTCGAGGTCGCGGTGGCGGAGGAACAGTCCGCCACCCTGCAAAACCTGGGCTTCGAGCTGGCCGTGCTGTCGCCGACCACGCTGGCGGTACGGGCGGTGCCGGCCATGCTGGGCGATTCCGATGCCGTGGCGCTGGCGCGCGACGTGCTGCGGGATATCCGCGAGTTCGGCGGCAGCCGCGTGCTGACCGAGCGCCGCAACGAACTGCTGGCGACGATGGCTTGCCACGCCGCCGTGCGCGCCAACCGCAGCCTGACCATGACCGAAATGAATGCCTTGCTGCGCGACATGGAAGCCACCGAACGCTCGGACCAGTGCAACCACGGCAGGCCGACCTGGTTCCAGGTGAGCATGGCCGACCTGGATAAAATGTTCATGCGCGGCAAGTAAGCCGGGCCGGGTGATTCCCGGCACGGGTTCCAAAAGGGTAACCTTTGCGCTAATATCATGAGCTAGTTTTCTGGCAGGCGCTTTGATTTTTAACCGATTGAATTTAAATAAAATTATTTGGTTCCATTGTTTCAAAGGTAAAAACGATGATTTCTGCTAGAGAATTATCCCGGTTGCATTACCTTTTTGATAACGACCACCCTGACCACGTTTGGGCGAACACCATCGCCATCGTGCGCAAAATCAGCCCGGATTACGACTTCACCCGCCTGCACCAGGTGTTTAATGACCTGGTTGACCTGTTCTATGGCGACTATCCCGGTTACAAGCAGATCAAGACGCCGTACCACGACCTCCGGCACACCATGGATGTCTACATCTGCGCGCTGCGCATTCTGCATGGCATGCAGATCAAGGAACACAATGTGCAGGATGAAGAGATCACCCTGGTGGCGACTGCCGCGCTCGCCCACGACATCGGTTATGCCCAGACCCAGGACGATGCTGACGGCAGCGGCGCAAAATACACCCGCACCCATGTCAATCGCGGCATCGCCTTCATGCGCGCCTATATGGCCGAAAAGTCATGGCATCCGGCCTGGGCGGCGGACATGGAAACCGCCATCCTGTGCACCAACCCCGCTATTGCCTTTGCCGACATCAAATTCTCCAGCGACCGGGCGCGCGATTTGGCCAGGGTCGTGGGTACGGCAGACCTGGTCGGCCAGATGGCCGACCGCGCTTACCTGGAAAAGCTGCTGTTCCTGTATTTTGAGTTCAAGGAAGCCAACATGGGCGATTTCAAGGACATGCACGACCTGCTGGCGCGCACCCATGATTTCTACAGCATGACCCGGCAGAAACTGGATCACAGCCTGGGCTGTTATTACAACTACCTGTTGCCGCATTTCAGGGACTGGTTCCAGGTCGAAAAGAATTACTACATGGATTCCATCGAAAAGAACATCCAGTACCTGATGAAGGTGATCAGCGAATCCACCGCTGACAACCTGTTCGATAACCTGAAACGGCGCGGCATTGCCGACAAGGCCGCCGCGCTTGCAAGTTGAAAGGAGCGACCATGAGCAAGATCACGGTTGAACACAATCCCGATGCCAGCACCCTGGCCAGCTTGGGCGTATCCGGCTGGCCGACCTGGAGCAAGGAAGTATCCAGGTTCCCCTGGAGCTATAGCGATAAGGAAACCGCGTACGTGCTGGAAGGCGAAGTGGTGGTCACGCCCGATGGCGGCGAGCCGGTAAAATTCGGCAAGGGCGACCTGGTGGTATTCCCGGCGGGCATGTCCTGCACCTGGGAAGTTAAACAACCTTTACGGAAACACTACAAATTTGGCTAAGCTCAATCACACACCGGGCGTCGTTGCGCCGCCGCCGCTGATTTATAGCGGGACACTAGCGGCCGCATGGCTGTTCGATACCGAAACGCCGTGGGGCATTTTCCGCCAGGACGCTTCCCTGCTGGGGGTGATCCTGCTGGCCATCGGCGGCCTGCTTGCCGCCTCGGCGATATTGACCATGCGCCGGGCCGGAGCCGCCGTCAGCCCCTACAAAACCAGCAGGGTGCTGGTGACCAAGGGGCCGTTCCGCCTCTCGCGCAACCCGATCTACCTGGCATTGACCTTGGCCTATCTGGGCCTGGCGCTGTTGCTTAACACCGCATGGGCGCTGCTGCTGCTGCCGATATTGATCGGGGTGATGATGGTTGGCGTGATCCTGCGCGAAGAACGCTACCTGTTGCTCCGCTTCGGCGGGGAATACCTCAAGTACAAGTTCAAGGTCAGGCGCTGGTTTTGAGCGGTAGTCCCGGCTCCACCCGGCGCATCGCGCTGGCCAGTTTCGTCGGTACCGCCATCGAGTTCTACGACTTCTACATCTACGGCATGGCGGTGGCGCTGGTCATCGGCGCCGTATTTTTCCCGCAGAGCGACCCTGCCGCGCAATCGCTCAACGCTTTCCTTACCTTTGGCCTGGCATTCCTGGCGCGTCCGCTGGGTGCTGCGCTGTTCGGCCATTTTGGCGACCGGGTGGGGCGCAAGGCCACGCTGGTGGCCTCGCTGCTGGTGATGGGCATCTCCACCATGCTGATCGGTTTCCTGCCGGGCTACGACAGCATCGGCTGGGCAGCGCCGGCCTTGCTGTGCCTGCTGCGTTTCGGCCAGGGCATCGGCCTGGGCGGGGAGTGGGGCGGGGCGGCGTTACTGGCCACGGAAAACGCACCAGCAGGCAGGCGCGGCTGGTTCGGCATGTTTCCCCAGTTGGGGCCGCCTGCCGGCTTCCTGCTGGCAACCGGCAGTTTTCTGTTGCTGGCGCAGGTGCTGAGCGAAGCCGAATTCAAGGCGTGGGGCTGGCGCATCCCGTTTATTGCCAGCGCGCTGCTGGTGGCGCTGGGCCTGTACGTGCGGCTCAAGCTGACGGAAACCCCGGTGTTCGCCAAAGCCTTGCGGCAGCACCCGCCTACAAGGCTGCCGCTGGTCGTGCTGCTGGGGCAGCACGGCCGGCCGTTGATCCTGGGGGCAATGGCCATGGCGGTGTGTTATGCGCTGTTTTACATCACCACGGTGTTTTCCTTGAGCTACGGTACGACTACGCTGCATATCCCGCGCCCGCAGTTCCTCGGCATGTTGTGCGTGGCCGTGGTGTTCATGGCCGCCGCCACGCCGCTGGCCGCCTGGGCGGGCGACCGTTACGGCCGCCGCCCGGTACTGCTGCTGGCGGGCGGCACTGCACTGCTGTCAGGCTTTTTGCTGGCGCCCATGCTGGGCAGCGGCTCTTACCTGCAAATCACCGCCTTTTTGTCGCTGGAACTGTTCCTGATGGGCGCCACCTTTGCCCCCATGGGCGCCTTGCTGCCGGAACTGTTCCCCACCCGGGTGCGTTACACCGGCGCCGGCACCGCTTACAACCTGGGCGGCATCCTGGGCGCTTCGTTTGCGCCGTATATCGCGCAAAAGCTGGTGAATGCCGGCGGTCTGGCGTGGGTGGGCGGCTATGTCTCGGTTGCGGCGGCGGTTAGCCTGACCGCCGTGTGGCTGATGCAGGAAACGCGCGGCAGCGATTTGTAGCCACAGGGCTGCGGCACTGCCGGGCCGTGCAATCCTGCGTGAAAAATGAATCTTTTGTGTACAATTAACGGTTAACTCATTAATAGCTCAATTAGCCCAATTGAACCGTCACGTCATGAAAATCGGCAACCCCATGAAAAAAGAAGCGCTGGCGCTGCTGCTTTGGCCTGTCCGGCATATGTCGCTGCTGGCGGTGCACCGAGCCACCATGATATTGCAGCGGGTACGCGTCATTGCGCTGTTTTTTGCCGCGGTCACCACGCTGTGGATCGGCATCGACATGGTGCTGTTGCCGTGGCCGGTATGGGGCGAACTGGCCGTGGGCCGCCTGGTTGCCAGTGCCGCATTCCTGCTGCTGGGAGTTGGCTTCCGCGCATCCAACCGCATGCGCGATGCGTATATTGCGATGGTCGCCTTGTTCGCCATTCCCACCGCTTTCTACATGTATTCCTATGTGCTGCTGAGCGCATTGCAACTGGATGCCTTGTCCAACGTGCTGGCGGGCATTTATGCCTTCCTGCCGTTCATTATCCTGGCGGGCCTGGGGATTTTCCCGCTGACGGCGCTGGAAGCCGCGGTGTTTTCAATGCCGGTGCTGGTTGCGGAGGTCGTGGCAAGCTGGCTCGGCCTGAGCATGCTCAATCTCGGGCACACCATCGAAACCGCCTGGCTGTCGCTGATGCTGGCGGTGGTGGCGACCCTGTGCGGCATGAGCCAACTCGGGTTCATTATGCAACTGGTGCGCCAATCCATCCGCGACGGCCTGACCGGCAGCTTCACCCGCGCCAGCGGCGAAGAACTGCTCGACCTGCAATTCATCGCCACCTCGCGCAGCGACAGCCCGCTGTCGGTGGCGTTTGTAGACCTCGATAACTTCAAGCATATCAACGACACCTACGGCCACGAAGCCGGCGACCAGGCGTTGATCGCCGCCAGCCAGAACCTGGGCAAGGTGATCCGCTCGGGGGATATCGTGGTGCGTTGGGGCGGGGAAGAGTTTGTTGTCATCCTTCCCGGCGCCTCCGCCGAAGAAGCCAGCAAGGTGCTGGGGCGGCTGAGCGCCAACGGCTTGGGGTATCGCCCTGACGGCAGCCCATTGACCGCCAGCATCGGTGTCGCGGAACGCGTGCTCGACCAGTCCGACGATTACCACCATTTAATCAGCATTGCCGACCAACGCATGTACCAGGCCAAGATTTCCGGCAAAAACCGCATGGTGCTGCCGCCGTCGCTGAACGCACCGCTGGGGCAACAGCTATTGGCTGCCTGACCTGTCGTTGACGTGACCCTGCCACCCGCTATTTTCCTCATGGGGCCCACCGCCTCCGGCAAGACCGGGCTGGGGGTGGAACTGGTGCAAAAACTGCCGCTGGAACTCATCAGCGTGGATTCCGCGCTGGTCTACCGCGACATGGACATCGGCACCGCCAAGCCCGACGCCGCGACGCTGGAAAAGGCGCCGCATCACCTGATCGACATCATCCCGCCCACGCAAGCCTACTCCGCCGCGCAGTTCCGCAATGACGCACTGCGGCTGATGGGCGAGATCACCCGGCGCGGCAACGTGCCGCTGCTGGTGGGCGGAACTATGTTGTATTTCAATGCCTTGCAGCATGGTTTGAATGACTTGCCAGAAGCTGATACCGATCTGCGCGCCGAACTGGATGCCCGCGCCGCGCGCGAAGGCTGGCCCGCGTTACATGCCGAACTGGCCAAAGTCGATCCGGTCACCGCCGCGCGGCTGATGCCGGGTGACGCCCAGCGCATCGAACGCGCGCTGGAAATCTGGCACCTCACCGGCCAGCCGATGTCGGTGTTACTGGAACAGAACAACAGCGAAACCCTGCCGTATCGCCTGCTCAAGATCGCCTTGCTGCCCGCCGACCGCAAGCTGCTGCACCAGCGCATCGCCGAACGCTTCGACGCCATGCTGGCCGCCGGCCTGCTGGACGAGGTGAGGGCGCTGCAAGCGAAGTACCCGGCGCTCACCCCGGCCATGCCCTCGATGCGCTGCGTCGGCTACCGCCAGGCGCTGGAACACCTGGCCGGAAATTACGATCTGGCGCTGTTGCGGGAGAAAGGCATCGCCGCCACCCGCCAGCTCGCCAAACGGCAAATGACCTGGCTGCGGGGGATGGACGACGTGGAAGTTCTGGATTGCCTGGAAGCGGGGCTGGCGGAGAAGCTGGAACAGCGGCTGCGAGCGTTTATAGAGTAGGGTGCGCCATGCGCACCGGATGAATCAATGGTGCGTGGGACGCACCCTACTTGCTACGCTCGCTGTCCAGCCCCGAAGGGGCGATGCTTGAGCGATTTGTTAGAAGCCTTCATGCTCTGCCTGCAACTCAAATACACTCCAGCGGCCTTTAGCTTCCTTTCCGTTTTCTTTATGAACATGAGGCAATCTATAGCCTTTGCCCAATGCTGAAAATATGCCAATCTCCACCATTTCCGTTGAGTGCGCTTCTAGGTCAGAACTATTGTATAGAATGTCGAACAGTGCAATTTCACCCGGTTTTAAAACAACAGGTAAACCAACAGCTTCAGATTTAACTATTCTCCCATTTGTTGTAAATTCCGCTTCCTTTACCACGAGTTGTACATCACCCACATTGCTAATGGAATACTCTATTTTTCTGTCCCAATTTCCATTAATAATTCCGACAGAGATCATTGTGCCGATTAGGCGCTCTTTTCTTCTAAGCTGTTGCGCATAGAAATTATATAAAGACACGCATAGAGCGATAAGAGAAATTGAAAGCGTAATATAGTCTTTGAGTTGCAACTGAATCCTCCTAGACTTCTAACGTATAGCTAACCGGCGCTGCGCGGTTTTATCGCGCAGCGTCCAGCGGCCAAAGGGAGCGAGGTTGAGCGCCATGTTAGGTAGCAAACAGACCATAGAGCTGCATGGCGCTTCCAGCTAGAAGAAAACAGCAGCCAACAGTAACGAGCAATTTTGTACTTGGTTCGCGAGGAATACCGACATACATGGCAAACACCATACTCACTAGACCAGCAAGGCCTCCGGCAAGAAAAATCGTACCGGCGCGCTCGGTGCTTCTGAGCGTTTGGCCAAATAACGTTTCGAACTCTGTTCTGGCGATGCACATTTGCTGGTAGGTTTCGCATTGAACAATGAACAGTCTACCGAGGGTAGACCAAGCGCAAAGAAATAGGCCGATAAGGCCAATCGCGCAGATAAAGAAGGTGATTGGCGAGCGAGTTTTATCCGAAAATGCCATAAGAAGCGCAGCAAGAATCAGACAGAGCAGGCCGACTACATTGATTGAGAAAACTGTCACGGTATTGGCCTTTGCTTCCTAACGTGAAATATCCACCATCCGCTCCGCCGCCTCCAAACACTCCTCCAGCGATGCCACCAGCGCAATCCGCACAAAGCCTGCTCCGGGGTTGACGCCATGCGCCTCGCGGGCGAGGAAGCTGCCGGGCAGCACGGTGACGTTGGCCTGTTCGTAAAGTTTGCGGGCAACGTCGGTATCGGAACCCTGCACGCGCGCCCACAGGTAAAACGCGGCATCCGGCAGCTCCACCTGCATCACTTGTTGCAGTAGCGGGGTGACGGCCTTGAACTTTTCGGCATACAAGCGGCGGTTTTCCACCACGTGGGCTTCGTCGTTCCAGGCGGCGGCGCTGGCGGCTTGCACGGCGGGGTTCATGGCGCAGCCGTGGTAGGTGCGGTAGAGCAGGAATTTTTCCAGGATTTTCGCGTCGCCGGCGACAAAGCCGGAGCGCATCCCCGGCACGTTGGAGCGCTTGGACAGCGAGCTGAACATGACCAGCCGCTCGAAGCCGCGCCCAAGCAAATGGGCGGCTTGCAGCGCGCCCAGCGGGGCGTTGCTTTCGTCGAAGTAGATTTCCGAGTAGCACTCGTCGCTGGCAATCACGAAGCCGTATTGGTCGGCCAGGGCGAACACTTCGCGCCAGTCGTCCAGGTTCATCACCTTGCCGGTGGGGTTGCCGGGCGAGCAGACGTAGAGCAGTTGCACGCGGCTCCACACCGATTCCGGCACGCTGGCAAAGTCAATCTTGAAATTGTTGTCCGGCAGGGTGTTGAGGTAATACGGTTCCGCCCCGGCCAGCAGCGCCGCGCCTTCGTAGATCTGGTAAAACGGGTTGGGGCTGAGCACCACCGGGTTGGGCCTGGAGGTGTCTACCACCGCCTGGGCAAAGGCGAATAGCGCCTCGCGGCTGCCGTTGACCGGGATGATCTGTTTTTCGATGTCCAGCGCCGGGATGCCGTAGCGGCGGGTCATCCAGTTGGCGATAGCCTGCCGCAGTTCGGCGCTGCCCAAAGTCGTGGGATAATTGGCCAGCCCGCTCAAGTTGGCGGTCAGCGCGGTCTTGATGAATTCCGGCGTGGCGTGCTTGGGCTCGCCGATGGACAGGTTGACCGGCTTGAGCGCGGGGTTGGGCGTGATGCCGGCGAACAGGTCGCGCAGTTTCTGGAACGGGTAGGGGTGCAGGTGGTCGAGGTTTGGATTCATGACGACATTATAAAGGGCACCCCTAAAAACTCAATTTTCGTTGCTATGCTGCGTTGCGAGCAACAAATTACTCCTGACATATTCGTACATATGCGGCGTCGCAATTTATTGCTCACGCCTTGCCTAGCTTAGAAACTTGAATTTTTAGAGGTACCCTTACAGTGAGCAGTATGACCGCTTCAAAACAAAAATCTCTGGCCACGTTCGGCCTGCTGTCCGGCGCGGTGGTGTGGGGCATCATCTGGTATCCGTACCGCTTGCTGGAGGATGCCGGTATTTCCGGCGCAGCCGCCAGTTTCATGACCTATTTTTTTGCGCTGCTGCTGGGGCTGGCGCTGTTTGCGCGGCGCTGGCGCAAGGTACCGCACGTTGCCTGGGGCACGGTGCTGCCGCTGGCGCTGGTGGCGGGGTGGACCAACCTGGCCTATGTGCTGGCGGTGATTGATGGCGAGGTAATGCGGGTGCTGCTGCTGTTCTACCTGTCGCCGCTGTGGACCTTGCTGCTGGCGCGGGTGCTGGTGGACGAACACCCCGGCCCGCGC
>JABLTH010078386.1_pt1 | contig 12058 bp, 12 predicted proteins | sample 7875711 | NCBI WGS metagenome assembly JABLTH01 (sample SAMN14941262, study PRJNA633318) | bioreactor metagenome | isolation source: bioreactor | place: China | collected 2019-03-05 | reverse complement strand
GTGCTTTCAGCGAAGGTGAAACCATTGTGGTTGAACCATGGGCACCGACCCCGAGGGCTACCAGTACGCCATCGCCACGGCCAAGCCGGGCAAGCTCGCCTATATCCGCCAGAAGCGCGACAACGTCGACGAGTACATCGACGGATGGGGCGACCGCATAGAGTACGACGGCAAGCAAGGCATCTCCAAGCTGATCGGCCAGGCCCGCATGGCGCGCCTGGCGGCCGGCAAGCAGATCGACGAGATCCGCGGCGCCGTGATCACCTACGACAGCAACAACGAGTACTACACGGCCAGCAGCAGCGGCGACAAAGGCGCGGTGACCTCCTCGGGACGCGTGCGCGCCGTGCTCTCGCCGCGCCAGCCGGCCAGCGCGCCGGCAGCGCCGCCGCTGGAGCTGAAGCCCGCACCCGCGCCGTCCAAGTCCTGAACCCAGCCGAACGCAACGCATCCAGCGCGCCAGGCGCTCCCAACGCACTGCCCTCATGACCGATACCCAGACCGCCCCCGCCGCCACCGCCAGCAACGGCCAGTCCGCCGGCGGCAGCACGCTGACGGTACGCCACCTGAAGAAGCGCTATGGCTCGCGCACGGTGGTCAAGGACGTCTCGCTCGACGTCAAGAGCGGCGAGGTGGTCGGCCTGCTGGGGCCCAACGGCGCCGGCAAGACCACCTCCTTCTACATGATCGTCGGCCTGGTGGCGCTGGACGAAGGCGACATCGTGCTCGACGGCCTGCACCTGAGCGGCCTGGCCATCCACGAGCGCGCGCGCATGGGCCTGTCCTACCTGCCGCAGGAGGCCTCGGTGTTCCGCAAGCTCAACGTCGAGGAGAACATCCGCGCGGTGCTGGAGCTGCAGATCGTCGACGGCAAGCCGCTGTCGGCGCAGGAGATCGAGCGCCGCCTGGACGCGCTGCTCGACGACCTGCAGATCGCCCACCTGCGCCAGAATCCCGCGCTGTCTCTGTCGGGCGGCGAGCGCCGGCGCGTGGAAATCGCGCGCGCGCTGGCTTCGGCCCCGCGCTTCATCCTGCTCGACGAACCGTTCGCCGGTGTCGACCCGATCGCGGTGGGCGAGATCCAGCGTATCGTCAGCTTCCTCAAGGCGCGCAACATCGGCGTGCTGATCACCGACCACAATGTGCGCGAGACGCTGGGCATCTGCGACCACGCCTACATCATCAGCGAGGGCGCGGTGCTGGCCGAGGGCCGCCCGCAGGAAATCATCGCCAACGAATCGGTGCGCCGGGTCTACCTAGGCGAGAACTTCCGCATGTGATGCGGTGGCCGCGCCTCGCCGGCGCGGGACCGCGACAAAGCGGCAGGAACGTTAGCAATTTTCGTTCCATCGCGCTGCGGATGGGCATAGAATAGGCCGCATGAAACCTTCGCTTCAGCTCCGCCTTTCCCAGCATCTCGCACTGACGCCACAGCTTCAGCAGTCGATCCGGCTGTTGCAGCTTTCCACGCTCGAACTGCAGCAGGAAGTCGAGCAGGCCCTGATCGAAAACCCTCTCCTCGAGCGCGAAAACGATTGGATCGAGAGCCCGCTGCGGGTGGCCGCCGATGGCAGCATCAACGTGCAGAGCGCACCCGCGCCGGCCCCGGCCGAAGCGCAGGGCAATGGCGAGGCACGCAGCGACGAGGGCGGCGGCGATGAAGAGCGCTTCGGCGACGGCGCCGACGACTACGGCAGCGACTGGAGCCTGGACGACTTCGCGCGTCGCCCCCAGGGCGACGAAGACGAGAAGGCGCCGCTGCAACTGCGCGACGCCGAGCCGACCCTGCGCGAGCACCTGATGGAACAGCTCGCGCCGCTGAAGATCTCGGCGCGCGACAAGGGCCTGGCCATCTTCCTGATCGAGTCGCTCGACGACGACGGCTACCTCAGCGCCACGCTCGAGGAGATCTGCGAAGAGCTGCCCGAAGAGCTGGAGTTCGAGATCGAGGAAGTGCAGGCCATGCTGGCCCTGCTGCAGAGCTTCGATCCACCCGGCGTGGGAGCGCGCAATGCGGCCGAATGCCTGGCGCTGCAGCTGCGGCGGCTGTCGCATCCGCAGCGCGAGCTGGCGCTGGGCATCGTCAACCACCACCTGGAACTGCTGGCCGCGCGCGATTACACGCGCTTGAAGAAGGCGCTGCAGGTGGACGAGACGGCGCTGAAGGCAGCACATGACCTGATCCGCTCGCTGGCACCGTATCCGGGCCACGCCTACAACCGTCCGCAGGCCGACTTCGTCGTGCCCGACGTGTTCGTGCGCAAGAGCGGCAGCGGCTGGATCGCCCAACTCAATCCCGACGTGATGCCGCGCCTGCGCATCAACGACATGTACGCGCAGATCCTGCGCGGCGCCAAGGGCGAATCCGGTGCCGCCGGCCTGCAGCAGAAACTGCAGGAAGCCCGCTGGCTGATCAAGAACATCCAGCAGCGCTTCGACACCATCCTGCGTGTCGCACAGGCCATTGTCGAGCGTCAAAAGAACTTCTTCAGCCACGGTGAAATTGCGATGCGCCCCTTGGTTTTGCGGGAGATTGCCGATACACTGGGATTACACGAGTCAACCATCTCTCGGGTGACGACTAACAAATACATGGCCACCCCCATGGGCACTTTCGAGCTGAAGTACTTCTTCGGCAGCCATGTGTCCACGGAAACGGGCGGCGCTGCTTCATCAACGGCTATCCGAGCCTTGATCAAGCAACTGATAGGAGCCGAAGACCCGAAGAATCCCCTGTCCGACAGCCGAATTGCCGAATTGCTGGGCGATCAGGGCTTCGTCGTGGCGCGCCGGACGGTCGCCAAGTACCGAGAAGCGCTGAAGATCCCGGCAGTCAATCTCCGCAAGTCTTTGTAGCCGAGCCGCATCGCCTGCCTGGTGTGGCTCTTTCAGAAGGAGAAGCGCTATGAACTTCAAGATCAGTGGACACCACCTGGACATCACGCCACCCCTGCGTGAGTACGTGGAAACGAAGCTGGAGCGTATCGTCAGGCATTTCGATCAAGTCATCGGCGTTAGCGTGCTGCTCTCTGTCGACAACCACAAGGAAAAGGACAGGCGTCAGTACGCGGAAATCAATCTGCATCTGAAGGGCAAGGACATCTTCGTCGAGGCGCACCACGAAGACCTGTATGCGGCGATCGACGCACTGGTCGACAAGCTGGACCGTCAGGTCATCCGGTACAAGGACCGCGTGCAGAGCCACGACCGGGAATCCGTGAAGTACCAGATGGCTGCCGCACAGATGCAGCAATAGCCAGAGAAAACAATAAGAACAATCTGCCTGATCTGCCTTGAGGCCGCCCGTCGGCCACCAGCACAAGGGCCAGACCACGAACCGCGCATAAAGCGCGGTTTTTTGCTTTTGGCGGACCGGCTCGCGTGCACGCCCCGTACACGCCCTCGTCCGGGGGAGTTCGCAAGTGGCGCGACGCAGTGTATGCTCTCCAATACATGAGTCGCCGCTACCGCCGGGACCGCGGCTTGCGCGCCGCACAAGAAGGCGGGCGGGCTGCTCTATAATGGTCCGATACTCCGCATGCCGGCGCCCGACCGGCGGAGCGAGCGGATATTCCGCCTCTTTGACCCGGCCGGGCGCGCAGCGCACCGGGCCGCTTATCTGGAATCCCTGCGCACCTGCCATGAACCGTTTGGCCAAATTGCTGCCGCCAGGCAACATCACACTCGACGTCAGCGTCACCAGCAAGAAGCGCGTCTTCGAACAGGCCGGACTCCTCTTCGAGAACAACCATGGCGTGGCGCGGGCCACGGTCACCGACAACCTGTTCGCGCGCGAGTCGCTGGGCTCGACCGGGCTGGGCGCGGGCGTGGCCATCCCGCATGGCCGCATCAAGGGCCTGAAGCAACCGCTGGCCGCCTTCATGCGTCTGGCCGAGCCGATCCCATTCGAATCGCCCGACGGCAAGCCGGTGTCGCTGCTGATCTTCCTGCTGGTACCCGAGCAGGCCACCCAGCAGCATCTCGAGATCCTGTCGGAGATCGCCCAGTTGCTGTCCGACCGCGACATGCGCGAAGGCCTGGCCACCCTGCCGACGCCCGAAGCCGTGCACCAGCTCCTGACCGAATGGCATCCCTGACCGGCGCTCCGCCCGCAGGCGCGGGCCAAGGCACCGGCGGCGGGTCCTAGCGCTTTCCAGCCCCACCAGACTCCCCCGCATGGAACTCACCGGCGTTTCTTCCCAGTCCATCTTCGACGACAACGCAGCCGACCTCAAACTCTCATGGGTGGCGGGTCTCGAGGGGGCGGATCGCGCCTTCGACGTGGATTTCGCCCGCGAAGCCACCTCGGCCGCCGACCTCGTGGGCCACCTGAACCTGATCCACCCCAACCGCATCCAGGTCCTCGGCAAACCCGAGATCACCTACTACCAGCGGCTGGACGACGAGATGCGCAAGCGGCAGATGGGCGAGCTGATCCTGCTCGAGCCGCCCTTCCTGGTGGTCGCCGACGGCATGGAGCCACCGCCCGACCTGGAACTGCGCTGCACGCGCTCTTCCACACCGCTGTTCACCACGCCGGTATCCTCGGCGGCCGTGATCGACCACCTGCGCCTCTACCTGTCGCGCATCTCGGCGCCGCGCGTGACCATGCACGGGGTATTCCTCGACATTCTCGGCATGGGCGTGCTGATCATGGGCGAATCCGGCCTGGGCAAGAGCGAACTGGGCCTGGAACTGATCTCGCGCGGCCACGGCCTGGTGGCCGATGACGCGGTCGACTTCGTGCGCCTGGGTCCGGACTTCGTCGAAGGACGCTGCCCGCCATTGCTGCAGAACCTGCTCGAGGTGCGCGGCCTGGGCCTGCTCGACATCAAGACCATCTTCGGCGAGACGGCGGTGCGCCGGAAGATGAAGCTCAAGCTGGTGGTGCAACTGGTACGCCGCAACGACGGCGAGTTCGAGCGGCTGCCGCTCGATTCGCAGTACCTGGACGTACTGGGCCTGCCGATCCACATGGTGAAGATCCAGGTTGCGGCCGGCCGCAACCTGGCGGTGCTGGTCGAGGCTGCGGTGCGCAACACCATCCTGCGCCTGCGCGGCATCGACACGCTGCGCGACTTCATGGACCGCCAGCGGGCCGCGATGCAGGCCGACGCGGTCTCGCGGGGCCAGGGAAGACTGCTCTGACGCCGGCCGGCATGCCGCCGGCCGCTGCTTGCAATTGCTTACAGGAACACGGGCGCGGCCGTCAACGCAGGCCGGCGGCGCGCCGTTGTGTGCGGTAATGGGCATCGAGCCCAGTCAGACACCGCGGCGCCGGCATGGCACGCGGCCATGAAGTCTTCCACAGCCAGGAGAAGAGCATGAAGAAGATGATCGCGATCTGTGCACTGCTGACCCCGCTGTTCGCCACGGGAGCATTCGCCCAAGGCTCGGCGCCCGCGGCGGCCAACTCCCAGCAGGACAAGATGAAAGCCTGCAATACGCAGGCCTCCGGCAAGAAGGGCGACGAGCGCAAGACCTTCATGAAGGATTGCCTGTCCAACAAGCCGGCCGCGGCGGCAGCGCCGATGACCCAGCAGGAGAAGATGTCGGCCTGCAGCAAGCAAGGCAAGGGCAAGAAGGGGGATGACTACAAGTCCTTCATGAAGGACTGCCTGTCCAAGTAAAGACCTCAGGGCGCTGGCGGAGCCCCCCGCCGGCCCCGCCTGGCACGCCCGCGGCAGCGCCGGGCGGCGGTCATGACGGCGACATGCGCTGATGCTATGCTTGCCGTGCTATGCGCATCATTCTTATCACCGGGATCTCCGGCTCCGGCAAGTCCGTCGCACTGAATGTGCTCGAGGACGCAGGTTATTACTGCGTGGACAACCTGCCCGCGCAATTCCTGCCGGAACTTGCCCGCTATCTGGCATCGCAGGGCCACACCCACCTGGGCGTCGCGATCGACGTACGCAGCCGAGAGTCGCTCGACCAGCTGCCCGACGTGCTGCGCAACCTGCGTGCCGAGCACCGGGTGCAGGTCATCTTCCTCACCGCCAATACCGAGGCGCTGGTGCAGCGCTACTCGGAAACGCGGCGGCGCCACCCGCTCTCGATCCGTGCCGACGATACCGGGCAGTCGCCCGCGCCTGAGCCGGCGCTCAGCGACACCTCGCTGATCGAGGCCATCGAGATGGAGCGCGAACTGCTCAATCCGCTGGCCGAGTCTGCCCACCGCATCGACACCAGCAGCGTGCGCACCAATACCCTGCGCGCCTGGATCAAGGAAATCATCCGCGACGAGCCGCTGCAGCTGACCCTGCTGTTCGAGTCGTTCGGCTTCAAGCATGGCGTGCCGAGCGACGCTGACCTCGTCTTCGACGTGCGCTCGCTGCCTAACCCCTTCTACGATCTCGCGCTGCGGCCGCTGACCGGGCGCGACGTGCCGGTGATGGAATTCCTGGAAAGCCAGCCGATGGTGCTGGAGATGGCGGAAGATATCCGCAGCTATGTGGAAAAGTGGCTGCCGAGTTTCATCGCCGACAACCGCAGCTACCTGACCGTGGCGATCGGATGCACTGGCGGGCAGCACCGCTCCGTCTATATTGTGGAAAGGCTCGCCAGCTATTTCCGCGCCCATGGTAATGTGCTGGTGAGGCACCGCGAACTCGTGCCGGCCGGCTGAAGGCCGCCCGGCGTCCCTGCTCCCGGCCCGAGGCGGCAACCGCCCCAGGCCCTTGCTGGCTTGCGCATGGCTCCCACCCAACCAGGCAGTCCCGCCGGCGCCGCCGGTGCCGCTTCCGGCACGGAGACGCAGACGCTGGAATCCCTGCCGCTGTTTCCGCTGCACACCGTCCTGTTTCCCGATGGCCACCTGCCCTTGCGCGTGTTCGAGCCGCGCTATGTCGACATGGTGCGCCGCTGCCTGCGTGACGGCACGCCTTTCGGTGTCTGCCTGATCCAGAGTGGCGAGGAGGTGGCCGCACCCGGCAGCGTCACCGTACCCGAAGCGATCGGCTGCCTGGCCGAGATCGTCGACTGCAATATGGAGCAGCTGGGCGTGCTGCTGATCGAGACGCACGGCACCCAGCGCTTCCGTACGCTCGAGCACGGCACGCGCGAGGATGGGCTGCTGGTGGCGCGCGCCGAAACGCTGCCGCCCGACGTGCTCGACTGCAAGGAAGAGTTGCTCGGAGAATGCACCGCCGCCTTGCGCCGCATCGTCGCGGCCGTCCACGCCGAGGCGTCAGGCAGGAAGCTGTTCACGGAACCGCAACGCTGGCACGATCCGGGCTGGATCGCGAACCGGCTGTGCGAACTGCTGCCGGTTCCGCTCAAGGCCAAGCAGATGCTGATGGCCCTGCCCGATGCCGGCATGCGCATCGAGATCGTGCACCGCTACATGCGGCAGCACCACATCGTCTAGTCCGTCCCGCCCCGCCCCGTCCGGCCACGCCGGGCCTGTGCGCGGCCGCGTGGCTCAGAACAGGCCGGGTGCCGCCTGTGCCAGCAGCAGCTTGCGCACCGGCGCCGGCACGCCAACCCCATCCAGCTGGTCCAGCGCGACCCAGCGCCATGCCGGTGCCGCGGCCTCGGCCGGGCCATCGCCATCGCCATCGCGCACGGCGGGCGCCGCCATGTCGACGCGGACCGCCCGGATCAGCAGGCGGAAATGCGTGAAAACGTGGGTCAATTCACCGGAGAATACCGCGCGAGACGGCGTGCCATGGCCGTGCGCATAGGCGAGCGCGGCATCCTCGGCCTGTTCGGCATCAAAGGGGACCTGTTCCACCGGCAGTTCGGGCAGGCTCCACAGGCCGCCCCAGATGCCGCTGCCGGGGCGCAGTGTCAGCAGGATCTCGCGGCCGCGCCGCAGCATCACCATCACCGTGCTGCGCTCGGGCTGCGCGGCGCGCGGCTTGGGACTCGGCAGCACCCCCGTCAGGCCGTCGCGCCGCGCCACGCAACCGTCAGCCAGCGGACAGGCGGAGACGTCGGCCAGGCAGGCCGGCCGGCCGCGCGAGCAGATGGTGGCGCCGAGATCCATCAGGCCTTGCGTGTAGGACACCATGTCGCGCGCCTGCTCCGCCCCGGCCGGTGGCAAGGCGGCATCGGCCAGCCGCCACATGCACGCCTCCACGGCGCGCTCTCCCGGGTGCCCGTGCAACCCGAAGAAGCGCGCGAACACACGCTTGACGTTGCCATCGAGAATGGGGGTGCGCACGCCCGCGCTGAAGGCAGCGATCGCCGCCGCGGTGGAACGGCCGATGCCCGGCAGCGTGACCAGCACGGCGGGATCGGTCGGGAAACGCCCCTGGTGCTCGGCCACGACCTGCCGGGCACAAGCGTGCAGGTTGCGCGCGCGCGAGTAGTAGCCCAGGCCGGCCCACAGCGCCATGACCTCGTCGGCCGGCGCGGCCGCCAGCGCCTCGACGGTCGGCAGGCTGGCCATGAAGCGCTGGTAGTAGTCGATCACGGCGCTGACCTGGGTCTGCTGCAGCATGATCTCGGACAGCCAGATCCGGTAAGGATCGCGGGTGTTCTGCCAGGGCAGGTCGTGGCGGCCATGGGCGCGCTGCCAATGCACCACGCGCATGCCGAAATCGGCTGGCACCTCAGGATCGTTGGCGTCGGCGGGAATTGTGCTGGCGGGCTTGCGGGGCATGGCGGGAGGCGACTGGAAACGGCTGAGAAAAGCGGCTGCGAAGAACGGCTACGAAAGACAGGAGCTGGTGGCAGGGCTGCCGCGCGGGACGGCCGGTGCCGCCGCGTGGCGCGCCACATGATACAGCCTCACCCGCCCCTGCCGCGCGCGCCGGCGCCAGGCGCCCGGCGCGTCACGCTGCCCGCACGCTCGATGCGTTTTCCGCCTCGGGCCGTGGCACATGCCGCGCGAAATAGGCGATACGCCCGCTACGCTCGTCGAGCCCGTTGAGCACCTCCTCAAGCTGGGCGATACGGTTCTCCAGCGTGTCGGTCGCCTCGTGGATGCGCTCGATCGAGTCGACGCGGCGCCGCAGCTGCTTCTGGTGCTCGCGAACCTGAGCCTCGAGCGGCGTCATCACCGACTTCAGCCAGACCTCGATGTCACGGTTCAGGTCGCGGAAGACATCGAGCACGCGGCTGGCAATGGCGGCGAACGCGCCCTGCACCAGTTGCGGACGCGAGCGCGTCAGCATGCTGACCGCGCCGAAGTGGCTGTGGGTCAGCGCCAGGATGTCCCGCAGCTCGCCGGCATAGCGCGCCGTCAGGAACTGGATCGGCGCGGGCAGCGTGAAACCATGCTCTGCGTTGAAGCGGCGGTACATGCCGTCGATCAGCTGGTGCAGTTCGACGATGCGGGCATTGGCCTCCTCCACCAGGGTGCCCAGCCGCTCGAACAGCAGCTCCATTTCGTCGCGCAGGCCGCGCGAGAAAAAGCGCTCCTTCATCTGCTCGCGCGCGCCGCGCATGATGGCGCGCACGTCGCGCAACTGCAGGCTCCGGATGATTTCCGCGCTGTGGCGGCCGAACACGATGCGCAGCGCCTGGAACTTGGCGATGCTCTGCTCGAACTCCTCCTTCTCTGACTGCACGCGCAGCAGCATGTGCTTGACCATCGCGTGGTTCTTGCCGCGCAGGCCACGCAGCTCGAACAGCTGCTCGACGATATCGCGGCGCCGGCCCTGCAGCAGTTGCTGCGCGCCGCGCGCCATTTCCTCGACCGAGCGCTCGACCTGCTCGGCAGCGATCTCGCGCCGCTGCGGGATCAACTGCTCGGACAGCACCTGTTCGAAGCGCGGGATGCCGCTGCGTGCCAGCAACATGTCGTCGCGGGTGACCTTGGCCACCAGGCCCTTCTGTGCCGACACCGGATAGACGCGCGCCTCGTCGATACCCAGCACCTGCGCGCTGGAGCTGACCTGGCGCGCGATCTCCTGCTCGGTCTGCTCGGCGCTGCGCAGCGGATCCCACAGGCCATCGATCTTGTTGAGCACCGCCAGGCAACCCTTGCGATGCCCCGCGCCGACGTGGCTGCGCCACAGCTCCAGGTCGCTCTTGGTCACGCCCGCGTCGGCGGACAGCACGAAGACCACCACGTGCGCATCGGGAATCAGCCGCAGCGTCAGCTCGGGCTCGGTGCCGATGGCGTTCAGGCCCGGCGTGTCGAGGATCACCAGGCCCTGGCGCAGCAGCGGGTGCGGGAAGTTGATGACGGCATGGCGCCAGCGGGAGATCTCGACCATGCCATCGGCGTCGACCGCATAGGCCGCATCGGGATCGTCCTCGTGGTACAGGCCCAGCGATTCGGCTACCGGACGCGTCACGCGGATGGTCTCGACCACATGCTGGAAGGCCGACAGCATCCCCTCGGGCGAGGACGGGTCGAGCGGCACCGTATGCCAGTGCCCTGCGGCCGCGCCGGCCTCCAGGAAGTCCGCGGTGGAAGCGTCCTGCAGCCGCGTCTCGATGGGCAGCAGGCGGATGCAAGGGGCCTCCTGCTCGTCGTAGCGCAGTTCGGTCGGGCACATGGTGGTCCGCCCGGCCGAGGACGGCAGGATACGGCGGCCGTAGTCGGCGAAGAAGATGGCGTTGATCAGTTCGCTCTTGCCGCGCGAGAACTCTGCGATGAAGGCGACCTTGAGCCGGTCGCTCTTCAGTACGTTCTGGATGCGCTGCGCCCGCTCCTCCGCCTGCGCATCATAGAGATCGAACTGCTGCAGGCAGGACTGGAACTCGGCCAGGGCACTCAGCACCCCGGTCCGCCAGGCGCCGTATTGTTCGAATTGATGGGCGAGGGTCGTTGTCATTTGGTGGCTCGACTCGATGTCCTGTGGCGGCGCCCGACGCGGCACCGGCAGCCCGCGTGGACACTTTTTTGTAACACTCCATGACAGGGCACACGATACAGGTTTACGGCGCCGCCCGGTGGATTTGCGGGCGGATTCCGCCCGACTGTTGCGCCGCGCCATCGTCCCGCCGGAGCGGCGCGCCGGCGGCCCCTGGAGGCGCCGGCGCGACATGCCCGGGACCAGGCGCGGTCAATGCTGGCAGCGTGGACAGTAGAAGGTTGAGCGCTGGCCCTGCACGATCTGCCGGATCGGGGTGCCGCAGGTCCGGCATGGCTTGCCGGCGCGATCGTAAACGCAGCAGTCGAGCTGGAAGTAGCCGCTGGAGCCGTCGCTGCCGACGAAGTCACGCAAGGTGCTGCCGCCGCGCGCGATGGCCTCGGCCAGGATCTCGCGCACCGCCGCGGCGAGCCGCTCGCAACGCGCGCGGCTCAGCCGGCCGGCCGGCGTGGTCGGATGGATGCCCGCGCGGAACAGGCTCTCGGAGGCGTAGATATTGCCGACGCCGACCACGATGTCCCCGGCCAGCAGGACGGTCTTGATGGCGGCGCTGCGCCCGCGCGTATGCCGATGCAGCCAGGCGCCATCGAAGCCGGCATCGAAGGGCTCGATGCCGAGCCCGCGCAGCAGCGGATGGGCAGCCAGTTCCGACTCCGGCAAGTGGCTCCACAGCACCGCGCCGAAGCGCCGCGGATCGCGGAAGCGCAGCACCACGGGCGCCGGCGGCACGCCTTCGGCCTCGGCAGCCTCCAGGTCCAGGTCGACGTGATCGTGCGGCCCCGGCGGCGGGGCCTCGGGCAGGACACGCAAGGTGCCGGTCATGCCGAGGTGGATGATGAGCCAGCCCGTGGCCTGCGTATCCATGCCCGCGTTCCCGGCCGGGTCGGCACACTCGAGCAGCAGGTACTTGCCGCGCCGCTCGATGCGGCGGATCACGCGACCCGCCAGCCTCGCTTCCAGCCCGGGCTCCACCGGCCAGCGCAGGCCGCGGTGGCGCACCGTCACGGCAGCGATGCGCCTCCCCGTCACATGGGGCAGCAGACCGCGCCGGGTCACTTCGACCTCGGGCAACTCGGGCATCGAACCTCTCCTTCCGCAAGCGTTCCAAGTCTTGTTCCCCGCGCCGCTCGCGTCGGCCGGGAAAGCCTGCGCGCCACGCCCAGTCCGTCGGCAGGCGCACAGCCGGGCCTTGTATCGGCACGCGACAATGCCCCAAACCCGTTTCGCACCCCCCGGTGGCGGAGCCCAACCCCCCCTGTCGGACCCCCAGGGTCGCGCCCCGAGCG